>Ga0182024_10008210_pt1 | contig 22143 bp, 25 predicted proteins | sample P32metaG_FD_120480 | JGI IMG/M metagenome (GOLD analysis project Ga0182024, IMG submission 120480) | Permafrost microbial communities from Stordalen Mire, Sweden - P3-2 metaG (Illumina Assembly) | ecosystem: Environmental > Terrestrial > Soil > Wetlands > Permafrost | place: Sweden: Stordalen...
ATGTCCGATCTCAACCCTGCGCAACTCGCGGCGGCGACGCACGGTGACGGTCCGCTACTGATCATTGCGGGCGCGGGGACGGGCAAGACGCGGACCTTGGTGCACCGGGTCGCGCACCTGATCGAGCGCGGCGTGAAGCCTGAGCGGATCCTCCTCCTGACATTCACGCGTCGTGCGGCGCAGGAGATGCTGGGCCGAGTGGAGCGGCTCGTCGGTGCGGCGTGCCATAAGGTGCAGGGCGGCACCTTCCACGCGACGGCGCACCGCCTGCTCCGTCGCTACGGCGCGGCCGCCGGGATCGCGAACGATTTCACGATCATGGACCAGGAGGACTCGGCGGATCTGATGCACATGGCCCGGGTGCAGTTGGGCTATGGCGACAAGACCAAGCGATTCCCCAAGAAGGAGACCCTCCAGCGGGTCTACTCCCGCCATGTGAACACCGAGATCCCGGTGGGGACGATCCTGGCCGAAGAGTACCCGCAGTTCGCGGGGTTTCTGCCGGATTTCGTGAAGATCTTCGCGGACTACACCGCGCGGAAGAGCACGCGCAATCTGGTGGACTACGACGACCTGCTGCTGTTCTGGGCCGGGATGCTAGAGCAGTCGCCGGAGGTCGCGCACCGGATCGCCTCGCTTTACGACCACATCCTGGTGGACGAGTACCAGGACACGAACCTGCTGCAGGCGCGCGTGCTGCGCGGTCTCTGCCGCAACCACCGGAACGTGACCGTCGTCGGCGACGATGCGCAGAGCGTCTATTCGTTCCGCGGAGCGAGCTTCCGCAACATCCTTGATTTTCCGCAGCAGTTCGAGGGCGCGAGCGTCGTCACGTTGGAGCAGAATTATCGGTCGACACAGCCGATCCTCGACACCACCAACACCCTGATCTCGCGGGCGAAAGAGCGCTTCACCAAAGTCCTGTTCACGACCCGCACGGGTGGCGAGCGTCCGTGGCTGGTGACGGCGCGGGATGAGGAGGAGCAGACGCGGTTCGTGGTGGACCGGATCCTGGAGCTGTACGAGAGCGGGACGCCGCTGCGGGAGATGGCGGTGCTCTTCCGCGCGGGCTACATGTCGGCGGCGATCGAGATCGAGCTCACGAACCGGAAGATCCCGTTCGAGAAGTGGGGTGGTTTGCGATTCCTGGAGGCCGCGCACGTCAAGGACGTGCTCGCGTTCCTGCGGGTGCTGGAGAATCCGCGCGACGAAGTGAGTTGGTATCGGATCCTGCTGCTGTTGCCGGGCATCGGCGACCTGACCGCGCGAGCCGCGATCGCGGCGATGGCACAGGCCGCGTGGGAATCAGCCGCATTCGCGCGCTACCGCGCCCCAGCCCGCGCTCGTGCAGCGCACGAGTCGCTGATCACGCTGCTGGACACACTCCGCTCGGGTGAGACGACGCAGACCGTGAGCGCCGATATCGCGCGCGTGCGGAAGTTGTACGACGATATCCTGCGCGAGCGGTACGACCAGGCCGAGCCGCGTCTCGCAGACTTGGACCAGTTAGAGACAATCGCCGGCAGCTACCCGAGCCGGTCCGCATTCCTCTCCGCACTCGCACTCGAGCCGCCGTCCAACACCCACGACCTCGCGGTCGGCGACCACGAGGACGAGGATGTGCTCGTCCTGAGCACCGCGCACTCCGCCAAGGGCAAGGAGTGGGACGCGGTGTTTCTGATCTGGGCGGTGGACGGCTGGTTCCCGACGTCGCGTGCCCTCAACGACGACGCAGGCCTGGAAGAGGAGCGTCGTCTGATGTACGTGGCCCTCACGCGGGCGCGGCATCACCTCGCCGTGAGCTACCCGCTACAGGTCTACGGCAACCGCCGTGGCGCGGACTACAGTATGGACCAGCTCTCGCGATTCCTCGACCGCGGAGTCCGCGACAGGATGGAACGCGTGGTAGTCGGTAGCCCCGATCAGCAGCCGGTCCTCTACCCGCCCACCCCGCCGATCGTCCCGATCGACCTGCGGGCGATGATGCGAGAGCGCTTCGGAGCGGCCCCTTAGGATTTTCGCCAGCTCAGTCTGAACCTGAAGCCACGCACCAGCGCCCGCGCGCCTTTGGGTTCGTCGTATAACCGATGCCGGATTCGATGGTACCTGGGAACCGTTTGGGAGATTGGCCGGCGGGTCCGGTTATTTCTGCAGCACTCGTACAACTCACTAGCACCGTCGTCCTACCGCTGCTTCATCAGCACCACATGCATCGCACCCTCGCCCATTCCATACTCGGTGCACCGAAACCCGAGCTTCACCGCGTCAAGCCCGGCAAACAACAGCTCCCCTGACCCGATGAGCACCGGCGCGATGGCCAGGTGTAACTCATCGACGAGCCCTGCGCGCATGTACTGCTGAACGGTCGAGACGCCACCGCCCAAACGCACGTCTTTCCCCCCGGCCGCCTCGCGCGCCCCCTCGAGTGCCGCCTCGATCCCCTCGGTGACGAAGTGGAACGTCGTTCCGCCCTTCATCACGATCGCGGGCCGCGCGTAATGCGTGAGCACGAAGCACTGAGTGTGGAACGGCGGGTCCTCGCCCCACCAGCCCTTCCACGTGTCATCGGGCCACGCCTCACGAATCGGCCCGAACATGTTCCGCCCCAGGATCCACGCGCCAGAGTTGGCGAAGCCGCGCGCGGCGAACTCTTCGTCCTTTCCCGTCGAACCTCCCGCCTGCCCCAGGACACGTCGCTGGAACGTGCGCGTCGCGAAGAACCACTGGTGGGCGGCTTCAAATCCCACACCCAGAGGATTCGCAAGATCCTGGTTGGGACCCGCACCGTAACCGTCAATCGAGATCGCAAAGCTGTGGACGACTAGCCTGGACATCACCGCTCCTGTCGATGTGTTACCCTGTTCATTCCGCTGGCGCCACCGTCCCGTCCGACCACTTCCCCACCGAGATGACGAACGTCGTGATCGGGTCGGGTGAGTTCTGATGGACATACACGGGGCCATCCTCCCGCGCCCCCCACTGCATCGCGACGCTCTGCGGAAACCAGAACATCAGATGGGGGTCCGCATGCCCGTGCTCGCTCCCGAAATACTGTTGCTTCGACAACATATAGCACATCGACCCCGCCTCCGGCAGCGGGAGCGCACGCGTCTTGTACGCGACGGTGATACTGTCGAACATCTGGGCCTTGCTCAACCCCGCGAACGCCAGCGCCGTCAGTTTGAGCGTGAGCGGGAGATGCGTTCTGGCCGCCGGCGGATTGAGGCACAGCGGCAGCCGCTGCGCCGGGTTGAGAAACATCGGATCGTCGAACGGGGACATCCACGACCGCTCCACGATACACACGAATCCATTGGTCCCTTTGACCGCGCTCCGGTACCCATGATGCCCCAGCACCAGAATTTCAGCGCTGTGTGAGATCGTGTCCGGCGCCGCGCTTCGTGCCAGCGCAATCTCCGCGGCCTGATCCGCCATCAGATACTGGTCGACCGGCGCGATCCGCTGATACCGCACTGTGTCACGCGGAGAAGTTTGTGCCTGTGCCGCCGTTCCGAGTATGAACCCCGCAACCGCGGACCACCACACCCACCACCTGACCACGTATCGCCCCATTGAGGCCCCCTGTAGTAGGAATTGCGGCTGGCGCCACGTTACTGCGGGCACTGTGCCCGTCCCCTTCACGACCGAGTCACGTGCCATCCGACCACTTCGCTACCGAGACGAAATACGTCGTGATCGGGTCGGGCGAATCCTGCTGCACGGTCACCGGGGAGCCAGACGCCCCTCCCCCCCACTGCACCGCCAGGTTTCTTGGAAACCAGAACATCAGGTGCGGGCCCGCATTCCCGACTTTGGCCCCGAAATACTGCTGCTTCGACATCATGTAGCACATCGATCCCGCATCCGGCATCGGGAGCGCTTTCGTCGCGTACGCGACGGTGATGCTGTCATACATCTGGGCCTTGCTCAGCCCGGCCAACACCCACGCGGTCGCTTTGGTCACGAGCGGGATATGCGTTCGCGCCGCGGACGGGTTGAGGCACATCGGCCCCCGCACCGCGGGGTTGAGGAAATAGGGATCGGTGTACTGCGACATCCACGACCGCTCCACGAGACACACGAACCCGTTCGTCCCCTTGGCCGCGCTCTGATAGCCGTTCCGCCCGAGTACCAGAACTTCTGCGCCCGCTGCAATCGATTCTGGCGCCGCGCTCCGCGCCAACGCGATCTCCGCGGCCCGATCCGTCATCAGATACGCTTCGATGGGCTGGAGCCGCTCAAACGACGTGGCCTCCGTCGCCGGTGTCTGCCCGCCCGCCGCCGCGCTCACCACCAGCGCCAGCGCCACTCCGTGCCCCACACACCACCCCACCACGCCTCGGCTCATCATGCCTCCCGATACGGCGAATGCTGCGTCGGCCGACTGCTTGCAGTATGCAAGCGGACGGATGGGACTATATTTTCTGGGCTTGCAATACGCAAGCAGTGGTTTGTTAAACTCTGGCCGGGACGCTCCGCGTGCGCTTAACTCAGCGGTCGGGATGCCCGATCAACCTCACCCTGGAGATGCTGGGCGACCGGTGGAGCTTGATCGTCATCCGCGACGTGATGTTCGGCAACCGCCGCCATTACCGTGACCTCCTCACGCACTCCGAGGAGGGCATCGCCTCCAACATCCTCGCCGACCGCCTCAAACGTCTGGTCGCCGCAGGCCTGCTGTCCCGCCGCGAAGATCCCTCGCACAAGCAGAAGGCGATCTACAGCCTCTCCGAGCCCGCGATCGAGCTCGTCCCGCTCCTGGCCCAGATGGGTGCCTGGGGCCTGCGCCACACCAAGCCCTCGGAAGCCCTCTCCATCCGCGCGCAACTCCTCGAGGACGGTGGCCCCCCGATGTGGAAGGCCTTCATGGCCGAGCTTCGCGCCATGCACCTGGGTGCCCCCAAACCACGACGCTCCGTTATCACCGAGCTGCGTGCGGCCTACGAACAGACGCGCAAGCGACGGAGTAAAGGGAGCGCGCAGGACTAACGCTCACTCCATCAGGCCACGCTGGCAAATCACAGGACCGCCCACCAGGGCGCGGCGATCACCCGATCTGCGATCGCGCGGACATGAGGATCGCTGGTCAGCAAGAGCCCGCACACCGCCTCACGATGCGTGTCCAGGAAAATCTCGAGATGACGCCCGTCACGCCGGTCTGCTCGGTCGCCAGCCTTCACTTCAACCGGCACGACGGCCTGCGCCTGCTCCAACACGAAATCGGCCTCCGGTCCGCTCGCAAGCCTCCAGTGATATACCGCCCGCCCAGCGCCCAGGTCCTGCCAGGTATGCAGCGCATTCGCTACCAGCGTCTCCATGTGAAATCCTGTCGCAACGGTCTCCCGCGCCGCAGCCATCGCGAGTGCGGAATCCACCAGGAATAGCTTCGGTGCCTGGACGATCCGCGTCGCGGCATTCCGGGAATACGGACGCACCCTGACCGTCATGTAGCTGCGATCGAGCGCATCCAGCCACCGCCGAACCGTACGGATGGCGACCCCTAGTTCGCGCGACAGGCGCGATTCGTTCAGGATGGTCCCGGTCCGCGCGCCGACAAGCCGAAAGAACGCTTCGAACCGCTCGCTCGACTCCACTTCCAGGATGTCGCGGATGTCGCGACTCGCGAACGTACGCGTGTAGTCGTCGAGAATGCGTGCCCGCTCACCCGCTGGAGCCGCCAGCGCCCGTGGCATCCCACCCGCCACCACCACGTCCTGCCACGCTAATCCCCGGTTCAGCGTTTCAGTCTCCGTAAGCCTCGTAATCAGATCAGTCAGCCCATGTGTGAACAGCGACGTCCACACCGGCTCGCCGTCGTCATACCGCAGCTCGCCGATCGTGAGGGGCCGAAGGGTCCGATACGCCACCCGGCCCTGCAATGAATCCGCGACGCCGCCCGCTTGCACCCTCGGCTGGTTCGATCCCGTGACGAGAAACCGGCCCAACCCACGCCCACCCTGCTCCAGGTCTATGACCCGCTTCATCGCCAGCAACAGCTCCGGCACACGCTGGATCTCGTCGATCACCGCACCGGCCGATGCGATGGATTCGAGGAGACCCTCGGGGTCGTCGATAGCCCGCTGGCGTGTATCCCTGTCGTCCAGGGTTACGTAGGCTAAGCCCCGCTCCCGACCGACTTTACGTGCGAGCGTCGTTTTCCCGACCTGGCGAGCCCCCATGACCGCGACCACCGGATAATCCGCCAGGTCTCGGCCCAGTTGCCGCTCCAGCAGGCGCGGGTAGGGAGGGGTTGTGTGGATTGACATGACGTTATATTATCCTCTGAGGGTCAATATAACGTCAACTTGATACTTATGGCAACCGATTACTCTGCGGACGAGCTACTGCGCTTCCTCGATCACACCGCCGAAAAAGGACTGATGCCAGCGGCAACGGCGACTGCACTGCAGGTCGCCGCTCGAACTGTATTCGCGATACTCACCGACCAGGAACGATCGGATGTCCGGAATCTCGACCTCGACGCCGTAACGCGCCGGTTCGAGAACAAGCGCGCCCGCGATTTCACCCCCGGATCACTCAAGACGTACGGGAGCAGGTTCCGTCGAGCCGTCGCGGAGTTCATCGCATGGCGCGACGACCCTGGCAACTTTCGCCCGAAGACTCGGTCGACCGCGGCTCTGCGAGCAAGACGGGCAACTCCGGACGCGGTGGAGCACCCGGTCGAAGACCTGATCACCGCTACGACCATGCCGTCGCCGGCGTCGGGCACATACCAGACATCGTTCCCCCTCCGCCCTGGTATCGTTGTCACGCTCTTCAACCTGCCCGAGAACCTATCGGCGGACGAGGCAAAACGACTATCGGACTTTATTACGGTGCTCGCTCGAGGTGGCACCCGAACCCGGGCGTGAAACTACCCCTTTGACTTTCAGCTCGCTCTGCGTGGTAGTCATGGAACTCTGCCCCAGTCCTACCGGCAGGTACACGGGAAGCGATGGCACTCACGTCGCGCCGCATGCTCGGCCTTGTCCCCATACCAAGCCTTAGCAGGGGGATCGCGCTTGCGGCATTCGCGCTGCTCGCTCCGACGCCGGTGCTGACTATCGCCGCCCCCTCCCCGTGGGTGTTGATCGCGCAGAGCTCGGAAATCCGGATCTATATCGATTCGACCCGTGTCTTGCGGCACCGGCCGAACGCGGATGCAGTCGTGTGGCTGCGGTTCATCCATACACACCCGCAACCAGCGTCGCTGTCACCGAACGGCCCACGGGTCAAGGAGATCGACGTGCAGGTCGGCCTCGATTGCCACACGCTTCGGGACCACGCCTACTACGTGAAGGTTCGTGATTCGGTCGAACAGGTCTTGGCCGATGGACCAATCTCGCCTTCGGGCCAACAACAGACGGACGCTGCGTCGATAGCGAAGAACTCGGTCGGCGTAGCATGCGAGTGGCTGCGAGACCCAGACAGACGCCCGGTCCGCTTCTGAGGCTGACATTGTCGGCCGGGTAGGTGCCGGTCGCCGCCTGCCCTGTTGCCAGCACCGACGAGGCTTTGCCCCCTAATGCGGTGGCGATGCAGCCTGTCGCAAACTGATCAATGCCATCGCGGGGCATCGCATGCACCGGTAGATATCCTCCATGCCCGACACCGCCCCGTCCTACGACCTCCAACCGACGCTCAAAGGCGAGCTGCTCGAGCTCCGCCCCCTCCGGTCAACGGACTTCGCCGCCCTCCGGGCCGTCGCGTCAGACCCACGCATCTGGGAGCAACACCCCGCGAAGGAGCGCGCCCAGCCCGACGGATTCCGGAAGTTCTTCCAGGATGCCCTCGACTCCGGCGGCGCACTGGTCGCCTATGACGCCCGCGATGGCAAAGTCATCGGCTCGTCGCGGTTCTTCGGCTACGACCGGGAGCGAAATGAGGTCGAGATCGGCTGGACGTTCCTCGCCCGCTCGCACTGGGGCGGCCGCTACAACGGCGAGATGAAGCGGCTGATGATCGATCACGCTTTCCGCTTCGTCAACTGTGTGGTCTTTCTGGTCGCTCCGGAGAACTACCGCTCCCAGCGCGCTGTCGAGAAAATCGGCGGCGTGCGCGCGGGATCACGCACCAACGCGACGGGGGCCGAAAGCGTCCTGTTCGAGCTACGGGCGCCGCAGCGCCGCGCACTGGCGCGATGACGTACGGCCAGTAAGTCCGCGACGCCTACGTCGCCGCCGGTCGCTTCCTCAGCCGTCCACCCTTTGCACCGCCGAGCAGCTTCGCGGATGTTCGCCCACGGGTCGTCGGCCCGAGCATCACGGCCATCAAGAACGGCCAGTAGTAATCGACATCGAAAACATCCCAGCGGATCCCGTCCGCATCATCGCTCATCCTCACTGATGCTCGTTCCTCGAGCGTCCCCCGCGCGACATGGGCAAACGCCTCGATCGGTAGGTGAAACTCCGCACGATTCGCACGCGACACGACGACGCGGTCCGTCTTTGCGTCGTAGCGCACGGTGCCACTAGCCTGCTTCATACCTGGCTCACTCCGCTTTATCCCGTTGGCCCTCCGGGAGCAGCCGGTCGAGAACATCATGTTGTCCCACTGCTCCCAGCTGTAGTTTTTTTCTAACTCCACCGTAACAGAGCCCCCGGCAGCCGGTACCCCCTATGAAGGCCACCGACCGCGTTACCCGGACGTATTCCTATAGTTGGACCGATTCCCCAATCGGCCGCCTGCGCCTCGTGGCCTCCGACGCCGGCCTCGCCGCCATCCTCTGGGAATCCACTGACCCCGCCAGCCTCTCGCTCACCCTCGGCGACGAATCCCCCACCCACCCGGTTCTCGCCGAAACCGCCCGCCAGCTCGCCGAATACTTCGCCGGCGCTCGCAAAGCCTTCGACCTCCCACTCGACTTCGCCGGTACCGATTTCCAGCAGAAGGTCTGGCGCGCCCTCCTCACCATCCCCTTCGGCGAAACACGATCCTACGCCCAGATCGCGAAACAGATCGGTCACCCCACCGCCGTCCGCGCCGTCGGTGCCGCCAACGGCCGCAATCCCATCCCGATCATCGCCCCCTGCCACCGCGTCATCGGCTCGAACGGCGACCTCACAGGATTCGGCGGTGGCCTCCCAACGAAGGAACACCTCCTCACCCACGAAGGCGCACGCACCGCCTCCATCGGCATCTAGTGGGTTGCTAGTGCCTCGGCGACGCCCCGCGTCGTACCTCCATACCCAGGCGGACCTCGACCGCGCGATCCGGACGCTCGCGCGCCGCGACCCACGCCTCCGTGACATCCTCGCCGTCACGGGATCGCCTCCGCTCCGCCGACGCGACCCCGGCTTCGCCGGTCTCGCACGCATCGTCACCGGCCAGATGCTCTCGACCGCGAGCGCCGATGCGATCTGGGAACGCGTACGCAACGCCCATGACCCGTTTCATCCCGGTACTGTAGGACGCAGCACCGTGACGCAGCTCTACCGCCTGGGTCTCTCACGTGCCAAGGCGAAGACGCTGCTCCACCTCGCCGAAGAAATCCAGGCGGAACGCCTCGACCTCGAGTCGCTGCGTGACGTCGATGCGGACGAAGCACACCACGTCCTGACTGCCCTGCCCGGCGTCGGACCGTGGACGGCAGATGTCTACCTGCTCTTCTGCCTGGGCCACAGCGACGCGTGGCCCGCGGGCGATGTCGCACTGCAGACTGCCGTCCAACGCGGCCTCACACTCGCGACGCGCCCGGGTACGAAGGAAATGATCGCGATCGCCGAACCCTGGCGCCCACTCCGCGGCGGCGCTGCGCATTTGTGGTGGGCCTACTACCGCCTCACCCGCCACTCGACCAACTCGCCAGGGTCATAGAACGCCGTGTCGCTCCTGAATTCCACCTGCGATTGGCTTCTGACACTGCATCTCGCCCCGGGACTATTCAGAATCCAGTCGTGGATCGTCTGTCGCCAATCGGGCCCCAGGACCATTGTGTTGCTGGCGAGAGAGCGTCACGCTACAATGCAATTCTGAATCTGGCCTGGCTCGACGAATCCTCATTTCGCTCGTGCAACCGTTAATCAATGCCTTTGTGTCGATCGCCACAATGACGGAATCGAGTTGAGGGTGCAGAGCATGACATCGGCGCAGATAGATCGGCTTGGGCAGCGCCTAAAAACAGATGAGCTGACTGAAGCTGACCTGCGCGCGTTAGATGACTACCGGCAATCGTTCGCGTCTGCCTACGCGGTGGTACTCGAGGTGATCCGCGAGCGCCTCGGCCTGCAGCCAACTGGTCGTATTGCCAAGTCAACCGCTTCCGTTGTCGACAAGCTCCGGCGTGAGAGCATCCGGTTGAGCCAAATGCAGGATATTGCCGGCTGTCGATTAGTCGTACCCGATATCGAGTCGCAAAATCGTATTGGCGAACTGCTGCGCACCAACTTTGAGCATGTCACCGTTGTAGATCGTCGCGGCCGCCCGAGCCACGGATACCGCGCGGTCCATTTGATCGTCAGATGTAATGGCAAGCTCGTTGAAATTCAGGTCCGAACTGAGGCCCAGCATCTGTGGGCGGAAATATCAGAAAAGCTCGCGGACAGATTTGACCCGGCGCTTAAGTACGGTGCTGGCCCCGCGGAGCCCAGAGACGAATTAGCCGCGCTATCGAGACTAATCGCCAACGAAGAGGGCGCGGAGGACGCGCTTGCCGTTGTCAGCAAGGTGGCCACAGTCTCGCCACTACCGGATGAAGTTCGCAAGAATGTAGAAGAGGCCCAGGAACTCTTATCCAAGCAAAGAGATAAGCTCCACACCTCCATGCAGAACTTCCTTACATCTCTACCTGTATTATTAGGAGGGGAGGACTCGAAATGACTTATCTGATAGAATATGACCGGGTACACGGCAAGCTTATCAGGCTTGATAAATACAGCGATGATGATCGCCTAAGAGCAGCCGACGCTCGCATCGAGCTTGAGGTTGAGTTAAACAAGCACGGTGTGTTGCATGAGGTGGTTCTGTTAGAGGCTTCTAGTGAGGCGGATTTGCGTCGAACTCATCGTCGCTATTTCGAAGATCTTAGCAGCTTGGCGACCACATTATGAGGATAAGCGCGAAGTTGATCGCCACCGCCTAATCAAGGCCGCCAGCTCATCCCAATCGACGGCGCCAAAAAGGTCGTTCGGTGATGCCCCACCGTGGATCTGGCAGCCACGGGAATCTGCTCGGTGCTAAAGAGGTAGCTCGGATACGACGTGACATACGTCGCGCGCCCGAGATCGTAATACCGGAGGCCGAAATCGCCGGCGATGCCGGCACTCGACCGGCTCGTCACGAACCCGCCGCCGCCACTCCATGCGACGTTGGTGGCCTCCCGCCCGGTCATCGTGGCAAACGGTCCGTACGCCGGCGTCGCTAACGATGAGGCGGCCGATGTCGCCCAGATTCGCGCCGCGCCCGCCGTCGCCGTCGTGTAGAAATGGCCACCCCAACTCGCGACGTCGAACTCGGGGCCCGCCATCGCAATCAGCGCGCTACTGCCGTTGGCCACGAGGGTCGTGTTCTGATCCGTACCACCGTTGTCGTGTGACGACGGCAGCAGTCCGGACAGCTCGAGCCGCAGCGCGGCATTCGGCAACGCCGTCGGCGCGTACCGGAGCGTGAGGTCTCCGCCAACGCCGACGTTTCGATTGTCGACGAGCGGTCCAATCGGCACGGGCACGATCCCGGCGACCGCCGCCTGCAACGTGCCGGCCTGCGCATTAGCGCCGGTAGGAGTAACTCCGGCGTACATGATCACCGCCCCGGCCAACACAACAGACGTGTAAGGCTTCACGACTCACCTCCGCGAGAGGGACAGCCGATTACTACGCGGGCACGCTTGCGGCTACGGCCGCCAGCTCACCCCGATCGATGGCGCAAGAAAGGCCAGGTGATGGTTCGCGACGCTGAAGTTCGGTCCCCGGATTAGCTCCGGCGCTGGAAAGGTCGAGATATATGTGACGCGTCCGAAATCGTAGTATCGGATCCCAAGCTCCGCGGCGAGTCCGCCGCGCGATCGCCCCGTCACATACCCGCCGCCCCCACTCCACGCGAAATTTGTGGCCGCCCGCCCGGCCATCGTCGTGGACGGTTCCATCACACCGAGGGCTGCCGGTAACGTGGGCGGCGTCGCCCAGATATGGTCCGCGCCCGCGGTCACCGTAGAATAGAAATGCCCACGCGGGGCGGCGACGTCGAATTCCGGCCCCAGCATTGCGGAGAGCGCGCCGCTCCCGTTCGCGTCCTCGGCGGCCGGCGAATCCGGGCCGGACTTGTCGTGCCGCGATGGCACCAGTCCGGAAAGCTCGAATCGCACCGCTGCCTGAGGCAACGCGTCCGGTGCGTACCGGAACGCAATCGCTCCGCCACCATCCACGTCCTGGTTAGCCGTCACTGGCCCGACCGGCACCGATACGATCCCGGATACCGCCGCCGTTAGCGTGCCAGCCTGCGCGCTGGCGTTGGGGGGACTAAACAGACTGCAGATGATCGCCGGACCAGCAACCGCCACGCACAAACGAGGCAGCATGCTACACCTCCGTCGGTGGGGGATGCGTCCTACTATTCCTACCCTCTCTCTCGAGGATTGTTGGGTGGGACACATTCGGCACTATCTACGTTGCTGCGAGCCGGGGGCGAGTGTGGCATGGGTTACATCCGAGCCACTTCTGGTTACATCAACGCTCCGGTTCACCCGGTCACCCGCGGAGGAACCAGTCGGCCCGGTGCAGATCTGGCTCCGCTAGCTCGTCTGCGCACCACTCGCGTCAAGGGTCACCGTAGATGTGACGGGCGACGACGAGCCCGACACTTTGCATTGCACCTGCACGCTCCCCGTGATCGCCACTGACCGTGCCGCGCCCCCAGCCGGTTGCACCACTTGTCCCGTCATCTCCCCATCGGTGGCCGTAGACCAATCGCACATAGGCAGCACATACGCGATGAACTGATCGTTCTCCAGCGGCGGATACGACGGTGACTGGTCCATCCCGAACGCCGAGAACCGGAGCGACCCGTTCGCCGCCTCCTGGCCGGCCATCAAGCCCAGAATGCCGTCGATGCCATAACTGCCGGTGAACGCACCGCTCCGCGACGCCGAGTCGAACGAAAGCCGGCCCCCAGGAAGGCTATCCGACCGGACAGGATTTCCTGGAGCAGACAATGTGACAATGACAGCCGCCACGATGTATGTGCCGGCGATCGGCGGGAACGGGGCGGTGGCGCCAGTGGCCGAGCTGCACGCCGTGGCGAACGAGAGCGCCGAGCCAGCGCCGGCCGTCACAGCGACCAGTCGTACGCGAGCCAAGATCGGGCGCCCCGGATGTCCCGAATCCCTTTTCACTTTGCGTACTGCTCGTCGCTGACGTGCTCCAGCCAATCGACGACTTTGCCGTTCAACCGCTCCTGAATCGCGATGTGTGTCATCGCCGTCGTCGGCGCCGCCCCATGCCAATGCCTCTCACCCGGCGCAAACCACACCACATCGCCTGGGGTGACCTCCTCGATCTCGCCACCCTCGCGCTGCACCCGTCCACGCCCTGCAGTAATGACCAGGGTCTGCCCCAGAGGATGCGTATGCCACGCCGTCCGCGCACCGGGCTCGAACGTGACACTCGCACCGGCGACGCGCGCCGGATCAGGCGCCTGAAATAGTGGATCGATGCGGACCGTACCGGTGAACCATTCCGCCGGACCTTTACCGGACGGCTGCGACCCGACACGTGTGATGTTCATATCTCCCGGCCTACTGCTCGCCAATCCCCCGCACCACCCCGGCCAGCATCTTCACCTTCGCTGCATCCTTGGCCGAGCTGGCGTCCGACTCCAACCCGCTCGCCACCGTCGCCAGCGCCCCGCTCCGCGCATCCCCGCTCATCTTCTCCGCCGCCGCCAACGCCTTCCACACTTCCGCGCGCCGCCCCGCCGCCAATCCATCATCCCGCGCCAACTGATCGAGATACGCGCGCGCCACGACGAAACTCGGCTTCCACACGAACCGCTGCTGGTCCTGCACGTTGAGCTGATCGAACTGCACGGTCTTCGCCGCATCCAGCTCGTTCTGCGTGATCAGCGGACTCGCCTTGAGCGCCAGCACATCCAGCCCGCGCGTGATCTCCGAACTATAGATGTACCCGTTCCACCAGTAGGCCGACCACGTCCCGCCATCTACCATCTTCGTGGAATCGATCGGCCCCCGATCGAAGTACGCGATCTCTTTCGGATGCGCCGCATCGGTCCAGTCGAAGACCGACACCCCGCCCTGATACCACGCCTGCACCATCACCGTCCGGCCCGGAATCGGAATCAGCGACCCGTTGTGCGCCACACAGTTCTTCGTCGCGGGCTGCGCGACCGGCAGCTTGTAGTAGCCCTCGAGCGCCATGTGGTCACCATCGATCTTATAGATGGCGTCCGCCCCCCACTTGGGGTTGTCCGTCGCCCGGCAGCGCGGCGCCCCACCGCCGCCCCACTCGTCGGAGAACAACACCTCCGACCCATCATTGCTGAACGTCGCCGAATGCCATCCCCAGAAGTTGGTGTCCGATGCCGCCGTGATCCGCCGGGGATTCGCGACGTCCCGGATGTCGAGCAGCAAGCCGTACCCGATACACGCACCGCCCGCCAACCCGATCGCCGGATACACCGTGATGTCGTGACACGCCGTCGCGATCGGCCCCAAGGGGCTGAGTTCCGCCGCACGCGCCCCGCCCGGTGATGCCTTCAACCATTGCATGATCCCACGCTCCGCGGCGGTGTCGGCCGCGTACTCCTCGTGCCGCACGTACGGCGCGAGATCAGCCAGCACCCGCGGCCGGCTCACGACCTTCGCTTGCTCCGGATGCGCCAACGGCACCTCCACCACGTCGATCCGGAACCGCTCCGAACTCGGCACATCCTCCGGCGCCGCATCCGAACACCCCGCCAGCTCGCTCGACGACCGTGCCGTCAGCAGTGCGTCCACGTAGACGTACACGTTCGCACTATCGCGCGGATCGGTGACAACGGTGTTCGTGTGCGAGCCGCGGCAGGTCTGCACGTCCACCACTTTGCGCGGATGCGCGACGTCGCTGATGTCGAATATCCGGACGCCGCGGAACCGCTCCGCGCTCACGGTATCCTTGACGCCCTCCAACCCACAATCGACCCGCCCCTGCCCGTTCTCGACCGACACGAACAGCAGGTTCTTGTAAACCGATACATCCCCCTGCACCCCCCCACACACATACGCCGTCGCCACCCTCGGCGCACTCGGCGACGCCACATCCCAGATCTGATATCCGCTGTAGTTCCCCTGCACGACGTAGTGCCCGCCAGTGAACGCGAGATCCGAGTTGGTCACCCGGGCCGTCGCCCCGGTCGGATTGAAGAACGCCGAGGAAGGCTTGGCCGTCGCCACCAGCGCCATGTTCCAGGACGCCTCGCCTGCGTCAAACCACCCGGCCTTGAGCGAGATCCGCGGATCGGGCGAGGGCGCCACCGCCGACCCCCCCATCGCCGCCCCCATGTGAGGAGTGGAGGAGGCGCAGGCCGAGAGCACCAGGCCTGAGAGCCCACCGAAAACGACCCGCGCAAAAGAGGAGTTCCAGGATGTCATTGGTGTGCACCCGGAGGTGCGGTGTGAGAGTGAGCGTGAGTGTAGTTAAGTCTACTTTCTACTTTCTGCTCTGCTACTTTCTGCTCTTTCTGTTGTTGTTACTCTCCTCTCTCCTTTCCGCCCCGCTGTTGCTGTTAGGATTTACCCGCCATCATCGCCGCCAGCATTCGCCCCATACGCCCGATCTCCGCCGCTTGATCCGCCGAGACATTCGTCGCATACGTCATGAGCGCGTCATCCTCCTGATCACCGTGCCCAGCGTCGACGAGCTGCTGTACCATCTCAACGGCGCCCCGATGATGCATGATCATATCACTCAGAAACAGGCGATCGAAGTCGCTCCCCCGTGCCTGATCGAGCGCGGCCATCTGCTCGGGCGTCAACATGCCGGGCATGAGCATCGGCCCGCTCATGCCCGGCATAACGTACCCCCGCGCGTCGGCCGGCGGCACGACCTGATTCCGCGCCCGCAGCCAGTCCTGCATGAACTTGATCTCGTCGGTCTGCGACACAATGATCCGCTGCGCGAGCGACTGCACCGCCGGACTGGCCCCATGCGACGCCGCCCACTGCGACATCGTGATAGCCTGCGCATGATGCCCGATCATCCCCGACGTGAATTGCACGCCGGCCGCAGTATACCGGGGATGCGCGATCTCATCCCGAGCCTGCTGGGCCGGCGTGACCCCGGTAGCCCCCTGCGGCGCGACCTGCGGCGCGACCTGCGGCGCGACGGGCCCGGTCTCGGCCGGCTGACCGGCCGTCCGGCACCCGGCCACCGCGATGATGATCGCAATCGCTCTAGAGCGCATATGCATGGATGTACGGACCATTCTAACAGCCTGGTAGGGGCCGGTCATGACCGGCCCGGTAATACAGTGGTTGCCGTCGCACTCAGGCCTGTGGCCCACGCCGCGGGGGCGGTTCGCGAACCGCCCTCACCAACCTGTCTTTGCGTCCGACTGAATGGTCCGGCCCCACGACCAATGTCAGCCTGGTAGGGCCCGGTCACGACCGGCCCGGTAATACTGTAGTCGCCGTCCCACTCAGACCGGTGGCCTACGCAGCGGGGGCCGTTCGCGAACGGCCCCCACCATCCGCCGCCACCCACGGCCTTACTGCCACCGACAGCATCCATAAATTCCCGCCGTGCCCTTCACCATCCGCCTCGCCACCCCGGCCGACGTCCAAGCCCTCCAATCGCTGATCACCGCCTCCGTCCGCGGTCTCCAAACCCGCGACTACACAGCGGTAGAAATCGAGGGTGCCCTCGCGTCAGTCTTCGGCGTCGACACGCAGTTGATCGCCGACGGCACGTACTTCGTGGCCGAATCCAAAGAGGACCAGACAATCGCCGGCTGCGGCGGCTGGAGCAAACGCCGGACGCTGTTCGGTGCCGACCACTGGACGCACCGCGAGGACGAGCTGCTCGACCCGGCCAGCGACGCCGCGAGAATCCGCGCGTTCTTCATACACCCGGACTGGGCCCGCCGTGGCGTCGGCACCGCGATCCTCGATGCCTGCGAGGACGCCGCGATCGCCGCTGGCTTTACTCGCCTCGAGATGGGCGCCACACTGACAGGCGTTCCCTTCTACGCCGCGCGCGGCTACCGGGCCAGCGACCGCTTCAACGTCCCGCTCACAAACGGCGAGACGCTGCCGATCGTTCGCATGAAGAAGACGCTGCCCGGCGCGTGACGGCCGGCGGCCTAGCCGCTACTTGTCAGCCCCCTCGCTCTTCGATGGCGAAGAGCCGGCTCGGCGTTTGTATAGTGCGGGAGGAGTCGGCAACTGTCGTGTGTAGCTCGCATGGATCGCCGCATAGCACTCGCACGAGGCCGCCTCGAGGCCGGCCCGATCCAGGACCGTGATCTTGCCTCGCGTATACTCGATCAGTCCCGCCTTACGGAGTGACGCAGCCGCAATCGACACACTCGGCCGCCGGACCCCAAGCATGATCGCCAGAAACTCGTGCGTCAGCGGCAGGACGTCGGAATCGACCCGGTCATGTGTCTGCAGGAGCCAGCGCGCGCACCGCAATTCGAGGGCGTGCACAGCGTTGCACGACCCGGAACGGCCCATCTGGTTCGTCCAGACTTGCGCGTACACATGCAGGAGCCTGGAAAGTTCCTCGCTCTCATTGAGTTCTGTGAGAAACGCCTCGGTCGCGATCCGCTTGAGCGTTCCCTCGACTTGCACGATGCACGTGGTCTCCGCAGACGTGATCCCGTTCAGGAGCGGCAGGCCCGCCATTCCTTCCCATCCTATGGTGCCTACCTCGACGGCCAGCGCGTCCGCCATAACGGTGATGAACGAGAGGCATCCACTTTGCGGAAAGTATACATAGTCAATGGGTGCATCCCGGAGGTACAGCACGTCATGAAGGGTGGCTGGCACCGTTTCACATCGTGCGGCGATACGGCGATACGTGTCGTCAGACAGCGCGGCAAGCAACCAGTTTCCCTCGGCTCTGGGCGCGGTATCGGATGCCGGCATTGGAGTCTCCCGTTGCGTGAACCGAATCACTCAGCCTCCGCCAGAGGGAATGCGTCGTCGTGCGTTCCCGCGCAAGTCGTCACTGATGCCTGTGACCAGCCGTTACGGTGTGTTCGATATCGCACATAGCACGCCTCGGGCAAGCATCTGGCCGATGCGCGTGTTATCGTCCGCGCGGCTGAGTAGACCTCCGCCACAAGTCGCACAGACCGCGGATAATCTGACGAAGTCAGCGACCAACCGGTATGTTCGACGGTATAGAACGATCGCGCGCCAACGGATTCGGTGTTTCCCGAATCTCACGCGACAATCCTAATTGTCGCGGTGTCATCAGCCCGCATGGGCAAGGACCGCATGGCGCCGGACGAACTGGTGACGCCGGGCGAACCATCGGCGCGTGAGCCGCAACGCGCGCCGGCAGTGGCAGGAACGGCCGCGGCGGTCCCGCCCGAAACCGACGCGTCACCGGAATCCCTCGGCGCCGCGCTATCGAAATTGCTTCAGCTCGCACTCGACGCGCAAGCGGAGCGGTCTCGCTCGGCACCCGCCCACCGCCAAACTGCCGTGCACCGAGTGGGAATCAGTCCGGCACACGGTACCCCCTCCACATCAGCAGACGCCGCCCTCAGTACGATCGCCAGTCTCGTCGCGGAGTCCGCGCGCCTGGATGCGGCACGCCCGGAGCAAGTGGTCCACTCGCTGCGCGCCCTATGGTCACGTGTGCCGCAGCCGCAAACGGCCACGCTCGACGAATGGGATCTGGTCTACCATAGGATTCTTGGCAGGTGTCTGGAAGAATTCTACACCGGCGCATAACGCCGGTGCGGACGCCGTGAATCGCCGTCGAGTCGCTATGCGCTCGCTGCCCGCAACCACGACCGCAACCCTCCAAACGGATCCCGCCGGTTGGCCCGCGCGATCGCGATGATTTGTAAAACCGTGCGCCGGAGATTGCCGCCGCACCGATCGAACACCGCGTCGAACTGGTCGAGATCCGTCCTGTACACCCGCCGCCCGAGGAGCACCGCGTTGTCGAGCCGGGTATTGGCAAGCGCCGACGCCGGGATCGTCTGTACACGCGCAGGCACGGAGGCGCGCAGCGAGTCCCGAGCCATCGCGTAGATGCTGTCCCGCGCCACGAGCCGCTCAGCACGCGCGGCCCCGCTGTCACCCGGATGCGCACGGAACGCGCTGTCGAGCGCAGCGTACACCCACGTCCAGAACGCGCCCATGACTTTCTCGTCCGCCCACCGCTGATCGATCTCCCGCGCGCCCGAGGTGTCGCCCCGCGACCGGAAGAATGCTTCCGCACCTCGCGTCCCCACGAAGTTCGCAAACGACTCGTTGAAGTCCGCGCTCCCCGGCGCGTAGTAGGTGTTGTGCGTCAACTCGTGGATCACCGTGTTGGCCAGTTCCAGTGAATCCGTCTCCAGGCTCGCCGAGACGAGCGGATCGTCGAACCAGCCCAGCGTGCTGAATGCCGGCGACGGACGGACATACGCATCGAATCCTTGCGCTTCGAGCGCCGCGGCGGCGCGCACCGCTGCCGGAAAATCGAAATACCCTTTGTACGGGACGCGCCCCACGATCGGAAACCACCACGTCACCGGACGCAGTTGGTCCCGGTACGCGCCCGCGAGCACGAGGACGAGCGTGTCGTGATCGAGCGCCGTGAATGTCGTGAAGCTTCGGCCGGCGTTCAGCCCCAGCGACTCGGCAGCGTACCGCCTCGCCGCGAGCACCAGTCTCAGTTCGGTGCGCGTGGCCGCACTCGTGCGCGAGTCGGCAATGACGTCGGCGATCGGCCGGCGCCGCGCCAGGATCCGCCCCTCCTCCCAGCTCGCGCGGGCGAGATAGCAGCCCGTCGAACTCGCCAGCACCATCGCGACCCCGATTGCGGCGACCGTGACAGCCGCCAATGCCCTACGACGCACAGTCGCCCTCCCCCGCCCCCGACGGGACGGCTAACTTCCAAGGTCCATGGGCTTCGTTCACCTGCACTGCCACTCCGAGTACTCGCTGCTCGACGGGGCAAACCGGATCGACGACCTGATCGGGCGCGCGCTGGAGATGGAACAGCCGGCGCTGGCGATCACGGACCATGGAAACATGCACGCCGCTTGGGAGTTTCAGGAGAAGGCGAAAAAGGCCAAGATCAAGCCGATCATAGGGATGGAGGCCTACGTCGCCCCCGGCGACCGCCGCCTCCGCCAGCGGCCCGGCCCCGGGATCAAGCCCTACTACCATTTGATCCTCCTCGCCGCGGACGCAGCCGGCTACCAGAATCTGGTCAAGCTATCGTCGCTCGCCTACATGGAGGGGTTCTACACCAAACCCCGCGTGGACCGCGAGCTCCTCGCACGATACAGCGCTGGTCTCATCGTCTCCTCGGCCTGCATGGCGGGCGAGGTCGCCACGCATCTCCGCAACAACGACCTCGATGCCGCGAAGGAAGCCGCGAGTTGGTACGCCAACGCCTTCCCCGACCGGTACTACCTGGAGGTCCAGGCCCACGATGCCGAAGGACAGCGTGAGCTCAATGCGCAGGTCTTCGACCTGGCCGCCGGAATGGGCCTCCCCGTCATCGCCACCAATGACGCGCATTTCCTCCGGCAGCAGGATCACGACTCGCACGATGTGCTGCTCTGCATCGGTCTGGGCAAGGACCGCTCAGATCCCGACCGGATGCGCTATGACCGGGGTCTCTACTTCAAGAGCGCACCAGAGATAGCCGCCCGCTTCCCCGACCACCCCGAGGTCCTCGAAAACACGCTCCGCATCGCGGAGCGTGCCGGGGTGGAGTTCTCCAAGACGTACCGGGTGCCATCGTTTCCGCTGCCGCCGGGCGTCGATACGGAAAACGACTTGCTGGTCCGCCTCGCCGAGACCGGCGCACGCGAGCGATACGGTGACCCGCTCCCCGCCAATGTCCGCGAACGGCTCGACTACGAGCTGGGCGTCATCACCAAGACGGGCTACGCCGGCTACTTCCTCATCGTCGCCGACTTCATCAAGGCCGCCCGCGACCGAGGGATCCCGGTCGGGCCAGGCCGCGGCTCCGCCGCCGGCTCGCTCGTCGCCTACTCGCTCCGCATTACCAATGTCTGCCCGCTCCGCTTCGATCTCCTGTTCGAACGGTTCCTGAACCCGGAGCGCGTGTCGATGCCGGATATCGACGTCGACTTCTGCTTCGAGCGGCGCGGCGAGGTGATCGAGTACGTGCGGCAGAAGTACGGCCGCGATTCGGTGGGCCAGATCGTCACGTTCGGCACGCTCAAGTCCCGGGCCGCCATCAAGGATGTTGGCCGCACGCTGGGGTTCACGCCGGCCGAGACGGATGCGCTCGCGAAGCTCATCCCCAACCAGCCGAATTACTCGCTCACGATCAACGAGGCCCGCCAGCAGATCTCCGAGGTCCGGCGCCGTTACGACAACGACCCGCGATACCGCCAGCTCCTCGACTACGCGATCGCGCTCGAAGGTCTCTCCCGGCACTCCGGCGTCCACGCGGCCGGCATCGTCATCGCCCCGGGCCCGCTCGACGAATACGTCCCGGTTTTCACCACCACGACCAAAGGCTCAGGACAGAACCGCGGCAACGGTGCTACCACTCCCGGTGCGGTTCCCGCACCGCGGCTAGCCGATCGCGCCGACGGCGAAGAGACGATCGTCGTCACGCAGTACGACATGAACGCGCTCGAAAAGGCCGGCATGCTCAAAATGGACTTCCTCGGCCTCACCACTCTCACGGTGCTGAACGATGCCGTGGCGTCGATCGCCGAGCGCACCGGGACGGCCATCGATCTCGATGCGCTGCCCCTCGATGATGAGGCGACCTACCGGATGCTGCGCGCGGGCCGCACCTCCGGGGTCTTCCAGTTCGAGTCGCCGCTGGCCACCGATATACTCCGGAGCATGCGGTGTGACCGGTTCGACGATCTCGTCGCATCGAACGCGCTCATGCGGCCCGGCCCGCTCGATACGGGCATGCACAAGGTCTACATCCGGCGGAAGCGCGGCGAAGAGGCGGTGACCTACACGCTGCCGGAGCTCGAACCGATCCTCGC
>Ga0182024_10008211_pt1 | contig 22142 bp, 19 predicted proteins | sample P32metaG_FD_120480 | JGI IMG/M metagenome (GOLD analysis project Ga0182024, IMG submission 120480) | Permafrost microbial communities from Stordalen Mire, Sweden - P3-2 metaG (Illumina Assembly) | ecosystem: Environmental > Terrestrial > Soil > Wetlands > Permafrost | place: Sweden: Stordalen...
CGGAGCGACATCCCGGATTATGTAGCAGAGGCACCGCGCCGGCGCAATACCTTACATGCGCCGAACAACGTATTTAGTCATCCGAATCGCCGGACGGCGCTGCACACGGCTGAAGTGTTACGGAGTTTGATCTATGGGGAGACAGATGTTGTGGGGCCGGTGGTGAGCGGCATCACGATGGCGCGTTGTTTCAGGTCTTGAGCCTGCTGTATCAAGGCCTCGCCCTGGGCCACCATCTGGTGACCCTCGTCGGAAGTTTTCTTCCCGTCATCGATCTTGCCCTGGTTCGTCAGCGTGTCGCCTTCAGCGATCTTGCCGTTCCCCTCGGCGACCATCTTTTCCCCCTTCTGTAACATCTCGCCGGCGTCTTGGATTTGCTTGCCCTGCACCTCTGTCTTGTCGCCGACGGTCTGGGGCGGGGTAGTGTTGGAACAACCGGCTATCGCGACGCCGAGAATGCCAACCTCAAGCAACGACATGAGGAGGCTATGCGATGAGTGTTGAGTCTTCATGACAGGCGCTTTCCGGCCGTAATCGGCCTCAGGTTCAGGAACGGAGCGGGTCGGCCCACGTTTTTTTTATGAATGCCGCGACCTGCACACCCTTAATCGATGGTGTGGAGGAGTAGGAACTACTCGCTTTGTTACGGATTTCAAGGTGGTGATGCAAGAACCGTGCCACGACGACCCGCGAAAGGAATGAGCGAATTCAGACCCTTATACGGAGGTTTCTAGAGAATTGGTTTCCCCTTCCCGATGCGGCCACGACAAATTCGCTGGGTTATAAAGCATAGTTTGGCGTGGACGAATGCCGTACTACCAAGCCGCCGTCTGCAATGAGTCAGCATGCCGGGTTTATTTTCCGCTCGAGATTTGTAGAATCGCATCAGTCAAGAAATCACAATCGCCAGGCCGGGCATCCGGTTCACACTTCCGAAAGAAACTTATGCCAAAGCGGCGTCGCAAAAACGGATCAGCCGAGCGGGGTGATCCCGGCTCGGCAGCAGATATCCTGGTCGGAGACCGCATGCTTTCCAAAGCCGTTGCGGCGGTGCATGCCGCCGTCAAAGTGGACCGGCAGCACGACGTACCTTACCTGGGCGGGTGCAGCCGTGACGGCAAGACAGTTTACCTCGATCGTCACGTGCCCCGGACATTCGCTTCGAAGGGGCGGCGAATCAACGCAGAGCCCTTCCTGGTCCTGCACGAAGCGGTGGAGCGATCGTTGTTGATGCATCTTGGGCTGCGTTACCAGTTCGCGCACCAGATCGCGCTCCGCGCAGAGCAGGCGGCCGTGCGCGCGGCCGGGATTTCGTGGCATGACTACAACGCGTTCACCCAGGAGCACGCGAAGGCTGCCGACGATGAAGCCATTCGTCGCCCGCCGACCGATCTGGACCTCGAACCATACCGCGACGAGTCCGACCCCGACAAGCTCAAGCTTGTTGAAGAGGCGATCCGCCGCAGCAAAGCCCGACGACGGGCACGAAGGAGATAAATCCTGCCAGGTCAGCGACACACTGTCATTTCACGCCGGGCAGATCGTCGATGGCTGGCCCCATGAGGACCTTTCCGGCCGCATCGAACCGGCTACCGTGGCAGGGACAATCCCACGTATGCTCCACATGGTTCCACCTGACCACGCATTGAAGGTGCGTGCAGATGGCCGAACGCTTGTGGAGTCGCCCCTTTTCATCGCGATAGGCGGCGATCTTGCTTAGGCCGTCGCGCAGGACCGCACCGTGGCCGGGGGGGATTTCTTCCGCCGACGCAACATCGCCCGGGGTGACCAGGTCCCTGTATTGCGCAAGCGTATTGACGTTTTCCGTCACAAACTCGGCGTTCACCGTCTTGCGGGACGGATCGTAGAGCTTTTCCCAGGGATTGGGCCGGCCCATGATCTGGTCGGTAATCAGGAGGCCGGCGATTGTACCGTGAGTGAGCCCCATGCCGCTGTCGCCGGTGGCGACGAAGACTTCCGCCTTGTCGGTGAGCGCTCGGCCCAGAAAGGCCAATCCATCGGCCGGCTCCTGCACTTGCCCGGACCAGCGATCGGTTATGTCCTGCATCATGGGGAACCGCTTGCGTCCCCACTCTTCCAGTTTCATGAAGGGCGCGCCGTGTTCCGGGAACTGTCCGGTCTTGTGGTCCTCGCCGCCGATCAGCAGAAAATCCCGTCGGCCCCCGCGCGGGCGGTAACGGCGGACGTAGTGATAGGGATCGGCGGTATCCCAATACAGCGCATCGGCGACGCTGTCCTTTGGAATGGCGGCGGCGATCACATAGCTCCGATAGGACGCCTGTTTCGTATAGATGCCGAACCAGTCGTTGATAGGGGCCGGCGTATTGGTGGCTACCACGACATGGCGCGCGGTCACGGTCTTTCGGATTCCGTCAAGTTTGACGCGCGCCGGCGTTTTCTTTTTGGGATCGACGCCCTGGACATCCAGTACCCGACGGCCAGTGTAAATCTTGCCGCCGTTTCGTTTGAACGCCTCAGCCAGCCCGGCCAGATACCTCAGCGGGTGGAACCGCGCCTGTTTTCCGAAGCGGATGTAGGGGCCCGATTCCAGGCCGCCGTGCGCGATCATTTCGATGTCTTCAAACCCAGCTCTCCTGGCCACATCCAATTCCCGCTTGAGCAGATCGGGTGGATCGGATGGGACCGAGCTCAAGAATGCATCGAGCCGCGAGAATTCGCACGAAATCTTTTCCTTCCGCGAGATGCGTTCGATGGTGTCGATCGCCGTCGCGTGGCTCTGGTACGCCAGCCGCGCGCCCTCCTGCCCGTGCAGCCGCTCGATTTCAACGAAACGATCATCGATGGCGCTGGCCAGGTGCGCGCTGGTGCGCCCGGTCTGGCCGGCGCCGATCTGATGTTCGTCGAACACGGCGACGCTGTTGCCCTCGCGGCTGAGCAAATAGGCGGTAGTTAATCCGGCAATGCCGGCCCCGACGACGCAAACGTCCACATCGATGCTCTGCGCCGGGGATGCCGGTCGGAAATGAGGAAGTTCCAGGCCGTCGAGCCAAATCGAGTGCGTCGCCTCCTGGTGGTCTTTGCTCATAGATAGGTCCTCCGCGTTTTCATCCCCCGGAGGTCCGCTCCAGCTTTTGCCAGTACGGCAAATCGACGATCTCTTCAAACTCCCCCATGTCAACCGCCAGTTCCTTCTCGATCGGCTTGCCCTGGCGAAGATTGCGGACGGCTCGATCGATGGCGTACGCAGCGCGGAAAAGGACGGTGGTAGGATAAAGAACCATCGTGAACCCCAGCTTTCCAAATTCTTTGGGAGAAAGCCAGGGTGTTTTGCCGCCGTTCTCCAGCACACTTGTAGCCAGGGGGACGCCCTTGAAGGTCTTGCCGATCTTCGCAAGCTGTTCGGTGGTTTCGGGGCCCTCCACATAAACCCCGTCGGCTCCGGCCTTGAGATACTTTTCACCGCGCCGCAAGGCGCTGTCGATCCCCTCCGGCGCCAATGCGTCCGTGCGGGCGAGGATGAACAACGATTGTGACCGAGCCGCCGCCGCTGCGCGAATCTTGCCCACCATCTCATCCGCCTCGACCACTTTTTTGTTGTCCATGTGGCCTCATTCTTTGGGGGCGCGCTGGTCTTCTAGGAAGACCGCCTGGATCCCGAGGCCCTCGTAGCCACGAACCGTGTAGGTCACATTTTTCACATCGCCGTATCCATCATCGGCGTCGACCATGATGGGCAGCCGGGTAGCGCCCATGATGTCCTTGACGGCGGCGTAGCGTTCTGCGAAGTGGGTCAAGTCAATGTCAGGAACGCCGTGACGGGAGCCTTCGACCGCGAAGCCGCCGATCTGGAGGGCGGTAAACCCGGCTCGCTCGATCAGTTTTGCCGCCAGCGCGTCATGCGCAACCGGCAGGAGCAGTGGGCACTCCATTTTCATTGCTGCTTCCCACGTGATGCGTTCTTCGGCGATATGTTGCATAATCTCGACTCACTTCCCAAACGGTTCACGATGATGATGGCACCGCCCCGTCTGCCCCTGACCAGCATATCGACCAGCGAGCACCGACGGCGATGAATTGGCCACGAGGTTTATGGCAACGACGTTCCTCCAGTGTTGCCCACGATCTCTCCGCTCATAAAACTAGATTCCTGGGATGCGAGCAATACGTAGGTCGCGGCAAGTTCGGCCGGCTGGCCCGGGCGGCCCATGGGTACGTCGGCGCCGAACGTCGTGAGCTTCCCCGGTGATTGTCCGCCGCTGGGCTGAAGGGGCGTCCAGACCGGCCCCGGCGCTACGCCATTGACGCGAATCCCCTTGGGCGTCAATTGCTTGGCGAGGCCCTTGATAAAGATGGCGATGGCGCCTTTGGTCATCGCGTAGTCGAGGATGCCGGGCGACGGGTCATATGCATTGATCGACGTCGTGCAGATGATCGCAGCCCCCGGCTTCAAGTGCGGCAGCGCCGCCTTCGTGATCCAGAACATCCCGTAAACGTTCGTGCGGAAGGTGGCGTCAAACTGCTCGGTGGAGATTTCAGAAAGCGATTCCTGATAGACCTGCTTCGCGGCATTGCTGACTAGAATATCCAGGCCGCCAAGCCCGCTGACCGCATCGGCCACCATTTTCTGGCAGAACTTCTCATCGCGAATGTCGCCGGGGAGCGGGACCACCTTGCGTCCTTCGGCGCGGACCAACTCGACGACTTCGTGCGCGTCGGGTTCTTCCACCGGTAAATAGCCGAACGCGACATCAGCGCCTTCGCGAGCAAACGCGATCGCCGCGGCCCGCCCGATGCCGGAGTCGCCACCGGTAATCAACGCGCGGCGGCCGAGGAGCCTGCCGGAGCCCTTGTAGGTCTTCTCTCCATGATCGGGGCGTGGCTCCATTTTCAAGGCAAGCCCCGGCGCTTCCTGCTGCTGCCGCTTGAATGGGGGACGTGGGTATTGGGCGCGCGGGTCCGTCTTCGGCTGGAGCTCGACGTCTGCCTGACCACCCCCGGCGGCGCCCGCGTCCGCCGCAAACACTGAAGTGGCCCCGAGCAGGACCGGCGGCACTAACGACATCCCCGCCTTGACCATGTCCCTGCGCGAAGGCGTGTAACGAGTTGATTCCATGGGTTCTCCTTTCCTTGTCTTGCTCTCTTGGTTCAATCTATTAAGGACGGGACGCGATTCATCACGAGCGGGAAGCCGCTCGCAAATCGAGTGCCGCGTTGCGCAACCCGGTTCCTTCGCCGATCTGCGTGCGTTCCTTGCGACCGCTTGGCGGGGTTGGAGTCGCCGGATATCGGCGCCCGCTTGCGCGCCAGCAACCGGCTGCGCAGCAGCAACCGCCGGGCTTCGCATGGATCGGGAGGGTATCCAAAGGAGGAGCTGTCCCGCGGTGTCCCCGTTTTGTTTCGCAGCAGCGCTACCAAGGACTATTCTGGCTGTGCCATATTGACCGGCTTGAGGAGGTGACCGGCGAAGCAGCTTTCTCGCCCCTCTCGGCTTCTCCCTCGAAGGCCAACGCAATGCACCATGGGTTGAGAAATGCCGACTTGCTTGGCCATCTGGCATGCGACGTGCTGACCAATCATGGAGCGATGCGAGGAACAAAAAGATCGTCGGGTACCTGTAGTGACATCCCTAGTGGTCCGTTCTCTCGCAAGTTGGGTCGGACACGGCCGCAGGCGGCAACGCGCGGTTCCGATCCATGACCTCGCTCGCCCGCAACTTTGCCGGCAATGGACCACTAGAGTGAGTGAGCGTGTTGGTTTGATTTCCTTGCAAACTCTCCCGGGAGGGAGCGGTCGCAAGTGGAGATCGTTCTGTGCAAAATCCGGAGGTCGTCCGTGGCAACGTCTGAACGCGGGAGCTCAAATGATTCCCGCTGGCGATATGTGCAGGCGGTTACCCTCCTCGTCTTAGTTGTTGCAATACTCTATTTTGCCAAGCCCGTCATTGTTCCCCTGGCATTGGCCGTCCTCCTCGCATTCATTCTTACGCCCCTCGTCGAGGCCGTCCAAAAACGAGGGGTCGGGCGCGTGCCGGCCGTATTGTTAGTGCTGTCCGTCACCGGGATTATAGCAGGGACCGTCGGATGGGGTGTCGGCGTGCAATTCGCGAGACTCGCCCAGGATTTGCCCGATCATGCCAACGACCTGAAGGCAAAACTCGCCAAGGTTCGCACGTCCGGCGCCGGGCCGTTTTCACGCGCGCTGAAGACCTTCCAGGGGCTTGGCGACGCCCCCGTCTCCCGCGAACAGGCAGTGCCTTCAAAGCCAGAACAAAAAGTAGTCGTGTCGCTCCCCGAGGAGCCGTTCATGCAGCGAACGGTCGAGGTGGCCGCGGTGGTACTGGAGCCTCTGGCCACTGCCGGTCTTGTATGCATCCTTGTCATCTTCATGCTCATTCGGCGCGAAGATTTGCGCAACCGCGTCATCGGTTTGCTCGGCCATGGCCGGCTCATGGGGACGACGCGGGTCCTCGTTGAGTCGGCGACCCGCCTCAGCCGGCTTCTCCTGACCCAACTCTGTGTGAACGCGGGCTTCGGGGTGCTGTTCAGCATCGCGCTTTTGCTGATCGGCGTGCCCTACTGGTTCCTGTGGGGCTTCCTGACCATGGTGCTGCGGTTCATCCCGTTTGTCGGTTCATGGCTGTCGGCGGCGTTCCCAATTCTGCTCAGCATCGCCATCGCCCCGGGGTGGGGTCAACCGGTTTGGGTGCTTTGCGTCTTCATCGTCCTTGATTTAACGACCGGCAACGTTATCGAGCCGCTCTTGTTCGGACACAGCACGGGAGTGTCGCCTGTTGCGCTGCTGGTCGCGGCAGCCTTTTGGACCTGGGTCTGGGGGCCGGTGGGTCTGGTCCTGTCCACGCCCCTCACGCTATGCCTCGTTGTACTGGGCCAGCACGTCCCCCGGTTTCGGTTCCTTGCGTTGCTTCTGGGGGACCGGCCCGCGCTTGCGCCGCACGTCAGTTACTACCAGCGCCTCTTGGCCGGGGACACGGCCGAGGCCATGCTTGTCGCACGGGGCTACGCCGCGGCGAAAAAGGTGGAACACTTGCCCGACGGAATATTTCTTCCCGCGCTCCTGCACGCGCGACGCGACCGGAAGCGCGCTGGCCTCACCGCTGTAGACGAAACGGTCATCATCGACGCGACCGCGGCCATTTCAGACCAACTGGCAACCGACAATCGCGTGCCGGGAACTTTAGCTGACGACGGAGGGACGGAGGGGCCCAGCACATCATTAGAACATCAATCCGTGATTCTCGGATGTCCGGCGCACCATAAGGCCGAGGAACTCACGTTGCACATGCTCGCGCGTCTGCTCAAGCCGCTGGGCTGCCGAATGGAGGTCCAGTCCACTCGGACGCTGCCCGTCGAGGCCGAAGCGTGGATCGAACGGGAAAGGCCCCAAGCTGTGTTCATCGCCGTCCTGCCTCCCGGCGGCGTGCCGCAGGCGAGATACCTATGCCGTCGGCTGCACAAGCGGTTCCCCGAACTGAAGATTCTCGTCGGGTATTGGGGCCGGGTGCGCGACTTCGACAAGCTGCTCGTCCGCCTCCGCTCGTCGGGGGCAAGTTATGTTACGACTACTCTCTTGCAGAGCAGCACGCAGATCCGGGCGTTGATGCCGAGCGCGCCCGATGCCGCGGCGCCAGCCGCAGCGCCCGCCGATGTCGAATTGCCCCTTGCCGCCTCCGCCCCGGGGGCTTTCTGAAACCCGTTTTCGGGCGTCACATGAAGTGGAACATTGGAAAGCTCGCCATGCCCAGCATCGTCTTGGCGCTCTGCGCGCTGGCGGCCAATGGCTGGGTTTCCTACCATAACACGCGCCAACTCATCGCCAAAGAGCGACGGGTCCAACATAGTCAATCGATTCTGGTGGAACTGGCCGGGGTCAGGGCGTCGGTCACGGACGCGGTCGCGGCAGAGCGCGGTTTCCTGCTCACGGGGGATGCCGAAACCCTGCCGCCTTACGACGCCGCGCGCATTCGTGCCGTCGAGGGAGTTGGACGACTGGATCGACTCACGAGCGACAACACAGAGCAACACGGTCGCATAATTGGGCTGAAGGGGGCCGTCGGGCATGAATTCGCGATTCTGGACGATGCGCTTGCCCGGCGCAGGCAGGCCGCGATCGAGCCTCGCGTCCTTGTAAGTGTCGTTCGACAGGGAACCGGGGGACTGGCCGCGATTCGTTCCGAACTGGACCGCCTCGTATCCGAGGAAGACCATTTGCTGCACCTGCGCGCTGATGACGCAAAGGCCAGCGTGCGTGACGCGATCCTGACCTTCGCCGTAGCAACCGGTGTGGCGATGGCTATGGTAGTCCTTGCGTATTTGTTGCGCCGCCGCGACGACGTGATTCGACGTCGCGCTGCCGCACGGGCGCAATCCAGCGACGACCGAATCCGGCTTCTGCTGGACTCGAGCAGCGAGGGCGTGTACGGCGTAGATTTGAACGGCGACTGCACCTTCGCCAACGCCGCCTGTGCCTCCCTACTCGGCTACGACAGCCCTGCTGAGCTCAACGGAAAGCCATCGCACGAGCTATTCCATCATTCGCATCCTGACGGAACGCCGTACCCCCGGGAGGCTTGCCCGATTTACCAGGCCTTCAGGGCAGGCACCGCAACCCGAGTCGAAAACGAAGTCTTTTGGCGGCGCGACGGGATCAGCTTCCCTGTCGAATACCGGTCGTCCCCCATGCTGTCCGGCGGACAGGTGATCGGGGCGGTCGTCACATTTGCCGACATCAGTAACCGGCTTCGGACAGAGCAGGGAATGCGTCTCAGAGAAAGTGGCCTTCGGGCAATTGCCCAGGGGGTATTCATTACCGACCCGGGGCGGTCGGATGAGCCCATCACCTACGCGAACGCGGCGTTCGAGGCGCTGACTGGTTATGCGCGACATGAGTTGAAGGGGCGCGAACTCGGTTTTCTCGCCGGTCCTGACACCGACCAGGGGGCCTTGGCTAAACTGCGCGAAGCGTTTGAGGGGTCGATCGAGCACTCGGCCGAGCTGGTGCTCTATCGGAAAGATGCCGTCCCATTTTGGGCGACCGTGTCGCTGGCGCCGGTAGCAGAAGCCGGTGGGCGCGTGACTCATTTCGTCGGCGTAATGACCGATGTGTCGGAACGCCGCCGCGCCGAGGAAGAACTCAGACGGGCCAAGACCGAGGCCGAAGACAGCCGCGAGCAGTCAGAGGCGGCGAACATCGCCAAAAGCCAATTCTTGGCCAATATGAGCCACGAACTTCGCACCCCGCTCAACGCCGTGATCATGTACAGCGAACTGCTCCAGGAAGAGGCGGTAGATGCCGGCGTCGAGAAGTTCGTCCCAGACCTGGAGAAGATCCGCGGCGCCGGCAAGCACCTGCTATCCCTGGTGAACGGCGTCCTCGATCTTTCCAAGATTGAAGCAGGAAAGATGGAACTGTTCATGGAGTCGTTTGACGTTGCCGGCATGGTGGAGGAGGTGGCCTCGACCGTCCAACCGCTCATGGAGAAAAAGAAGAACCGACTGGAGCTCGGTTGCTCCCCAGACCTTGGGCCGATGTACGCGGACCTTACCAAAATGAGGCAGGTCCTGTTCAACCTTCTCTCCAACGCCAGCAAATTCACTGAAAACGGCGCCATCCGCGTCGACGTTGAACGGCACGAAGCGGCAGGACAGGGCCGAATCACCTTTCGGGTAACGGACACCGGGATCGGCATGACGCCTGCTCAGCTCCATCGGCTGTTTGAGCCCTTTACGCAGGCGGACGCCTCGACGACTCGGAGATTCGGCGGCACGGGGCTGGGCTTGACGATCAGCAAGCACTTTTGCGAAATGATGGGCGGGACGATCGAGGTTGCCAGCAACCAGGGAACGGGCTCTGTGTTCACGGTCGACCTTCCCGCACGGGTGGCGCCCAGGGGCGAACCCGCCGCCACGCCGGCGGAACCATCGGTTCCAGCTCCGCCGGCCGCGGGGAACTGTACGGTCCTGGTGATCGACGACGATCCGGCGGTAAGGGACTTCATGGCGAGAGTTTTGGACGCCGGGGGACTGACCACCGTGACGGCGGCCGACGGAGAGACGGGCCTGCGGCTGGCGCGGGAACTCCAGCCCGCGCTGGTCTTCCTCGACGTTCTGATGCCCCGGATGGACGGATGGGCCGTCCTCAGCGCCATGAAGACTGACCCTCGTGTTGCCGACATCCCCGTCGTCATGTTGACGGTAATGAACGACAGCGAAATGGGTTTCGTTCTGGGGGCGTCGGAATACCTGGCCAAGCCAATCGACCGCGAAAGGCTCTCCTCATTACTCGCCAAATACCGCCCGACCGGCGACGCCCGCGTGCTGGTGGTGGATGATGACGAACCGACGCGGCAGGTATTGCGCCGGACCCTGACCAGGGACGGTTGGTCCGTTGTTGAAGCGGACAACGGCGAAGCGGCCATGGAGCAGGTTAAGCAGAAGGCGCCGGGCCTCATTTTGCTCGATCTGATGATGCCCGAAAAGAATGGGTTTGAGGTCCTTTCGGAATTGCGTCGGGACCCGGCCTGGGCATTGATTCCGGTTGTGGTGCTCACCTCCAAAGACCTGACACCCGACGAGCGGGCCATGCTCAGAGGCAATGTGGAGCGTATATTGCAGAAGGGCGCCTACAGTCGCGATGCGTTATTGCGGGAAGTCCGTAAGATAGCCGCCCAGTGCGCTGCAAAGCCAGCATCGGCGCCGGGCCTTGCCGCACAGGGGCCTGCCGCGGGCAATGCCCAAACAGCCGAGGCGCCCGCGGTCAGCTAGAGGTGATCCATGCCACGAATACTTATCGTTGAAGACAATGCGGAGAATCGCGACGCCCTGGCGCGACGCCTGGAACGGCGCGGTTTCGAAGTGGTGCTGGCCGTCGACGGGAAAGCGGGTTTGGCCGCGGCCAGCAGCGAAAGGCCCGATTTGATTCTGATGGACATGAACATGCCGGAACTGGACGGGTGGGAAGCAACCCGGCAGATCAAGGCCGACCCCGAGCTCGCCGCCGTCCCGGTAATCGCTCTCACGGCCCACGCGATGTCAGGCGATCGCGAGCGGGCACTCGAAGCCGGCTGCGCCGACTACCACACCAAGCCGATTGAGTTCCCCAATCTTCTGGCCCAAATCGAAACGATCCTCCAGGCGCGCGACGTTTGAGCGCGATGCAAGGCTGGGCGCGATGTGCAGAAGACGCTCAGCCTCGGTGGCGAAGGACATCTCGGAGCGGCAAACGAAATCATGCACCGACTCCATCTGACGCAGTCTGGGCCAATTTGACGGGGACGCGAATAATCCCCGTCCGCCGCGATGCCACGGCGACGCGCTTGAGGCCGAGCCCGCTGATATTCACGCTTTGGCCCACCATTTGCTTGGTGAGAGTCATCTTACCGCTGAAGACGCTTGCCCCTGTATTTTGAGCGTAAAACCCCTGGCGATTCATAAGAGTCGCCAAGGCATGTCTTCCCGGTTTCCGGCGAACGCGCCGAACATTTGCACACAACCAAGCTGTAGCTCGCATTCGCGGCGCGTGCCGCGGTGCCGGCCTGCTTACATCTTCGGAGACTGTTATGAAATCATTGACCACGTTTCTCCTCGCCACCGTCGTCTGCTCGGGAATCTACGTTACCGGATGTGAAACATCCCATACGGAGACAGACAAGCCCGGACTCCTCGGTGGCAACACGCACGAGGAGACGACAACCACCAAGAACCCAATCACCGGCGATACAAGCGTAAGCCACTCCGAACAGAAGACCAACTGAGAAAAACGGAGAGAGGAAAATGGGCTTAATCACTTTCACTGCGCACCTTACTCCGTTGGCCGCAATCGGGTATTCGCTGGTCTACATGCTGGCGGGCGGCGGACTTGGCGGCGCTATTATTATCTTCATCATCGCCAAGATGCTCGGGAAATAATTCCAACCTAAGGACTCATGAACAGCACCTTGCGAATCGTATTGATCGTCGTATTGGTCCTCTTGGTAATCGGGTTGCTCCCCACCTGGCCTTACAGCGCCGGATTCGGCTATTTGCCAAGCGGAGGCCTCGGCCTGGTCCTACTCGTGCTCGTGATCCTTCTTGTCATCGGAAAACTGTAATTCTCATGGCCACTGCGTGTCCGCGCTTGACGTCGTCGAGCGCGGACATTCTGATCCGCGTCGTGATCGCACGGGCATCAAGATCGAACAGGAGATAGAAGCTATGGGTAAGGGCGTCATGTTTCAATACTTCGAATGGAATTGTAAAGACGACGGCGGCCTTTGGAAAGAACTCGCCGAGCGGGCTCAAGAAATCAAGAACCTCGGCACCACCGCCATCTGGATGCCGCCGCCTTACAAGGCCATGAACGGGGCCAGGGACACCGGCTACGCCCCTTACGACCTGTACGATCTCGGCGAGTTTGACCAGAAGGGAAGCGTCAGGACCAAGTACGGGACCAGGGATGAGTATATTGCCGCGGTCAAGGCGGTGCAGGACGCCGGGATGGACGCATACGCCGACATCGTGCTCGATCACCGCTTGGGTGGCGACGAAAAGGAAGAGGTGGAGATAGAGGAAATCTGCCCCGATGACCGCAATCGGGTCCTCGGCGACCCCTACAAAATTGAGGCATGGTCCAAGTATAATTTCCCGGGACGGGACGACAAATACTCATCTTTCAAGTGGAACTCGCGCCACTTTGTTGCTTTCGGCTGCAACGCAGCGGTCAAAGACGACTGCGGGCGCATCTATCGTGTCAAAGGTAAGACGTTTTCCGGGGAAGTGTGCTTCGAGCACGGTAACTTCGATTATCTCATGGGCGCTGACGTCGACCAGTACGACGAGGAGGTCCGAGAGGAGTCGCTGGCGTGGGGCAAGTGGTTCGTCGATACGACCGGCGTGAACGGGCTGCGGCTCGACGCCGTCAAGCATATCCCGGCCAGTTTTTTCAATTACTGGCTGGACGGCCTGCGCGCCCACGTGAAAGGCCGCGAGCTGTTTGCCGTCGGCGAACACTGGTCAACCGCCGTCGGCGACCTCCAGCAGTATGCCGACGCCACCGGCGGCGTCATGCGCCTGTTCGACGTCCCGCTCCACTACAAATTCCACCAGGCCTCCATAAAAGGACGGGATTTTGACATGTCCCGTATATTTGACGGCACGCTCGTCAAGGACAATCCGTTGCTGACCGTGACGTTCGTGGACAACCATGACAGCCAGCCCGGCCAATCGCTGGAATCCTGGGTGGGCGACTGGTTCAAGCCGCTCGCTTACGCGCTCATTCTCCTTCGTGAGCACGGATACCCCTGCCTTTTCTATGGCGATTATTTCGGGAACCCAGGTGATGGGCAGGGAAAGAACAAGCTGACTTGTCATCGCAAGATCATCGACGATTTGATCCAGGCCCGCGCCAAGCACGCCTATGGTGAATTGTACGATTACTTCGATCACCCTCAATGTGTAGGATGGACCTGGTCGGGAGACGCAGAGCACCCGGGGGCCATGGCAGTTGTCATGGGCGCGGGTGAGGCCGGGAGCAAGCTGATGAAAACCACGTGCCCGCGGGCGACTTTCCGCGATCAGACCGGCAATTGGCCGGAACCGGTGACGACCGACGAAAATGGAAACGCCGAGTTCAAGTGTGCCTCGAGAAGCGTCAGCGTATGGTGTGCGTGCTGACTGCCATGCCGGAACGTACTTATTCGTCGGAGCTCCCGCGCTCGGCGGCTTTCTCTAATCCTTTTCGAGCCGCAACGCGATATACCGCGTCCTTCAATTCATTTTGAGTGCAACGCTGAGAAGTTCACCAAGGACCGAACGGGGGGAACCCGCCATCGTTCGCGCAAGCGCGATCAGGGCCCGGTTCTCCTCGGCATGTTGCGGAGGCCGGGCAGGACGCCGGGCGAGCTCGGCGGTTGTAATCACATCATCCAGTCTGGCCAGGTGGGCGCCGGCGATGCTGGAGGTTCCGAGCGGGTTCATGAGTTCTTGGTCAGGTTTGCCCGCAGCCCTCAACATTCAGGTCCCCGTCTCCCATCGCGGCCACGCGACGAATGGATTGTTCCAGTTGTGTCATGTTGACAGGCTTGACGAGGTGATCGCTGAACCCGGCCCGCTCGCCCTTCTTGATGTCTTCCTCCATGCCATAGCCGCTCATCGCGATGCCCTTGATTCCATGGTTTTCCCAGATCCGCTTCATCAGCTCGTAGCCGGTCATGTCCGGCAGGCCCAAATCGCTGATGACGATGTCGAATGGTCGCTGGGCAGCGAGCGCCAGGGCGGCGGCGGCGGTGTTGGCCGTCTCGACGGTGTGTCCGGAGGCAGCCAGCAGTCTCCTCAGGGCGGCGGCGGTGTCGACGTGGTCCTCCACGACCATAAGTCGCAGCGGCGCGGCGCGCCCGGCGCCGTCCGCCGGCGATTGGGCAGGGGCATGGACCGCCGCTTGCGTCTGGGGCAGTGCCGGCAACTCGACGAGGAACGTCGCTCCCTGGTTCGGCCCCGCGCTTTGGGCGCGGATGGTGCCGCGGTGCCGTTCCACCAGCAGCTTGGAAATCGCCAGCCCAAGCCCAAGGCCACCGAACTGCCGCGTGATGCTGATGTCGCCTTGCTCGAAAGCGTCGAAGATGCGCGGCAGGATTTCGGCCGCGATGCCTTTTCCCGAGTCGCGTACGGTCACGCGCACCTGTCCGTCCCGGCCATTGTCGTTGACGTTTTCAGTTGTGACGTAAATGTTCCCGCCTTCGGGCGTAAACTTCGCCGCATTGTTCAAGAGGTTCCAGAACACCTGCTGCAAGCGGCCCGGATCGCCGACCACGTCCCAGGCGTTGTGAGCCAAATCGCAGTGAAGACGGATCCCTCTCTCCTGAATGCTCGGGCGGCACGTCTGGCACACGTGGCGGAGAAGATCGTTGACGTCAAGCCGGTCGAACGTCAGGCGAAGCTTTCCGCTGGTGATCCGGCTCAGGTCCAGCAGGTCGTCGATCAGCTTGCTTTCCAGCTCAACGTTCCGTTTGATCATCGTCAGTTCGTCGCGCACATCGGCTGGCAGATCGGATTGTGATTCCAGCGCCGTGAGCGTCATCAGCACCGGCGTCAGCGGAGTGCGCAGCTCGTGGCTGAGCGCCGCCAGGAACAGGTCCTTGGCACGGCTGGCAGCCTCCGCCGCATGCTTGGATTGCCGCAACTCCTCCTCCGCCTGCTGGCGGCTGGTGATATCGTAAAAGCAGTTGATCGCCCCCGTGATCTGTCTCTGCTGGTCCTTCAACGGACGGATCGTCACGATGACGACAATACGTGAGCCGTCGGGGCGCTCGATATGCACTTCCCCGTCACGCACGAACGGTATCGCGCCGCTCAACACCTCGGCCATGGGACACCGCTCGTGCGGCATGAACGTGCCGTCCGGCCGGAACATCTTGAACGACCCGCAGAACCGCTCGTCGGTATCGCCCGGAGCCGGCGTGCGGCCCCAGAGTTCGGCGGCGCGGTGGTTGAAGTCCTGGATCACGCCCGCGGCGTCACAGGAATAGACGGCCACCGGGCCCAGGTCGAACAGCGTGCGATAGCGGTCTTCGCTCTCGCGCAGGGCGGCCTCGGAGTTCCGCGCCTGCGCGGTCAGTTCGTGCTGGTGAAGCGACGACACCAGCAACCGCTCGTTCATTTCCGCCGTGGTCGCATGCGACCGCTCCAGCATTTCGTTCTGTTTGTCCACCAGCGCCATCACGCCTTGCTGAATGATGATGTCGAAGATGGCGTGGAAGGTCGCGGCTTCGGCCGGTTGAAGAGGCCGCCGCATCTGGTCCGCCATTTCGAAGATGATCACGCCGCGCAGGATGCGCACTTCCTCAAACAGGTCGAGCAGGCTCAGCTTCTGCATGAAGCGTCGAATGCCATGGTGCGGCCCGCTCTCGACCACCCCGCGAAGTTGCCTGGGGTCCGCCGACTGCAACGCGTCGGCCGCGGCGGAGAGGATTTCCGCGATCGCGTTCTCAAACTCCTCGCGCGTCAAGGCATCCAAATGGGGCATTGCGTTGAGACTCCGCTCGCGCCAATGCTTGAGGATCTGGTCGTTGCGTGCACGGATCGCAGCCGCCATCCCGGGAAACGCCTCGTGCGTCAGATCGAACGCGACGCGATTGAAGGTGGAGGCGGCTGTTCGGTCGGATGTCGACATATGAACTACAGTTGAGCTTGGCAGGTGACGTGGCGCGAGCCGCCAAGTATCGCCCATATAATACCCTATTCTGCGCGCCACCAAAGCGGAAGAATTGGAAAAATCGAAGGCGCTCTCGATCTGAGCCGGCGCGATCATTGCGGCTCACGTTTGCGAGGCTTTTTGGCGGAAGGCCCCTCCCGCGGCGCCGGGTTGTTCTGTCCGGACTCCATCGACCACGGTTGGGGGATGCCGCTGGTCAGGCCGCGGTAGCCGCGGAGGGGTTCGCCGATGACCACGCCTTTGCCGGTGATGCCATATTCGTGCATGTCGATGGAGTGCGCGCTGCGGCGCATTTTAATGACCATGAGCATCTTGCGATATTGGCCGTTGATCGACACGTAGCGCAGGCGCAGGATGTCGTCGGCCAGGAACGAGACAGTGAACTTGCTCAGGTCCATCGAAGTGAAATCCTCTTCGATCTCGACGGTGCTGACGATGGTCACGCCCAGCCGCGTGAGGGCCGCGATCATGCGGTACAGCGACTCGCGGAAGTCCTCGCGGAAGCCGGGGGCCAGCGCCATCTCGAAGCCGACCAGCGAGTCGATCACCAGCCGGCGGGCGCCGATCTCTTTGACGGATTTGACGATCTCGTGGACCGTCTCATCGACGGAGAGGTCCAGGGGGCGCAGGTAGATGAGCTTGAGCTTGCCGTCTTTCTGTGGTTTGTCGAAGTCGATGCCGAACATCCTGGCCCGCTCCACGTGCTCGGCAGGCAGCTCCTCAAAAATGGCGACGATGCCCGGTTCGCCCTGCTTGAGCCCCTCATCAATGAACTGCATTCCCAGGGTTGATTTGCCCGATCCGGAAGGGCCGGCCAGAAGCATGCTTTCACCTTCGGGGATGCCGCCGCCCAGCATGCCGTCGAGCTTGCCGATCCCGGTGGAAAGACGGCGCCTGCCCTTGACGTGACCTGATTGCACACTCAGCCCGAACGTCCGCGGGAATGTCTGCATTCCATCTTTGGTGATGCGGAAGGTGTGCATGCCGGGCACGGATTCCTGGCCGCGCAGTTTCATGATCTGCATCTTGCGCACGATCGAGTTGCGCTCGACGCTCTGATAAAGCCAGAGCAAGCCGTCGGCGACGGTGAAGACCGGATTGTCGCGCAGTTCCCCCTCGACGTACTCGCCGATCAGGAAGGTGGTGGCCTGCCAACTGGTCAGGTGCAGGGCGAGGCGCTGCACGAACCCCTGGAGTTCCATTTCACCGGTGATCCCTGTGGCGGATTGCGACTGGGCCTTGCGCACCACGGTGCGAAAAGAATCGACCACGACGATTCTGGCGTCGACGGCCTCGACTTCCTTGATGATCTCGTCCAGTACCGCGCCGAGGTCCTTTTCCAGAACGAACTGGCTGAGATTGACGAACCGGATCGAGCCGTCCATCTTGGCGTGATCGAAGAACCTGAACTGCTGCTGATAGCGCAGCATCTTGATGGCCGGTTCGCCCAGCACAGTGAAGTAGATCGCGGGCGTTTGTGGGTTGGCGTTGGCGAACATGATCTGATGCGCCAGCGTGGTCTTCCCGCAGCCGGGCGCGCCGGCAATGATATTGAAGGAGTATTCGGGCAGACCGCCGCCGAGAATCTCATCCAGGCCCGGCACGCCGGTGGGAAGTTGGTGAATCGGCACCGGGGCATGTGGTTGGTTTGTTCCGGGTCGCTTACTCATAAAGCTCATCCTCGCATCTATTCGTCCAGCGATTGGTCCGGCCAAGCCTCGCGCACCAGGCGAAGGGTGAGCGGTTCGCCGATGAACGTGACCAGCAAGTCAAGCAAATGGGCGGTCAGCGCCGCCGCCGCCTCGGCCCCGCCGTCGGCGTCATCCCCCGCGAGCGCTTCAAGTCCATCCATGGAGCAATCGGGCTTGATCGTGATGCGGTTGAGTGAAGGGAATTGGGCCCTTGCCAAGGCCAGCGCCCGCCGCAGCAGCGCCGCGAAGCCGTCCGCGCCGGCGAATCGAATCAGGGAAATGCCCAGCTTGTGAAAGACGGGCGCCGCTTCGTGCTGCACCCCCGCGGCGGGCGCACCTGTAGCGTTTCCCGTTGGAGTCGCCGCTTCGAGCGCGAGCAATCGCCGGGCCAGGGTTCGCATAGATCGCGACGGGGTATCCATAGAAGGCCCAATAGCTTAACCGGGCGTCACATGACGGGAAAGCAGGAGCGTACGCTTGCGAGTTCGACCCGACTGACGGTTCCAGGCGAGTGTTGTCCCCTTTATTATTTCCCCAGGAGATCAGGCGAGTCGGGCCCATTTCTTTGCCGGCTTAACAATCCGCTCCGAACTACCGGCCTTGTTGCGAGTTGTCGCCTGTCGCGGCACCGGAAGGCTCTGCGTCCGAAGCGGTGTCGAGGTACATCTCTTCGGTATCCGGCGAATAGCCGAACAGCTCGGCGAAGCGCCCCCAGCCGATGATCGTTTTCATGACCCGGTCGGTGTCCTCGGTGGTGAGCCGGACGGCCAGTTCCTCTTCGACAATTTCGTGCGGGAGGCGATGGCCTTTCGCTTCCTTGAGGAGCTGGATGACGAACTGGAACGTGCCGAGCGTCTGGAGCTGCTGGCGGAAGATGCGCTTGCGGAAATTGATGTCGCCCTTCAGCGCTTCGCGGCCGATGGGCGTGAGGACGACCTGGTTCTTTGGGGTGTCCAGGAAATCGAGCATCTCGGCGGCCTTGATGACCGCCAGAGTCTGGCCGAAGTCGTATTCGGTGAGTTGGTCCAGGGTGAAGACATCCACCTGCCCGCCGCGATCGCTGATCATTTCCATCAGGCCGAAGATCTGGCCGATGTTGACATGAGGGAGCGGGGCTGGGGTGGCCAGGCCGCCGGCGGCGGGTTCGGCCGTCGGGGCGGCCGGTTCCTCGGGGAGGTGCTCTCCGGCGATGACGTCGTGGATGCGCTTCATCAGCCGTTGGAACGACGGCGACTGTGTCTCGCGCGGGTGCGGGACGTCGTTTTCGATGATCTGGCGGATCCGGCCCGGGCGAGCGCCCAGGACCACGACGCGATCGGCCAGGAAGACCGCTTCTTCGATATTGTGCGTGATGATCAGGACACTGCGAACCTGGCCGACCGAAGCCGCCGGCGCAGCGCCAGCCGGGGTTCCGTTGGGTACGCCCTGAGCAGGGGTGCGGTCGCTGAGCAGCCGGTACACTTCGCTGCGCAGGCTCTCGGCGGTGAGCACGTCCAAGGCGCTGAACGGCTCGTCCATGCAGAGCAGTTCCGGCCCCCGGGCCAGGGCCCGGGCGAAGCCGACGCGCTGCTTCATCCCGCCGCTCAGCTCCTTGGGATAGGCTTCTTCGAAGCCCTCCAGGCCGACCAGATCGATGCATTTGAGCACGCGCCGTGCCATCTCGGCCGGCTCCAGGGTCAGGCCGTCGAAGGCGACTTCGATGTTTTCCTTCACGGTGAGCCAGGGATAGAGAGCAAAGCTCTGGAAGACCAGGGCCACGCCGGGGTGGATGCCGACGAGCGGCTTGCCGTGGGCCAGCACTTCGCCGCCGCTCGGCTTGATCAACCCGATGAGGCTGCGGAGCAGGGTGCTCTTGCCGCAGCCGCTCAAGCCCAGGATGGCGACGACCTCGCCGGGATAAATCGCCAGGGAGATGTCCGACAGGGTCGGCCGTTCATTGCTGCCGTAGACCACGGTGAGGTGTCGCGCCTCGCAGATGGGCTCGCGGCCCGCCGAATTGGCGGCAACTGGCGCAGGTGCGGTGGTCGTGGAGACAGACATACGTTACCTCGGGCCCACCTCAAATTCGAAATCCGAAACACGAAATACGAAAGAAATTCAAATGCTTAAACTCCAATAACGAAAAACGGCGGTGCTTCTCCAGTGCGACGACAAATCATGAGAGGCGTCAGCGCTATGCTCAGTGCGACGGCTAGCGCCTTCGTTTATGATTTCTTTCTTTTTTTTCTTCTCCATTTGAGTTTATTTCGCATTTCGTGCTTCGGATTTCCGGTGCCGGAGTCACGTCTGCAAACTGTATCGTCCTTCGGCCGCGCGATACAGCCGTTTCCAGAACAGGCGGTTCAGCACGACGACCGAGACCGCCATCGTGCAGATCCCCGCGGCCAGCAAAGGGAAGTTGCCTTTGTTGGTTGCTTGGGAGATCAGCGCGCCTAGTCCATAGGCGATACGCGGCTCGCCCCTCACCTGGACGAACTCGCTGACGATGGTGGCGTTCCACGCCCCGCCGGCGGCGGTGATCAGCCCCGTCACCAGGAACGGGAAAACGCACGGAATATAGAGCCGCATCCACAACTGGAGCCGCGGCGTGCGGAAGAGCCGGCCGACTTCTTTCAACTCGCCGGGAATCGCCATGGCGCCGGCGATCACGTTGAAAAGGATGTACCACTGGGCGCCCAGCACCATTAGAACTACGCAGCCCCAGTTGAAGTTGATTCCCATCGCCAGCATGGCGATGGTCACCAGGGGGAACAGCATCGGGGCCGGGAAGCTGGCGACCACCTGCACGACCGGCTGGAGCCGCTGCGACCACTTGGGCGACAGCCCGATCAGAATGCCGGCCGGCAGCGTCCAAACGCCTCCGATCAGAACAGCCGCCGAGGTGCGGGCGAATGACGCGGTCAGCGAGCCCAGGACGGTCACCCAATCCTCATGGTTGGCCGGGTCGTGCAGCGGCAGTTGACGCAGCAGCAGAATCAATTGCCACGCTCCCCATACCGCGCCATAGGCCAGTGCCAATACAACGACCCAACTCAAGACCCGCACCCCGACGTTGGCGCCGCGGGATTCAGGCCGCATGCAATCGAGCGGGACCACCGAGAGGGCGTCCGCCGAGCCTGCATCGGTTGCTCCCCCGCCACGCGGCGGCACGGAGTTGGTGACTGCGGCAGGCCCGCCGCCAATGTATGCCGGCACGCTCGCCTCCAGCGCCAGTTCCGCTCTGGGAACAGCGGTCGGCGCTGGGCTTGCCAGGGCTGTTTCGGCTGCCGTCTCGTGGCGGCGGCGCCATGCACGCAAGACCCGGTGCCCGAAATGATAGAGCTTTGACCTGGTGAGCAGGTTCAATACCCAGGACTGCGGCTTGTCGGTCTCGGCGGTTTCTTCCAGCTTGAAACGCTCGCTCCAGGCGACGATTGGCCGCCAGAAAAGCTGGTCCACCGCCACGATCATGACCACCATGGCGAAGATGGCGGCCAGGATCGGCCTCCAGGTCTCCCACACGCCGGCGTCGAACTGGTTGATCGCCTCGTTCATGTACGACCCGATGCCGGGGAGGCGGAAGTCCTTGTCGCCGAGCGTGAACGCCTCGTTGACGATGAGGAAGAACCACCCGCCGGCCATCGACATCATGGAATTCCAGACCAGCCCGATCATGCTGGCCGGCAGTTCCAGAAGCGTAAACAGCCGCCAGCGCGGCATGCGGTAGATCTTGGCGGCTTCCCAGAGCGGCTGTGGGACGCCTCGGATGCTGCCGTAGTAGCTGAAGGTCATGTTCCAGACCTGTCCGGTGAAGATCATCACCACGCAGGCGATCTCCAGCCCCATTTCGCTGTGGGGGAACAGGTGGACCATGGCCAGCACCAGCCCGGGGAGGAATCCCAGGACCGGGATCGACTGGAGCACGTCAAGGGCCGGGATCATGACCTTTTCGGCCCGTTTGTTGTGAGCCGCGACGGTGCCGTAGACGAGGGTGAAGGCCAGCGACAGGACATAGGCCATGCAACCGCGGAGCAGGCTGAAGGTGGTGTACTTGAAGAGAACGCCGTAGGGCCGGAGTTTGATTTCCACCGTCTGGTGATATTCGCTCGTGACCTGCCGGCCCATCATGAGCAGCGCGCCGATGACCGCTGCCATGCCAACGAGGATCAGGACGTCGACGCCGACGGCGCCGGGCGTCTTGAGAGCGCGGCGGACTTTCGCGGTATGGAACAGCACCAATGACACGGGCGGGGATTGTCCGCCGGAATGGAAAGGATGCAAGAGCCG
>Ga0182024_10008212_pt1 | contig 22141 bp, 22 predicted proteins | sample P32metaG_FD_120480 | JGI IMG/M metagenome (GOLD analysis project Ga0182024, IMG submission 120480) | Permafrost microbial communities from Stordalen Mire, Sweden - P3-2 metaG (Illumina Assembly) | ecosystem: Environmental > Terrestrial > Soil > Wetlands > Permafrost | place: Sweden: Stordalen...
ATTCCTGCGTCGCTTCGAAATTGCCGGCGGCCAAAACCGCCTGCGCGGTCTGATGCGTTCGCGCCAGATGACTGGTGAGCCAAACAGCCTTTCGCGGCAAAAGCGCCGCGAGACTGGAAAAGGCGCGCGCATCGCTGCAATCGCACGGCAAATCCGTTTGGCCGTAAATGCGGCCATCGTCGACACGGACCGGCGCGTGGCGAATCCACCACCAGCGTGTGCGCACGAATCCATCATGAGCGGCCTTGCTCGCTACGATCTGGTCCAGTGTTGCGGCTTCGGACAAACCTCGCTCCCAGCGTCTATTAGGTAGGTGATCTGATTACGGGTAGCGATGCTCCGGTTCAAGCGCCAATGCGAAGGCCCGGTGTCTTTGACCGAATGGCGCCTGCGTAGCCACAATAGGGCTGCAAATAACGGCCAAAGCATCGCTAAGGCACCGCTATAAGGATCTTTATGCCCCCGCTCAGCAACCTTGCCGTCCGCGACGTCGAAACGTTGGTGCATCCCTACGTCAACCTTTCGAGCTTCCGCGAAACCGGGCCGCTCGTCATAGAGCGCGGGCAAGGTGTCTATGTCTACGACACCGACGGCAAGCCCTACATCGAGGGCATGGCGGGTCTCTGGTGCACGGCGCTGGGCTACGGCAACGAAGAGTTGGTGGAAGCGGCCGCGGCGCAGATGCGCAAACTCTCGTTTGCGCATCTCTTCACCGGCAGGAGCCACGATCCGGCGATCGAGCTTGCAGAGAAGCTCAAAGAGATCGCGCCGGTGCCGATCTCGAAGGTGTTCTTCTGCAATTCCGGGTCGGAGGCGAACGACACCCAGATCAAGCTCGTCTGGTATCTCAACAATGCGCGCGGACGACCGCAGAAGAAAAAGATCATCAGCCGCGTGAAGGCCTATCACGGCGTCACCATCGCGGCCGCCTCGCTCACCGGGCTTCCCGCCAACCATCGCGACTTCGACCTACCCTTGCCCGGGTTTCTGCACGCCGGGTGTCCGCACCATTACCGCTTCGCACAGGACGGCGAGAGCGAGGAGGAATTCGCCTCGCGGCTTGCCGACGAGCTCGAAGCGTTGATCGTCAAGGAAGGCCCGCAAACGGTCGCGGCGTTCATCGCCGAGCCGGTGATGGGCGCGGGCGGTGTCATCGTGCCGCCGAAGACCTATTTCCAAAAAATCATGGCGGTGTGCGCCAGGCACGATTTGTTTGTGATCAGTGATGAGGTGATTTGCGGGTTCGGCCGGCTCGGCACGCTATTCGGCTGCGAGAAGCTCGGTTTCAAGCCGCAGGCAATCTCGGTCGCCAAGGCGCTGTCGTCGGCGTATCTGCCGATCGGCGCGGTCATGATTCCGGAGCTGATGTATGAGGCGCTGCTCGCCGAGAGCAGAAAGATCGGCGTGTTCGGCCACGGCTTCACTTATGGCGGACATCCGGTTTCCGCGGCCGTCGCGGTGAAGACGCTCGAGATTTACGCGCGTGAGCGCATTATAGAGAAAGCGGCCAAACGCGCTCCGTTGTTTCAAGCGCGGCTCAAGGCGCTCGGCGAGCATCCACTGGTCGGCGAGGCGCGCGGACTCGGTCAGATTGGCGGGGTAGAACTTGTCGCCGACAAGACCAGCAAGCGCTCGTTCGCTCCGCAGCACGGCATCGGCGCAGGCGCTGTCCGTTTCGCCGAGGCGGAAGGTTTGATCGTGCGCTCGGTGGCGGGCGACGTGCTGACATTGTCGCCTCCGCTCGTCATCAGCGCTAAGGAAATCGAGGAGCTTTTCGACCGGCTGACGCGCGCTCTGGACAAGACGCTCGATTGGGTGACACGCGAGGGCCTCACGCAGGCTTGATGCGATCAATCACGCCGGCTCGGTCCTTCCGGCCGCCCCGGAATGACGCCGGACTTTACGCGATCGTGTCAGGCGGCCTCGGCACCAGCGTCGTTCCGGTCCGCCTCGGCGTGCCGCCGGAAATCGTGCATATCCAGATCGGCGTCCAGAGCATGATCCGGAAAAGTGGAGGCCGACTTTCCGAACAGATCATGTTTCCACAAAGGAACCGCAAAGAAAAATGACGCCGACCGGGTCGGCGCCATGATCCTTATCCGCGTCTGAAACGCGAATGTCTCAGTTCGCGGTGTAGCCCCGGGCGCCACCCGCCATGCGCGCGCTGAACATCCCGTCGTTTTGGTGCGGCGCCAGAACGATGACGATCGTGCCGACCTTCACATGATTGTAGAGATCGATCGCGTCCTCGTTGGTCATGCGGATGCAGCCAGACGATACGGCGGTGCCGATATATTCCGGTTGGTTGGTGCCGTGGATGCGATAGAGCGTGTCCTTGTTCCCGGAATAGAGATACATGCCGCGCGCGCCCATCGGATTATGCGGGCCGCCGGTGACAAAAGTCGGCAGCGGACCGAGCCGGGTCTGCTCGCCGGGCGTCGGAAGCCATGGCGGCCATTCCTCCATTCGCCCGACCTTGGCAATGCCGCTCCAGGCCTGAGCCTCTTCGCCAACGGCAACGCCGTAACGGATCGCTTTGCCTTGCGGCAACACGTAGTAGAGAAATTTGTTGTCGCTATCGACGATGACGGTGCCGGGCGCTTCCTTGCGGTGGTACTCGACGATATGCCGGCGGTATGTTTCTGAAACCGCCGCCTGATTGTACGGCAGGTTGGACATCAAGTCCTTGTCGCGCTGCTTCCAGCTGGCATCGCCCGCGGGATCCAGCGTCCCACCGGCCATATCCTGGACGCAGCCGCCGAGTGCGACGGCGATAATTACGAATGCAAGCGCACGCATGGCCATGAGATACCCACTTTTCCGCCCGTCCCAGCCGTGAATCTACCCCAGAAATGTCTACCGAAATCGTATTGATCAATCCAGCGGTCTGCACCCCTCGGCAATTACGTCGACGCCAAGTGTGGCAGGAATGTCGCACTTTTCCCCTTATCATCTATGGATTTTTCCACGCCGGCCCAGTGAGTATGTTTTGCACGCCTTAACCAAGAGTTTACCAGGATTCGTGTCAGGTGACGAACGCGGAAAATGGACGGGAAATGTCACGCCGGGGGACGAATTGTCGCCCATTTCCGCCGTACTCGCTGCGTACGACCGCACCGTCGCTTACGACAAGGGAACGGGTTCACTCATGACTGACGTAACGGCCAAATCGGGCCAGAAGACCAACAACCAGCGCAAGCCTCGCAAGTCTTGCGACGAACATATCGCGCTTCAGCTCTGCTACCGGCAAATCGGGATTTCCGCGGTGGCGGCGGCCGCGCGCTATCAAAGCGGAGCCAAAAATCCTGCATATGCGCCGCCTGCGATTGAACTGGACGAGCGCGGCGCCGCGATCGCCTGATCGGCATTGTTTTGGGCACGCACGGCTCGGCCTTGGACGACAAAGGGGGACGCTAAGTCCCCCTTTTCATTTCATGACCGATGGCGCGCTGCGCGAAGCGGCTTCCACCACCAGACTTAGCGATCTGGCTGGCGATCAGGGGCTTGCGACCCGTGGTTTCGTGCCGTGCGCATGCCACACTTCGAGGGCCGCCAATACGGCGACCATGGCGCCAATCGCGATGTCGATGCTCATCGCGTCGCCGTCCTGGAAACCCAGGAGCCAGGGCGATACGATGAGCGTGAGCCCAGCGATCAGGTTAAGCCATTCCTCCCAGACCGCGAACGCGGCGAGTGCCGCGATCGACAGCACGGCGATGAGAATACCGATGGTCGATGCTGCCTGCCATTGCACGCCGGTGGGAAGGTCGAAAAGCCAAGGCGAAAAGAACAGGATCATGCCGAGGATCAAGTTCGCCACGTCGCAGAGCTTTGCGCTCGACCAATCGTCCATTACCGCCTCCCGCTTTTACGCCGCCGACGCAGCCGTGGACCCGGCACCGCGCAGCGTTCGGGAAACGTCGCAAAGCGCTCGAGGTTCCAAGTCCGGCGTGACGGCAGGCTATGAGCAACTGACCATCTACGCCGGAGCCACGGCGGACTTGGTCGGGCCATGAGCACCGAGAGCGATTTCTCCAAAACCGAAATCGGCAATGGGCACCGCCTGTTCGCCGGCGAATGGGACTTTCTCTCGGCGGCCAGTTCGATCGAGTCGCTGCCGCGCCCGAAGGGGGTGGAGATCGCGTTCGCCGGCCGCTCCAATGTCGGCAAATCGAGCCTGGTCAACGCCCTCACCGGCCGCCGGTCACTCGCGCGCACGTCGAATACGCCGGGCCGCACCCAGGAGCTGATCTTTTTCGGCGGCGCAAGCCAGTTGGTGCTGGTCGATCTGCCGGGCTACGGCTATGCCGCGACCGCCAAGAGCAAGGTTACGGCGTGGACGAAGCTCATCCACGACTATCTGCATGGGCGCGCGGCGCTCGGCCGCGTCTATGTGCTGATCGACGCCCGCCACGGCCTGAAAACGGTTGACGAGGCAATCCTCGATACGCTCGGCAAGGCCGCGGTCAGCCACGAGATCGTGCTCACGAAGTGCGATCAAGTGAGCGAGGCGGAACTGGCGGAATGCAGTGATTCCGTCATGGCGGCAATCCGGAAGCGGCCTGCGGCATTTCCCGACCTCATCGCCACCTCGGCGCGGACGGGCGCCGGCATTGCGGCGTTGCGCGCGGCCATCGCACGGCTGGTGCGCGAACGGAACTGAGGGCCATTGGCAAGGCCGCGTTGACCCGATCCAATTCAATCCTTTCGCGGTCTGGCGGACCCAGCTAAAAGGCAGCGTCTTCCGTCCATGTTCCGTCCCGGCTGAGCGGCTTTCATGAGCGTTTCCGATCACGAGATTGCCCGCGTCCTCTCTGAGGCCCTGCCTTTTATGCAGCGCTATGACGAGGAGACGATCGTTATCAAATACGGCGGCCACGCCATGGGCGACGAGCACATTGCGCGCGCATTCGCCCGTGACGTGGTGCTTCTGGAGCAGACCGCCATCAATCCGATCGTCGTCCATGGCGGCGGCCCCCAGATTGAGGCCATGCTGAAAAAACTCGGCGTGCAGTCGCAGTATGCAGCCGGCCTGCGCATCACCGACGAAAAGACGCTGGAGGTCGTCGAGATGGTCCTGGCCGGCTCGATCAACAAGCAGATCGTCGGCTACATCAATGAGGCCGGCGGCAAGGCGATTGGGCTTTGTGGCAAAGACGGCAACATGGTGATCGCGCGCAAGCTGACGCGCGCCGTCGTCGATGCCGGTTCGGAATTTGACGTCGATCTCGGGTTCGTCGGCGAGCCGGAAAAGGTCGACACCACCGTACTCACGCAAATTCTCGGCCGCGAGCTCATTCCGGTGTTGGCGCCGGTCTGCGCCGCGGCGAATGGCGGAACCTACAACGTCAACGCCGACACCTTTGCCGGCGCCATCGCCGGCGCACTCAAGGCCAAGCGCCTTTTGCTCCTGACCGACGTGCCGGGCGTGCTCGACAAATCGAAAAATCTGATCAAAGAACTATCCGCCAATGAGGCGCGCCGTCTCATTGCCGACGGCACCATCTCCGGCGGCATGATTCCCAAAGTCGAGACCTGCATCGATGCTCTGGAGCGCGGTGTCGAGGGCGTCGTCATCCTCGACGGCAAGGTGCCGCATGCCGTGCTGCTCGAATTATTCACCGAGCTCGGCGCCGGTACGCTCATTCACGGCTAGGCGCTAACGCCTGCGGTTGGTGGCGGCGCGCGAGGCGGCGATCGATCTCGTTGCAAACCGCAACGACGCCCGCCCCGAAGCGGCGTGACAGCGTCATCGCGAAGTCGTTGATCGGGCAGAACGCGATTGCGAAAATAAAGGCTATGGGGATTATCGCGCCGCCGACGATCCAGCGCTGCATCTCAGGCGCGAAGCCGAGTGAATCCAGGAGATGGAGGCCGCGCGGTGCCAATGCGTAGATGACTGCGGCCTGCACCAGATAAAGCGGGAACGAGATCCAGCCGAGAAAGCTGCTGAGGCGATTTTCGAAGAAGCGGCGCACCGGCGTGCAGAAGACGGCACCTGCTGTCAGGCAAGTCCCACCGGCGACATAGACCGGGCCAAACCAGTCGCTCGGCAACAGGATTAGAAGAAGCCCTGCGATACAAAGCACAGCTCCCGCTCGATTGGCCGGTGCCGCCGGGGAGACCAGCGGAAACAGATCGGCGATCAGAACGCCGGCGACGAACAGCGCGAAATAGGTCTGCAAAGCCGCAAGCGACACGAACAACACGCCCAACACCAATGTTCGCCACCGGGACGGCCGCAGCAATGCAACCATCGCGAACACTACGAACGAGCCGTAGAACTCGTAAGACATGGTCCATAGCGGAGGATCGTAGGTCTCGGCGCCCGAATAAGCCACGAACACCTTGAGCAACGAGAAGTTCACAAGCTGCTGAACGGTCGGCGTGAACGTCAGGAACAAATCGAGCGGCGCCGGCCGTTGCGCCGCCGGCGGAATGATCCTCAGAACAAGCAGTCCGTAGGTTATGGCGCAGATCGCAAATATCGGAACCGCCAGCCGCAAGTAGCGTCCGACGGCGATACGGGCGAGCGCGCTGCCGTCGCCGTTGTCGAGATACCGGATCGACAAGGAAAATCCGGAGATAACAAAGAAGACGCACACGGCCAGCGTGCCGTTGAGGAAAAAGACCTTGGCCCACAGAATCCGATCGGCCATGAAGCCGTTCGCCGGCAGCCCGTCGATAAAAACATGATGCAACAGGACGACAACCGCGGCCCAGCCGCGCAACCCGTCGAGAAACCGGAAACGTCTGGCTTTGCTTTCCATCATCGCGCCGGTTGTTGCGCCCGCATTCCGGCGATGGTGGCCGAGTGCCGTTAAGGCCGGGACAATCGGGATGGTTAACGGCCGGTTCCGAATTGACGGCCGTTAAGCGCCTGATGGGATGACGGACAACGCCGCCTTTACCAATGACCGGGTAACAATTGCCGCTTCTCGGACGTCGCGGAGGCGCGCTTGGACTTCTCGCCGGGCATCTCGTATTTTTTGGGCCAGCTGAGCAAAGCGTTCTTTGCTCCCGGCTCCCACGTCTCGCTTCTGTCGCTGGTGTGCGCGTTCTTCATCGCGCTCTTTGTCTTGGCTGCGCGGCGTTTCAGGAAAGGACGGCGCGTTCGCCTGAAATCTTTGCTGCGGGCGATGTTCCCGAGACATATCGTCATGAGCCGATCGAGCTTGGCGGATCTCGGCTATTTCTATTTCAACCTGTTCATATTCGGCATCATCTTCGGGTGGGCGCTGCTTTCCTACGAAGTGTTGAGCCACGGCGTTGCCGATTTGCTGACAGTCACGTTTGGTCCGAGGCTACCGACGCCGTTGCCCGCGTACGTTTCCAGGACGGTCATCACCATCATGGTGTTCCTGGCCTACGAGCTCGGCTACTGGCTCAATCACTATCTGTCCCATCGGATACCGTTTCTCTGGGAATTCCACAAAGTTCACCACTCAGCGACAGTGCTTACGCCGTTGACGAATTTTCGCGTCCACCCGGTCTATATGTGCATATTCCTCAATATCCTCGCCGTCTTCACCGGGCTCGCAAATGGCGTCGGCGACTACGCCTTCGGCCAGGCGACGCATCAATATGGCTTGTCGGAGAACAATCTCATCCTGGTATTCTTCATCTACCTTTATGTCCATCTGCAGCACACGCAACTTTGGATATCGTTCACCGGGTGGCTGGGCCGTCTGCTGATGAGTCCGGCGCATCACCAGATTCATCACTCGCGCAATCCCGATCACTTCAACAAGAACCTGGGAAGCTGTCTTGCGGTGTGGGACTGGCTGTTCGGCACCTTGTATATCCCTTCGGCGGACCCCGAGATGCTTGAATTCGGCGTCGAGCCGGATCGGCCGCACGCGCACACAATTAAAGGCGAGCTTATCGCTCCATTCGGCCGCGCCGCGCTGCTGCTCAAGCAACTCATCGAGCGGCGATCACAGCCGGTTCCGCTCGCGGCGCCCAAGCAGAAGCAGGCCTAGCTCATTCGTTCCGGCTTGCGACGCGCGTGGCCAGCGCGTATGCCGAAAGCGCGTCCGTCCACGAGAGTCTCCTTCCGCTTGACCTTCCGTATCGTCTTTTCTCTGGCGCCCGGGATAGCCGCGGCGGTCGCGCTCGGTGTCTCCGACGTGCTCGTCAAGATCATCGCGGCCGCGCACTGCGATGTGCTGACCATGCTGTCGTTCCGCGGCGTGGTTGGTCTCGCCTTCATGACGATTTGGCTGCGGATCGGTCCGAAACCGCCGACGGAAGCGCGCGTGCGCTGGATATCGATCGGTGTCGGTGTGCTGTTCGCCGTTCTGATCTTTTGTCTGTTCAAGGCGATCGAGGCGAACGATGTGCCGACCGCGGTGCTTACTTATTTCGCCTATCCATTGCTGACCGGGCTGGTCGCTTCGGCGACAGGTCTCGAACCATTGCGGTGGCAAGGCGCGGCGTGCGCGTTCGCGGCGTTTTGCGGCCTCGCCATCATGATCGGGGCCCATCCGGCAGGCCTCGCGCTCGGCGGCATTGCCTACGCGCTCGGGGCGGCCTTCTGCCGAACCGGCGTTCTCATCGTCACACGCGCATACCTCGTCGGTGCCGATGCGCGGCTGACGACGTGGTACTCCGTGATCGCGCAGACCGTGATATTCGTCGGGTTGTCGGCGGTGACCGAGACTTGGCACCCACCGCAGACCGATGGCGGCTGGGTAGCTTTGATCGCCATGAGCGTCGCGACCACGGCCGGCATCCTCTTCGTATTTGTTTCGACCTTGCGCCTCGGTCCGTTTCGCACCGCGCTGGTCATGAATCTCGAGCCGCTGATCGCAATGGTGTTGAGCGCGCTTGCGCTGGGAGACATGATTACGCCCTTACAGGCGCTCGGCAGCGGCATCATGCTTGCCGCGCTGGTCGCGTTTCAGCTGTTGAGGTGATGATGGCTTGGTAGCGGCGCGTGACCGGCATGCGTTTGTGTGTGTTCACGTGTCTATGATCAAGAAGGGGCGCGACGGAGTGTCATGCGAGATTCATGCGGGCGGTCACAAACTCGGCCAACTTGAAGCGAATGCTTAGCCACTCCGTAACATCCAAGTCCCTACAATCGTGGTAAGGACGGACCATGCGCGGGTTCCATTCTTCGTCATTTGATCCTCAGACACTTGTCATCCTGGAGACAGCCTTCGACGAGGCCTGGCTGACGCTCAAGGCGGTCGGCAATAGCACGGTGCGGCCGGACGAATTGGTCCGCTCTATGCTGCGGCTTGCCATGGAAGGCGAACGCGACCGGTGCGCTTGCACGACGGAGCCCTGAAGGGATTGCTCCCGGCGGCGTCGTGGCGGGATGCAGGCTAAGTCGCCGGCGTCCGGAAAAACGACCGTCAGGAATGGGAAATCAGCGTCGCGACGGCGGCGAGCGCCGCCGCAGCCAACGTGCCGATGAGTGCCGCCTGCACGAATGGAATTGACCTGCGTAACGTCCGTCGCATCGATTGCTCCCAGCCCGCCAGTTGCTAAAACTGATTCGGCGAGCCGCAGAGCCTCCTCGCCAGCAAGTGTGGCTATAACGAGTCGCCCGGAAATGCCTGACATGATTGAGCGCCAAATCCAGCGGCAAATCCGCGGCTTCGACGCGGTCGAGACCTGGGTCTTCGATCTCGACAACACGCTTTATCCGCATCACCTCAACCTCTGGGAGCAGGTTGACGTGCGCATCCGCGATTACATCGCCGGCTTCCTCAAGGTGACGCACGACGAGGCGTTCCGGCTGCAGAAGGATTACTACCGGCGTTACGGCACGAGCCTGCGCGGACTCATGGAGGAGCACGGGCTCGATCCGGACGAGTTTCTCGAACTCGTGCACGAGATCGATTATTCGCCGCTGACGCCCAACCCGGCGCTTGGCGCCGCCATCGCCCGCTTACCTGGACGCAGGCTCATCCTCACCAACGGCACCCGCCGTCACGCTGAAACGGTCATGCGCCGGCTCGAAATCGAGGAGCGTTTCGAGGACATCTTCGATATCGCCGCCGCCGAGCTGGAGCCAAAACCCAGGCCGGCGGTTTACGACCGCTTCCTCGCCCGTCACCGCGTCGATCCGGCCAAGGCGGCTATTTTCGAGGACCTCTCCCGCAACCTCGAAGTCCCGTACGCGCTCGGTATGACCACGGTGCTGGTGGTGCCAACCGGCACCCGCGAGGTATTTCGCGAGGAGTGGGAGCTTGCCGGCCGCGACGCGCCCCATGTCGATCACGTCACTGACGACCTCGCCGGCTTTTTACGCGGTATCGCCGATGCGCGCGGCCACGGCGATTAGCGCTGCCACTTCATTTAGAGATAGCCGGCAAGGCCGCCGATATGCCAGGCGACAGGAATGAGAACCGCAATGGTGAGGCCGAAGTCGCGCCGATAGACCAATTGGGTTTGATTGTCGCCGCGTAACGCGCCCAAGCCGCCATAGATGATGGCGTAGATCAGAATCCAGAACGCAAGCTGGTACAAACCCAGCCAGTAAAAGACGCCCGCACCGACGGCGATTCCCATTGTAATCATGGCATGTCCTTTGGTCACGTTGCTTACAAGCGGGCCATGCAAAAATGGTTCCAACTTTGGCGCTGGGCGCGGCTGGTGCTTGACATCGCGCATGCGCACTCCGACAAACCGCGCCAGTAAGGATTCCTCTCATGTCGGCCGCCGAACTCGCCAAAATCGCAAGTCACACGCTGGCGGAAGCCATCGATGCCGCCTTCGATCGCCGCGACGAGATCGGTCCGGCGACCAAGGGGGCGGCGCGCGAGGCGGTTGAGGATGCACTGGACCTTCTTGACCGCGGCGCCGCGCGGGTGGCGGAAAGGGCGGCCAATGGCTCCTGGCACGTCAACCAATGGCTCAAGAAGGCGGTGCTGCTTTCTTTCCGGCTCAACGACATGGGCATTATCCATGGCGGGCCCGGCCACGCCGCCTGGTGGGATAAGGTGCCTTCCAAATTCGACAATTGGGACGATACGCGCTTCCGCGCGGCCGGTTTTCGCGCCGTGCCGGGCTGCGTGGTGCGCCGTTCGGCCTATATCGCGCCGGGCGTGGTGCTGATGCCGTCCTTCGTCAATCTTGGCGCTTATGTCGACCGCGGCACCATGATCGACACCTGGGCGACGGTCGGCTCCTGTGCGCAGATCGGGAAGAACTGCCATATCTCCGGCGGCGCCGGCATTGGCGGCGTGCTCGAGCCGCTGCAAGCGGGGCCGGTGATCGTCGAGGACAATTGCTTTATCGGCGCACGCTCGGAAGTCGCCGAGGGCGTTATCGTGCGCGAGGGCGCCGTCCTGTCGATGGGCGTCTTCATCGGCGCCTCGACCAAGATCGTCGATCGCGACAGCGGCGAGATTTTCCAGGGTGAGGTGCCTTCCTATGCGGTCATTGTGCCGGGCAGCATGCCGGGCAAACCACGGCCGAACGGCGAAGCAGGCCCGAGCCTCTCCTGTGCGGTGATCGTCAAACGCGTCGACGAAAAGACGCGTGCTAAGACGAGCATCAACGAATTGCTGCGGGATTGAACGGCGCCAGCCGATGGATTGGGCCTACCTTTTCAACGGCTTTCACGGCCGCATCGGCCGCCAGACATTCTGGATCGCAATGGGCGTGTTGGCGGTCGCCGAGCTTATCAGCCATTTCATTGCCGACGAGTTTCAAGGAGAGCGGCTGAGTGCGATTGTCGATCTCGCTTTCACCTATCCCGAATTTGCCGTGTCGCTGAAGCGCGCCCATGACCGCAACCTGCCGGTCTGGCTTTTGTACATTTTCTTCGGCGCCGGCGCCGTGCTCGATCTCTTTACCGTGCTCGACTTGGCCGGCTCCGACGAGGCGCCGAGCATGTTGTCGCTGGCGATCGCGGTGCCGTTCACGGTGTTCGGCCTCGCGTTGCTCATCGAGCTTGGATTCCGCCGCGGCACGGTTGGCCCGAACCCTAACGGCCCCGACCCGCTGGCGAAAACTTGAGGCGCACGTGACCGCCGATCCCGTCGCCATTGCCCGCAATCTCGTCCGCTGCCGCTCGGTCACGCCCGAGGAGGGTGGCGCGCTCGCTTATTTGCAAAGCGTTTTGGCACCAGCGGGATTTACTGTTCACCGCGAGACTTTCGCCGAGCCCGGCACCGCGCCGGTCGAGAATCTTTACGCGCGGATCGGCAGCGAACAGCCCAATCTCATGTTCGCCGGGCACACCGATGTGGTGCCACCGGGCGATGAGGCAGCGTGGCGGCATCCGCCTTTCGCGGGCGAGGTCGCCGGTGAAAAACTCTATGGACGCGGCGCGGTCGACATGAAGGGCGGCATCGCCTGCTTCGTTGCGGCAGCGCTCGATCACATCGCCGCCAATGGCGGCAAGCCGAAAACAGGCTCGCTATCGCTCCTCATCACCGGCGATGAAGAGAGCGTCGCCGTCAACGGCACGGTAAAGCTCCTGAAATGGGCAACCGAGCGCCGCGAAAAATTCGATCATTGCATCCTCGGCGAGCCGAGCAATATCGAAGTGCTCGGCGACACCATCAAGGCCGGGCGGCGCGGTTCACTCAACGGCACGCTGATCGTCAGCGGCCGCCAGGGCCACGTCGCCTATCCTGACCGCGCCGACAATCCGATCCGCGGCATCGTTCAGCTCATAGCCGCGTTGCAGGCGCCGCTCGACCAAGGCAGCGCGCTGTTCGATCCGTCGCACCTCGAATTCACCTCGGTCGATGTCGGCAACCTGACCGTCAATCTCATTCCCGGCGAAGCCCGCGCCCGCTTCAACATCCGCTACAACGACTGCCACAGCCAGGCCGCGCTCAAGGCGCTGATCGAGCAGCGCGCGCGCAAGGCGGTAGCAGGGCGCGTGCATCATTCCTTCGACTGGCAACCGTCGAATGCCGACGTCTTTGTCACCAAGCCTGGACCGTTCACCGACCTCGCCGTCGCCGCGATCGCCGAGGTGACCAGCCGCAAGCCGAAGCTCTCGACCTCGGGCGGCACTTCGGACGCGCGCTTCATCAAGGATTATTGCCCGGTGCTCGAATTCGGTTTGGTAGGGCAGACCATGCACCAGGTCGACGAATCCGCGCCGGTCGCCGATCTCGTCACGCTGACGGCGATCTACCGGCGCATCATCGACCGGTATTTCGGCTAATCGTAATCCACCCGGACCAGATAAAGCCCGTGCGGCGGAGCGACCTGGCCGCAGCGAGCGCGGTCGCGGGCGGCGAGTGCTGAGGCAAGATCGTCGGCGCTCCATTTGCCTTCACCCACATGAATGAGCGAGCCGGCCATCGAGCGCACCTGATGTTGCAGGAATGAGGGCGCGGACGCGCGGACCCGCAGCTCGTCGCCGTAACGCGTGATGTCGAGACGGTCGAGCGTCTTCAACGGCGACCTCGCCTGGCATTCCGCGGCGCGGAAGGTCGTGAAGTCGTGCTTGCCGACAAGTTTTTGCGCGGCTTCGTTCATGGCCTTGTCGTCGAGCGGACGAGGCACGCGCCAGGCGCGGTTTTGCTCGAGCGTGAGATCGGCGCGGCGGTTGACGACGCGATAGAGATAGTGGCGCTTGACCGCGGAGAAGCGGGCATCGAAATCGTCGGCGACTCGCTCCGCCGTCAGCACCGCGACCGGATGCGGCCGCAGATGTGAATTGAGCGCGTCGCGCACGGTGCCGCCGTCCCATTCCCTGGCGAGATCGACGTGGGCGATTTGGCCAAGGGCATGCACGCCGGCATCGGTCCGTCCTGCCCCGGCAACCGTGGCGCGCTCGCCGGTGAATGCCGCGATTGCGTCGGTGATAACGCCCTGCACGGAGACGCCGTGGTCTTGAACCTGCCAGCCGATGAAGGGCGTGCCGTCATATTCGATGGTTAGCTTGTAGCGGGGCATGGTCGTTGGCGGTCAGCTCAGCATGGTTGCCGGCGCAACGGGCGTCCCGCGCAAGAATTCCTCCGCCGACATCGCCCTCCCGCCGGCTCGTTGCAGTTCAACGATCCGCACGGCGCCTGCCCCACAAGCGATCGTAAGCCCATCGTCGAGCACGGTGCCGGGCCGGCCTTCGCCGTTGCCTTTGGTGGTGCGCAAAACCTTAATGCGGCCTACGCCGGGAAGCTCGAACCAGGCACCGGGAACCGGCGACAGGCCGCGACAGTGATTGTGAACCTTGTTCCAAGGCTTAGTCCAATCGATGCGCGTTTCGCTCTTCTCGATCTTGTTGGCGTAGGTCGCGCGCTTCTTGGATTGCGGCTTAAGATTTAGCGCGCGTTTTTCGAGCGCAGTAAGCTTCTGCCGCATCAGGTTCGCACCGAGACGAGCCAACTCGTCATGCAAATCGCCGGTCGTCGCATCGGGACCGATCGGCACGAGCTTCCCCCTGGCGACCCGACCAGTATCGAGACCTTTGTCCATCTTCATCACTTTCACGCCGGTCTGACGATCGCCGGCCATGACGGCGCGATGGATCGGCGCCGCGCCGCGCCAGCGCGGCAATATCGAAGCATGCAAGTTGAAACAGCCACGACGAAAGGCCTTTAGGATCGGTTTCGGTAAGATTAAGCCGTAGGCGACCACTACGGCTGCATCGGCGCGATGCGCGCGCATAGCGCTCGCCGTGTCGGGGTCTTTCAACGTCTTCGGTGAGAAGATCGGGATTTTCAACCGTTCGGCCTCGCGAGCGATCGGGCTCGGCCGTTCGGCCATGCCACGGCCGGCCGGCAACGGCGCGCGGGTATAGACCGCGACGACCTCATGCCCGGAGCCGACGATTTCCAGCAGCGTGGGTACCGCGAAGTCGGGCGTGCCCATGAAGACGAGGCGGAGCGCCAATCACGCCTCCATCTTCTTCTTTGCTACCTTGGCCGCCTTCGTGAATTTCTTGATGACGCGGTCGCGCTTGAGCTTGGAGATGTGGTCGATGAAGAGCACGCCGTTGATGTGGTCGATCTCGTGTTGCAGGCAGGTCGCGAACAGGCCGGCCGCCTCGACTTCGTGCGTTTTGCCGTCGAGGCCGAGATATTTGACCTTAACCTGCAGCGCCCGCTCGACCTCCTCGTAATATTCCGGAATCGACAGGCAGCCTTCCTCGTGGGTCGATTTCTCCTTCGACGCCCAGGTGATTTCCGGATTGATGAAGACGCGCGGCTCGTGCGAGTCTTCCTTTTTCGACAAATCCATGGTCACGACGCGCTTGGCAACGCCGACCTGGATCGCCGCGAGCCCGATACCGGGCGCGTCATACATGGTCTCGAACATGTCATCGACCAGCGCGCGGATGCCGGCATCGACGCGCTTGACCGGCTCGGATACGAGCCGCAGCCGCTTGTCGGGAATTTTCAGGATTTCGTGCAAAGCCATAATTCACCAAGCCCTCGGCGGCGATGTAAGGGGTGCATAAAGCGCGGTCAATGCGCGCGATCCGTTGCGGGGCTGGGCGTATCTGCGTTATGGATGTTCTCTTTTTGTTCTTAACCCTTATCCGCTTGCCCCGGCGAATCGCATAGAAACAGCGCATGACCGAGATCGCCATTGTCGCCGTCCTCATTGCCTGTGCTGCGGTTGCCGCAACGGCAATCGTGCTCTGGCATTCCCGCGATCCCGCGCGGTCGGAGGATGCGGTGATGGCCGAACTTACCCGGGCGCACGCCGACGCTGCGGCGCGGCTCGAGGCGATGGTCGGGCTACTCGCCAAGGGCCAATCGCAGCTCGCGCACACCGTCAACGAGCGCCTGGATTCAGTCTCGCATCGGCTCGGCAATTCGATGGAGCAGACCAAGCAGAGCACCGCCGAGAATCTGCAAAAGCTTGGCGAGCGGCTCGCGGTCATCGATCGCGCTCAGAAAAATATCACCGAGCTCGCCACCCAGGTGACCTCGCTGCAAGGCGTGCTGGCCAACAAACAGGAGCGCGGCGCCTTCGGCCAGGGCCGCATGGAAATCATCGTTCGCGATGGGCTGCCGAAAGAGTGCTACGAATTCCAATATACGCTGTCCAACAGGCTGCGGCCCGACTGCTGCATTTTCCTGCCCGACAAGCGGCCGCTGGTCATCGATTCGAAATTTCCGCTGGAAGCGGTTACAGCCTATCGCGAGGCAAAGAGCGACGATGAGCGCCGGCAAGGAGCCGCGCGCGTGCGCGCGGATGTGACCAAGCATGTCAGCGACATCGCGCAAAAATACCTCATTCCCGGCGAGACCCAGGACCTCGCCCTCATGTTCGTGCCTTCGGAATCGGTCTATGCCGAGTTGCATGAAGGTTTCGACGACATCGTGCAGAAAGCCTTCCGCGCCAAGGTCATCATCGTCTCGCCGTCGCTGCTGATGATCGCCATCCACGTCATCCAGCAGATCCAGAAAGATGCGCGCATGCGCGAGGCGGCCGGCCGCATCCAAACGGAGGTCGGGTTCCTGATCGACGATGTCAGGCGCATGAGCGAGCGCGTGGCAAAGCTTGGTCAGCACTTTGGCCAAGTCACCGAAGATGTGCGGCAAATCCTGGTGTCAACGCAGAAGATCGAGCAGCGCGGCGCGCGTATCGCCGATGTCGAGTTCGCCGCTGACGCCGAGCCCGCGATCATTCCCGCTCCGCTGGTGCGCAAATTAGAAGCGGGCGAGTGAACCGGTCAGCACCGAGCTTAGCGTGATGCCTGACGCTACCGGCAGCGGCTCGCCCGCCCGCGCATCCATCGCCGACACGCTCGCTGTCTATCTGCAACGGCGGGTGCTGATTGTCCTGTTGCTCGGTTTCTCCAGCGGACTGCCGATCATCCTGATTGGCTCGACGCTGCAGGCGTGGATGAAACGGAGCGGCATCGACATCAAGACCATCGGCCTGTTCGCGGCCGTGGCCGTGCCTTACAACTTCAAATTCTTGTGGGCGCCGCTGGTTGATGCGCTCGACGTCCCGGTGTTGTCGAAGCTGTTGGGGCGGCGTCGCGGCTGGTTATTGCTGTCGCAAGCCTGGCTGATGGCGGCGATCGTGTGCCTTGGGCTGTGCGACCCCGCCGTCTCGATCTTCGCCGCCGCGGTCGGCGCGCTGGTTGTCGCTACCGCTTCGGCGACGCAAGACATTGTCGTCGACGCCTTCCGGGTCGAAAGCCTGCCGGAAAACGAGCAAGCCGCCGGCATGGCCTCTTACGTGGCCGCTTATCGCGTCGGCGCCCTGGTTTCGGGTGCCGGAGCGCTGTTCTTGGTGACGGCTTTCCAGTCCACGCTCGGTGAGCGGAGCGCATGGACCGCCTGCTACGCCGTCATGGCCGTTCTTATTCTCATCGGCGTCATGGCCACGCTCCTCGCCACCGAACCCGCGAATTCGGCCGCTGCGGAGGCCGGCCATGCCCTGCCGGGGCGCCGAAATTCGCTCACGCGCGCGTTCCGGTCGGCGCTCGCCAGCCTCCGCGATTTCCTGTCGCACGATCTGGCGATTGCGGTGCTGGCGTTCGTGACGTTGTTCAAGCTCGCCGATGCGCTGGCGTTCGCATTGCTGACGCCGTTCGTGCTCGATCTAGGGTTTTCGCTTACGCAGCTTGCAACCATTCGCAACGGCGTTGGGTTTATCGTCGCGGTTCTTGGCGGGTTTGCGGGCGGCCTGATCGCGCGTGCCTTGCCGCTGTCGGTCAGTCTGTGGATCGGCGGCATCCTGCAAACGATCATGATCCTGGCTTTTTCCTGGCAAGCCGTCGTCGGCAAGAGCCTGACGATGCTGACGCTCACCACTACGATCGAGTTCTTCACCGATGCGGTCGGGACCGTGATCTTCGTCGCTTACCTTTCCGCGCTGTGCGGAAATCCGCTCTACACCGCCACCCAATTTGCGCTCTTGACCGCCTTCGCGGCACTCGGACGCAGCGTCTTCGCGCTCGGGACCGGATATTTGGCGCACGCCGTCGGCTGGGCCTCCTTTTTTGTCATCTGCGCGCTTTCCGGCCTGCCGGCGCTTGGCTTGCTGGCGTGGCTGCAGAAGCGCCGTCATTTCGACCGATTGGCGCCTGCGAAGAAGTAATTCGGCGACAGCGCGCCCCCCGGGCCGCGTTTGGAGCCGGCCCGTCAAGGATATCGAGAGACGCAATCGGCAACGCCCCGGCGTGGCGGACTTGCGTCACCGCCGTGCCACAAGGACATGGCACAAAAGACCCGCAAAAAAGTCTTTTTGTAAGGATCGTATAGCTATACTCGACGTTGTTGCTTGTGCTGTCCCCCCAAACTGGGCTGTGTTCGCCTCCCCCGCCATGGACATGATTCTCGTCAAGATTTTTGCGACTGCGCTGGCGCTGAGCGAGGTGATGACCCAGCCACAGGCGGTGAAGACCCATTTTGACCCGGTACAAGACCGGGCCGAAGTGGTGCAGCTTCTGCGCAGCGGCTGCGCTCACATGCGCCAGGCCTTCGATATCGAATCGATCAACCTCGACGATCTCATTTCCACCGCGCTCAATGATCCGAAGGCTGCTGGCGCCGACAGCAAGGCCTTTCACGGCATCAATTTCGCCGACCTGAACACCGCCTACCATCAGTTCTGCAAGAACGAGAGCGTCGCCAATCCGGTGGTCGACCTTGGCCAGGTGATCGAGTTCTTCAACAATGCGGCGGCCGATCTGCCCGACGAGGCGCGGCTCAAAGGTCATAAGCTCCCCAGCATGAGTACGGTCCTCGACGGCAAGGGCGGAAGCTTCGCCGCCGTGTTCGAGCCGGGCAACCGCCGGGTCTGGGTGTCGCTCGCCGCGGTCCCCGATTTCGTCCAGAAGGCGTTCGTCGCCGCCGAAGACCGGCGTTTCTTCCAGCATCACGGCGTCGACGAGCGCGGCATCATCCGGGCTTTCATCGGCAATCTCGCCGATTCGGGTCGGCCGCAAGGCGGTTCGACCATTACCCAGCAAGTCGTGAAGAACCTGTTGGTCGGCGAGGACGTGACTTATGAGCGCAAGATCCGCGAAATGATTGTGGCCTCGCGGGTCGAGAACACGCTCAGCAAGCCGGAAATTCTCGAGCTCTACCTTAATTCCGCTTATCTCGGCCGCGGCTCCTGGGGCGTCGAGATGGCCGCACGCAGCTATTTCGGAAAATCGGCGAAAGATCTCACACTCGCCGAGGGCGCCATGCTCGCGGGCCTGCTCAAAGGTCCGAGCTTTTTCAATCCCGATCGTCATCCAGATCGCGCCAAGGAACGTCTCGCCTACGTGCTTGGCCGTATGCAGGAGGACGGGGCCATCAGCACCGAGCAGAAGGACCGTGCCCTCTCCGCGCCGCCGAAGCTCGTCGCCTTCGAGCGGCCACGCCGCGACAGCGGCCTGCATTTCATCGATTTTCTCGGCCGTGAGGCAAAATCGGATGGTGTCGCGAGCCTGACGGCGGAACCTTACACGGTGCACTCGACGATCAATGCGTCGTTGCAGCGCGTCGCCGAGTCGGCGTTGCAGGAAGGGCTGGCGCGCTATGAGATCGCTGCCGGCCGTGTGCAATTCCGTGGACCTGAAGCGAATATCTCCGACGCCATCCAAAAGCTGGCGGCCGCCAAGCCGACCGGTGCAACCGGCGGAACGCCCGCGGCAATCCCGATGCCGGGTTGGCACCAGGCGCTCCAGGCCGTCCATTTGCCGCTCTACGACGTGCACTGGGAACCGGCCGTGGTTCTGGACAAGGGCGGCAAGCGCGGCGACGGCCCCATCCATGTCGGCCTGAGCGATGGGCGCGTGATGCCGCTCAACGGCTCGACCTGGCAGGTTAAGCGTGGCCTGGGCCTTTATGACGTGGTTTATGTCCGCGTACCCGAAAGCAAGCCGGCGCCCAAAACCAAGAGTGGCCAAGGTGCTCCCGGCGCTCCAAGCGTCACCGGCGGTCAGGCGCAACTACGCGTGCGGCCGACGGTGCAGGGCGCGGCTTTGGTGCTGGAAAATAAGACCGGCCGCATCCTCGCCATGGCCGGAAGCTTTTCCTATCCCTTGAGCCAGCTCAACCGCACCGCGCAGACGCAGCGCCAGCCCGGTTCGGCGATGAAGCCGCTTACCTATCTGACCGCGCTGCAGTCAGGGCTGCAGCCGAACACGCTCGTACCTGACGATCCCATCACGCTGCCGCCAATCGGCAGCGGCATGGCCGGCGGACGCGACATCATCACCCGCGAATTCGGCGGCACCGCGCGCCAGGAGGATTTTTGGTCGCCGCGGAACGCCGACAACGGCTTGGGCGGCGTCTTCACCTTGCGCCGCGGACTGGAGAGTTCAGTCAACGTCGTGACCGCTCATCTGCTCGACGGCGGCATCAGTGCGGACCCGGAGAAAAGTCTCGACGAGGTCTGCGCGACCGCGGTCGCTGCGAAAATCTACAGCGACTGCGTCCGCTATTATCCGTTCGTGCTTGGGGCACAGCCGGTGCGCATGATCGATCTCGCCGCTTTTTATGCGGCGGTCGCCAACGAGGGCGCTCTGCCGCACCCTCACGCCATCGAGTCCATCGAGGCCGATGGCCACACGGTTTATCAGTATCCGAACGCGCCGCTCCCGTTCATCGGCGCCGCCGATCGCAGCGCCTTCTATCAGCTCAAGACCATGTTGCAGGGCGTTGTAGCCCGTGGCACCGCGCGTGCCATCGGATCGCTTTCGCCGTTCGTCGCCGGCAAGACCGGAACGACCGAGGATGCGGTCGACGGATGGTTCGTCGGTTTCACTAATGACGTGACGATTGCCGTCTGGGTCGGGTACGACAATGGCGACGGCAAGCGTCGCTCGCTTGGCACCAACGCCACCGGGGCAAGAGTGGCATTGCCGATTTTCGAGCCGATCCTGCAGGCCATTTGGGCGGAGGGAATAGCGCCCAAGGCGGCGCTCAACGGACCTTCGCCGGAAGCGCAGCGCCGTCTCGTCGATCTGCCGATCGACTACAGGACCGGAGATCGCCTCACGGCGGACCGCGCGACGCCAGATCGTATGTTCGGGGTGCCGGATCGCATGACCGCAGATCGGGCCGGCAGCGGGCGCGGCTTCATCGAGCATTTCCGGCTCGAAGCCGATGGGCGTCTCAATGAAACGCAATATCAGCTCGTGTCACGCGAGGATGCTTATGCGCTCCGCAATCCCGAGCCCGATCCTGGGCAAGCCTCGGGCGCTTGGGGCTGGGGTGGGAGCGGGGGACCGGGCCAGTCCTATTATCCGGGCCAGGGTGGTTTGCCGCCGGCGCCGCCGCGACCGGTCGCGCGCGGCCTCTTTGCACCCGCCCCCGATCCGGACGATCCGCGCACGCACGCCCGGCGTGATCCCGACTATTTCTGGAGCGGGCGGGCCAACTGATTCTCAGGCGACCGAGAGAAACCGGCATGTGGCTACGGCGCGCGTTCACGCTTGTCGGCCTGATAGGGTCGTTGTCCGCTGCGAACGCGCAGGATTTTCGCATTGAGGACGCCGGCTCGCTGCAAAGTTGGGATTTGGCGCAACTTAAGCCCGGCATCATCGCGTTCAGCGATGCGGCAGCGGGCAGTGGCGCCGACGGCGCGACCAACCTGATCAGTTTCGCGAATTGGACAAGCTCGCGGTCCGCCCAGAAGAAATTCCTCTCGCTGTTTCCCGGCTATACCGAGCCGACCGTCACCAAATCATCCAGTAGCGGCGCGGCCGCCGGTCCGGTCGTTGAGAAGCTTGTGATGTATGTGGCGCAGGCGCGCTTTGTTCTCGACCGGCCGCCGGGCACGCTCGATCTTTCGCGCTACGCGAAGCTGCCGTTTTTGGAAAAAATCGATCCGGCGATCAAACACAAGCTGATTGCGGCGACCGACGTCAATCCGCTCACGGATCCGCAGGGCACCGGCAACGCGAATCCGGATCGCAAATGGTGCGCCGGGCGGGCAACGCTGATCTGTATCGAGTCGAGCTACAAGCTCGAAGGCAAGATTCCTCTCGGCATCATGCTGGTGAACAAGCTGCGCGACAGCGCCAAGAAGGTTTCCGATCACATCGATTTTGAGAGCGAACTGTCGGCGCTTTCGTCCGCGGATGCCGATCAGGCCGGATTGAAGGAGCTGACGGCGCTCGATACGCCGGTCGCCGGCGTCATCGAGCAGAACATTTTCTACGTTAATCAGATCATGAAATTCGGCAAGCTCCTGGCCGTGTTCCAGAGCCATCCGGCCGATACCAATAAGACGGTGGTCACCGCTTACATGGTGCTGG
>Ga0182024_10008213_pt1 | contig 22139 bp, 20 predicted proteins | sample P32metaG_FD_120480 | JGI IMG/M metagenome (GOLD analysis project Ga0182024, IMG submission 120480) | Permafrost microbial communities from Stordalen Mire, Sweden - P3-2 metaG (Illumina Assembly) | ecosystem: Environmental > Terrestrial > Soil > Wetlands > Permafrost | place: Sweden: Stordalen...
ATTCTAGCAAAACAGCAGCAGTATGATGCCGTATTCGCCATGCTCCCCACGCTGAAAGCGGCGACCGCAACACAAGTGGCGCAAGGCGTGGCGGCCGTCGCCGCGTCTTACTCGACCGACGATAAAGCAAAATTCGCGGCGTTCATCGAGAAGCAACCGCTTCGGATCACGCTGGCGGAGAGCGCGGGACTTCTGGAGCTCGAACTCAAATGGCGATTCGCCGCCGCAATGGCAAGGCCCGGCACAGCCGCGTCAAATCAATCGATCGATCGAATCGTCACGCTACAGAAAAGCCGTCTGCGATTCGACGAGTTGGGCGCGCAGTTAGAAGCCTACGACCGCGCTTTGCCTCCGCAGAACCCTTCGCATCACGAAGCAGAAGTGGCCGGCGATTATCGCGCCATCGGCAACACGGCAGCCGAGCTGCGAGTCCTCAAGCGTCTCTTCGATCGCCACGAAGCTCAAGGGCCGGTGCTCGAACGATACACGCAGTTGCTGATCGCCCGGCCGCAGCAATTGGCGGCGGCGATCTCGAGCGAACCCGACGCGGCCACCGTCAACGCGATGCTCAACTACGTGTTGCAACACGCGAACGCCGCCGTTTCGCAACAGGCGATCGCGGCGCGCGGCCAGAAGAACGGCGCGCTGTGGACCAAAGCGTACACAGGACTCACCGGACTTTATTTCGCCAGTTCCGCCGCGCCCGTGAAGAACGCCTTTACCGGAATTCTCGGTCCCATGACCGTCGGCGCGCGGATCGGCAAGCCGACCGATCGCAATCAACAACTCGCCGGCGACGAATGGTTTTACTACGGCAGCCGTTATGGCGAGTATCTCACCGCGATCAAGCAGACCGGCGCGGAAGACTACTTGCCCGCGATGGTGGAAGCGACCCCCGGGCGCTCCGAGGCCTACTTCCAGCTCGCCGAATATTCCGGCTCCGTTTCCGATTATCAAAACTCGTTGGAGCTAAACCCCGCCCGCGCCGACGTGCACGACCGCCTCGCCGTCATCGCGTCGAAAGCGGGCCGCACGTCCGACGCCGTGCTCGAATGGAAACTCGCCCTCGCCGCGTTCTCGCAGATGATGGACCGCTCGCGCGTCCCCCAAAAGTTCTGGCCCGACTTGAGCGACACTCTGCGACATATAGGCGAAGCCAAGCAGCTCCCCGCTCTTCGCGATGACGTCGAAAGGATCCTGCGTACCTACATCCGCCGCAACGGAGCGTTTCAAATCGAAGGAATTTTGGAGAGCGCCCTCATTGCATCCGCCGACGTAAATTGGATCGCCAATCTGTCCCGCGCCGCCCCGGACCCCGTGCAATTCCTCGACGCAATCGTCGAGCGCCCCTGGATTCCCGACGCCCAAAAGAATATTTTGTATCGCCAGCTCGTCGAGAACGCCCAAGCGCGCGTCGCGCAAACGTTCGGCGAACAGCAGACCAACGCGCAGCATCAGCTTTGGACTGCCGAAATCCGTTGGGTGACCTTCCTTCTCACGCGGCTTCCGGATCCTCGCGATCTTGAAACCGCCGCGACTCTGCTAGTCGAGGCTCGAAAACAAACGGTCAACGACGGCACCATCGTCGAACTGGAGATTCGTCTTGCCGCCCGCACTCATTCCCTGACCGCGCAGTTGGGGAAGTATCGCGACCCTCTGCCGCTTGAAGCATTACGCAACTCCGCAAATACGCTCTTGGAAGAGGGAGACGCCGTCTCGTCGCGGCGCGTCCTGGAGTTCGTCTATACCAATCGGATGAAGGCGGGCAATCTCGACCAGACCACCTTCCTCGGCCTCGCCGAAGTGAAGCTTGAAGAAAGCGACACCGCCGCCGCGATGTCTTTCCTGCGGCGCATGGTCTTGATCTCCGGCGAGCCGTTCACCGGCCTCGATCCGGCGGCGGCATTGCTCGAACGCACGCATCACCCCGCCGAAGCCTCCGAATTTCTCGCGACGCTCATCGACGCCGAGCCCTGGAATCGGGACGCAAAGCGGAGGCTCGCGGAAACGCAAGGAACCGGGCCGAAAATCCCCAATCCGTGGGACACGCTTCCCTCCGATGCGGTCTCGCGGGAGAAAGCGCTGCTCGCGATCGTCGCCGCGGATCCTCGTCCCGTCGCTCCCAAGCTCCTGCTGATTCATGCCGCCCTCGATGCCCGTCATTTTGCGCTCGCGGTCGCTGTGATCAGGCAACTGCTGCCGAACTTTTTCCGCGACGACAGCGAAGTCACGGAGTGGGTCGCGAAAAGTTTTCTGCCCACTCTCGACACCGCGGAACGCGTCTTTATCGCGCACGGCTTAGCCGACGCAGAGCAGCGGATGGGCGGCCTGCGCGCGGCTTTTCTTTATGCGAACATCGCGCAATACATTGCCCCCTCGGACGCCACTCGTCGAAGCGTCGACGCTCTTCGCACCCAACTCGACAACGAGGTGAAGAACGACGCGCGGCGCCCGATGGTGAACGACTCTCTCGATCAGGATCGATTGGTTCGGCCGAAAGTAGGTGTGCAATGAAGCGGCTCTTGCTCCCGTCCCCAATCGCGGCCGCGCTTGCGGCGATGGTCTTTTGGGCGCTCGCGCAACCCGCGCCGCAGCCCATTTCGAGCCTGTTTCCGCCAGGCGCAGTGCTCTATCTGGAAGCGAAGGAGTTTGGAGCGTTGCTCGCGGATTGGAATGGATCTGCCGAAAAACGCGATTGGCTCGCCAGTGCAAACTACGACTCGTTCTCGCGCTCGCAACTATTCTTGAAGCTCGGTGACGCGCAAACGCAATTCGCGACCGCGGCGGGAGTGCCGCCCGATTACGCGCTGCTCACCTCGGTTGCCGGATCGAACTCCGCCATCGCGATGTACGATATCGGCAAGCTCGAGTTTCTCTACATCACGCACGTTCCATCGGCGCGCGCGATGAACACGTCGCTCTGGAAAACGCGCGGTAGTTATCAGACGCGCCACGCGGGTAATACCGATTATTTCGTGAAGGAAGACAAGCCCTCGCATCGCGTCGCGGCCTTCGCCTATAAAGGCGATTCGTTGTTGCTCGCGACCAAAGAAGAACTCATCGCGGGCGCGTTGCAACTCATCGCGCGCGAAGCCGTGCCCTCCATGGCTTCGGAAACATGGTTTGCGAATTCGGTCGCGGCGGCTGCCCCCGGTCCCAGCGATCTGCGGCTCGTCTACAACATGGCGAGCCTCGCGCGCACCTACCCGTTCCGGTCGCATTGGGTACAGAACAATGTGCCGGAGCTTCGCCAATTTTCGGCCGGCCTTGCCGATCTGGAACGCGCGCGCGGTGAGGTTCGCGAGCGCCGCGTGCTCCTCCGCGCAGCTCCCGAACAGGCTACCGAGACCACGGAGGGCGCGACAGGACAACTACTCGCCGCCGTTCCTGAGGATGCCGGCCTCTATCGCGCGCGTCTGCATCCTGCGGGATTGCAGGCCGCACAATGGATCGAAGAAAAACTCTTTCCCGGCGCAACCGATTCCGCGCCGCAATCTAAATTCGCGCCGGTAGTTCGGGAAACTCAGGAAGCGGGAAGCGAGATCGACTTGGAATTGAGAATCGACGAGAGGCCGATTACTGAAAGTCGCGATCCATTCAAGGCGTTGCGCGATCAACTCGTAGCCGCGCGAATCGACGCGGTGCTCGACGTTTCGTTCACGCGAGTTGACGCGGATCAATTGTTCGTACAGCCGCACTCCGCTATCGCCCTGCTGGGAAATACCGCATGGAATGCCGACGCAATTCGCGCCGCACTCGGCACCGCCGCGGAGGGCGTGTGGTCGAATTCCGCAACCGCGGCATGGCGCGCGGGCACGGGCGGCGTTCGCGAACTCGAAGGCCTGGGCAAACTCGCCATGGCATCCGACGGCAAATGGCTGGTCATTGGCGACACCTCTGAAATGGTGAACGCCGTCTTCGCCCGCCGAAATCGAACGGCACTCGCAGGCGCGGCCTACGCAGCCGGCTGGAGGCTCGCGCGCGAGCTTCCGAACTTTGACCGTATGACGAAACTGATCGATTTCCCGCAGATGCCAGAAGGCCCCGGCGAGCCGCCTTTTTTCTCCGGTAACCTGGCGAGCCTTGGCCGTACGCTCAAGCGAATCGACGCCGCGACCATCGTAGTGCACGACGCAGGCACGATGTTGCGCGAGTCCGTAGTGTATAAATTAATCCCGTGAGGCGAGAACAGCAATCTTACTCGCCAACCGACCTCGAGAACACGTCGTGTGGGGCGGGCTATCCAGCCGGCAGCCGCCTTTTCAGGCGGCTCTCCTGTAGTGGCCTAATCCTTCTCGTGGCAACTGTTGTCAACGCCGCCGACGTCAACTACATCGTAGTCGACATCCGAACACGCGAAGCCGTAAAGCAGGATTGGCCCGACGCCGATAAGCCAATTCCAGTCGGCTCATTAGTAAAACCATTCACCGCGCTCGCCTCCAGCGGACCATTTCCCGAGCTCACCTGCAACGGCACGATCGACCGTTGTTGGCTGGCAAGAGGCCACGGCCGCATCAAATTTCGCGATGCACTGGCGAATTCCTGCAACGCCTATTTTCTCCAACTCGCGCGCAGTGTCGACGAGCACTCGCTCGCGGTCGTCGCTGCAAAATTCGGTATTCCTCCGCCCGATCTGGAAACGCCCGAAGCAAGAATTGGCCTCGGCCGGGATTGGCAGATTTCTCCGCTGGCGCTAACGCGCGCTTATTGTGAGCTCACGTCGCGAGCCGCGGAACCGCGCGTCGCAGAAATTCTCGCCGGCATGAAACTCGCGGCCGAGTCGGGAACCGCAAGCGCGATTGGCCGCGGCGCCCTCGCAAAAACCGGAACCGCCCCCTGCATGGCGAAACGTAAACACAAGGGCGACGGATTCACCATCGTGCTCGAACCCGCCGATTCGCCACGCATCGCAATCCTGGTGCGCGTTCACGGCGTGCCCGGCGCGGAAGCCGCAAAATCGGCAGCCCTCCTCCTCCGCCAGTGGGGCAGGTTCCCGACCTGCCCTCCTAACAACGAGTGCGCCAAGTGATCGTCGCAATCTGCGTCTTCAGCCTCTTTAACCCAGTAGAACTCGAAGTCCAACCCGCACGCGCAAGCGTTTTAGTAGTGGAGCAGATCGGTCGCCGCGAAACGCTGGAAGGATCGAGAACGCTGAAGCTCATCGGCAACGCAACCGTCGCGGGTCGCGATGGCGCGGAGACATCATTCATTCTCAGTATCCCCGGCAAAATCCGTCGCGAGTTTCACGGCCGGCTCGAAGTGCGCGAGCACGACGGTCATTTGGTCGCCATCGTTAAGATGGAGCTGGAAAATGCCGTGGCCTCGATCGTAGCCGCGGAGAGCCCGCCTGGTGCTCCCCTCGAAGCGCGAAAAGCGCAGGCGGTCGTTTCCCGTTCGTTCTTAGTCGCCGCGCGCGGCCGCCATGAGGGCTTCGATTTTTGCGACACCACGCATTGCCAGTTCCTGCGCGAAGCTCCGCCCACAGGAAGCCTGGCCGCTAACGCCGCGGAGCAAACCCGGGATCTCATCGTTGCCTATCAAGGCCTTCCCATCGCAGCGCTCTACTCGGCGAACTGCGGAGGCAAAACAAGAACGCTGGCAGACGCCGGCTGGAACGCCGAGCCATATCCTTACTTCGCCGTCGAGTGTCCGGTGCAAGGCGCCGTGGCAGGGCATCGCATCGGCATGTGTCAGGAAGGTGCCGCGCAGATGGCGCGCAACGGAAAAACCTTCCGCGAAATTCTGTCTCAATATTTCCCCGCCACAACCATCGAGCAATCCCCCAAATAGCCCCTGTGCCGCCATGTTCTGAACCGATAAAGGTGGCACAGACTTTAGTCTGTGTTCAGGATTCCTACCGCGGATAAGGATGCCCACGCATCGTTGTCAGCGCACGATAAATCTGCTCTGCCAGAACCACACGCGCCAGCTCATGCGGCATCGTCATCGGCGAAAGAGCCAGCAGCAGATCCGCCCGAGGCCTCCAATCCCCGGGCAATCCATCCGACCCGCCGATGATAAACACCATGTCGTGCCACTTCTCAACCTGCGCGATAAACCCCGCCGAATCGAGCTTCTTTCCCAATGGATCGAGCAGAATTTTCGCCGCCGCCGGATGCTTCGCCCAAGGATCGAAGCGCCCCGGATGAATTTCGCGCATCTCACACGTCGCATATCGCGTGGAGCGCTTCATGTACTCTTCCGCCATCGCATTCGCGTGCGCGTCGCGCGCCTTGCCGATGTAGTAGAGGAAAATCTTCACTTCAAAAACGTGCGGATGCGCTCCACTGCGTCCATCAGATTTTCAAGCGAATTGGCGATGGAGAATCGTAAATAGCCGTCGCCGAATTCGCCGAACGCCGCGCCACTCAAGCAAGCCACACCCGCATCGTTCAAAAGCGCGTCGGCCAGTTGTTTCGACGATCGACCGGTGCCCGTGATATCGGGGAACACATAGAATGCGCCCTCCGGAATCGGACAGCGAAATCCCTTCAAGGAATTAAGCCCCGCGCAAAACGCATCGCGGCGGCGCTTAAATTCCGACACCATTTTCACGACATCGTCCTGCGGCCCTTCCAGCGCGGCAATGCCTGCGCGCTGCGTGAACGATGCGGTGCAGGAGGTGGAATTGACGATCAGTAAATTCACCGGCTCGACTAACCATTCCGGCAAAACGCCGTAGCCCAACCGCCAGCCGGTCATCGCGTAGGTCTTCGAAAATCCATCGAGGATGATGGTCTTCTCCAGCATCCCCGGCAGGCTGGCAATCGACAGTGGTTTTTCACCGAACCAGATACGCGAATAAATTTCGTCGGAGAGAACCAGGATGTCGCGCTCGCGTAGCAAATCCGCAATGGCCCGGATGTCCGCCGCAGGGATCACGCCGCCAGTCGGATTTTGTGGCGAATTAAGGACGATTAAGCGTGTCTTGGACGTGATTTTTGGCAGAATAAGGTCAATTAAAGATCCTTGTTTGAGCGCAGGATAAGGAATCGGCGTCGCTCCACAGAACCGGATCATGGATTCGTAGATCGGAAACCCGGGATTCGGATAGATCGCTTCGTCGCCTTCTTCGAGCACCGCCATCATCGGAAAGAACATGATCGGCTTGCCGCCGGGCACGACGCAGACCCGGTCCGGGCTCACTTCGATTTCACGCGTCCGGGAAACGTAGGACGCAATCGCGGTCCGCAGCTCGGGTAGCCCCTGCGTTGGACCGTAATGCGTAAACCCTTGATCGAGCGCGGCTTTCCCCGCCTCGACGATATGTTTGGGTGTCGGGAAATCGGGCTCGCCGATCTCCAGATGGATAATGTTTCGGCCCTGCGCTTCGAGAGCCCGCGCCCGACGCAGCACTTCGAACGCAGACTCGGTGCCGATCCGAGACATCTGACTAGCGAGTTTCATATTTTGTGAAAGAACGCGATTTTGTTGCGGGATTCTGCCAATTCCACCGCATCGCCGATCGCAACGCGATCGCCTAAAATCCGCGCCGTGAGGCGTTTACCATTTTCAAGCGCGACGATGACGAGTTGATACGGAGCATCGGCCGCGAACTGTTCGGGCGGCGCAAAGACCACCGTTTCCGTGTAAATCACGCCTTTCATGCCGCCCCCAAAATGGTCACGACCGCGGTTGCGCCGGAACCGCCTAAATTCTGCGCTAACCCCAGATCGTGGCGGGCAATCTGGCGCTCGCCGGCATCGCCACGGATTTGCAAAACGACGTCGCAGATCTGCGCAACTCCTGTCGCGCCAACCGGATGCCCTTTGGACTTGAGCCCTCCGCTGGTATTAATCGGCCGCTCGCCGCGCAGGCATGTTTTTCCTGCGAGCACGTAGGGTCCGCCAGAGCCTTTTTCGACGAATCCCAAATCCTCCGTCGCGATGATTTCCGCGATGGTGAAGCAATCGTGCAGTTCCGCGAATTGAATGTCGGACGCGGTGACATCAGCCATTTTATAGGCTTTTTGTGCAGCTTCTTTGACGGCTCGAAAAGTCGTGATGTCGTCCTTTTCATCGAGCGCGACGTGGTCGGATGTTTGCGCGATCCCCTTCACAACAACGGGCTTTGCGGTGAATTCAGAAGCTCGTTCGAGAGGACAGATCAGCACTGCCGCGGCACCGTCGCTGACCAGCGAACAATCGTAAACGGTCAACGGATCGGCGATGGGCTTGCCGTTGAGGGCCTGCTCCATGGTGATCACTTTGCGCATGTGCGCCTGGGGATTTTTCGCGCCATTCGCGTGATTTTTCACCGCGACCGCGGCCAGTTGTTCGCGCGTGGTGCCGTACTGATACATGTGGCGGCGCGCGATCATAGCGAACAATGCCGGAAACGTCGCGCCGGCGCGGCCTTCGCCCGACATATCTCCCGCTCCTGCGAGGATTTCGGTAACTTTCGGGGTCGACTGAGAAGTCATTTTTTCAACCCCTCCGACCAGCACCAAGTCGTACATTCCTGCGGCGACGCTCGATACAGCGTGAAAAAAAGCTGATCCGGAAGAAGCGCATGCGGCCTCAAACCTGGTGCATGGTACGTGTTCGACACCCATCGCCCCGGCAATGTAGGGAGCCAGATGATTTTGGCCCACGAAGGAGGGGCCGGCGAAGTTGCCGAGGTAAAAAGCCTCCACTTTTGAAGGACTTACGTTGGCATCGGCAAGGCAGGCCAAGCCCGCTTCGACGGCGAGGGAACGCAGGTCCCGGTCGGCGAACGCGCCAAAAGCAGTTTTTCCAATGCCAATAACGGCCACATCTCTCATATATGATTAGGATAGCAATGCACGCTTTGCCTCAGGATAACGTCAATTCTCGTAGATGGCTACGAGCGTCCTATCGGTTTTGGAAAGAGCTATGAGCGAAGCTCCGGGATCCACCAGATTCGACGCAGCGCCTCTATCGTCGGACCACCAAACGCGGTTCGTCGAGCAGAACATGCGGCGCGTGTTTTTGCTGATTTATCGCATGGTGGGAAATGTCGCCGATGCGCAGGATCTGACGCAGGAAGCGTTCATCAAGGCACTGCAACGGCAGGATCAGTTGAAGGATCTGGAAAAAGCGGCGCACTGGTTGTCACGCATCGCGAGCAACACCGCTATCGATTTTCTACGACGATCGGGGCGTGTCAGCTTCTCCGACATCGACGAATTGCTGGACCCGGTGGCGAGCGCTCCTGAAAATAGTCCGGAGCAACTCGTATTGCGGGGCGAGCATCACGCGTATCTGGAAGCGGGATTGAATTCGCTGACAGGGCGGGAGCGGACGGCTCTGCTGCTGCGAGATGTGGAAGGGCTGCCGGCGGAAGAAGTGGCGGCGCAGTTGAATTGTTCCAAAGCGACGGTGCGATCGCACATCGCGAATGCGCGGGTGAAGCTGCGGAAATATTTGGACCGTCCGCGCAAAAGAGGACAGGCATGAACCGGCACGTGAAAGAGACGGATCTGGCGTTGTACGCATCGGGCGATTTGCGCCTGTGGCAGCGGGCGGCGGTCCATCTGCATGTGCGGAACTGCCAATCGTGCAGCACGGTTGTGGAAGAATTTCGCGCGGACGGCAGAGCATTGCGCGACGCGGCGGCGGGGCTTCCCGATGGAGTGGATTGGGCTCGTTTATCGGCGGAGATGACGGCGAATGTACGGGTTGGCCTCGCGGCGGGCGAGTGCGTGGCTCCCCGGGGACGTCACGCTCACAAACTGATTCCAGCGTCTTGGCGGCCGGTGGCGTTGGCGTCCCTGGTAACAGCGATGTTGGCGGTGCTGCTGGTCGGCGGATGGTGGCTGAACATGCCTTCGCAGGAGACGCAGGCGTTGAGCCGCGCAATGCGATCGATCTGGCGCGGACACAGCGCGATGCCCGAGGAACGCGGTCCGGTGATTGAAGCGTCGTCAGAAGGAATCGAGTTGCGCAAGGACGGAGGCGCGCTGGGAGTATCGCAGGACGCCGCGAAACTGATGACGGTTTCGGTGAGCACGCAAGGATCGGCAAGCGCGCATTACGTGGATCAGGATACAGGGCAAGTGACGATCACGAGTGTATATGCGCAGTAAGATTCTCATTATCGCCTTGGCAGGGACGATCGCGGTGACGGCGCAGACGGTGGGACGCAAGATCGATTTTCCCGCCGACTCTCCTCTGACCGCGGTGTCGTCCGATTGGAGCGAAACACGGGAAACTCCTCGCGGCGGAGCATATTTGCTGGATGTTCATGCGGTGCTTTCGCTGCGCAATTCGAGCCAGAGACGAATCCGCGGAGTGACGCTGGCGGTGCTGGCACAGGAAGTAACGACGGGCGGCAAGGGATCGGTTTCGGTACCGAGCCTCGACGTCGCGCCTGGGGAAGCGTTTCCGTTGCGCATCGATCTGCCGCTGCTGTGTCCGCTGGGAGCGGGCGGTCCGATGGTGGAGGTCCGGCTCGACGGAGTGCTGTTCGACGACCTCACTTTCTACGGATCCGATAAACTGCATTCGCGACGCACGATGACAGTGTGGGAGCTGGAGGCTCGCCGCGATCGCAAGTTTTTTAAGACGCTGCTGGAGACGGCCGGCATTGACGGTTTACAAAAAGAGATTCTGAGCTGTCTGGAGTTGCAGAGAGACAGGCCGTCGGCGGGGGTGCAAATGGTGCGCGGCCGATCGACGAACAACGATCCGGAGCGCGAGTTGAAATTTGCGTTTCTGCACATGCCGGAGTCGCCGGTGGATCCGACGGGCGGCAGCGCGCGCATTGCCGGCAATGAGGCTCGTGCGCCGCAGATCAATATTCAAAACCGGTCCGACCGCGCGGTGAAGCATTTCGAGATGGGCTGGATTGTGAAGGACCAGCAGGGTCGCGAATTTCTGGCTGCATCGATTCCGTCTGATGTAAATCTCGCGCCGGGGAAGTCGGGCCAGGTGACGCAGGATTCGGCACTCCGGTTTTCCGAGCGGACCTTGGTCGACAGCATGACCGGATTTGTATCGAGCGCCGAGTACTCGGATGGATCGTATTGGATTCCGAGCCGCGCGGCGTTGAACGATCCGAAATTGCGGAGCTTGATTGCGCCGTCGCCGGAGGAGCAGAGGTTGTTGCAGATTTATCACAAGAAGGGGCTCGGCGGGTTGGTGGCGGAGTTGAAGAAGTTCTGACACAGGCTAAAGCCTTGTGCCACCTCCTTTCTGAGACACTGCTCTTAATGGACTTTGAGATCGCACCCGCAGAGGTGAAGAGGCGGCTGGATGCGGGTGAGAAGCTGCATCTCATCGACGTGCGGGAGCCTAACGAGTTTGCGATGGCTCGCATTGAGGGCAGCGAATTGGTACCCATGCGCCAAGTACCGGGCGAGTTGCAGACGCTGGAGGCTCGGGCGGATGAGGCTCCTCTCATTGTCTTTTGCCATCATGGTGTGCGGAGTTTGAACGTCGTTAACTGGCTGCGGGGGCAAGGGGTCGATGCTTGTCAGAGCATGGCGGGTGGGATTGATGCTTGGAGTTTGGGGATTGATTCGTCGGTGCCGAGGTACTGAACGAAGAGAGCCGACTAAAAAGTCGGCTGCAGCCAAAATTGGCCGCCCTACAAAAACATGCGCGTCCTCCTCCTTATCGCGTTAATGGGCTCCGCTGCTCGGGCTCAACCTTTAAGTGTCTGCCAAATGTTGGAATCTGCGCGCGACCATCAGGAGGTTGTTGTTCGGGCGCGGGCTTTCGCGCATGTCCACGGAACAATTCTTACTGACGCCTTCAGCAACGATCCATGCCCGGGATGGCGTCAACATTTCTTCACGGCACCATCAGCTGTTCCTCTCTATTTTGACTTGTTTTCCGGCGTGCAATTGACATCCGTGCAGCAGCGACTGAATCGGGAGTTCTACTTGCGACTGCGGTCCCTGTGGGGCCCGCATCCCAAGTATTCGGCAGTGACGCTCGTCGGAGTGGTCGTCAGAAAATCGTGGCCGCTGATTATTAGGCGATTTGATGGAGAATACTTCGGCAATGCAATGGGACCGCAAGGAGAGTGTCCCGCGGTTTTTGTGCTCAAGCAGGTTCTCAACGAGAGCGAAGGGCGGCCGATTAAACAATGACTAATGGGCTTTGATTCCCGCGCCTGGTTTTACTCCTTCCACGATCTTTCCGTCGCGCACTACCAAAACTCCGTTCACTAAGACGAACGGGATTCCTTCCGAGTATTGATTCGGTTTCTCGAACGTCGCTTTGTCGATGACGCGGGCGGGGTCGAAGACGGTGATGTCGGCGTCGGCTCCTGCTTTTATTCTTCCTTTCAGTTGCAGGTTCAGGCGATTTGCGGGCAGGATGGTCATCTTTCGCAACGCGCTCATGAGCGTCAGGGCTTTTTCATCACGCGCGTAGTGGCCGAGGACTCGCGCGTAGGTTCCGGCTCCGCGCGGGTGGCCGGTGCCGTTGAAAATCATGCCGTCGCTGGCGACAATTACGTCGGGGCTCGCCATCGCCTCGCGCGCGGCTTCTTCGGGGATCGAATGAAGAATGACGAAGCCTCCGTCTTTTCGATACTTCGCGAAAGTTTGGGCGGTGAGACGCTCGCCGGTGGAGACCCATTGCAGATCTTTATATGTGATGCCTAACTGCTGTTGCCAGTTGCCATCGAAAATCGCGGAGTCGAGGCGGGTTTCGCCGGCTGTATAAGGATACGCTTCCGTCGTGATGTCGATGCCGCGCTTGCGGGCACCGGCGATCATTTCGAGCATCAGGCCGGTTTGTCCGTTCGCCATGCTGGTGATGTGGACGACGTGGATGGACGCGCCGGTGATGGCCGCGTCCGCGATCATTTCCTGAAGCGATTCGGTGACCGAGCCGGGCTCGATGGCGCCGGGCGATCGCATGTGAACGAATACCGTCGCCTTGCGGTCGGCGGCGATGCGGATGACGTTGAGAATTTCCGGATGCGTCGCGGTGGGGACGTAAGCGATGCCCAAGCCGATGCCGAGCGCTTTTTCATCGAGGCCCCTGCGAATCAGGTCTTCGGTGGCGTGTTGCTCTTCGGGGGTCGCGGCGCGATGTGCGGCTTCATCGTGAGGAAGCAGGCCTCCGGTATCGTGCATGACGAACATGCGCGCGGGGATGTGGCCGGCGGTTGCTCCGAAATTAATGAGAGCTTTTCCTTCGCGGGCGGCGTACCACGGCGCGACGGGCGAGACGCCGACTTCGAGCTCCAGCGCGGTGGTGACTCCGTCGCGCGCTTTGTAGCGATAATTTTCGTCGTCCTGGCCGTGCGAATGAAGATCGATGAAACCAGGAGCGACGACTAATCCTTTCGCGTCGATGGCTGTTCGTCCCTGCAAGGGACGCTGTGAGATAGCCGCGATGGTGTGGCCGCTTATGCCGATGTTGCGGATGGCGTCGAGGCCCGATTCGGGGTCCATTACGCGGCCGTTTGAGAGCACGATGTCGTAGGTTTGGGCGGAGAGGGCAGTGGTGAGAAGCAAGAGCATTAATGGCCGCGGATGAACGCGGATGAACGCTGATTCGGTGTTCATATAGTTAATCCTCTTCCGGATTCCTTCGCGCGCGTGATTGCGAGATGCGCGGCGACTACGTCCTCTACGGCAAGGCCGAGGGATTTGAAGATTGTGATTTCATCGTGCGAGGCGCGGATGGCGTTGGCCTCGCCTAACTCCGCCACGATGTGCGCGTCGCCGAAGGGGATTACGTCGCCCGATTCCTTGAGTGCGGCGGTGCGGGAATCGACGAAGAGGCGTGAGCGGGCGACGAGCGCGGGCTCCATCTCCTGTTGCGTGGGACGGGTTGCGCCAACGGATACGACGTGCGCGCCGGGGGCGACCCAATCGTTGAAGAGAATTGGAGTATGCGACGAGGCGGCGATCACGATTATGTCGGCGCCGCGGACGGCTGCTTCGGGAGATGTACTCGCGCTGGCTCCGGTTTCACTTACGAATGCATCGAGATTCTTTTTCGTCGGACTCCAGGCTCGGACCTCGCGAAACTTTCTGACGTGCGAGAGCGCTTCGAAGTGGCTGCGCGCCTGGACGCCGGAGCCGAGAATCGCGAGGACCGCGGAATTTTCGCGGGCTAGTTTTTTTACGGAGACCGCGGAGACGGCTGCGGTGCGGGCTTCGGTGATGTATCGCCCATCGACAATTGCAACGAGCGCGCCGGTCTCGGGATCGAGCATGACGATTGTCGCGAGGTGCGTCGGCAGGCCTCGGGCGGTGTTCGATTCGTAGAGCGTCACTAATTTCGCGCCCAGCGCGGGCGTCGAGGGAACGTAGGAGGGCATCAACGCGAAGAACGATTTGTGCTCGCCGACTTCGAGCACGGTGCGGATTGGCTGCACCACAGTGCCGGCGGAGAATGCGGCGAGCGCTCTATCCATCGCGGCGATCAGATCGGGCATGGTGAGAACGGCGCGCACATCGGATTCGGTAAGAAACAAGGCCATGAGGTCTCTTGGATAGTCGTCGGCAAAACGGGCGTGGGGCGCCCTTTGCCGACTATACAGTATCATGAGGGCTTGCGAAAAGAAGATGTTCCGATGATGCTGGCCGGCGCGGCTGCGGTGCTGCCGGTGGTCACCATCACCGGGTTCGAAACTGTGCTGGGATTGGCGATCGTGGCGATGGTCGCGATGCGAGTGAAGCCCCGGTGGCCCGCGATCTGGCTGCCGATTTCGCTATTTGTTTTGGGCACGTTGATTTCGTGGCTCGCGTCAGGCGATCTGCGCGGAGGGCTTCCTCAAATCAAGAAGTTTTATGTGTACGCGATGGTGTTTGTCGTCGCGAGCACGTTTCGAAACGCCGCACAGATTCGATGGCTGGCGCTCGGGTGGGCGGCTGCTGCGGCGGCTTCGGCGGGGCTCGGACTGTATCAGTTTTACGACAAATATGAAGACGCGATCGAGAAGCATCAGAAGTTTTACGAGTCTTATGTTGCCGATCGTATTACGGGATTCCTGGATCACTGGATGACGTTCAGCGGCGAGATGATGATGGCTCTGTTGATCATCGGCGCGGTGGTGTTTTTTTGCCGCGACCGAAGATGGGTGGCGTGGCTGGTCGGAGCTGGCGCGATTATCGGAGTCGCGTTGGTGGCCGCGGAAACGCGCAGCATGTGGGCGGGCGCGGGGTGCGGCGGAATTTACCTGTTGTGGTTCTGGCGGCGCTGGACGGTGATCGCGTTGCCGGTGCTGGCGGGGATCGTGATGCTGGTCAATCCGTTTGGGATCGGGGATCGAGAGCGTTCCATGATTGACCCTCATGGCGACACGGATTCGAACCAGCACCGGTCGGTTATACACAGGATCGGATGGGAGATGATCAAGGCGCATCCGTGGCTGGGCGTGGGACCGGAGCAGGTGGGCAAGGTTTATAAGAGTTACATTCCCGCGGACGTGAAGAAGCTGCCGACGGGATATTATCAGCATCTTCACAATGTCTACATTCACTATGCGGCGGAGCGCGGCGTGCCGACGATGCTGATGCTGGTGTGGATGCTGCTGCGCGCGCTCTACGATTTTATTCGCACGCTAAGAAGGCTGCCTCTTGACTCGGATGCCCGGTGGGTGCTGCATATGGGCGTAGCGGTGATCATCGCGATCATGATCGCGGCATGGGAAGAAGTGAATCTGGGGACTAGCGTGGTGCTGGCGATGTTTCTCGCGGTGGTCGGATGTGGATACGTTATTTGCCTGGAAGCACGATCATCCCCGTTGTCTGATCCGCGTTGAGATCGATGGTGCTGCGGAGCTTCAGCGTAACGGGATCGTATACTTCAATGTCGTAGCCGGCGCCGTAGATATAGAGATCCTTGCCGGTGCTGGACATGCCGAAAGTGTAGCGCGCGCGCCCGTCAAACTCCTGGGTGCGAATCACCCGGCCGGTGGGAATGTCGATGACCCAAAACTCGGATCGCTTGTTGCCGCCGGTGCCGTTAGTGGTGACGGTGTAGCCGGTTTTACGATCGGGCGTGATGTGCAGGCCCTGCATGGAGGCGGCCGCGGGACCGATCGGCGTGAACTGAAATGTCCGCTTGTCGAGGTCGAAACGCGCGATGCCGAAAATGTTTTTATGCACCACGGGGTCGGATGAATTGAAGAGGCTGACGAGGATGCCTGGCTCCTGAATGGAATCGAGCTGCTGGCCGAGGTTCACGTTTTGCATGCCGGGGAATTGGGGTTTGGAAAGCTCGATGGTGTCGACGACTTTGAAATCCGACGTATCGTAAATGGTGATCGTCGAGCCCATGCGGTAGAGATATTTTCCGTCGGGGGAGAAGCGCATGGAGCCACCGCGGCCGCCGCCGCCCAAGGCATCCTCACCGGGGGGCATGTCGACGAACCTGGTGATTTTCTTCTGCGCCAGATCGACGATGGCGAACTGCTGCTTGCCCTGCTCGAAGCGGTCGATCTTTTTTTCTATCGGGCGGACGATCATATAGATGAACTTGCCGGTCGGGTCCGGGGCCCAGGAACTGAAGCGCATTTTCTTTCCGCCCTCGTCGAGGATGAACGAGTTCGTGACCTTGCGCGTCGAGACGTCGATTACTTCGATGCCGTTTTTCTCGATGGTGGAGGCATAGATGGTCTTGCGGTCGTCCGAAATTTGCATCGCGTGCGACGTGCCGGTTTGGAGTTCAATGTGGTCGACAAGCTTGTGAGTCGCCTCGTCGACGACCTGAATGGTGTGGGGCCACGTGCCGACGAAGAGGGTTCCTTGGGCGGCTGCGGATGACACTAATGCCGCTGCGATCGCGAACAAATGTTTCATGGGAAAACCAGATCTATATTGCGCCAGTCCTTGGTTGCGGCGGCGCACTTCGCGGTCCAGTCCGGATAATTATTCATGTGATCCGGCACTTGCGCGGGCCAATAGCAACTGATGTAGCAATCGTAGAGATCGCGCTCCACCGGCTGGCAGAGGCCGGCGGTGCCTCCGGAGGAATCCACTTCCCAGCCGGGCGAGAAAACGATCGAACAGCCCATCGGCACGTGGGGGCGCTGCGCGGCGGTACCTTGCGGACCCTGCATCGCGACTACATCGTTCTCAATATGCTCTTGAATGCGTCGCGCTTTGTGATTGACGGCTCGTAGATGTTTCATGCTGCGGCTTTCCTATCGGAAAAGTGTCTCAAAAAATCGGGGTTCTGCGCGGCGATGGCGCCGTAGATTTCGAGGCAGGTGTTGGTCCAGCCTCGAATCCAATCGCAGTAATGAAGATTCGGATGGCCTGTGTCGCCGTAGCGCACATAGGCTTCGTGATGGCAGCCTCCGGCGCATACGGGGCGGGCCCAGCAGGTGCGGCAATCGGTCTTCACCTGAATGTGACCGCGGGAAAGAAAATCGTTCTGCTTCGCTTTGTCGATGCCGGTGGAAACGTGGCCCAGCGTGTGGGTGTCGGAATCGACGAAGCGATGGCACGGGGCGATATCGCCCGATGGGCCGACGCCAACGAGGCCGAGTCCCGCGCCACAGGGATGCGATTTGTTTACGCCCTGATGCAGCTCGGCCAGAGTATCGCTGACATTTGAGAAGCCGTGATGTTCGCCACGTAAGGCGTTGGCCAGGTATTCCGAGGCGAGTACGCCGAACTGATCGAGCACTGAATCGAGGCCTCGGTTGTCGATCGAATATAAACGATCAGGCGACGTTGTTACTGGCGCGAATCCAATCTCGTGGAAGCCGAGGTCGTTTTTCAAATGACGATAGGTGCCGAGAACGTCCATCGCCTGCGAAGTCATGGTGACCCGAGCAACAATGGGCCGGGTTTTGTGTTCCTTGATCAGCGCGCGAACGCGCGGCTCGATGATGTCGTAACTGCCTTTGCCGTTCGAGAAAACGCGGAATTTGTCGTGCGATGCTTTATCGCCATCCATGCTCACGGTGACGCCGATCTCATTCGTCGAAAGATAATCGATGATGGAGGGCGTGAGCAGCGTAGCGTTGGTGGTCAGGCTGAAGTCGATGGAGCGGCCCTGATCCGCGGCCTTTTGTTTCGCATAGTCGACGACTCTTTTAAGCAGAGGGAAATTCATCAGCGTTTCGCCGCCGAAGAACGTAATGTGAACGCCGTGGCGCCCGGCGGACTGCGTGAACAGATAATCGACCGACGCTGACGCGGTCTCGAAGTCCATGAACTTCGGCTTGCCTTCGGGTGTTGCGACTTTATCTTCGCCGAATTCGTAGCAATACTGGCAGGACAGGTTGCACTGATTGGTGAGATTCATCACCATGGTCTGCAACGGAAAATCGTCGGGGAGCGGTTGAGGCGTATCGACGAAGCCTTGCGTAGTTGTGATGATGCGGGACTGATACAACTCGCCGATGGTCTCTGCGTCGGCGATTTGAAATAAATCCTCCTGTGCGGCTTCGCCCTGCGACAGGCGAGCGAGAACGGCGGTCGACGTTTCATCGAGCTCGAAGATTCCGGCGCTCGGTACGGTGTACAAAAATCGCCGTCCACCGCCTGAAAATTCGTGAAATTCGCCGAGCCTAAAAATCACTTCGGACCCTCCGACTCATCCCATCTTACATACAGAGGAATCGCGACCACGAGGTAGGATCGCGCTGTGAGGGGCTTGCCGTCCTTATCCTGCGCGCTTTTGTACGTCGCGACGGCCCAGACGTCTCCGTAATTGTTGCGGCTGAATTTGCGTTTGGGATTTGGGCCCTCCACGGCGGGCGTGAAGAATCCAGTGGGACTCATCTTGCCGACGAATTCCTTATCGTCGTCGCCGTAAACCGCGTAGAATTCTTCGAGCGACCAATCGGCGTCGACGCGGCCGAGCTCGACGTCGTCCGGCGTGTTCGGTTTACCGTCAGGTCCACGATTATAGGCGATCGCTTCGAACTGCTGATAGCCCCTTGGAAATTTCACCCCGCCGAGACGTGAAAGGGCGGTGTCGGGCGACACTTTAATGTAATCGATCTTGTCGTACACGGCGATCGCATTCGCCGCGACCGTGCGGCGAACCGAAACATCGCGTTTGCCGACGATGGCCTTCGCATCGACGTCCACTTCGATAGTGGCCTGCTGCGCGGTCTGATCGACGATGCGTTTTACGGTCACTCCGGTTCCAAAATCGATGTCGGCTACTGCCAGCTTCGGGAAATTGTCGCCGTAAATTTTCACTTTCTGCGCAGTGGACCCGGTCTTGATCATGGTCAGGTCCGTCCCGATCACGGAGACGCCATCGTTGGCGCGATGCAGAGTCACATCGTAGCCGAACTCTTCGTACGCTCCCCAGAACCAGCGTCCTTCCATGGAATTCTGGTCGGGCGCGATCCACATCGTTTCGCGCAGCTCGGAGGGTACACCGCCGGCGGCTTGCGGCGACGCATCGATGGGATTTTTCGTGGTCGACCGGCCTCGCCACGAATAGCCTGTGTAGACCATGGACTTGCCGGAGCGCGTCACGGTGCTGCCATCCTTTAAATAGGTCAGCTTGACGTTGGTGGTGAACTCGTCTTCCGTCGCACCCGGTTCAATCACCATCTCGCCCATCACCTTGCCGCGCCCTGCCTGCACGCCAGTGATCAACCAACGTCCGGAAATTTTCGGCGGGCGCATGCGGGCGCGCCACGCCGCCCATGCGGGAGTATCCAAAGGATATTCTTTCGCGAGATACTCGACTGCCTGATCGGACGGGGGGCGGGTATCGACAGGCGCAGCGCCAGGTACTGCGGGGGCCGCGCCTCGGCCACCACCGGCGCCGCCTGCTCCGCCTCTGCCTCGGAACGATTGCTCAGAGACGATGAAGTAGCCGCGGTGCATCTCGACGAGCAGGTCCCATTCCTCTTTCGAGCGATGCCAGGAGCGCGCGCGTGCGATGGGATGACACGCAGCGCAAGTCTCGCGAACGATTTCGTTGGGAAATTCTTCGTCTTGAATGCGGTGCTCGACGAAGTACATCACGGGCTTGGCTTCTTCGGGAGCCAGACCGTGATCCGTGCTCAGACTCTTGACGATGGCACGCGCTTCAACGGGTGTCAGTTCCAGGCCGTTCAGGCGAACCATGCGTTTGATGGCCTCCTGCCAGCCTTCGGGTGTGGTGCGCTCCCAGGAAATCCGAGTGAGGTTGCCTTTTTCATCCTTCTTATGGCAGCCGCTGCATTTGGCGATGACCAAAGGATCGGTGACCGGGATGCCTTCTTCCCTTACCGGCTTCGCATCCATGGTTGGATCACGGCCGGTTGCTGCGCCGCGACCGCGGCCACGCTGGGCGGACAAGAGGATCGGGAGAGCTAAGAAGAGGGTAGCAATCAATCGCATAAGCCGATATCTCATTCTCGAACGGGGAGGAGCGGACTAGCTTTTTAAGTTATCACGTCAATGTGGGGCGGCGCCATGCGCTGCCTATGAAAGAGCGCAGGTCGGGGACCTGTCCTACTGATAGAGGCTAAGCGGGACTTCGTGGCCTCGCGCGGTTACGTGCTCGACCGCGACTGCGCGGCCGTTTTCCACGATCACTGCATCGTCGAAATTATTTACGGTCGGGCAGACGTGGCGGGGGATCAGGTAGAGCAGTTCGCCGATCTCGGGCACTGCGCCGCTTGAAATCTCGATGGGAAGATGCTCCTCGCTCGGTTTCAGAGGAATCATGTCCTCCCGGCCGGCGACGGCGCAGGTTGGTACACCCGCGTCGGCGGAGACGCTTTTGTGTCCCGCATCGCAGGTGACGACGTTCGGTTTCGGATGACTCACTACAGTTGAAACGACCAGGGCCGCAGGCTGATATCCCCATTCCGCGGGCAGTTGCTTGATGCTGGTCGCGTCGCTGTATACGACGGTTCCGGGCGATGTACGATGCACGAATTTTCCGGACTTGAAGGGCGCGTAAGTTGCGGCACAGGGAAAAGCGGGAGTGCCGCTGGTGATCACTTCTTCGATCGGAAAGCCGGCGCGTTCGACGGCTGCAACGATCTCCATCAGACGGTCGTATCCTTTGTGCGCGAGCTTCTCCCGCTCCTCGAGCGAGGCGGCGGACATGTGACCGTCGTAATAATGCAATCCGCGAAATTGCGATCCGGAGGCGCGGACGACGTTGATGATTGCGTCGATGCCGTCTTGCGAGATGCCGGTGCGATCCATGCCGGGATTTACGTCAACGAAAATTCCGATGCGGGTTCCGGACCACGCGGTGATTTGCTCCACATTTTCGACGAGCACGGAAATGCGAACGGTCGAATATTGTTCAGCCACTTGCCCCACGCGACGAGCGTTCGCGCCGACCACGGCGTAGGCGAGCAGCACATCTTTCATGCCGGCTTCGCACGCGGCGGCGAGTTCTACCGTGGTCGAACATTTTGCATTTACGATGCTTTGAGATACAAGCCGCTTCATGATGAACCCGAGCTTCGCCGTTTTCAAATGCGGCCGCCAGCGATTCGGATCGCCACCCAGCAATCGCAACGTGGCTGCGATGTTCCGGTCGACGATCTCGGGATAAATCACCAGCGCCGGCGTCAGCAGCGCCTCGACATTCTCGATCCGATAGGAAGTCACTTTAATACTGTAACCGGAATGTTGAACACCGCTGTATTGACGACGCCCTTGCGCTGGAATTGCACCCACACGCGATAGATGCCTTCTCTCGGAAAAATCAAATTGAACTGAATTTGTTTTACTGTGCCGCCCTCCGGATCGGTCACCAGGAAGGGATGCGTATGCATCAGGTCTATAAGATCGGCGCTGGCGGCGAGCATGTGGCCCATCGCGCCGATGTAGGGCTCGATGCCATCGTTCGGGGTGAGGCGGAAAAACATGAGAGTCTTCATGCCGGCGATGGGCTGCGGCGGATCGGTCGAGAGCGACACCTCCAGGTTGGCCGTCTTGTTCGGCGCGAGGTCCGGAGTCAGCTTCGCCGGAGTCATCTTCATTCCGGCGCCGGACACGAACAAGGTGTTGGCGATCAACTGCGGCGTCGCGCCCTTGGGATAGAAATCGCTTAGCACGCGGTATAGCCCGGGATGGGGAAACTTCACGTCGAGATCGAAGGTGCCGTCGGCTTGCATGATCGGGTGCACGTGCTGAAAAAACTGCATGTCCTGGCTGATCAGGAACTGGTGAAACAGCTTCTCGTGCATGATCTCGAAATCACGCACCGTCTTGCCGGTGGAGGGGTCTTCGACGTGAAACGTCAGCAGGGTCTCTTCGCCGGGCTTCGGGATTTTGG
>Ga0182024_10008214_pt1 | contig 22138 bp, 18 predicted proteins | sample P32metaG_FD_120480 | JGI IMG/M metagenome (GOLD analysis project Ga0182024, IMG submission 120480) | Permafrost microbial communities from Stordalen Mire, Sweden - P3-2 metaG (Illumina Assembly) | ecosystem: Environmental > Terrestrial > Soil > Wetlands > Permafrost | place: Sweden: Stordalen...
GAACGCGGGAATACTCCTGTCGCACGCGTCACTCGCCATGGCGACCCACGCACCGGGCGGGTTTGGATGGACCGAGGGGAATGGATTTGGTCTCGGGTTCGTCGAGTCCGGCATTAATGGACTCAAATATTGGGGGCACGGCGGTGGCGCACCCGGAGACAGCCTCGTGCTCGATTATTACCCGCAGACACACGTGACGTTTGTGTGCATGGTCAATCGCGAGCCGCCGGTGTGCGACCGCCTGGCGCTAAACTTTCTGTTTCGTTGGCCTCGAGGAAAGTGAGCGTGGTGGGCGCGACAGGGATTGAACCTGTGCCCCCTCGCTCCGGATATCGTTTGGGCTATGTGCTTCGCAAGCGCGGCTGCCCAAAGGCGGGCGCTCGCCGATCCGTCCCGTTCGCTGGACAAGGCCATTCAGCCTTAGTAACTCTCGATCATGGACAAGATAGACTTCAGCGTTCGAAGCGTCCTCGCCGGCGAGGCGCCGAAGGACATTCCGGTCACCATCAAAGGCTGGGTGCGGACGAGGCGGGATTCCAAAGCCGGAATTTCATTCGTGCATCTGTCGGACGGATCGTCGTTCCATCCGCTGCAGGTCGTCGCGCCCAGCACGCTCTCCAATTACGCCGATGAGGTCCTGAAACTGACCGCGGGTTGCGCGCTCGAAGCAGAGGGCATGATCGTGCCGTCGCCGGCGAAGGGGCAGCCTTTCGAGATGCAGGCGAGCGCGATCCGGGTGATCGGCTGGGTCGAGGATCCGGACTCCTATCCGATTCAGCCGAAGCCGCATTCTCTGGAGTACCTGCGCGAAGTGGCCCATCTGCGGCCGCGCACCAATGTGATTGCAGCGGCGACGCGGGTGCGGCATACGCTGGCGAAAGCGATCCACAGTTTCTTCGACGCGAACGGATTTTTCTGGGTCAACACGCCGATCATCACCGGGTCCGACGCGGAGGGCGCGGGCGCCCTGTTCCGCGTGTCGACGCTCGATCTCGCCAATCTGCCCCGCACCGAAGAGGGCGCGGTGGATTTCGGAAAGGATTTCTTCGGCCGCGAGACGTTCCTGACCGTGTCGGGGCAACTCAACATCGAGGCGTACTGTCTCGCACTCACCAAAGTCTACACCTTCGGGCCGACGTTTCGCGCCGAGAACTCCAACACCAGCCGTCACCTTGCCGAATTCTGGATGATCGAACCGGAGATCGCTTTCGCGGACCTCTCGGACGATGCGACCCTGGCGGAACGATTGCTGAAATCCGCTCTCGGGACGCTGCTGAAGGAACGGCAGGACGATCTCGCCTTTTTCGACGAGCGGATCGAGAAGGGGCTGGTGGCGAAACTGGAGGGGATCGTCGGTTCCGAATTCGTGCGCATGGATTACGGCGAGGCCATCGCGGTGCTCGAGCGGGCGACAGAGAAGTTCGAGTTTCCGGTGAAGTGGGGCGTCGATCTGCAATCGGAGCACGAGCGCTATCTTACCGAGAAGCATGTGAAGAAGCCGGTGGTAGTGATGAACTACCCCAAGGACATCAAGGCGTTCTACATGCGCTCGAACGACGACGGCAGGACGGTCGCGGCGATGGATGTGCTGGCGCCGGGGATCGGTGAGATCATCGGCGGCAGCCAGCGCGAGGAGCGCCTCGACGTGCTGGATGCACGCATGGTGGAGCGCGGCATCGATCGCGAGCACTACGCATGGTACCGGGATTTGCGCCGCTACGGCACTGTGCCGCATGCGGGCTTCGGCCTCGGCTTCGAACGCACGATGGCCTACGTCACCGGCCTCGCCAACGTCCGCGACGCGATCCCCTTCCCGAGAACGCCCGGCCACGCCAAGTATTGATCCGCACGCTGTTCGGATTGGATTTTACAGTTTCGCGTAGGCCTCGTGTTGGTAGTATTTCGGATATGAGTCGAGCCGGATGTGCACCCAGGGGACGCCGAGGCCGGACGTGCTGACCCAAATCCGCTTATCATTCTCGCCCAGAACGTCGCTTATCGCGCTGCCGAGAGTTTGGAAGAGGTCCTGCCGTTGCCCGATTGGCGCCGACCGCACAAATGTTGCGATATGGCCGTAGGATTCCAGGCTGGAGATTGGTTTTGGCACCACCAGGAATGCATCGCCGCCGAGATTGCGGAACGACACGACCGACCGGGATGAGCTGGCAGCCCTGAACTTCGAATCAAAGGCGCGGGCGTCCGGGTGCAGCTGCTCCAGACCGTCGCTGCGAATCGCTACATACTCGTAGTCGATTTCCGGGTGACCCCGGCGGATCGGCGGCATCTCCCAGAAGAACGCCGGAAAATCCGTGGCCGCCAATTCGGCAATGAAGAACGCGCGAAACTCCTCGTTGTCGCGCCAACCCGCGATCACCTCCGCAAACGACAGCGTCCGTCCCGCCGAAGTGAGGAGCACTCGTTCACTCCATCCCTGCCGGATCGTCTGGCGTTGTGAGACCCACATCCTGTTTGTTTCTTCTCGCCGGCAGCCCGTTCAATCCCTGCATCGCGTCCCGAATAAAAAATCCCCTCATGGCACGGGCCATGAGGGGATGGATAAGGAAAGCGTGTGATCAGCTATTTGTTACTGACCCGGGCAGACATTGGATTCGTCGTTCTGGAAGGCCAGCCAGCTGTGGACGGAGGTCGAGCGCGGAGCGCCGAAATAGCCGAGGAACACCAGTGACTGAAGATTGTAGGTGAACCCATTGAGCGTGTACGGATAGCCTCCGTAGTTGGGTCCGCCTTCGAGCGGATCTCCCACCTCCAGAATGCTGTTGTCGGTGCAATTCACGCGATTGTCGACAAAGGGATCATCGAGCCATTCGCCGAGTTCATGAGAGAGCGCCGACACGTCCTGGGAGAAGGCTCCCGCCGAGTCCACATAGGTCGCGTAGGAATAGGTCTGGCCGCCGGGCTGCGCACCGTTCGCGGAGTGGTAGCCCCCGATGCAGCAGCCGCCCGAAGTCAGATAGATGTCGTAGGTGATAAAGAGCGGCAACACGCTAGGATTGATCTGGGTCAGGCTGCGCATGAAGGTTTGTAGCTTGCTGTCGAACGCGTTGATGCCCATCGTTCCGACCTTGCCGGAACCGAAGGGATTGTTGATGACGTTACCCTGGGATCGGGAAACAGTAATCGTCTGCTCCGGCAGCACCGTCGGCGTTCCCAGCAGGACGTGGTAACTGGAGTTCGTGCTGACCGACGACCAGAAATTTCCCCGCTGGAATGCATCGATGTATTGCGTCGTGCCGAGATCGGTCCCGCCCTGCACGAAGTCGATTCCCGCAACGAACAGCGGTGAATTGAGCGTGTTCTGCACCACTGTCTTGCCGTTGGACAGAACGTGCGTGCCGGGATCGAACGTCATGTTACCGTTTCTGCTGCCATAAATCATTTTGATCGGTACCAGCATGACCTGCACGGTCGTCGTGGTGTTGGTCGTGGAAGGGTTGGTGCCGACCATTGTGTAGTTGATGACCTTGTGCGTCAGGTCGGTGAAGCTGCCGTTCCATTGCGCCAGCGTGGACGCCGGATGATGCGGAGCCAGGTTTAGATGGTTGGGCAGCGTTACAAACCTCGGCTTCGCCGTGGTGCCTGCGCTTGCCGGCAGGGCGAGAAGGCTTGCCGCCGCGAGCGTGGCGAGCGGTGCGAATCGTGAAGTCATGAGACGGATCTCCCCGGAGTTGTCAGCCAGTATTGCGGTCAGAATAGCAGGGCCGGAACATCCGTCCAGCTCCCGTCGATTTCGATCATTGACAAAATCTTATCTTTTTTGAATCGATCTTCTCGACCAGCCGTCCGCCATGTCGGGCGCCATCCCAGGTCCAGGGGAATCGCTAAACATTCAGCAGTTCGCCGACCGCCCGATGGGCCTGATCGATGGCGCAGTCGGTATAGGCCGCATATCCGGAATCGGAATTGGCAATTGCGATGCGCCCGAAGCGCTTGCGCGCGATCAGGTTCGGCCCGTGATCGGCGTCGAAGTCCCGGTCCCAAAGGGAGTTGTATTCCGGCGCGTAACCGTGTGGCCAGCGGTTCACTGCAATGCCCTCGATGTCGCGCGCCGGATCGAAACCGCCGGGCTCGAGCGTGCGCGCGAGCTGGTCGCGGATGTTGCGTTCGAATGTCTCGAACGTCGTCTGCAGCAAATCCACGCGTCCCGCGCGGTTCTGATCGTATTCGGAGAGTCCGGGCTTCGCGGGCGCGCGCATCATGCGGATGACAATCGGTTCTTCCGGCGAACGCGCACTCCTGTAGCTGCCGATATTCACCGCCGGACTCAGATTGACGCCCGTATGCCACGAGCCGGGTGCATAAACCCGGCCGATTCCGAGCCTGTGAAATGACGTCCAGTTGCGCAGCGCCACATTTGTATAAACGAGCGGGCATTTGACCAGCGAATGCAGCGCCGCCTTCTGCGCCGCCGGAAGCTCGGGCACCAGATAGGGAATCGTCGTGTTCCAGTTGGCGAGCACGCAATCGTGCGCCCGCACGCGCCAGACCTTGCCTCCACCGTGGCTCTGCGTGTAGGCGACCTCCACGCCTTTTCCGCCATTGCGCGCCCGCACGACCAGATTGTTGAGACGGATGCGCACGTCGTTGTCCGGACGATCGAGCTTCGAGTAGTCTGCCCTCGCGGTCACCACATCGCGTGCATCATGTCCCGGAATCGAATCGGGAATCAGTGCGCGCACGAGCAGCCGCGCTATCGACGCGTTGCCATCGGGAAAATGAAAGTTTTCGGAACCGCCGGCCGTGGAATAGCCGGCCGGCGTATAACCCATGCGCTTGAGGCTCGGGCCGCCCGGCGTAAGTCCGAGACCCGCAAAACCCGGATGGCCCATTCCCCAACAATCCAGCGCCGACACGGCATCGATGCCGCAGCCCCACAATTCGTCGGTCAGATGAAGGTAGAGTGGCATGACCGCAGGGTCGGCCTTCACCACGTTCAACAGATAGTCCTTGTAGGATATGCGCCAGAGCCGGTCCTTTTTCTGGTCGCTGTCGAGGCCCGGATAGTAGTTTTCCGTGCCGGTCTCGATCTTGAGAATGCTGCGCCTGACCGGGTCGCCAAGCGGCGCTTCGGCGAGGAATGACTTCCACGCCGCCCGCTTTGGCTTCTCCCAGTCACTCGGCGCAAGCGTGACGAGACGGTCCGCGCCGAATGTTTCCCGATCGAAGAAGACGCCGTATTTCAGGTCGCCATAGACCAAAGGATCGTCGCATTCCTTGCTGAGCCTTGCGGCATCGATGCCGAGCGATTTGAGCAGCCCGCCTGCGACCTTGCTGTAGGGATATGGACTGCCGATTTCGTAAGTGCCGCCATTGATCAGCTCCATGCGTCCGTTGATATGGAATTCGTTGCGTTTGGCATGGCCGCCGAAATCGTCGTGATTCTCGATGATGAGGATCTTCGCGCCCGGCTTGGCTGCGCGGTAGAACCAGGCTGCCGACAATCCGCTGATGCCCCCGCCCACGACGACAAGATCGTAGGTCTCGCCGGTGTCGATCAGCGATGTTGCACTGTTCCAGAAATCTCCGTCGCGCAGTTCATGCGCGGCCTCGAACGAACCGGGATGGCTGCCGCGCATTCCCAGGCGGGCCGGCGGATAGTAGCCCGCCGCGTTCTGCGCCTCCTGTTCCGCGGCTTCCGCGAGTTCCGGCGCGAGACTGCCAAACGTCACTCCAACCGCAACGCCCTGCAGAAAATCGCGCCGTGCAATGGCGCGGTTCATTCCGAGGCGCCGGTCCGATTCCTTCGACATGGGATCACCCTGAGTCCCGACTGTGGATGGGACGCCCGATTCGAAGCGGAACACAATGCGGCGAAGAATTCACCGGGTCAGAAGAGAATCATGTCCGGAAAAGGATTCGATGCCGCTGCCGTTCACCGACGCGAAGGCAAAGACAACGGCCCGGATCAAGCGGCGGCTGGAATGACTAGATGAAAAGAATCATGATTTCATCGAGTTATGACGTGAGCTGCCATTTGGATAGGCGAATTCTGGCGCAAATTATCCACAGGCTTTCCACTTGCCCACCTTCGTGAAAACGGCGCAGACTTGTTCAAACACTTCTCGAGAAGGGGCAAATCATGGGCGTGAACGCGAAAACTGCAGCGCTTGTACTTGGATTTGTCTTCATCATCGTCGGGGTGCTCGGCTACGTTCCAAATCCGATCGTCGGGCCCAGCGGCATTTTCGTCACCAACACGGTCCACAACCTCATTCATATCGGGAGCGGCATCGTTCTCCTTCTCGGTGCCTATTCGAGCCTGGGTTCGAGCGTCGCACTCAAGATCATCGGAGTCGTCTACGCCATCGTTGCCGTCCTTGGTTTTCTGATGCCTGGCGACATGATGCTGGGAATGGTCGCCATGAACGGCGCGGATCGCTGGCTGCATGTCGTATTGGCGATTGTGATCCTCTACGCGGGATTTGGTTTGTCGGCGGAAAGCAACGCCGCAATTGCCTGACGTCGCCGGTCCGAAGAGCCCGTGTTTGCGCGCTACGGACTACTCTGCTAGGGCGTTGTTCGATCCGCTGCTCATTGTCTCGCTGACGCTTCTGTCGGCGGCGGAGATGCATCGCCGCCAAAAAGCAAGTGGAATCAAGACGAACTGGACAAAGACGGTGGTCACGAGGTTCGGATCTGTCGTTGTCAGCCCGTGCGGCAAAGACGTTGGCATCGAGAGAAATTGTCCGATAGCCGGCGTGGCATTATGCGTCATCATCGTTGCTGGAGGCTGGCCATGGTTGTGACCCTGATCAACCGGCGCTGGCCCGCTCCCTCCGCTCGGGATCAGGCCGCCAACCAGCCGTGATGGAACCCACGTCCGTCGATCGCCAACCCTACGCACCACCGATTCCGTTCCACACGGAACTGTCCGGTTACGAGCTGTTGTCGGATGCTGCGCTCAACAAGGGAACGGCGTTCACTGATGCCGAACGCGACACGTTCGGCCTGCACGGTCTCTTGCCTCCACACGTGGGTTCGCTCGACGAACAGATCTCGCGGCGCCTGAACGCGATACGCAGCTTCGAGACCGATCTGGAGCGCTACGCCTTTCTGCGGGAGCTTCAGGACACCAACGAAACACTCTTCTACGCCTTGCTCGTCCGTCACATCGAAGAATTGCTGCCGATCGTCTACACACCGACCGTCGGCGCCGGGTGCGAGCAATTCAGCCGCCTCTACCGCAAGCCGCGCGGGTTGTTCCTCAGCTATCCCCACCAGGACCGAATCGCGCAGATTCTCGCCAATCCCCGTTTCGACAGGGTGGAAGCGATTGTGGTCACCGACGGCGGCCGGATTCTCGGCCTCGGTGACCAGGGTGCGGGCGGCATGGGAATACCGATCGGCAAGCTCTCTCTTTATGTGTGCTGCGGCGGACTCGATCCGGCGACGACGCTTCCGGTCATTCTCGATGTCGGCACCGACAATCCTGAACGGCTGGCCGATCCGCTCTACATCGGCTGGCGGCACGAGCGCATTCGCGATGCGCATTACGACGAATTCGTCGATGCCTTTGTCGCTGCGGTGATGAAACGTTGGCCGCACGTATTGCTGCAATGGGAGGATTTCGCCCGTCCAAACGCCAACCGTCTGTTGGCGCGCTACCGAGATCGGCTCTGCACCTTCAACGACGACATTCAGGGCACGGCTGCGGTCGCGGCGGGCGCGCTGCTCGCGGCAGTCAACGTCACGGGTCTGCCGCTCGTGTCACAGCGCATTGCTGTCTTCGGCGCCGGCTCTGCCGGCTGTGGAATCGCGAGCCTGCTCAGGAAAATCCTTGTCGAAGCGGGCCTGACGGCCAGAGAGGCGCAAGACCGCTTTTTCCTTGTCGACCGCTCCGGGCTGCTTCTGGATGGGACGCCGGAAATCGAATCATTCCAATGCGAATTTGTGCGTAGCCGCGACTCGGTCGCGGGCTGGACGCTTCAGAATCCGGACACGATTTCCCTCTACGATGTCGTGCGCAACGCGAAGCCCACCGTACTGATCGGTGTTTCGGGGCAGTCAGGCGGTTTCCCGGAGCACGTTGTCCGTGCGATGGCGGTGCAGACCGAGCGCCCCGTGATCTTCCCACTTTCCAATCCAACGTCACGTTGCGAGGCAACGCCTTCGGACCTGCTCCACTGGACCGCCGGTCGCGCGATTGTCGGAACGGGAAGCCCGTTCGCCGCTTGTCAACGCAACGGAGCCGCATTCAAGATCGACCAGACAAACAACACCTATATTTTCCCGGGCGTGGGTTTGGCGGCAATTGCCGTCAAGGCCAGGCGCGTAAGCGACGGCATGTTCATTGCGGCGGCCCGTGCGCTTGCCGCCGCATCGCCCGCAAGTCGCGACTCGAACGCCAATCTGTTGCCGGCGATCGGCGATCTGCGCGATCTGTCCGTTGCGATGGCGCTCTCCGTTGCCATCCAGGCCCGCCGCGAGGGCCTCACCGACGTTGCAACCGACGACATCGAAGCTGCCATTCGCGCGAAGATGTGGCAGCCGGAATACCGTCCCTATGTGCGCGCAAGCTGAAGGAGTTCGATCACGCGGTTTAATGCGGTGCGTCGAGCCTATGCAGACTGTTTCGCCGCAATGTAGTTGTCGACGATCTTCTCGAGGATCGTGAGCGGCACGGCGCCGCCGAGCAGTACGGCGTCGTGGAACTGGCGGATGTCGAACTTGGCGCCGAGCGCTACCTTCGCTTTGTCGCGCAGACGAAGGAATTCGAGCTTGCCGAGCATATAGCCGCAGGCCTGACCCGGCTCCACGCAATAGCGCTCGATTTCGGTAATCGCCGAGGTTTCGGGATCGCCCAGCGCGTCAACGTAGTATTTCACCGCTTTCTCGCGCGTCCATTTCATCGCGTGCATGCCCGAGTCGACGACGAGTCGCACGCCGCGGAACATCGCGTCGTGCATGTAGCCGATCCGACCCCAAGGATCGTCGGCATACATGCCCATCTCGTCGGCGAACTGCTCCGAATAGAGAGCCCACCCTTCGATATAGGCGGAGAAGAACGACACCTTCCGGATCAGCGGCAGCTTGGCTTCCTGCTGGATGCTGAGCTGGAGATGATGGCCGGGGATTCCTTCGTGATAGGTGAGGGTGCCTAACGTCCAGCTCGGCACTTCGGCCGTGTTGCGCAGATTGATGTAGTACATGCCGGGCCGCTTGCCGTCGAGCGAGCCGTTTTGATAGTAGCCGCCAGGTGCGCCCGCCTCGGTGAATTTCGGCACGCGCTTGATGATGAGATCGGCCTTCGGCAGCGTGCCGAAATATTGCGGCAGTTTCGCACGCACCGCGCGAACCCGGGTGTTCAAATCGGCGAGCAGCTTTTCCTTGCCTGCGTCCGTGTTCGGATAGCGGAATTTCGGATCATCATACATTTGGCGCAGGCGCTGGCCGACGCTACCCTGCGTGAGGCCGAGCTTTTTCATGTCGGAATCGATGCGCGCGGTGTAATCCGCCACGACGTGGAGACCCGTCTCGTGGATCTCGCGCGGGCTCATCGTCGAGGTCGTCCAGAACAGGACGGAGTCTGCGTAGTACTGGCCGCCATTCGGCAGTTTCCACACGCCCGCGTCGTGCGTCGCCCTCGCGCGCATCTGCCGGACGAGCGCGAGCTGGCGGTCGAGTGCGGGATAGACCGACTGCGAAACGAGCTTCGCGGCCTGCGCGCCATAGTCGCCGGGGATGTTCTTCTCCTTCGCGCGGCGGGCGATGGACTGTGCCATGACGGATTTGTCCGCATCGACGTCGCGCAGCGTCTTCAGCTGGGTCGTCGCCTTGTCGAGCGCGAAATCCGGCGGGATCACCCCAAGCGCCACGTCATGGCGTGCGACTTCGGAATCATTGTCGAGGAGCGTACTGACCTTTTCCAGGCGCGAGAGATAGGCGTCCACATCGGATTTGGTCTCGATGGGTTGCTGGCTGTCGAGAAAATCGGGGAATTGGGAATAGATGCCGGAGAGCTGGCTGATCACGTAGGGATTGCCGGCGCCACCGCCGCCGAAATCGTAACGCTTGTTGGCCTCGTCTCCGGTCTGCAGCTTGAACATCACGATGTCATAGTTGAGCTGGTCCATTCCGCTCAACGAATTGCGGTCGAACGCCTTGAGGCGGCGAAGATGATCGGCATCGAGTGCCTTGTCGTCCGCTATGCCCTTGAGCGAATTGTCGTCGACTTCGCCACGCTGATGCGCGCGCTCTCCCGTGTCCAGGCCCAGCGACGTCGCGAAGATCGGCGAACGATCCAGGTTCTCGCTCATGAACTGATCGAAAAGCTTGCCGAGTGCCGGCGCACCGGCATCGTTCGCCGCAAGCGCGGCAGCGCCGAGCGGAGAAACATCGGCGAGCGCAATTGCACCGGCCGCAGCGCCGGATAGAAGAATTTCGCGTCGGTCGATCATGACGGGTCCCCGGATGAATGGCGCCGAAGGAGTAAGTGGCTTGCCCGTGCCGGGCAATACGCACTTTCCAGTCTGCGAAGTCCGTAACGAAGATTTGAGCGCTATTCGGAAGGCCAGCCTCCGCCGCATGGGCGCAATGCCCCAGATGCGGTTCGCAAACGCACTCGTATCGGCGTTCCAACCGAATGCGCTGGCCCGCAAAGGCCCCGCAGGCTATATCGCGCGCGATGAGCGACGCCCCCATCGAAGTCCGCCGCAAGAGGCTGCATTTTCGCGCGGCGCGGCGCGGATTCAAGGAAGCCGATGCGATATTCGGCGCTTACGCGGAAATGCACCTTTCCGGTCTGGACGAGGCGGAACTCGACAGCTTTGAAGCGCTGCTGAACACGCCGGATCAGGAAGTATATGACTGGTTGCGCGGTTATGCGCCCGTTCCACCCACGCACGACACCACGGTTTTTCATCAACTGAGGGCGATCTGCAGCCGGCAGAATCCCACATGGAACGTCTGAGTTACATCGCGCGAGCGGAGGGACGCTTTGCCCTCAGCGGCGCGCCGGGCGGCTATGACGCATATCTGGCGGCGGAAGCAGCGCGACGGCGGAAGGGCGTCGTGCTCTTTGTCGCTGCGGACGATCAATCGGCGCAGGCCGCCGCGGATGGCGTCGTTTTTTTCGCACCCGACCTTCGCGTGCTGTCTTTCCCGGCGTGGGATTGTCTTCCTTATGACCGCGTATCGCCCAAACCCGATATTGAAAGTGAACGGCTTGCCACGCTCGCCGCTCTCGCCACCCGTGCGAAGGACGCAGAACCGGCCATCATCGTCACGACCGTCAACGCTCTTCTGCAGCGCGTCCCACCGCGTGCGGCGATCCGCGGCGCCAGCTTTCTCGCGCGAGCAGGTGAGGAGGTTTCGCACGACGCGCTTGTGAGTTTTCTGGTGAAAAACGGCTACGCGCGCGCGAGCACCGTCAGAGAACCGGGCGATTTCGCGCTTCGCGGCGGCATCGTCGATCTGTGGCCGCCCGGCACCGAAGAGCCGCTGCGCCTGGATTTCTTCGGAAGCTCACTCGATGCGATTCGCCGCTTCGATGCCGAAACACAGCTATCGAGCCAACAGATTTCTGCGGTCGAGCTTCTACCGGCGAGCGAAGTCCCGCTCGATTCCGCGTCGATCAGCCATTTTCGCTCCGGCTACGTCGCCGCATTCGGGCCTGCGAGTCCCGACGATACGCTTTACGAGGCGGTCAGCGCCGGGCGCAAGCATCAGGGCATGGAACACTGGCTGCCGCTGTTCCATCCCGGCCCGCTCGACACGCTGTTCGACTATTTCGACGACCCGCTCATCTTTCTTTCGCATCAGGTAGAGGAAGCACGCGCCGCGCGGCTTGAACTTGTCGCCGACTGCTACGCAACGCGCCGCCAGTTTCTGACCGGCGGCGCCGAGAAGACGGCGGGTCCACCTTACAGACCGCTGCCGCCCGAACGGCTCTATCTGACCGAAGCGGAATGGAATGCCGCGCTTGCGCATCGCGAGGTGCGCGATCTCTCTCCGTTTCAGGCGCCTGAATCGATGCGTTCCGTCGATGCGGGCGGAAAGCTCGGCCGCGATTTCGCGCCGGAGCGGGCGCAGGGGCGCGTCAATGTTTTCGAAGCTGCGGCCGAACACGTCAAGGCGATGCAGCACGCGAAAAAACGCGTGGTGCTCGCGGCCTGGAGCGAGGGTTCCGCGGAGCGGCTGGGCGGCGTTCTCTCGGATCACGGGCTCGGCGCGATGCGCCCGATCGGGAACTGGCCGGACGCGCTCTCGATGCATGAAGATGCGGTGGGCGTCGCGGTCCTCGGCATCGAGCACGGTTTCGAAGCTCCGGGCATGGCGATCGTCGCCGAGCAGGACATATTGGGCGACCGCATGGTGCGCCCGCACGCGAAGACACGACGCGCGCAGCATTTTCTCGCCGAAGCGTCGAGCCTCGCGGCAGGCGATCTCGTCACCCATATCGAGCATGGCATCGGCCGCTATACGGGCCTGCAAACGATCGATGTGGCCGGCGCGCCGCATGATTGCCTCCAACTTCACTATGACGGCGGCAAGCTCTTCCTGCCGGTCGAGAACATCGAGCTTCTGACGCGCTACGGCAGCGACGAAGGCACGGTGCAACTCGACAGGCTGGGCGGGGCAGGGTGGCAGCAGCGCAAGTCGCGCATGAAGGCGCGCGTACGCGAGATCGCCGCCGAATTGATCCAGATCGCCGCGGCACGCCAGCTGAAATCGCTGCCCGCCGTCGATCCGCCGCAAGGGCTTTACGACGAATTCTGCGCGCGCTTTCCCTGGCAGGAGACGGACGACCAGGAGCGCGCCATCGCCGAGACGATCGAGGATCTCGCGAAGGGCCGGCCGATGGACCGGCTCATCTGCGGCGATGTCGGCTTCGGCAAGACGGAAGTCGCGCTACGGGCCGCGTTCGTCGAAGCGATGTCGGGCATGCAGGTCGCGGTGGTGGTGCCGACAACCCTGCTCGCGCGTCAACACTTCAAGACTTTCAGCGAGCGCTTTCGTGGTTTCGCCGTGAAAGTGCGCCAGCTCTCCCGCTTCGTCGATGCGAAGGAAGCGCGCGAAACAAAGGCCGGGCTCGTTTCGGGAGACGTCGACATCGTCGTCGGCACGCACGCGCTGCTGGCCAAATCGATTGCGTTCAAGCGGCTCGGCCTCGTCGTCGTGGACGAGGAGCAGCATTTCGGCGTCACGCACAAGGAGCGGCTTAAATCGCTGAAGGCCGACGTGCACGTGCTGACGCTGACGGCGACGCCGATTCCGCGCACGCTGCAGCTCGCGCTTTCGGGCGTGCGCGATCTCTCGCTCATCACGACCGCGCCGATCGATCGTTTGGCGGTGCGCACCTTCGTCACGCCGTTCGACGGGCTCACGCTGCGCGAGGCGCTTCTGCGCGAGCACTATCGTGGCGGACAGAGTTTCTATGTCTGTCCTCGCATCGTCGACCTTGCCGATGCGATGGACTTCCTTCGGCACACGGTACCGGAAGTGAAGACTGCGATCGGCCACGGGCAGATGCCGGCCGCGGCTCTCGAGGAGGCAATGACGGCGTTCTATGACGGGAAGATCGACGTTCTCGTCTCGACCAATATCATCGAGAGCGGACTCGATATTCCGTCCGCGAACACGCTTGTCGTGCATCGCGCCGACATGTTCGGGCTCTCGCAGCTCTATCAGTTGCGCGGTCGCATCGGCCGCTCCAAGCAGCGCGCCTATGCCTATCTGACGACGCCCGCCGACCGCAAGCTGACGGATACCGCCGAGCGTCGGCTGCAGGTGCTGCAGTCGCTCGACCAGTTGGGCGCGGGCTTTTCCATTGCGAGCCACGATCTCGATATCCGTGGCGCCGGCAATCTCCTCGGCGAAGAACAGTCCGGCCATGTGCGCGAGGTGGGGATCGAGCTTTACCAGGAGATGCTCGAGGAAGCGGTTTCGCAATTGCGCCTGGGCGGCGATGCGGAGGCCGACGAACAATGGTCGCCGCAGATCAATATCGGGACGTCCGTGCTCATTCCGGAGAGCTACGTGCCGGATCTCGACGTGCGCATGGCTCTCTATCGCCGACTCGCCGGCATAGAATCCGCGGCCGAAATCGACCAGTTCGCGGCCGAACTGATCGACCGATTTGGCGCGCTGCCCGACGAAGTGCGCCATCTCCTCGACATCGTTGCGATCAAGGCGTTGTGCCGCCAGGCGCAGGTGGAGAAAATCGATGCCGGCCCGAAAGGTGCGACGCTGTCGTTCCGCAACAACGTGTTTCCCAATCCCGTGGGCCTCGTGCGCCTGATCGCGGAGCATCAATCGACGATGCGCGTGCGCCCGGATCAGAAAGTCGTCGTCGCGCGCGACTGGCCAACACCGGAGATGCGCCTCAAAGGCGTGCAGGCGATGCTCGGCCAGCTCGTGCGGCTGGCGGAACGCAAGGCGGCGTAAAGTCCAGGCCCGCTGTATTGATGTTGGTGGATCGAATCAGACACTTGGTATCTGAGCTGCCTGGCTGGGCGCATCGCGCCGAATGAGGTTCTGTTCGCGCCAGCATCCCTAACCTCGTCATGGCCGGGCCGTTGTCCCGGCCATCCATGAACACCGCACCAGAAACGGATTTCCTCGTTCCAGACGAGCCGCTTCAAACGATACTTCTTCGTGAACCCATCGATCTCGCCTTCGCAATGCTGCCAGGCGCGGCAAGCGAGGCCGCTGGTGACGCCGATATGGGGCGCTCCGTGCCTTCCTGTTGCTCATCATGTGAACCGCGATGAAGGTTTCGCGACAAACCGCGGCCGGTACGGTGTTCATGGGTGGCCGGGACAACGGCCCGGCCATGACGAACGTGTAGGAAGCTGCAAGGGGAGAAGCCCATGAACATCTTCGTCACCGGAGCATCGGGGTTCGTCGGCAGTGCATTCGTGAAGCACGCAGCCGGTCGTCATGCGATCACGGCGATGTCGCGCTCCGAGGCAAGCGACGCGAAAATTCGCGCGGTAGGCGCGGAGCCGGTTCGCAGCTCGCTCGATGATGTCGCGGCACCGAATCTGGCGGGCGCCGAAGCGGTCGTCCATTGCGCGGCGCATGTCGAGGATTGGGGGCCGTGGCGCGACTATTGGCGATTTAACGTCGAGGGCACGAAGCGGATGCTCGCCGCGGCGAAGGAAGCGGGCGTCAGGCGCTTCGTGCATATCGGCACCGAAGCGGCGTTGCTCCACGGGCAGGATTTGCACGGCGCGGACGAAACCTACCCACTCGCGCTTGATTCGCCTTTTCCCTATTCGCGCACAAAAGCTTTTGCCGAAAAGGCCGTCCGCGAAGCCAACGCGCCCGGTTTCGAGACCATCGTCATACGGCCACGTTTCGTGTGGGGACCTGGCGACCAGACGATCTTGCCCGCGATCCGCGAGATGGCGGCGCGTGGCCAGTTCGCCTGGATCGGCGGCGGGCGCAACCGCACCTCGACGACCTATATCGGCAATCTTTCCTACGCGATCGAGCTCGCATTGACGAAGGGACGTTCCGGCGAGGCCTATTTCGTACTCGACGGCGCGCCCGTGGAATTCCGCGATTTTCTAACGCGCATGGCGAAGGCCACGGGGATCGTTTTGCCCGATCGCGAAATCCCCGGATGGCTGGCACGCGCCATCGGCTACGCCGGCGAAACCGCGTGGCGCACGCTTCCGCTTAAAGGGAGGCCACCGCTTACGCGCTTCGCCGCCAACATCATGTCACGCGATTGCATCCTGATCGACGCGAAGGCCCGCCGCGAGATGGGCTACGCGCCGCCGTACACAGTGGAGCAGGGGCTCTCGGCACTGTCCGCAGAAGCACGCGTGATCGGCTAACCTGGGACCGCGGGCGTCCCGCCCGCCCTTGGCCTGTTCCGAAAAGGCGCGCGAGACGCGCGCGCGGTCCCAGGAGTTTCGAGCGGCTACTTCGCCGAGCGGTCCGGCTGGTGGAGGCCGACGAGATTGCCGTCGGGGTCTTTCACATAGGCCTGGTAGCCCACGCCGGGGATCGTCATCTTCGGCAGCGCGACAACAGCACCCGCCTTGACCGCGCGGTCGAGACAGGTGTCGACGGAGTCGATGCCGAGCGAGCACACATAGGCACTGACCGGGGCGTCCGGCGCCGGCGCCGGCCCGCGCCGCTGCACCATCCCGCCGTTAATTCCATCCCCGCTGCCCGTATCGATCAGCCAGTAGCTGAACTGCGGCATGTGATTGAACTTCCAGCCGAACACGTCGGTGTAGAACTTCACGAGTGAAACGGGATCGCTCGCATGAATTTCGAAATGGACTGGTCGTGTCACCTTTCTCTCCTATTGCGCTGCTTCAAACGCCATCAGCGTGGCGCTGCCTGCCTGGATGCGTTCCAGCAACATGGAACATTCCGGCATTATGCGTTCCATCCAGTAGCGCGCCGAGATCAATTTGTCTTGATAGAACGATGAATTCGCCGGCTTCGCGGCGAGTTGCGTCTGCGCAAGTTTTGCCATGCGTGCCCACATCCATCCGACCACGACGATTCCCATCAGGCGCAGATAGTCGGTCGCGCCGGCGCCCGCGTCATTGGGATTGGCGATGCCGTGCTGAGCCAGCCACATCGTCGCGATCTGCAAAGTCTCGAGCCCGCGCTGCACGGGCTTCATGAACGGCGCGAGCTGTTCGTCGCCGCGATTGTCTTTGACAAAACCGTTGATCGTCGCAAACAGCGCGAGCGGCGCCGCACCTCCTTTGCGTCCGAGCTTGCGGCCGACGAGATCCATCGCCTGCACGCCGTTCGCGCCTTCGTAGGTCTGGTTGATGCGGCCGTCGCGCACGAACTGTTCGACGCCGTTGTCGCGGATGTAGCCATGGCCGCCAAAGCATTGCATCGCCATGTTCGCCGCTTCGAAGCCCATATCGGTGAAGAAGGCCTTGATCACCGGCGTCATCAGATCCGCGAGCAGCCCCGCGGTGTCGCGCTCCGGCCGCGCGGAATGCGCGATCGACATGTTGAGCGCCGTCCACAGCGCGACCGCGCGCGCGCCTTCGACGAAGGATCGGCAATGGAGCAGCATGCGGCGGATATCGGGATGCACGATGAGAAGGTCCGCGGGCTTGTCGGGCTCTTTCGGTCCGGTCAGCGCATGGCCGGCGCGCCGCTCATGCGCGTAGGCGAGCGCGTTCTGTTGCGCGACTTCGGCGATCGAGATTCCCTGCACGCCCACTCCCAGCCGCGCGGCGTTCATCATTCCGAACATGCCTTTCATGCCCTCGGACGCCGAACGCTTCTCGCCCGGTTTCGCCGGCGCGGGTTTCGGCCCCAGCCGCCAGGCGATCGCGTCGTCGAAATTGAGCACGCAGGTGGCGTTCGCCTTGATGCCCATCTTGTGTTCGATGCCGCCGCAGAAGACGCCGTTGCGCGCGCCCGTGGTGCCGTCCTCCTTGACCAGGAATTTCGGCACCATGAAGAAATTGACCGTCGCGAGATCGTCGTGAATCTGTCCGTCCGGATCGGGGATCTTGGCGATCACCATATGCACGATGTTGTCGGCGAGATCGTGCTCGCCGCCGGAGATGAAAATCTTCGTGCCGTTCATGCGGTAGGTGCCGTCGTCCTGTTCGACGGCGCGCGTCTTCATCAGCCTGAGATCGGTGCCGCAATTGGGCTCGGTGAGGCACATCGTGCCCGTCCATTCGCCCGCCACCATCTTCGGCACGATGTGTTCCTTCATCCACGGCGCGCCAGTGGCGATCAGCGCCGAATAGGCCGCCATCGAAAGACCCGGATACATCGCGAAAGACTGGTTCGCGGATTGCGACATCTCGCCCACCAGCAGCGTGAGGAACAGCGGCAGATTCGAACCGCCGAACTCGGTGGGCGCGCCGAGACCGCTCCAGCCGGCTTGCGCATATTCCTTGTAGGCGTCCTGAAAACCCTTCGGCGTGCGCACGACGCCATTCTCGAAATGGCAGCCCTCCTCGTCGCCCGACTGGTTCAGCGGCTGAAGCACTTCCTCGCAGAACTTGCCCGCGCCGGAGAGGACGTCGTCGACGACATCCGTGCTGATCTCACTGCATTGCGGCAGGTCCGTCTGCTTCTCAACCTCGAACAGCTCGTGCAGGAGGAAACGATAGTCCTGAAGCGGCGCGCGATAGACGGGCATGGAGACGGCTCCGGGCGGGGCGAAGCTGTATAAGCGGGAACGGTGCTTCGTGTCGATTGAGCCGGACGTTCTGATCCGCCAACGAATCGCGGCTAGGCAGCCACGCGTCTGCGTTTGCGGTGCGGTGCAGCGGCGCCGAGTTCTTCGAGCCGGACGGACGGCCGGTCGGGAAAGTGGGCGATCAGCTCGAGCTCTCCGCCCATCGCCTTCAGAACGCCGCGCAACGTCGAAATGTACATGTCGCTTCGTGTCTCCAGCTTTGAGACTGCGTCCTGTCCCACCTTGAGCCGTTTTGCGACCGCCGTCTGCGTCTTTCCAATGGCCTTGCGAAGGTCCTGGAGCGACATTTCTTCGGCAACCACCTTCCGCGCGCGTGCTCCAATCTTCCTGCGCTCGTTTTTCGGAAGAGAACCAATGAACTCGTCTAATGTTCGTGGCATGGGTAACTCCATATCACCCAATTCAATATGCATCAGGCGGCATATGCCGTCAAGGTCATGACCGTCGGGATGGCATGCCGAATGCGCGCTGCTCGGAAGCTTGCCCTCCGGGGCCAAACGAATCGAGGCTGGTGAGCCGATCAGCGGCCACATGCGTCGACTCGAAAGCAGCTACCTCCTCGTGCAGGGACCGCCTGGCGCCGACAATGAACTGTCGCCGCTCGAAGCCGCCTGCAAAGCAGAATTGGATCACAACCGGAGAAACGGGGTCGAAGTTAAGTGCCGTCGCGGTCTCGCAAACGCTCAATCCCCCAGCACATCGAGACCGACCTTTTCGCCAGCCGTGATCAAAGCGGCATCGCGCGAGGCGAGTGGCTGTTTGCGGCGAATCGCCAGTTCGAGATAAGCGGCATCGTAGATAGTCAGGTCGTGCGTGAGGGCGAGAACTCGCGTCGCGCCCCAAGCGTGCGCGTCCGTATCGGCATCGGCCGCAATCGGCAAGCGCTTCAATCGCTCGAGACAGCGCGTGGCGTAGGCTTCCTCGCAGCGCTTCCGGCGAACGGCGTTCCGCAGCACGTTCGCCACCTCCAGCCGCCAGAGCGACGGCACCAGCGCGCCTTCCACAGCCACCCGGCGCAGAACGTCTGGGGGGACGGCGCTGCGCTCGCCCGCGAACAGCCATGCGATGGTCATCGAAGCGTCGACGACAAGGCTCATCCGCGCCGGCCCTCTTCGATGAGTTTGCGGATTGCGGCCTTGCCAAGCCCGTGATCCCGGCTTTCGCGGATGATCTCTTCGGCTGCCGTTTGCGCATCGGCGCGCGCGTGCGGCCGACGTATCACGATGTCCGAGTCGCGCGCTTCAAGCTCGACCTGCTCGCCCTCGTTCAGTCCCGCCGCCCGCGCGACCCGCGACGGGACTCTGAGCGCGAGATTTTTCCCCCATCTGCCGATTGTAACCCGGGACATGACGGCCTCCATTGTCTGGAATATCCTTGCATATCCCGCGCGAAGGCGCAACGTGCATCTGGGCCTACGACATGATCACGGGACTTGCCCGCACCGGGATGTGGGACACGCGAACAGGCCATCGAGAGACTGCGGAGGCACGAGACGGAGCTGAGGCGTGCCGGCGTGAAGCACCTTTTTCTGTTCGGTTCGACGGCGCGCAACGAGGCGCGCTCGCGATCGGACGTGGACCTGTTCTTCGATTACGAGAAGGGAACGTTTGGGATGTTTGCGCTTCTCGAGGTCAAGGAGCTTGCAGCGGAGATTCTCGGCAGTCCGGCCGACGTCATGACGCGGGACAGCCTTCATCCGATGTTGCGGCCACGCATCGAAGCCAATGCGCGGCGGATATTCTGATGAAGGAGTTGTCGGGGACAGCAGCTGCGGTCCCCGGAAACTGAAATTTACTGTGAGCCTCCGCCCGGGCCGCCGGAGGTGGCGCCGCCCGAACCTCCAGCTGGAGGCTGCGGAGGTGGCATTGTGTTCTGCTGTTGCTGGTATTGGTATTGGGGTTGGGGTGGCGGATAGTAAGCCGGGGGCGGCGGGCCTTCCATCGCCGGGAACATGTAGAAGCGCACGCCCGCCATCACCACGTTTTCGGTGATGTCATGTGTCGCCACCGGGCCGAGCGACGGCGAGAAGCTTTCGACACTGGCGTTCACATGGCGATACCGGTAGTCGAGGAACAGATCGGCATCGGGAGCGATCTCGAATGACGTGCCGCCGATCCCCTCCCACATGAATCCCCAATGATCGACACGGGCGATCTCACTGCCCGTGTCCGAGAAGTTGGGCGCGAAATACACATGTCCTTCGCCCACGCCCGCGCCGCCGTAGATATTCCAGCCCGGCGCGATGGGAAAATCGTACACCGCATTCACCAGCTCGGAGGCAATGTTGGCATGTCCCGTCGCGCCGAACTGTGCACCGCCGCTCTGGACGTTGGAGACGCTATGCCAGTCATAGCCGGACTCGAATTCGAGCCTGATCGGAAATTCGGGCATCTTGAAGCCCAGCGTACCGGCGAAGACCGCGCCGTCATTGGTCTGAACCTGACCCGAGCCGGGCGGCGGGGTCAGCTGGTCCACCGTGATGTTGTTCTGGCCATCCCAGCCGGCGCCCAGGCCGACATAAAATCCATCGCCCGCTACGGCGGGTCCGCCGAGCGCGAGGAACGCCGCGCCGGCCAATACGATACATCGTGTTTTCATGTGAAACCCGCCTCTTCATCCCGTTGCCAGCGCTTCAACGCGCAGATTCGACAAAGTATCCCGTGCCCGCGGTTTGCGCATGTAGGGTGTTAGCCTACATCGCGCCGGAGTCTGCCAGTCAAAACACGCCGGGAATAAGGCGCCAGCTTCGCGTGGCATAAGTTTCATATTCGGGAAAGGCGCGGGAGAGCACCTGCTCCTCGTAGTTCATGCGCAGGATCTGCAGCGCGAGTGTGGCGAGCACCACGAGCAGCGCCCATGGCTGCCGGTATTGAAGCATCACGCCGAGCGATCCGACGAGGCCAGCGAGGTAAAGAGGATGGCGGATGCGGCGATAGGGGCCGTTCGTCACCAGCCGGCGCGCTTCGGGCAACAGACTGAACGAGCGGCCCAGCCAGAACAGGATGAGGATCTCCGCCAACGTTCCTCCACCCGCGAGCGCGGTCGAGAGCGCCGCGCTCGCGGGCGGCAACGGAACTCTCGGCAGGGCCAGCAGCGCGATCAGCAGATTGCCGCCGACAAGTGCCACGGCCCGTGGCCATACGCCTTGAGACTTGGCGGCCGGCATCCGGCGCAGGAAGATTAGCGCGATGACCATCGCGAAATAGAACATGTTGCTCGCGAGTGCCGAGAGCTGGAGCGCGGAATCGCGGGAGGGCCCCGCGCGCCATGCCGCCGCGAATTGCGGCAGAAGCCCGCCCATGCTGAAACCGTAGAAGACGATCAGCGGGGCGGCGATCAGCACGTCGTAGGCTTTCGTCGCCTGGAAATTCGCGGGAGAACCGTGTCGCATTCACCGAACCCGATCAGCTGGAGAGACAATCGTCATGACGAAGAAGAAATACGTACCCGAAGACGACGAACATTACCGGCGTGCGCTTTACGAATTGCAGGTCGAACTGGTCAAGCTCCAGCGCGAACTGATCGCCGGCGGCGAGCGGGTGCTCGTCATTCTCGAGGGCCGCGACGCCGCGGGCAAGGACGGCGCGATAAGGCGGCTGACCGAGCATATGAGTCCGCGCGAGACGCGCGTTCACGCGCCCGGCAAGCCTTCGAGCCGGCAGGAGACGGAATGGTATTTCCAGCGCTTCGTGCCGTTCCTGCCCGCGGCCGAGGATTTCGTGGTCTTCAACCGCTCCTGGTACAACCGCGCCGGCGTGGAGAAGGTCATGCATTTCTGCACCAAAGAGGAGGTCGAGGAGTTCTTCGAATCCGTGGTGCCGTTCGAGGCGATGCTGGTGCGCGACGGGATCGCGATCCGCAAATATTATCTCGATATTTCCCGCGACGAGCAGAGGGAACGGCTGAAGGCGCGGGAGAAGGATCCCCTCACGCAGTGGAAGGTCTCGCCGGTGGATGAGAAGGCGATGC
>Ga0182024_10008215_pt1 | contig 22137 bp, 18 predicted proteins | sample P32metaG_FD_120480 | JGI IMG/M metagenome (GOLD analysis project Ga0182024, IMG submission 120480) | Permafrost microbial communities from Stordalen Mire, Sweden - P3-2 metaG (Illumina Assembly) | ecosystem: Environmental > Terrestrial > Soil > Wetlands > Permafrost | place: Sweden: Stordalen...
GACACCCGGCACCGGCTGCGATGGTCTGCCTGGCGGCGGCGCCAGCAGCACCGCGCCAGAACCTGCCACTACCAGCGGCAAGCCAGGCAACTATGAAGATTACGAAGTCCGGTTGGAGTATTAACCTGGCGGCCGATACTGAGCTGGCTTTCTTGGCGCGCGATACAAAGGTGAATGGAATTGTCACGCGGTGGTGAAGGCAGTGACTGGTCGTCAAGAACCGCACGTGTCCGCATCGAACAGTCAGCATTGCCTTCTTGCCAGGTTGGAAGTTCGGCACTGACCCGGTAGCCTGCGCGGAGTGGAACCGCCCGCAGGTGCCCCTCCGTGTCGCCGGCAGAAGGATCTGGCGGTGACCGGCGAGCCACCGGTCCTGGTAGTGGGCATCGCGGAAAATCTCCATCAGGTCCCGACCAGGCTACTGCTTGCGAGCGCCGCAGCGGGGGTACCCAGGAAAGGCCCAGGATTACATCGCGCCGCTTAGGTTGACAACACCGACAATGCCGACGAGGCGTACCGATCGATCCGATGCCAAGGACATGGTCCGGTTGGAGAGCAGTTCGCTACGGTGGTGTAATGCCCGATAATCCATCGCCGGAGCCAAGGCAACCTCGGCGACCGTCGCCGCCTTCAGTCGGCTGGTGGTGGCGGGTTCTGATGGTCACTCTCGGACTCGTGGGCCTCGGCTCCGGAGGCGTGGCCGTATTCGTGACGCACCTTGAAGCGGGGCCGGTGGCACTGCTGGCAGTTGGGCTGGTCCTACTGCTCGTTGCCGCAGGAGGGCGGCTGCCCAGCCGTCTCAAAGTCGGCGACAGCGAGGCAACCTGGGATGCCGTCGAAGAGTTCGTCGAACGTGTGGCTGAGGGCGTTTCGCCAGACCAGAGGCCCGAACTGGTAGATGCCCTTAACGATCTGCGAAGAGCAGCCCGGCTGCTGCTGCTGCTGGCCTCGGTACAGTCACAGGCGGGGTTGCTTACGAACGTCTCGTCATGGACCTGCTGTTGCAGGCCGTCATGGAGATCAATCAGGCAGACGAGTTGCCTAAACGCCCGCTAAGATACTCGCTTGAGGGCTACAGCGGGACCTTTCAGGCAATAACCCAGGCTGTAATCAGCGGGCCTGGCAGCAAGCTACTTCTGATTGAGCCACGGTTTATTGCTGGTGAGTTTGTTCCTATCCTCATCGTCGAGCTGGTGTTGAGGAAAGGTATGCAATTCGTCCAGATGATTAGTCATGGCCAGAAGAAGTCGGTAAGTATGCTTCTTGTATCAAATCGTCCTGTAGAGCCATTAGGGCTAACTCGGTTGTATCAAGCCACTGCTGAGCAGCAAAAAATAAGACATGAAATGTTGGCTGAGTTTCAGCACATCCAAGTTACTTCTCAGGCAGACCTACCTAAGATGATTCATGCTATCCGAATTGCCTTCGGCATTCTCACTTGACTAACTCTTTGCTGGGCAATTAACGTTATGAGCTTCGCCAGCGACAACGTAAGGGCCGGACGAGGTCGGGCTCGCGGCACCATCCAGCGCAAAAACAACGATTAGGATCACGGCCGCATAACGAGAGGCCGGGTTGCCTGGTTTTGCTGCGAGTGAGCGGTCGCTCGCCTACGCCGGGGAAGAGGCGCTGCGGCGCCGACACCACGAGCAGCAGGCCGAGCAGATATGGTGCCTGACCCTGGCCACCAACGCAATAGTCACCTAGACCACGGAGTGCAACGGCCTGGGCGTCACCGCCCTGCGGCGCGCCGGGCGGGACATCGACGATGCCGTGCTGGCCCACATCTGGCCCACCCACCACGAGAACATCCACTACTACGGCACCCGCCGCGGAGGCCTCATGAGCGAGGACAAGTCGAAGATCCGCCTGCACCGTTACGAGCGCATCCTCGCCGTGAAATGGCCCGGTGACGAGCACTGGCTGATGATCTGGCCGGACCCGTACCCGGATCTCGCGCCGCCCGGCCAACCCGCCGCGCAAACGGAGTGGAACCGGCTGGCCAGGGACGACGACATGGACGGCCACGGCTGGATCGACCCGGTCGCCGACCACCACCGCGACCTGACCCGCCTCACCGCGGCGACCGTGGTGACGCCCTGCGGCGAAGGTGAGGCTGATTTCTTCCATTACCAACGTCGGCAAGAGTAATCAGAGGCCGTAGAGCTTCAAACCTACGTGGTCGACGATGAAGCGTTCGCCATCGGAGTCCATAGCGAAGTACACACGGCCGACCTCATTCGGCGAAGTGTAGTCACCAAGCTTGAGGTGGGGCAGTCGACTGTATGCCTTGCCCTCGAAGTTGAACTCGTCGAGCTTGTGCGTGCTCATGTACTTGTCGGTCGACGCGAGCGTCAACTCCCACTCCTGCTTGAACCAGTCATCAGGCAGCATGCCAAGTTGACATCCGAGGCGGCGATACTCGATGGCGGCCTTCGCCAGGGCGATAAGAGCGTCCCGCATCACGTCGATCCGTGGATAGTCACCTCGTTTCCACGCCTGGTGTGCATTACGAGTGAACATGATGGCACCCCGAGACTGCTTCTCAAGAAACGACGCCAGGCCAGACAGCTCAACAGGATCGAGTTCTGGGGCCTCCGACCAGTCCGTGACGCGCACTCCACTGGCTTGACGGGCACGCTCTGCTTCCTGCTTCCAGTACGCCGATTGGGCTGCCTGCGCCTTGTACCTGTCACGTTCCTCTTCGACCTCCCTGAACCATGAGTCGTACTGGCCGACCTCGCCCTTCAACTCCTCGATGACCCGCGCCTGGGTGTCGACCTCACGTGACAAGTCGCCCTGCGCCTTTGCAGCAGCAAGATCGGCAGCGATCTGCTGGTTGCGCGCTGACCGTTGGGCGGCGCTCGCCCTCCGAAGGAGGCGGTTGACCCCTCGCACTGTGACGGACACCGAACTCAGCATTCGGAGCAACCGACCCACCGCGAACGGTGCCTGGTCCGACGTGAACGCAGGGTGGCGGAGAGCAAGATCCGGCCACACCAGCCGCGCGCCGCCTCGGGGAATGGAAGCGTCAATATCCGCGAGCCGATCTTCGAGAATGTGCTGAGAGCGGGCATCGATCGCAAGCACAGGGGCGAGGCCAGCAAGCTCGTCGGCTGCCCGCCGAGCAAGCTGCTCGCCCGCCTCGTCACTTCCATCGACCAAGAGAGTCGGAAGAAGGCGTCCTTCGGCCGAGATGGCCTCCCAGACGAACTCGGCGTGCACCGGATTCACCCAGTTGAACCGCCCGTCCACCCGGCTCGGTCCAGCCCAACACTGAAGGTCGCGATCACGCAACAACAGCGCGAGGATGTAGGGCCGCCGGAAGAAGTCGATCCCTGCGGGTGCGAGAACACCATCCAGCGATTCTCTTGCGAGCTCAAGACGCACCGAGCTGCGTTCACCCTCAGTGAAGACGGTGACGACGCAGATAAAGTCCGCGCGACCGCTCCGCGTGATCTCAGCCCTAACGGTGATGACCAGTGCACTGACATCAGTCGTCCCTTCGATCGACCACGACACACGGGCATCCGAACGATCGTTGCGATCGCTCGACAGTGTCGCCGTTCCAGCGCTCTCGAACGCCTCTGCCGAGAGCCGAGGCGTGTGCTCGAAGCTCAGCCACTCGGCGACGCGCTCCAGCACACGCTCGCGCACCTCGGCCGGCTTGAGTCCGTCAAGCTCTGACGGCCGAACGTCGAGCTCGACGACGTACAGCAGTTCCACCCAGGAACCCCTTCCTTCAACGCCTGATTAGGCGATTGTCCCGCTCCCAGTTGAGGGTGCTCAGCCGAGGGTCGATGCCAGGAGCGTCAGCGTGCAGGCGCTGGTGACAAGGCCGGCAGGCACCCGGCCGGCCGGTAGACCGCCAGGCCGTCCTTCCAGTGGTAGCGCAGCACCGCCGGATTCCCGGTGCCGGCTGGGTCGGCGGCAGGGCCCCCCGTCCTCATCATGCCGGCCGCCGCCGACAATCGAGGCTGACAACTCAGTCGTCCGGGTCATCATCGTCGCGGCCAGGGATGCGGATGTGCTCGCGGGGGATCGCGGTGAGATCGCCGCCGGCCAGGGTGGTCAGCTCGTCCCACGTGCGGCGCGCGGCCGGTACGGTCTCGGACATCGGGGGGAGTTCCTTCCGGTCGCGGTAGGGCAGTTGTCCCGCTCTCGCCGCCCGTCAGCCCTGACGATTGTCCGGGTGGATCGCGGCCCCGGCGATCCCGGCCAGCTCGTCGGCACTGAACAGGAAGTGGTCCGGTCCCTGGCCCCGGCCGCTGGCCTTGGCCTTGAACATGGGCTCGAAGACCCCCAGCATGCGCCGGTAGGACGGCAGGGCCTGGTGGTGGGAGTTGCCGCCGTCGTGCGCTTTGTCGAAGTAGTCGGCCAGGTCAGTCCAGCGGTCGGTCGCGAGCAGGTGGCGGGCGTAGTACAGCAGCCTGCCCTCGAGCGGGTCGTTGGCGTCAAAACCGGCGAACTCCAGGAACGCGGCGTGCTCCAGGCCCGCGACGGCTCCGGGGCCCAGCCTGTTCACGCTGGCCCGGATGACGCGGAACATGTCGAGGATGTCCCTGACGAGCTCGCAGTCGCGGGCGGGCAACTCGGGTTCCATGCCCAGGAAATCGTCGCCGTACTCGGCCGTGTACCCCTCGTCGAGCGCCTGTGCCCGGAGCCGGTGGTAGCTCTCGTCCTCGGAGTCAAGCCTACCCAGTACCTGGTGCAGCAGGCTTATGGTCCGCCGCTCAACGGCGGTCAGGTGCGCCGGGTGGACACCGCGCGACTCGCTGGCCGGCCGACCGGCCGCCTCCTCGACCAGCGGGCGCAGGAGGTCCGTAACCGTAATGCCCCGGCTGCGCGCCAGCGCCTCGAGGTCGTCCTTCACCTGATCCTCCACGCGGAGGGTGATCGTCGCCATACCTTCATCCTTCGTAGCGGCGGCATACAACTTACCGACGTAATACAGTATCAAATCTGTCTTACGTATTACACAGTACGGCGGTGATGTTGGCAAGTCTCGGGTCCGCGCGACCGGGCGAATCCCTGGACGCGGAATGTGCGTTAGGGGATCGCCCACCGGACACGCCGGAGCACGGCCCAGCGAGCAACATGACCTGCTAGGACATCGTCTCGTAAGACCAGTCCGCGCAATGGTTGGGTTCTGATTGTCAGGGATAATGGCCGCTTATCCCTGATAGACGGGCATCTGGGCGCCCGGCTCTGGTGCTGCGCGACCGGGGCTTCTCCGGGGCCGGAGTGGGAGACTCAGGTCATGGCGGGAGCAGACGGCGGCGCGGGCCCGGGTGCCCGGCCGGGGTGGCGGTGGGATGTGGCGCTGTCGTTCGCCGGGGCGCAGCGGGACTACGTCGGACAGGTCGCCGCGGCGCTGAAGGCGCAGGGGGTGCGCTGCTTTTATGACAAGGATGAGCAGGTCCGGCTGTGGGGGACGTACATGGCCGAGGAGCTACCACGTATCTACGCGCGGGAGTCGGCGGCGGTGGTGGTGTTCATCTCGGCCGAGTACGCCGGGCGGGACTGGACCCGGCTGGAGCGCAGGGCCGCGTTCAGCCGGCAGGTGGCTGAAGCCGGGGTGTTCGTGCTGCCCGCCCGGTTCGATGACAGCGAGCTGCCCGGGCTGCTGCCCGATGTGCAGGCCGTAGACCTGGGCGACTATACCCCGGGGCAGTTCGCTGACCTGGTAGTGGCCAAGCTCGCCGAGCTGGATATCAGCCCATTCCCCTTGTCGCCGACGACGGGCCGGGCGCTGGCAGGGGCGGTCCAGGTGAGCCGGGCCGACCCGAGACGGCTGGGGGTGCACGAGGCGATCCACGTGCCCGGGGTGCCGGATGAAGTCTTGCCGGAGTACGTGCCGCGGGATGTGGATACCGACGGGTCCGGAGTCCGGGCGCAGCTGGCGGCCGCGGCGGAGCGGGGAGGGTTCGTGCTGCTGGTCGGCGGCTCCTCGACCGGCAAGACCCGGTGCGCGGCCGAGGCGGTCAGGTCGCTTGTGCCGGACTGGTGGCTGGTGCACCCGGGTGGTCCCGGCGAGGTCGCCGCGCTGGCGGCCGCGTCGCCGGCTCGGACGGTGGTGTGGCTGGATGAGCTGCAGCGGTACCTGGACGGGGAGCACGGGCTGACCGGCGGGGTGATGCGGGCGCTGCTGGGCGCCCCGGGCCCGGTAGTGATCATCGGGACGCTGTGGCCGGACCGGTACACCGCCTACACCGCCGTGCCCTCTGGCGGCGCTGACCCGCACGGCCGTGAACGGGAGGTACTGGACCTGGCCGTGGTCGTCCGCATCGGCGCGGCGTTCAGCCCGGCCGAGCAGGACCGGGCACGCGCGGCCGCGGCCCGGGACCGGCGGCTGGCCCTCGCGCTGGGCGCGGAAGGGTACGGGCTGACCCAGACGCTAGCCGCCGCGCCGCAGCTGGTCGCCCGCTGGCAGGACGCCCAGGCCGCGAATCCGTACGGGTGGGCGGTGCTGACCGCAGCACTGGACGCGGCCCGGCTCGGCGCCCGCGTCCCGCTTAGCGCTGACCTGCTGCGCGCCGCCGCGGTGGATTACTGCACCAGCGCGCAACAGGCCGAGGCGCCAGCCAACTGGTTCGAGCAGGCCCTGGCCTACGCCACCGAGAAACTGCACGGCGCCGCCGCCGCGCTCAGCCCGGCCGCGGCGGGCATGGGCCAGGTCGCCGGGTACACAGCGGCGGACTACCTGATCCAGCACGCCAGCCGGGAACGCCACTCCGCGCGTGTGCCCGCCAGCACTTGGGACGCCCTCGTGAGCCATGTCCGCGATCCCACCGACGCCAACCGGCTCGCGAACAGCGCCATGTACCAGGGGCTGTACCGTTACGCCATCCCGCTCTGGCGCCGTAACCTCGACCCCGGCGACAAGTTCGCCCTCCGGCGCCTGGCCAGGGTACTCGTGCCGCGCGGGGACCTGGACGGCACGGAGCAGGTCCTACGCGCCGGGGCCGACGCCGGCGACGGGGACTACGCCTGGATGTTGGCCGAGCTGCTCTGGCAGCGCGGGGACCTGGACGGGGCGGCGCAAGTCCTGCGCGCCCGGGCCGACGCCGGCGACGAGGGCGCCGCTCGGCGGCTGGCCTGGCTACTCGAGCAGCGCGGGAACCTGGACGAGCTGCGCGTCCGGGCCGACGCCGGCGACGGGACGCCGCCCGGCGACGGGCCAACGTGCTGATAAAGCAGGGGCAGGAGGCCCTCGTCGATCCAGACGGGTGTGGTGGCGGTGATCCACCAGGTCAGGGTGTAGTCGCTGGCGCGGGCGGCGGCCCAGTGCGCGGCCGGGGTGCTCTTGCCGATCCCGCCCAGGCCGTACACCGCCTGCACCACCACCCCCGCCCGGCCCGGCCAGGGCTGCATCCAGCCGGGCCAGCTCGCTGGCCCGGCCCACGAACAGCCCTGGCCGGGTCGGCAGGTTCGACAGGCCCGGCCGGACGGGCAGCTCCGCCCACGGCCGGGACGCCTCGGCCGGCAGGACCGTCATCCGCTCCGCCCGGTCCTGCACGTCACGGCAGCGTCGCCAGTGGAGGCGATCCCGCTGATATCCCCGCCAGCGGTGATCGGCCGCTCCCCGGCCGCGGGAACACCAGGACCAGCGGCAGTACCGCCCGCGGCCGCAGTTACGGGGACCTCCCGGCTTGCCCACCACGTGCCGGCCGCGCCGGCGGTGACCGTGGCGAATGCCGCGGCTACAGCCCAGCGGTCCGACGTTGGCGGTTATCCGTGCTCCGGTCTCCCGGAACCACCAGCTGAGCTACTTAGCCTTCTACCTCCTTTGGAGGTAGTGGGATTCTTGTTACGCCACCCCCCGTGCCTGCCACTATAAACAGCTCATCTTGACCTGGTGACCTAATGGAAACCACGAAATATGGGCCATGGTCTGTTGCGTGGAGATAGGTATTACCGGAAGCGATTAGCTTTATTGCTGTCTCGGGATCATTCTCCATCAGCCAGTTCGCGGCAAGAAGCGCCGCCGCCGCCGGGGTGCTTACTCCAAAATCATGGTCGTAGCCATGAGCGGACGCCTTTTCTTTTGCCTTCCTCCGGGCCATAGCGACGAACTTTGCCGCAGCGAACGTCCCTCCTGTAACTCCCATGACATTCGCCGTAATCCCGAGAATCTGAAGGATGACATCCCATGCGGCCGTACCCGCACATCGGCGGGACATAAGGCGAAGTGAGAGATGTAGACGATATCGCTCCACTAGTTCGCCATGCCGATTAACGTAGGATTCTACAAGATCGTCTCCACTGGTCTCCTCGCTGATGGCCGTGGCAATCGACTCCAGAAAGCCTTTGTCTTCCTCTCTACTATACTTCCACAAGGCAAATTCGACAGGAAGATCGGTCCATTCCTCGGTGGTGCGTGACACTATATCGTGTCTCGGGAATGCGTCATTTCCGGCAGCCTTAACCTTCTCCTCGCTCACCCGGATCTCCTATCAGATCACTCTTGGGAGGGGGAATAAGGAATACGCGACACTTGGCCCCCCTGTGAGTGAACCAGGAACAGTTGATCTTGCTTCCTCGCCCTTAGCGAAACCACATAGAAAGGCCCGTGATCTGTCGCTTCAATATTCACCCCTCGTCCATCCTTCAAATTCTCTGCTAGCGATGAGTCATTATCAAGGATCCACCTCAGCACAGAAAGGGCAGCTGCGGCATCCGTTCTTACCGCCAGCTCTAGGTTATATCCCCAGTCTGCAGCACGTTGCCTTGCCGCTCTCCACGCGGAAAACGCAAATTCAGTCGCCATGAAGGCCGCGTCACTGCGTCTTAGGTCATTGGCCGTTAGGCCCACGATGCTGACGATCACAAGGAAAGCTTTACCGTGCCAGCCTCCGTCTGAGCGGTAAACGCTCTCTCGGTCCGAGAAAAAGCGCACGCCGAGGCGCATATGACGGCTGCGCAGGGGCTTCGTGTAATACTCGTCTTGCCAGCTGATTTCATGGACGAGAACTTCATTGACTGCCGCTGCGTCGAGTTGGGATACAAAGGAATCTAGTCTTGCTTTCTCTCCGTTGTCCAAATGCATCCACAGAACGAAGCCGACTGGCAGGTCATGCCAGTCGCTCAGTACACGTGCTTGCGTTACGCCCCCAATGACATTTGCTTCGGTTGAGTCCAAGGAAGGAGATTCCTTATAGAGCCGAAACCGTCTTGCGTCAGCCATGACACGACCATACCAAGAACTCAGCCTGGAAAGCTCTGAATCAACGGGTGATTGATGATAGCCAAGTGATACGTCGAAGCCCAGCCACGGCTAGGTCGTCACTGACACAACGGTCTCCCGACATCAAGACCGCCAATGACGCTCAGGCCATCCCACACATCGGCGCTTGAGCTTCCCCCCGTAGCACGGACACCTGACCTGAGGTGACCTCTGGTCACCAGGAAGGATGTCCTGATGCCTGCACCACACCCCCGGAGTTCCGGCAGCGTGCCGTTGAGCTCGCCCGCCAGGGCGCCACACCGGTCTCCAGGGTCGCGAAGGACCTGGGATCAGCGAGTCGTACCTGCGGAACTGGATGCGGCTTCCGACCCCGCCTGGTGGTACCGCCGACCTGCGAGCCGCGCTGGGCCTCGTCGCGGCCGATCAGCATGCGGCTGACAGCGGAGAGCTGAACGTGATTGAACTGCTCCGGCGGCGCGGTCGTCCACCGCAGCGGCGACCTCGGATCACCGCGTTCATCCGGCTCAACCAGTGCCAGCAGCGCCGGGACCAGCCCGGCATCCAGCTCCTCAGCACTCCTGTGGCCCCGCCCTCGCGTCTCGCCCGGCCATCCGGAAACGGATCCTGGCCCTCCGCCAGTTCGAAGACACCCCTGCGGACGCAGATCCCGGCCGTCATGTCTGCTGATCTGCTTGCTGAACCATCCGCAGGTGACCGTGACTAACTCCCGTTCACCAGCCTTAATGGCCGCATATGGTCCGTCGAGGATCTATGGCTTTGATCCCAGCTTGATTTATTATGCCCTCGGCCGTGGGCTATGCCTCAATGGTCGATCAAGAAAATACGTCGGCCATTTAGGCCATGGCACTTCCTTGCCACGCAATGTCAAATTCAGCCGATCCCCAGCCTCACGCCGACGGCAGAACGCCGCACCTACCTCGTCCCATGTCGTGGCACGCCAGAAGTCTGGTAGGAATACCGAATATTCACCCAGCGTCACAGCAACACACCTCAACTCGCTCGGATCGTCCACCAACAGCAGTCGTCTTGCGGAATTTGAGGACTCATCACGAAAAATGTACGTCTCCAGAATCTGAGCTTCCGGATTCTTAAGCTGGTTCCTGATCGGTTGCATAACCGGCCTGAGGATATAACTCCAGCCGAGAGCGGCGAACGCTGCCAGGTACGCCGCGCGTATCAATGACAATCGTGCTCGTGCTTCGTCAAACCGGGTATGAACCGTAAATGAGAACCTAAGGCTCGGATTCGTATCTTCTGCAAGCGAGTTCAAGGCCTTCAGGTACGCGGCTTCTGTCCTTGGGTCGTTTTGTCTTGGAACGCCGACAAGCGAGATGCTATTCTCGGTCGACTGGCATATCCCCGCAGTAGGATGCCGTCAATGTAGAGAGTCGCGGGAACTTTTCGATCGCTAACTCTGCCATATATGAAGGCGTCGGCAATCGCCTTCTGCGCCGCGTGAGCATCGAAGTTGGTTCCAGAACTGCTATTGCATTCAACACACGTCAGCAGCATAGGACGCCCGCCGAGCACCTTGGGTGGTACGTCTTCAATCGTCAAGACCCTGGCTGTGACTGCCTCGCGCGGGTACGCAACCAGGCAAGAGGGGCATGCATAGTAGCTGCCGGTAGGTGGCAGCTCATGGCCGCGGCCCTGCCGATCAAGAACCAGGCGCAGCGTAGATGCCCCCTCATCGAACCAGCGCGCGCGCTTCTCCACCTAGACATCCCTCGTTGTGACAGTCAGATTCGGTCAAAGCAGTAACGCCCGACGTGCTCGCTTCAAACCTCGATCGAGCTACGACGCCGATCACGAAGCCGCGTGTACTTCCTCCCGCAGGGTGTTGAGGGCGCTGATGGCCGTCACGGCGATGTGCGTCCATGCCTGTGCCCAGCTGGCCGGCGGGAACAGCAGGCCGATCTCGATGAAGGCGGCTACGGCCTTGTGCCGGGCGTCGCGGTGCTGGGTGCTGACGCGGATGTGGCGCAGGCGGATCAGGGTCATGACGGCCGCGGCCGCCCGCTCCGCGGCGTCGGTGTCCAGCGAGCCGGCAAGGTAGTCGCCGACTGCCTCCAGCGCCTTGCCCTGCGGCGGCTTGGCTGTTCCGGGCGTCACGACCTGCCCCAGCACATCAGCCAGGGCGCTCATCAGCGAGTTGAACTCCTCCTCGCTGCCGCACGGCTGCGTCAGGCGGCCGACGCTGGCCGGGTCCAGGTTCACGAACAGATGTGACCCGGTCGTGCTCTCCCACACCGCATCGAGGTAGCCGACCGAGTTCGGGATGTCGAGTGGTCCCGCCGAGAACGGCACTGACGGCGGCGCGGGCGGTGCCACCAGCTCAGTCACCTGGTCCAGGTAATCCTCGATCGAGTCCACGCCGCGGTAGTCACGCAGCGCTGCCGGCACCCTGACGGTCCACTGCTCCACTCCTGGCTGGGGCTGCTGCACGGCCGAGTTCAGGAGCGGCTCGTGGCCGAGCACCACCCGCAGCTTCCGCATGAAGAGGCTGGCCGGCGGCCTGAGCCGCCTCCCCTCGATGCTCGCGGTGAGCAGCTCCTTCTCGATCGCCTCGCTTGTCACGGTCGCCTCGACCACCCTGGCCGGCGAGGGCACCAGGTTCCGCTGCTGCTCGACCAGGAACCGAATCGTGGTTAGGAAGGCGCCCAGCAGCGGCCCGGCTCCTGACACCTGCCGCAGCCCGGCCACGGTCAGCGCGACCACGGAGTCTGGCTGCGGCTGCATGTGCGAGTCCGAGCGCCACACCAACCCGTAGTTCCTTGACCTTGGCTGCGAGCTGCCCGCGACCGGCAGCGACGCTAGCACGTCCGCCGCGTCAGTGCCCCGCCGGTCAAGCGTGAGGTCCGCGAACTGCCAGACCGGCCAGTCGCCGGAGGAATCAAACGGATCGAAGATGGCACTCAGGAGATCCATCTGCTCCGCGGTCAGCGGCTCCCACAGCAACCCGGCCACGCCCACGCCCCTTTCACCAGCCATTTCCGGCCATTCTGCCGGGGATCTCAGAGCACGGCCCGGCGCCACGCAGGGCCACGGCAGCATCCGCTCGTCGGCACGGGCAGTGGGCGTCAGGCCGGTAAACCGCCTGGCTGAGCTGCCACCACCATCTGCCGGAACTGTTCGCCGAGTACCCTCCCTGCCCCGGGTGGCCTCGTAGCAGCCGGAGAGCGCGGGCCGGGGTAGGCGCGGCGGACGGCAAAGCCAGCCTGCTCAGGTCGCCGAGCCTGTCGTCGAGGCTGATCGCGCAGATGTCCGGGACGACGAATGATGACGGCCGCGCCAGACCTGCGATCCGGACGCGGACCTGCCTATCCCGCGACGCGACGTAGCGCGCGCTTTGCTCGGAGCGCACTGTTACAGCGCGTAGCCTCTACGGGTGGCGGCGAGCAAGCGCAAGGACATCCCGGACCCGGTCACCAACCGGCTGTTTGCCCTGTCCGGCAATCAGTGCGCATTCCCCGGATGCACGAACACGGTCACCCATCAGATTGCACCCGGTGAGCGGCCGGTGACACTGGCGCAGCGCGCCCACATCGTGGGTGTCGGCCGTCAGGGCCCGCGATCCCAGGCCGTGCCGCCGGCCGACGGCATCGACGCCGTGGAGAACCTGACCCTGTTCTGCGGGGAGTGCCACCGGATCGTCGACAACAACCCGCGCATCTACTCGGTGGAGGTGCTCGCGAAATTCAAGGCCGATCACGAGGCACGACTGGCACCCAGGAGCCTCCGGCCGGCCCCGCCCCCGCTGGAGGCCGACGTTGTCGACCTGTCGCTGCTGCCCGTCTCCGAACTGCCCGATACGATCTGGATCGCGACGTCGCGATTCCGCACGGCCGCCGAAGTCAGCGAGCACCTGCCACGCTCCCTGCGCAGTCAGGTCCTGCCGTTCGTGCTGATCAAGGGCCAAATCTGGGCGTTCCACGACCTCGCCGACTCCCGGGGCCCGTTCAAGCAGGCAGTTGACCCGGGCTCCGCGGAGAAGCTCGATGCAGCGAGCGTGCTGAAGTCAGACGACAAGAACATCTACGTGTGGCTGCTCAACGGAGCGCTGCGCCAGGCGCTTCTGCGGCGCGGCGTGCGCCACGACCGCGATCACGACCGCTACTACTTCCTTCCCGACCACGAGACCGTCACCCGGCGCGTGGAGGCCAAGACCAAGACGGGCCGCAACCAGTACGCGAAGAAGGTGGTCCGCCAGGAGGGCGAGGGTTCCGAGCACCCCCGCGACGTCTGGTGGCACCTGGCGGCGCAACTCCGCTTCGAGCAGTTCGCGCCGGGAGCGTGGGGCCTGACCATCAGACCCGAGTTCCATCTCACCAAGGACGGGCGGGAACCACTGGATCCGCGCCGTGTGGGACGCAAGGTGACGAAGCGCAAGTCGCGCATGTACAACGAGGGCTATTTTGACGCCGTCCACTTTCTCCGCTACTACCTGCTCGATGGCAAAGCGTGCTTCATCCTCAAGGTGGGGCGGCAGGCTATTACCGTCGACGGGGACTTCCCGAGCGTGGACGCCAAGTGGCCCAAGATCGCCGACAAGCGCTTCGACCCCATCACGATGCTCGACAGCGGCAACGAAGACGACGTGCTCGACGCGCTAGTCGGCTCCTGGGAGTTCGACGGCGAATGGGACTGGGGCGCCGAACACACAGAGGACGACAAATGAGCCTGGCCCTCAGCCCCCTGCGCCCGGCCGTCGCGTGGCTTGACGAGCCGGAACTGGCCTTCGCCGGCGGCCTCACCCACATCGATCCCAAGGTCGGCATCCCGGCGGCCGGCCCATGGTCCCGAGACCAGCCCAACCATCCCTCATCGGTGACCGCAGGCTTCATCGGCACCGCCGACTGCATCTCCAAGGCCCGCGCCTGGCTGTCCCGTGCGGCCGAGGGCGTCGACGGTGACGACGGTCACCATCCGTTTTGCGGCTTCCAGGTCACCGGGCCGTTCGCCTCCCAGCTGCGCGTCAACGGGCCGGAGGCGAAGATAACGGCCAGCGAGATCCGCGACCTCACGGCCGACAAGCTGAAGCGGCTCGACGGCCTGAACCATCTGCTCGCGCTGATCGACAACCGCCTCATGCAACTGGCGAGCCTGGACGCCCCGCCCACACTCGTGTTCATCACGCTCCCGGCGGACATCGTCAGGCGCTACTGGGCCGTACACCAGATGAACCGCGGCGTAGAGACGGTATGGAACCTCCGAGCAGGCATCAAGGCGCGCGCGATGCGCCGCGGACTGCGGACCCAGCTGCTCCAGCAGGAAACCATCGAGTCAGACCTTGAGGCTCACACCTCCGAGCTTGAGCACCCAGCCGACCTGGCGTGGAACCTGTTCACCGCCGTCTACTTCAAAGCCGGCGGGTTTCCCTGGGCGCCCGTCGGCATCCCCGAAGGGACCTGCCACCTCGGCGTGACCTTCTACCGGCCGCACGGCGAGCGATCGGCCATGAGGACCAGCGTCGCCCAGGCCTTCGCCGAGAACGGCGACGCGTTCGTGCTGCGAGGCAACCCGTTCGAGTGGAAAGGCAAATGGCCCCACATCCCTGCTGAAGAAGCCGCCAGGCTGGTCGCAGATGTCGTCGGCCGGTACACGCAGGCCATGAAGCGGCCGCCCCGGCGGATCGTCGTCCACAAGCAGTCGCGGTTCTTCCCCGACGAGCTCAGCGGATTCCAGGACTCGCTCAACGGCTACGAATACGACCTAGTCGCGCTGGCACCGTCAACAGGAGTGCGGCTCATGCGCCACGGCGAGTACCCGCCACCCCGCGGCGCCTGCGTCAGCCTCGGCGACCGCCGCTACCTCTACACCACTGGATACGTCCCCTCGCTGGGACGCTATCCGCACGGCCATGTGCCGACACCCGTTCAGATCACCGATCACATCGGAGACTCCGCCACCCGCGCACTCCTCAGCGAGATCCTCCTGCTGACGAAGATGAACTGGAACTCGGCCCGCTTCGCCGAGAAGCTCCCGGTAACCGTCCGCTTCGCCAACGAAGTCGGCGCCATCCTGCGCGACCTGCCCGAAGACTTCGCTCCAGAAGCACGGTACGCCTTCTACATGTAAAGATCGCACCGTCCGCTTCAGGGTCGGCCGGTGCACGGTTCCCGCGCCGTGCACGGTCTACTGGAAGGTCCGCAATACCGACGAGGAGGCCATCCGGGCCAACGACGTCCGCGGACGAATCGAGGCCGATAAGGGAAATTACCTCAGGGACGAGTCCACCAAGTATCGCGGCAAGCACTACGCCGAGTGCTACGTCGTAAAAGGTGGCGTCTGCGTGGCATGGCCCACCAGGTGGTGGTGATCAAATAGCGCCTCGCCGATGGAACCCGACCGCCGTGCCGGGCGAGGCGGCGACGACGTCTATTGGGTTGGTGCGGATTCCCGCTGCCGAAGATCGCCGCCGGAGACGAGCTGTCAGATGCTGTTGTAGGTGCGGAAGGACTCGAGCTCATGCCTCCGGTCGATGCAGCGTTCGACGAGTTGGCGGGGTTCATAGAGGTCGGTGAGGTCTTGGAGGGCCAGGACGACAATGCTGCGGCCATTCGATAGTTCAAGGGCTACCGTCCCGTGCGCGTGAGTCTTGGAACCTGGCGGTCCGGCAAGGCCTGTACGGCTGATCATCACGCCCACGGGCTGGTTGCGTTCCCCCAGTTTGGAGCCGAAGGCTCGGACCTGCTCGGCGCTGATCTTCCGAGCCTCGTTCTTGCACTCCATGAGTAAGGTGACGCCGTCGAAGAGTCGGCTGTCCCATGCCTGATTGCGGAAGATCAAGTCAATCTCACTGCTTCGGTCCGGGTCCAGGAACTCGCGGTGAGTCAATGTCATCCCCGCTACCTGTCCGAACAGGTGCGCGACTAGGTCCGCCATAGCTGCGCCCTTGGCGTGGTTGCTGCCCCGTCGACCCGTCGACTGAACCTCCTCGACGAGTCTGGCCAACTCGGTGGCGTCATAGGCGGTCATCCTGCGACTGCTTGGTCGTCAGCCGCCATGGACGGCAAGGTTCCGGGCCTCTGAGAGCAGGCTAATCATCCGGGCCGGTGTCTGTTCGAGAGTGAGCAGGCTGATCTGGACCACGACTTGGCCTGGGCCAACCGACTCAGACGCCGCTGGCAATGGATCGAGTGTGACTAGCAAGCCGAGCCGGGCGTGGCTACGGCTCAGTGCGTCCTTCAGCTTCTGGCGAGCCGGACTGAGGTGCGCTTTGCGCCCCTTCACCTCCACGAGGACGGGATTCATTGACGGCTCGAGTTGGGGAAAGCGGGCGACGAGATCCGGCACGGACCGGCTGCCGGCCCGGTCGGCAAGGACTACCGCGCCGAGCCCAACAAGCGCTTCGGCAGTCCGCCGCTCACCTTCGGATCCGTAGCTGACCGGCTTCTGGAAGAGACGGCCCAGCGACGGTTTGATGGCCTCAGGCGACGCGCCAATCTCAACTGGTTGCTGCAGCTGCAGGTAGGCATCTAACTGCTCGGCGATTCCGACCGAGTCAGAGAGGCGGGCATAGAGTCGCGGCCCCGGCAACAAGGTGTCCAGCGCCAGGTCGTCGATGCCTCGCCGCTTCGGGTCGCGGCCATCGAGTACGGCGACTGGGACGCCGCGCCCATGGGTCAGGCCCGCCTCGAACATAATCGACGGAGGGAGCGAAGCGTCGTCAACGACGAGCAGAACGAGGTCAATGGTCGCCAGTGTGTCGTCGAGGAGCTGTGCAAGCGGTCGCCCGACCGACAGGTCGCCGAGGTGTACCGGCAGGAGGCCGATGGTCTGACAGGCAGCATCCAGCTCCGGCCGGGGGAAGTCCGCACGGTCAAGTATGAGAACCGACCGCCCATGTTCAGCGCTACTCACCGTCTCATTATGGCTGGGGCAGATAGTGATCTGATCTCAGAGACGACTTCGAGCGGCGCAGAGAGATTCGCTGAATGATGTGGCGATGACAAAGCCGTACCAGTTCAGCAACGGAGGTCGCCCACGTGTCGCGACCTCATCAACGAGCAGCGCGAGTAGACCGCTCTGGCTCGTTAGCTCTGCGGCGTCCGGTGCTCGGCTATGAAGCGGACGATCGACTGGTCATCGACGCCGCCCCAAGCGCCGAGCCTGAAGCTCTCCTTGCCTGCCTGATCAAGTATCACCACCAGCGCGTCTGCCAGGAGCCTGTCGTCGCCGTTAAACAGTTCCCTCCACATCGCCGGATCGCTCACCAGTCGAGCGATCGCTGGCTCGGTTCGACGAGAGTAGTAGCCGGCGAAGCTGGGGTAGAAATTGCCGGAGTCAGATGTCCCGCGCTCGCCGATCACGACCAGGCAACCAAGCGCATCAAACTGGCAGAGGCTGTCGAGGATCGCCTCGTCATCGAGCTGGTGGTCGGGATGCAGCGTGGCGACCGTCCGGACGGCGTTGCGTCCTTTGTCAATCAGACGCGCCCCCGTGTCCAGGACATCAGCGCGCAGGCTCATCGTGAGGCCGTGCCGAAGCCAGCTGCCAAAGTGACTGAACGCCTCACCGTTCGGGCGCCGATCGGCGAGCTTGCGGACGGCCGTCTAGTCATCGAGGCGCACGGCCAGAGCCCCGAGCCCATAAACACGGGCCAGGATGTCGACCCAGAGGCTAATGTCGGACCGACTGTTGCGTTCGTATCCGTTGCTGTCAAAGCCCAGGCTGTAGATCGAGACGAATGCGGCGAGAACACGGTCGACCCACTCGGAGCGTCCGAACTGGATGGCCAAAGCACCGACACTTGTGAGTCGGTCAAGGAGGGTGTCTAGTTCGTCGCTAGTGCTGTCGGTCCGCAGCTGGGCGGCATCGGCCGGAAACTTGAGGAGCAGCTGCCGCAAAGGGACGTCGTCATTGCGGCGCACAAGTTCGGTCATCAACTGGTCGAAGCCCTCAGCGTCGAGCTTCCAGGTGACGGCCGACGACGGCAGTTCCTCGAGCCTTCTGGCGCTCAAGTCGCGCTGCGCCATCGCGTCCAGTTCGCCTCGCAACTCGGCGCGCCAAGCCTCTTTGTGCCGAGCGACGATCTGGCTGATCAGGCGCTGGCGATCGGAGTCGTTCCAGCGCTCGCTCGAAGTGCCGTGGCGGACGAAGACGTCACTCTCTCGGAAGACGATCTTCTTCTTGCCAGCCGCGTCCTCGTACTCGCCAGCAGCCTGGAAGATGCACCAGCCGTGTTCGCTGGGGCCGACGTAGACCAGGGCGATCGCGCTGCCATCAATGTCGTGGAGGGCACAGCGGATGGTGAAGGGCTCGGCCAGATAGCCGGCTAGCTTCGGACGGAGCGTCGCCTCGTCGAAGTGCTTAGCCAGTTGAGGTGTCAGGTCAGGGACCGGCGCTCCGAGGTCGTCGGCGCCGACCACCAGATAGCGCCCAGCTGACTCGCTCTGCATCGCCGCCACGTCCTTGGCCAATTCGACATTGTCGCGCCGCAGGGCCAAGTTATGAGAGCGTTTGTAATCGAGGTATGACTGCTCGTGCTTCTCAGCCAGCAGGGAACGCAGTTTCTCTTCAGTCAGGATCGGTTCGACAACGACAGCCATGCAGTTCCTCAATACTCGTTGGCGTCTCTTGAAGGAGCCGAGATTGAGACGCTGCTTGCAGTCCACCGCGTGGGCGGACCGGCAATTTGCGATGAAGCAGCACCACGATCTGTTGCAGAATTTGGCCCGTGAGTCAGCCGTCTGCGCGTGCCCGCAGATGACGCAAAGCCCATCATGCCGAGTGCGGCGCCGCGTCCTCAGCGCACTCATGTGGACCTGCGCGGACGGGGGCGCAGCCGATGGCGGAACCGGCCGGGATGCGCCAGCATGTCCAGCCAGTACAGATAGGGCAGGAAGGCAACGTCGCCCGGAATGTTTCCGTCGTGGGCCATGAGGAGGATTTGGTCCCGGCGCTCATTCGCGTCCCGATCTGGAGTAAAGCCGTGGTTGGCGTTACGCAGCAGCTGCAAGTAGAGCCCGGCTGCGTCATCGAGAGGCCATTCCCGGTTGCCGCTGTGCCGGTCGGGCAAACGGATTGCCCCGCCGATCAGGCGTGATGGCAGGAACCCAGCCTGCACACTTCGCAGTGCCTGGACCGCCCGGCGGGCTGGAAGCAGCAGCAGCTCGCTCGCCCGCGGCGGTAGAGCCTGCTCCAGGGAGGCCAGCGTGCGCTCGGCCCGGCTCAGCTTGCAACCCTCGGACAGATCAATGACCCCCAGGCCCTTCAACGTGTCGAACGCATCGAAGGCCAGCGCCCGGCGCGTGGCCAAATCCCGGTCGTGGGCAAGGATGCCCTGCAGCCGGCGACCAACCTGCTCGACGCTCATGAATACCTCGAACTGCCGACGAGGCACGAACCTCCCACCGGAGTCGCAGTAGTTCGAGAAATCACTCAGTTCCGACAGGAGCGTGTCCGTCTGCATCACCCACCACGCCGCAGCCGTATGCGTGCTGGAGATAGGCGGCGCCTCGCCGCTGGCGAGGCCGCCAGGCGGGAAGAAAACCTGGAGCAGCTCCGCAGGCTCGCCTCGTCGGCCAACCACGCACCTCCCGAAGTCATAGACGATGAGACCGGGAAGGCGCGGGCAGACGACCGACCACACCCACGGCGAGGCGGACAGGAACAGCGGCGTGAAATAGGCATCCCGCGTGAGTGCCAGGTCGCTCGTGAGATGCCAGCCAGAGCCGAAGGCTGTCCTCCCCGGAAGCGGGGCGGGCCGGTGCTCGAGCAGCTCCGGCTCCTCTTCGATGTGCATGAGCATTCTGGCTAGCGCCAGCCGCCGCGAGAGCACCGGGCTGACATCAATGAACCTGGCAGTGAGCTCGGGAAACAGCGGCGTGCCCTGCTGGTCGCTCAGAGCGGCGAGAGACTCATAACCTTCGCGGGCGGCATCAGCCATCTCGGCATTGCCTACAGTTGACACGATCAGGTGCAACGCCGCAGCATACGCGGCGAAGTCGTCAGGATACCCATGAAGGATCCGCTCCCGTTCGGCCAGCAACTGCTCACGCGACATCGTCGGTGCGATGCCTGGGTCAGCGACCGCCCTCAACCTCTCCCAGCCCCAAGGCTGGCCGGGGCCGGCCAGTTCGCCGACCGTCACGAGGCCAGGCGAGCAGTGCTCGTAGCTTTCTCTGGTCTCAAGCTCCCAGCGGAATGTCGAAGCGTCGACCGGCGTGGCCTTGAGCCCGGCTTCCCTGACGTACTGGATGATGTCATTGCCCCCCAGCCAGGGCGGGAGCCGGACCGGCACGCGCCGACCCGCCACCTCATTCTCGGCATCAGGCGAATCAGGCACAACGAGGAGTATCACACCAAGACACCTCCGGCTGCTCGGCGATTTCCACCGCGCGCTTCGTGTCGGCCTTGAATACGTTGACACCCCGAGCCGCCGTTCGGATTGGCCAATGGCCTCCTCAAATAAGGCGCATATTGGGATGATCGAGCGCTAAAAATTTATGACGGACGCCCTCGTCCGCCGGTGTCGGCGCCTATCACGTTGGCATGATGTGACGCGCAGTGTCCTGATGAACCCGTTCGTCGTATTCGGCGATCTCGATCAACGGCAACGGCGCGGCCTGGTAGCCGCTCGGGTGGCCGTGCCAGCGATCACCGGAATCTCCCCGCCTTCGATCACTGATTCTCCCCAGTGAGTGCCCCGGCGTGTCGTCACTGACGTCCGCCGATGCAGGCGGGGTTCCTTCGAGCCTGACGGTGTTCAGGCCGTCGTCCGAGGGAGCCCCGGCTCGATGCTCACACAGGGAGAAGACGTGGAGATTCATGCTCTGCAACAGCGGGGGTGGTCGGTCTCGGCTATCGCCCGACATCTGGGTCGCGACCGTAAGACGGTGCGTGCGTACGTGCGCGGGGACCGGCCGGCGGGTGAGCGCGGTGCCGGACCCGCTGGCGCCGTTCGCGGCGTATCTGGCTGCCCGGTTCGCCGATGATCCGCATATCTGGGCGTCGGCGCTGTTCGATGAAGTGGTGCCGCTGGGCTATGGCCTGTCGTATGTCAGCTTCGCCCGGCAGCTGCGGCTGGCGGGACTGCGGCCGCACTGCGAGGCCTGCGCCGGGGTGTCAGGGCGGGAGACGATCGAGATCGACCACCCGGCGGGTGAGGAGATGCAGTGGGACTGGTTCGAGCGGCGGAACGCGCCGTGGGGCGGCACCGCGTACGTGCTGCTGGGGACCCTGCCGCATTCGAGCCGGGTCCGCGGGGTGCTGGCCGAGTCGCTGGACCAGCCGCACCTGATCGAGGCGATGGACGCGGTGATGCGCAGGCATGGCGGCACGCCGCGGATCTGGCGGACCGACCGGCTGGCCACCGTCATCGTGCCGGGCAGCCGCGACGTGCAGCCCAGCTTCGCCCCCGTCGCCAAGTTTTACGGGGTGGTCGTGGAGCCGTGCCCGCCGCGGCGCGGCAACCGCAAGGGCGCGGTGGAGTCCTCGGTGCGGTATGTGTGCGGCCGGTGGTGGCGGACGATGACCGCCACGACCCCGGCCGGCGCGCAGCGCTCGCTCGACGCGTTCTGCGCCGGCCCCGCCGACGCCCGGCGCCGGCCGGCCGCGGACGGCGTCCTGGCGACGACGGTCGGCGCGCTGGCTGACGCCGAGCCGATGCTGGCGCTGCCGGCCGTGCCCTATCCGGCCACGGTCATCGTTTCCCGGACGGTCGGCGCCAACGCGGCAGTGGCCTTCCGCGGCAACTCCTACTCGGTGCCCCCGGGGATGGCCGGCGCCCAGGCCGAGTGCCGGCACCGGCTGGGCACCAGCACGCTGGAGATCTGCACCACGGCCGGCGTGCCGCTGGCCAGCCACCGGCTCGCCCCCGACGGCGCCGGCACCCTGGTCCGCACCGCCGGGCACCGCGCCGAGCTGGAACGGGTCGTGCTGTCGGCGTTCACCACGGACCGGCCGTGCGAGCGCAAGGGCAACCA
>Ga0182024_10008216_pt1 | contig 22135 bp, 22 predicted proteins | sample P32metaG_FD_120480 | JGI IMG/M metagenome (GOLD analysis project Ga0182024, IMG submission 120480) | Permafrost microbial communities from Stordalen Mire, Sweden - P3-2 metaG (Illumina Assembly) | ecosystem: Environmental > Terrestrial > Soil > Wetlands > Permafrost | place: Sweden: Stordalen...
AAAGGGCAAGATGACAGGCTGGTCGTGGTCAAGATTGAGATGACGCCGCAGATTTGCCAACGCACTCAAGTGGCGTTGCTCTCCTCAGGCACACCGACGAGCCAATTGCTGCTCGAGAGAGCGCGAGCGGGCTGCTTCAGCACCGTCAGCGCCGACCAGCTCACGCTCTTGCAAAGCTATCAGGATACGCTGGTGCGCAATACTTTCTTATTGCGGGAGTTCGTGCGGGAGATTCCTACCTGCGCCGATCCCGTTGAATACATCATCTCAGGCGATGTGCCCGCGCAGCAGCTTACCAAAGTGGCTGAAGTGCACGGTTGGGAAATTCCCGCCAACATCATGAAATCAGGTCGCAGACTGGCGCGCCTGATGAAAGTGCGGGACGGCAGCCAAACACCTCCGACAGGCAAGCGCCCAAAACCGCTGGTGACGCAGGAGGACAAAGAGGCATTTATCTCGGTCCTGCTCGCCAGCCGCTGGCGCCGGTTACACCGCAGGTGTCCAAGACGCCACTTCGACAGGATGGCTTAACCAGAACATTTCAAAGGCAGAATGGGCCTCAGTATCAGCCGACCAAATAGCGACTCTTTTTGCCGCCCAACCAGCGGCATGACCTGCAACCCTGCCGACCCAAACCGTCGGTTTTAGCAACTTTGCTGAAAGGAAACAAGGTCCAGGATAAAATATGTCGTCAAAACGAAAGTCTTATCTGATCAGAGCCGCACTGCTGGTGGTGGCGGCCGCTCTCTTTGCCGAGCCAGTTCGTGTGACAGCCATGCTGTTCTGCCGCACCCTGTACTATGACCTCAATGTGAGCTGGGTTCTTTATCCGGGCGCCGCTGCCGCTGGCGCTCTCCTCGGTTTTCTGATCGGCTGGCTCATAGAGCGTCGAGCCGAGCACTTTCATTGGCCTGTCGTTCCTGGAACCAGGTTCTACGGCATGCGTTCTGGACTCTGGTTGGTTCCCGCCGGGTTTTTCGTGTGGGAAGTTCTCTATGTACTCACGCGAGTGCTCACCTACCACGGCTGAACCGTGAGCGAATGCAGCAAAATTTCAATTTAGAAGGAGGAGTGGCATGTTGTGCTTCTCAGGAAGTGTAAAGGGCGTCTTCCCAGGCATTACGTTCAGTGCCAACGCCGTGAATATCACCGAAGAACAGCTTCTTCTCAGTCGGGAACTGAAGAAGAGCAAAGATGAAACTGCGGTCAAACGCAGTTTTTGGGGGTTCAGCACGACTGTGTTTCGCTGCGCTCTTCAGCATGATGCCAGCGGCAAGCTGGCCAGGCTGTGGCCGGCGCAATCCGAAGAAGAAGTTGGCGTCTTACGGCGCGCTGCGCTTGCCAATCGACCACCTGAAATCTGTATAGATTCGTCGCCCAACAAGGCGCTTCTCTTGGTGGACGTGCCGGCGGAATATGGCAATTTCGGTCCCAGCCGCTTCGACATGGTTGGTGGCAGCAAGGTCATCTTCAGCAAATATGGGCTGCAGTATTGGGGCAGCTCCTATTGTGATTACTTTTACCTGGTTGTTCTGGAACCAGGCGCCAGTGTCACGGTTCGCCAGAAAAGCGGCTGCTCCGGTATGGCTGACCTCTTTACGGTTACTTTCGACGGAGAACAGGCGTTCCATACGCAGCACGAGGAACCAGCTCAGTGCGATGGCGCCTGCATCTGCAACTGAAGGTCCGACAGGTAACTGAACCTATGGAGGCACTTGATCGGTGCCTCCATTCGTTTTCCGCCTGATCAGCGGCTTTAGAAACGAACGACAACCGAGAAGAAACGAGTTTCTATGCAGAACAACAACAACAAAAACAACAACGGGAAGTGGTTTGCTCTTGCCGCCCTACTCCTAGTGGTGGCAGCCGCCCTCCTCAACCAGACCTACAATTTCTACCTGTCCTTGATGGCGCAGGATTTTTGGAATGTGCTGGTCACCTGCTGGCCGGTCTATGTCATCGGGTCGATGGTAGGGGCCGTGTTCGGTGCCCTCATCTCGAGCATTTCCGGCGGAGACAGAAAAGGCATAACTGCCGGAGCCTGGTTATTTCCAGCCGGGATTCTTGTGTGCCACATTGGCTTCGTAATCTGGGGCGTGCTCACGCTCCATACCTCCTGAGGGTCTTGTCTGACGGAGCTGGTGCGGCGTGCCTTTGGCAGTCCGTGTCAGCTCCTCAAACGAGAAGACAACACGCCTTTTCCCAGAAACAATGAAAGGAACAATATGAGTTTTATGTGGCCAGATGATCCTCCCCCCAAGAGGGCTGTGCCAGGACCAAATCAGATCGTCGTCAGAGAACATTGCATTCATGCCACGGAGCCGATGAAGCTTCGTTTGCCTGAGGGCACGGAGGTTTTGCTCAGGCAAGATCCAATCGATCGAATAGATGGTGCCAGGCTGGTGACCATCGAAACGGATTCCGCGTTCCTGGTCGAGCGCACGTTCATTTACGTGCCCCGGAACACTCCTGTCGATCTAAACAAAGCAGTCGGCGATGCCATCCGAAAATGGCGCTTCAAGCCGGTAGGCGCTGTGCGCCACTGCTTATCCTCGGGCGTTCTCTTCGAGGCGGTGCTTCCCTAGATGCACAAAAGTCAGAGGGACGGTGCGACAATAGATCGCTTCGTCCCCCTGGTTTTCTTCATCAACAAACGCTAGTGACAAAGGAGGCTCAAAGTGCAACATGAGCCATTAGAACAGCCGGCACAACGGCTCGATCACCATTCGCTCGGCAACCCGCACCAAATTCGGGTCACCCACGTAAAGCTGAATCTGGTGGTCGACTTCGACAACGAACAACTGCACGGCACGGCCACCCTGCGCGTCAAACGACAGCTAGGCTGCCCAGCCGGAGCACCACTGATCCTCGATACAAAGAACTTGACGATCCAGTCTGTCTGGACTCGCCGCAAGTATTCGAGAAAACGCCTCGCCAACTTCACGCTCGGTCAGACGGATGCAATTCTTGGCACACCACTGGTGGTGCCAATGGTCGAGGGCAGCGACGAAGTGATTATCGCTTACCAGACTACCGCAGGAGCAGACGCTCTGCAGTGGATGCCGGCGGCTGAGAACAAGCCCAAATCTCTGTTCACTCAGGGAGAGGCAATTCTCACGCGCACCTGGGTTCCCCTGCAAGATTCTCCCAGCGTTCGCATCACCTACGAGGCGCAGGTGACCACTCCATCGGGCGTCATCGCCCTGATGAGTGCACAACACCGACCGTCGTCAAACAAGAATGTCTTCCGCTTCAAGATGCCTTACTGCATCCCTCCATACCTAATGTCTCTGGCCGTGGGCAACTTCGCTTTCCGCAAGCTTGGTCGGCGAACCGGTGTCTATGCCGATCCGTCTATCGTCGACAGCGCCGCCTGGGAGTTCGCTCAAGCGGAGGAGATGATCGAAGCGGCGGAAAAGCTCTACGGGCCTTACCGCTGGGGGCGCTGGGATATTCTCGTCTTACCGGCAAGCTTCCCCTTCGGTGGCATGGAGAATCCGCTTCTTACCTTCGTTACTCCAACCTTGATTGCAGGCGATCGTTCGCTGGTAAACGTGATTGCCCATGAACTGGCGCACAGCTGGTCTGGCAATCTGGTCACCAACGCGACCTGGTCTGATTTCTGGCTCAACGAGGGCTTCACCAGGTACGTCGAGGATCGTCTCCAGGAAGCGCTGTTCGGAGTCGAAAGAGCGCATATGGAGACGGCGCTTGGAGTGGAGAGCTTGTTGGAGTTGATGCAGCGGCTGCCTGCCAGCGACCAGATTTTGCACATCAATCTGGAAGGTCGCGACGCCGACGACGGCTGCACTCTCGTTCCGTACGAAAAGGGTTCGATGTTTTTGCGCACTCTGGAGAACGCAGTTGGGCGCAAGAAGTTGGACATCTTCATCCACCAATACTTCGACCACTTCGCCTTTCAAAGCATCACCACCGCTCAGTTCGAGGAGTATCTGCAAGAGCATCTGCTCAAGCTCAATCCCCAAGCTGCAGCCCAAGTCAACGTTCATGCCTGGATCCACGATCCGGGTTTGGGCCAGCCGCATCTGGAAGTGAAATCCAGCCAACTGGAGGCTGTTGAGACGGAAGCGAAGATCTGGGACAACCGTGAAAAACCGTTGACTGCAATCAACACGCAGCAATGGTCGACTCACGAATGGCTCAGGTTTCTGCGCTCAATGCCGACTCTACAGCAGGAACGCATGGCAGAACTGGATGCCACCTTTCACTTTACCGAACAGACGAATGCAGAGATTTTGTTTCAATGGTTGGTGATGTCTGTTCGCAGCGACTATGAACCGGCTTTTGACAGGCTCAAGTCGTTCCTCGGCTCGGTTGGGCGGCGCAAGTTCATCGCGCCCTTGTACCGAGAACTGACCAAGGCTCCCAATGGCATGGCGCGCGCGCAGGAGCTGTTCAAGCAGTCTCGCGGCGTCTATCACTCCACTCTCATACAGTCGGTGCAAAAGCTTCTCGCTAACCCGAGTGCTCCCACCACCGACTGAGTGCTCAGCCAGTTTCCAGCGGCAGGCGGTGCTTCTGCATCGCTTGCCGCGTGGAGCAAATTCAAAATTCAAAGGATTTGACAACTATGATCAAGAGAGCGTTTTTAACGTTGATCGGAACAGCGGTGGCCGTGGGCGCGTTATACGCCTGGACCTATACCGCACCAGCTGAAGGTTCTGGCTGGATTCTCTTCGTTGCCTTCCTGGGTAGCCTGGGGTTGCTGAACTCAATTTCCAGCGTCGCCTTGGGCACCATATCAGCCACCATCATCACAGCCGCCTCGGGCGCTGCGTGGTGGTTATACCGGCCAATGCCCAACTCCGTTTGGGTACTTGGGCTCTGCGTTCTCTGCGGGCTGCGTATGTTCAGCATGTTGAGACTGGGAGTGAGCGGTAAGCCACTGGTCGATCTCTCCCAATCGCGAACCAAAGTGCGTGGCAGCAAAAGAACCAGCAGCTACATTCGCATCAAGTTTTAGGAATCGCCGCAAAACCGGGTTACCACCCGATGCTGCAGCAGACTCCAAACCTGCGCCTACCGGCGCAGCGACCACTGACTGCAGTGCATCAGTTCTCGGCCAGCGCTGTCCACGACTGACACCGCTTGCCCCCCTTTGAAGTAACCCGGTTCAAATGATTTGAGCCAGAAGGAAAAACATTTGTATGAAACTCACCAAAGTCGTATTCACTGCCGCGCTTTCTTGCTTGGGCGCAGGTCTGTGCATGGTTGTCATCGCCCCGCACAGCTCACTCCAAATTCCAAACCTGGTAGTAAGCTTCCTGGCCGCAATCTGGATCATCAGGAAGATTCAGCAGCCGCTGGTAAAAGATAATCTGGTGCTTAATGCCGTGGCTACGGGTCTGATCGCCCTGGCTATCGGTGTGACCATCAGAGCCGGCGTGGCTGCCTTCGAAGTTTGGAATCTGCACGACTGGATCGATCCATTCTACAAGTGGATGCACCAGCTCGACACAGGCACATTTGCAACAATCGTTGTGTGCCTGTGCGTTCTGCCAGTCGTGTCTGCGTCTTGCCTGATCCCGTTTTTCATTGAAAAGAGGCGAGCAAAAGAATCCACTGCCACCACTTCCACTACCCCCGCTCCACGTGCTCCATACTCTTCAGCCGGGGACAAACATGGTCTCAAAGCGCGCACCATAACCGTGACTTTGCCGAAGTACACCTTTGCCGATGTTGGCGGCTGTTACGAGGCGAAGGAAGAGATGGAGGAGATCATCTGGCAGTTGGCCAACCCGGGTCAAAGCCATTTGTTTGGCGCTAAACCGATCAAGGGTGTGCTCATGACCGGCGACCCTGGCAACGGCAAAACAATCTTGGCCGAAGCCACCGCCGGTGAGGCGCAAGCCGCTAAACTGGCGCGCCTGAAGTTGGAAGCTGCCGGTTGCGATTCAGCCGAACTCGAAGGCGGCAAGGGCAAACGCAAGGGCAAAGCTACTGCTGCCCAACTTGCTGCCGCACTTGCTGAACAGGCGCGAGTGCCTTTCTACGCTCTGGCAGGTTCAGATTTTGTCGAGATGTTTGTCGGTGTCGGCTCCTCCAGAGTAAGGGAGGTGTTTGCACTGGCTAAGCAGACCGGCGGGCTGATCTTCATCGATGAGTTCGATGCCGCCGGCGGTCAGCGCGGGGGCGGGGCCAATAACAAGGAACACGACACAACCGTCAACGCCATACTGCATGAAATGGACGGAGTGGGCTCAGACGATGGTGTCATTCTGGTGGCGGCCACCAATCTTCCTGACACGATCGACACAGCCTTGCTGCGGCCGGGACGATTCGACCGAATCGTGCACGTGGCCCAACCAAACCGCAAGGCGCGCAAGGAGATCCTCGCCATTCACCTGCGCGACAAACCACTTGATTCAAGCCTCAGCCTGGAGGAGGTATTGGAGTTGATGGCCGACAAAAGCACTGGCTCCAGCGGCGCGCTGCTCATGGGAGCTTGCGAAGAGGGAGCTCGCATGGCTCGGCGCAAGTGGGACGCCGTAGTGGCCGCAAAGGTGGCCGGCGGGCAAAGCCTGGCGCAGGCCAAATTGCTGACACCAAAGGCGGTGCACGTCACCGATCTGGTCGAAGGTCTTCAGAAGGCACGATATGGTGCCGTCCTGAGAGCAGTGGCCGAAGCGCTCTCGCCCAGCGACAAGTTGAACAGCACCTATCATGAAGCCTGCCATGCAGTGGTGGCAGAGGAGCTGGATCAGCCGGTACACATGATCACGATCCTGCCACGGGGTAAAACTGGTGGCATGGTCGAATCTCTGCCCACCCCGGAAAATGAGATGACCATGAGCGATGAGCAGTACATTAAGCGCATTTGCACGGCTATGGCTGGGCGCGTGGGCACCGAAGTCTTTCTCAACCGGAAGGATAGCGGCACTCGCAGTGACTTCTTTCAAGCCAACGGCATGGCTCGTAGCATGGTGGTTGATCTGGGGCTGACTGAAGCCGGTCACCTGTCGTCGGGCAACAACCCGATGGCCAGTGGTCAGCAGGCGCCAGTTCAATTCGGTCCGGATTTGCTGAACGAAATCGATCGCATCTCTCGCGGCATCGTCGAGGACTGCAAAACCAAGGCCGAAGCGATCGTTCTAAAGTACAGGCGCTTCATCGAGGAAGCAATCAAGCCCGTGCTCATGCATGATGAAACGATTCTGCGCCCGCAGTGGCTTGAACTGTGGGAGGGAAGAAATGAATTCGTTCAGACTGAAGCTACAAGCGAGGTCTGAAGCTGCGCACGAGTGGATCAATCGGGAGAGGTCTTGGGGAAAGGTGTAACCCTACCAGGTTACATCCTTCTCCAAAACCTCCGAGCCTGCTGTGCGAAAGGAATTCAATCCTTTGACGCGCAATGGGATTTGCAGTCAGGTTTGACTAGCCGACCCGCCTGGCTGAAGTAATGGATCCGCGAGGGTGCCCCTGTCGCCACCCTGCGTGATACCAAACGTGGTGATTGCAACTCATCCCAATGGGATGAATCGGAAGACACGAGAAACGAATTATGAACAACAAAATGAAAGTAGCCGTGGCCGGGCTGGGAATACATGGCTCATCCGCTGTCTATGAGCTGGCCTCGCGCGAATGCGATGTGGTCGGCTTCGACCTCTATGGGCCTTTGCACAAGAACGGCTCATCGCATGGCCGTTCAAGAATCATTCGTCTGGCTTATTCGGAATCGCCCAATTACGTCAAGCTGCTGATCGAAGGCTACAAACGCTGGCACGCTCTGGAAGAGGAGTGTGGGCGAAAGCTGCTTCTGCGCACGGGTGGTTTGATTTTCGGCGCCTCCAAAGATCACCTTGTCAAAGGGGCTCTGGAAAGCGCTGCGAAGTTCGAGCTCGCCCATCGCTTTATGACGCCGGAAGATGTAGCCACGACATTTCCAGGCATCCGTTTGGCGCACGACATGGTGGCATTCTACGAGGAGGAGGCGGGCATTCTTGACGCTGACGCCTGCGTAGAGTCTTATCAAAATCAAGCCAAGCTCAAAGGAGCTGACCTGCATTACGGCGAAGAAGTTCTCAGCTACGAGGCTTCGGGTTCCGGCTTGATTGTGCGCACCAACAAGGGCACCTATGAGGTGGACAAGCTGCTGATCACGACCGGCCCCTGGGCCGGCGAGCTGCTTGCCGATCTCAATTTGCCGTTGACAGTGGTGCGCCAGGTCGTCGCCTTCTTCGATCCGTTGGCACCCGAGTTGTACACGCCGCAGCGTTGCCCGATTTACTATTTCGAGGCTCCGGAGGGATGCTATTACGGCTTTCCCAGTTTGCCGGGTCAGGGGCTCAAATTCGGGCGACATGACACGGTGGAAGTATGCACCGCCCGCAATGTACGGCGCGAAATCGATGATGCGGAAACAACCAAGTTGGCGACCGTGTTGGGGAAGTATCTGCCATCGTCTGCCGGCACCTTCCGTGAAGCTCAGACCTGCCTCTACACCAACGCTCCGGACCGCGACTTCATCGTCGGCATACATCCGGCGCACGCCAACGTCGTTTTCGGCTCATGGTGCGGCGGTCACGGCTTCAAGTTCGGCTCTGTTTCCGGCAAGGTGCATGCCGATCTGGTCATCAACGGACAGACCGACCTGCCAATCGCCTTCCTCTGCGCCGACCGTTTCCAGGCTGCCACCATATCTGGTTAGCAGCTTACTCCAAGACCCAGCTCTCAGACTACCTTCTGTCGACAAGCGACAGCGTGCGCGACGACTTAAAGAAAACACATGATAAATCAGACTCCAAAAATGACCGTTTCTCCCTTCAAACACGTGCCTGTGGCGGAAGCCCAAGCAGACAACCCGGCGTTCGAGCACTTCAGAACGTCGCAATTATTAGCCCAAGCCGGCAAGTTCGCTGAAGCCTGCGCTGCGATGCAGAAAGCGATCAATCTGGCCTCCGTTGTCACCGCTGTGCAAAACCCGCTGCGCCCTTACCTGCCGCACTTCTGGGCAAGGAAGGGCAGCTATTACCTGGGCGCCGGGGAGTACAGCAAAGCAATCTACACGTTGCAAGAAGCAATCTCGTCACTCGAGCTCCACACGGGCAGCGAGTTTCACGAAGATGCGGTCTACATGCACAAAATGATCGGCAAAGCCCACTCAAAGTTGGCCAAGCAGATCGTGCATGATCACAAACAAGAGTAGCACTAGCTCTGCCGCTGCCCTTCCCAGCAAGACGAAAGCAGTAGTCTTCGTCTTGCTTGAGGAATGAGCAATTTCGTAGTTCGTTAGCAGTCTTGAAAGCAAATTCGGTCCCATAAATACCATGTTCGGATGGTTGCCTGAACTGTAAGAGCAGGTGGGGGAAGGAGGTTCAGAATGTCTAGCACATCAGAAACCCAAAACACCGAAATTCGATGCGGTACCTGCAATAAATGCCTGGCCAAGGATGGCCTGATTCAATGTCCTCGCTGTGGAAATAAGGAGCCGGTTCTGACACCGGCGGCGATGGCTGATTTGCAAGCGGTCTGGTTAGAAACTCAGGCGTCTGCGCTGGCGACTCGTTGCTTGGATGCTCTGAAAACCAGGAGCGCAAGGGTTGTTGATCAGGTGGCCTTCGGGGGCGACGGATCCAATTTCGTCGAGGACTCGCAGATCATTATCGCGGCAATGAAGAAAATCGAGGAGACCGGCTGGTTTGTCCGCTATCAGGTCACCACCGATGGTGCTGGCATGCTGCAGACCATTCGCCAGAGCTTTTTGATCAGCCGGCAACCGTTCAAACCCCGGAGCGGACTTCGTAGCTGGCGCTTGAAACTGATGTGGTTAGGTTTTGGTACATTCGACCGTCAGGAGGTCGAGGACTACCGGCACCGCATTTACCATAACTGGTAATTCCTCAGTGTCGTTAGCAAGGCGAAGCAGTGGTCTTCGTCTTGCTCTGGGCCCAGGGAGAACAAGCAGCAAAAGAGTTAGCTTCAACATTTTCGATTGCGAGGATCGCATGAAAACAGTTGCATTCACACTCCTGGCGGCAGCGTTGTTAGCTCTCGCCTTCGCGGTGGTAGCAGGGCTTCTGGGAGGCACTTACGCCTTCGCCGGGCTCATGACCATCATCTACGCCAAAGTTATACCGACCGATGTGGTCTCGTTGGTCACCCTCACTAATTCATTCGTTCGCGTTGGTCTCTTGATCGCCGGCGCTTGTGCAGCTCTTTCGGGGCTGTGCGCGTTCGTGGCTCGTCACTACGAGCCTTCGCCAAGAGGCTAAAAATCTCACCCAACCTAGAGGGAAGTCAGCACCCACTGACCTCCCTCGCTTCCTTCAGCATCCATTCCATCTCATTCTTGTTCAAAAAAAACATCATTTTCGGCAATTAATTCCAGTGACTCAGTGACTTAGCAGTTAGCTGTCGGGATGCCTGTTATCACGCAAAGTGATCTTTTCTATTTCACTGGGTCGCAGCAGGCATTGGTTACGTCCAGAGTGATCGCCTCGGATTCACCACCGTCGAGCCTTCGTCTGGACCATGCCATGTATCCTGGCAAGTCAAGTAAACGAAAGTCTCTTGGTTCATCAGGTGTTGCCCGCATGCTCACTCCTTGCTAAGTACCAAATCCAGCGGCCAGCACCCTGCATTATCGCAACCAACGGCTTCGAGATGGTCAGCAAGAAGCGGAAGCCGAAAGCAAATCTTCAAGGATTTATTTGGTTCGTACTCGGCGATAAACCGAAAGTTACCGCTTCCCGTCGAGTTGTTGAACGAACGCCGCATGCTCAGGCGAGGCTAATCCCGCATTGATAATTTCTAGCGATCTTTCTGATTGCAGCTGCAAAAGAGCTTCGCCATGAATCCACAATCCCGGAAAAATCACGGACTGATAAACTCCATCATTATTCGCTGTGTACCGCTTGCTTCCAGGCAAATCGAACCAAAAAATCTCCATCGGCTGCAAAGAAACGACAACGTATTCTTTCACTCCTCTCTTGGTATATCGCTCTTTCTTGTTGAACAAATCAATGGCTCGACTGCTGTGCGCGATTTCCACCACCAACTCGGGAGCTCCTTGTAAATAACCGTCTTTCGTGAGACTTGCTTTGCCGCCACATTCTGGCACCATCCGCATTGAGATATCGGGCTGCACTTCGTCTTCTTCGCCTAAAATCAAGGTAGCGTTGTCGGTAATCTTCACTCCGGGCGTGCGAGCTGTGTAGAGCCCAAATAACAGAATCGCTTGGGCATGATATTCCCCGTGCAAGTTTCCCAGTGGCGTAGCCACAAATACGACTCCACCCACCAACTCAGCCTTGAACTTTTCAGGCATCTGCACATAAAGGCTGTGAAATTCGGTTTGACTTAAATGATCGCCGCTGTGTAACTGACACTCAAGCGGTAGCTGATAATTCTCTTTGGCAATTGACATATCTCGCCCTCAACCTACACGGCACAGTCTACCGTGATTTGGGGCCAACGAAATACCAAAGTACCACCAACGTCTTGCGGGCATTAACACATCTGCCCAACTGCTCTGCTGCGGAGCAAATTCTTCCAATGAGAAAGTGATTGGCTCTGATGGTATAGAGCGAACCCACCGGCGGCGCGCATGTGAGCGATCTTTGATGACGATATTCGGTGAGGTAACCGTCTCGCGCATAGTGGCTATAGCACTCGTGCAGCGACCAGCTTATTTCCGATGGATGCTGAACTCAACTTGGCGACCAACGAATACAGCCATGGATTGAGGCGATTGACCTCTGAAGAAATCGCTGTCAAATCCTATGACGAAGTGGTAGTGCAACGAACAACCGCCGGCAAAATTCCGAAGTCGTAGAATTTTTCGAAGTCGATCGCCAATGCGGCAACCAGTTTTTCTGCTTGCAACTCCAATCAAGCTCCAACTCCTGAGTGCCTGACAGATCCGTTGATCTTGCAGCAGCTAACCACATTGTCGGGTGCGTCAACAAATATGATGTGACAGAGTCCGTACGGATCCTAGATTTTATACACGTCCTCGAATATTTGTGGAGAGCCGTATATTGCTTTCATTATTGCTTTACCGAACAAACGTGTACTCCTGTTCCATGAAATCCTGAACAAACCCGATCCACTTTAGAACCATTGCGCCGTGCCAGTGACAGCAGCGCCATCTGCATTGACACCGGGCGAATTCAATTGTGTTAATGCATCGGAATGTACGCGCAATCAGGTCCCGCAAAGATGTATTAATAAGTAAATCTCCGTTTCTTCATTGTTTGATCTACAAGCTAATAAATCTAAGTCTAGATAACCCTTTGTTATTACTCGATTACACCCTGCCGCAATTCCGTACGCGGTGCGAGTAAGCACAAGGGTTTTCATTGTGCGGTCACAGCCGCTTGGATACGCATTGGGAAAGCTCTCGGGTGGCAGTTGGACAAAAGGATTTGGGGCAGGAGCATGGCTGCTGCTTTGTATTCTCTTGCTCTTAGACCTCCTGTCGATCAGCTACGCACTTACTTGTCCAGCCTTCCCTAAGTCACACTCAAACAGACAGCATTTGAGCGGAAGTGCGCGCGAAAAGCACAACGGAACTGTCTCATGTGCCGTCAAACCGCTCCCAACCATCACAACTAACCAGCGATTGTGGATACCACGATTGCTGCTCTCAAAATCGAAAGGTGCACTATCATGCCCACGAATAAGAAAACCGAATGTAGCCCCGCCCGCAAAATACTCATCGCAGTCGGAGTACAGCTGGCAACAGGATTGGTTTCGTATGCTCTGAAGAGACTTCTCTGCACACCAGCCAACAAAACAACCAAGTCCGCCACGCCACCGCCTGCGCCGCCAGCCGAGCCGCTTCTGCGCACCAGCAAGGAGCAAGCCAAAGAGATATTTCTGCTCGCCGCAAGACAGTTCGGAGTTCCCAGCCCGAACGACGGGCTCACAAAAGCGCAGTTAGCAACAACCCTGACCAATCTCTGGCGGTTTGCCCATCAAGCGCTGGAGAGCTATCCTGCCGAGTTGCACGAAGGAGAGACGCTCAGCCTCCAGGAAACTGACGCCTGGAAGATCGAAGAAATGCGCAGTCACGGCTGGAATGCCATTGCCAACGAAGACGGCAACGGCTTCCACATCCCTCCTCCTGCCACTGCCAAGTAACTGACTGAAGGGAGGAGCTTTCTACCGGCGGCTGCCCAGACTTGAGCAGCCGCCGCCATTCTGAAAGGAGACAAATTCCGCGAAGTGGAACATCAAAGTCAAGCAAAATACAGGTCGCCGCAACAGGGTTGCTGATCCAGATTATTTCTTCGATCGGCGAGAAGAGCGGCGGTATCATAGTTCAGCTCTCATTTTCATTTTTTCTGGTGCATCATTTTAGGCAATTTCTTTTTTTCGCCGTTTTTCTCATTAATTGCCGAAAAAGATTTGCGTAAAAGCGAGGACTGTCGCCACGATCGGTTGTGAAGAAGGGATTATTGCCTATAGACATAAAAATCGCCAAAATTTATGTCTATAGCAAATAACCTCCATCTTTCAAGTTGTCAGTCTCATTCAAAGCTGTCATTTCGCCTATCATTTTCGGCAACGTGCCCATCCGCTATCCTGGACTACCCGTCTTGAACCGAGAATTCTTCCTCTTGCAGCTCCAACACAGGGTTAGCCGAATACTTACTTTTCGCCAGCATATGGAGTGTGAATTGGTGAGCAACGGGACATCTTTGCTCACCCGCCGGCTATACCGTGCCATGCTAGGCTTTGCCCATGCAGAATGAGAAATGGATTACAACCAATATTACTGGGTCCAAGCAGCTCATCGACTGGTTCGGATGCTGGCCGTCATTTCATGATGCAGAGGTCATTGAAGTGAATTTGACGCGAAAGGGAACATCCTGGCTGAAGATCCACACGTGGAGAATGACTAGTGCGGTTGATCCCAGTGGCCGCTATGTGTTGGATAAGCATGTAGTGGTGACGTTCAAATTGGAAGACGTACAGGGACTCAACTTGATCGGATTCAATCAACAGAACGTCATCTTCGGGCTGTCCATCGCACCCACCGAAAGTGGGATCGAGATAGGTCTGGCGGATTGTTTTGGTATATCGGGGGAACTAGTAGCGAGCCAGGTCGCTATAGAGATTACTCCGGGCAATCCAAAAGACCAGTGCAGTGACGGTTAAGGATTTCAACCGTCGGTGATTTTTCTGGTTTTAAGTACTTTCTTCATCGTATAACGGTGTCTACTCCAAAACGTATAGCGGTGGCAGCTGCAAGAAGTGGAGTTACGTTAAAGATGAGTCTACTCATTGCCTCTTTAGCCAAGTAATGGTTATGGTTTGAACATCTTGTCAACCAAAAGCTTTACTCAGGAAATTTCCAACAACCACCCTCAACTTGTGTCATATCCAACGCTCCGCAATTTAGACAGCCTTCTTTGAAGGTCCCCGAGACACAAGCTGCGGCAGTTACGAGAGAGAAACAAGACACTGCAAATTTTGACCAATCCATCTGCTTGAACCTTCGCGTCAAGGCATGACCGTCAATTAAATTTGGCACAGCAGATCCAGCAACGTGTCTCAGGCACGATTTGGAGAATTTCATGGAAGCACTGACAAACAAACCACTCGGCACTATCACCTTTCAGCTCAATCAGCTCGTCAAAATGCTTTGCAAAGACGATACCAGCCTGGCCGTGAAGCTGGCCGAGGCTGCAGCCCGTACGGCACAACTGGTGGACTCGGGTCTGTGGCCTCTGGAACTTCGACTACAAGCGGAACTGAAGCTTCTGTTCGATGAAGTGAAAGCCACCTTCAGCAACAACGACTCAATCACGACAATAATTCAACGTCATCTCGCCAGCGCCTTTCGCGCGATGAAGAAATTCGTGGAAGCCGAGATTTACGACGGCATGGACACCTGCCAGTCGGTCAACACAATAGCTGTTTTGGCATCCGACATCTTCAACCAGAACGCCAAGCGCTATTTGGAAGTGGTGGTTCTTTACCGCAATGCGCTGACCCTGGGTTATGAGAATTTGACCGACGCCATCTGCCCAAGCGCCGTGCGCGCAGAAATCGGCTACGTCTACATTGAGCTCGCCAAAGTCCTTATCGCTTCCGGCCATTACGATACAGCGGAAGTGGAGATCGACCACCTGATCACCTTGAACGACAAAAGCATAGGTGAAAGCAACAAGAACAACGAGCTGGTATTCGCCCTTATGGATGCCTACAAACTGCTCGTGCAAATGTCTTCCAGGCAATGCGCCGCCTTCAACGACAAGTCCAGTGCTCGCCTGCTCAAGACAGCCCTTGCAGTTGCCAACCGCGTACTGGATCAGGATCGCGGCAACTTGAGCACTCGCATGAACCTGCTCAAAGTTGTGTCCCCGTCATTTTGACCCCAGTCATTTTGACCAATCCAGGTTGAAGCGCCTTCGAGTGAAAGGCATGACCGCCAATTAAATTTGGCTGCAAATGAGGTGCCTGATTTCAGGCACCATGTGGAGAATCAATGTACGCAACGACCACAAACGGACAATTCGGCGACGTTTCCTTTCAACTGGACCAGCTGGTCAAAGTTCTCGGCGATAAAGACGAGGCCAAACTGGCAGTCAGCTTGGCGCAAGATGCAGCCAGTACGGCTCGACTGCTCGACTCGATTCTTGCCCCCGAGTTGGAGGATCGCCTCGTTATGCAATTGCAGCTGGTGCTTGACGAAGTGAAAAAGCTGCCTCCTGGCGATGTTTGCCTGGTGACAATGGTCCAGAAGACTCTCGCCGCTGCCTTTCGAGCACTGAAGCGATTCTGCGATGCCGAGGCATACGACCGCATGAATCCCTCCATCTCGCTGTTAACGGTGGCAACTCTGGCAGCCGACATCTTTTCACAAAACAATCCCACCCGCAAAGAGGAAGTGATCGCTCTTTACCGACAGTCCATTGAGCTTGGTTACGCAAGCCTGACCTCCTCCGGCTCCGCAACCGTGCGGGCGGAAATCGGGGGCATTTACATCGCCCTGGCCAGAGTCTTCATCGCCTTTGGCGCAGCCGACAAAGCCGAAGCTGAAATCGAAGCCCTCATCGCTCTCAACGACAAAGCAGTGGCGGAAATCAACATCAACAACGGGCTGCCCTTCAGCCTCATCGACGCCTACAAACTGCTGGTCAGACTGGCTATGAACGAATGCGCGCAAGGCAACAACGGCTCCAGCTCCCGCACTCTCAACATCGCGCTGGCAGTGGCCACGCGCGTACTGAATCAAGACTGCGGCGACCTGAAAACCCGCATGTATTTGATCAAGCTCATGTCCGGAACAACTGAGCAGACGGCCAATTGAATTTGGCGGCAAAACACATTCGACTACATGCCGACATGGAGAATTCGATGCCTTCAACAAAGAAATTCCAACAGTTCGGTTACGTTTCTTTCCAACTGAATGAGCTTCTCACAATCATCAACGACAGAGCCAATTGCTCTCTGACCGCCACTCTGGCCAAGTGTGCAGCCCAAACAGCAGGTGTGTTGGACTCCTTTCTCTTTCCCAACCTGCAAGATCCAGATCGTGTGCAAGTGGAGAATCGCCTGCAGGCAGAGCTGAAGATGCTCCTGGATGAAGCCAACCTCAATTGGGGCAGCGGCGATGAGGCGGTGACGATGGTGCAAAGGATTCTCGCCAGCACCTTTCGAGCAATGAAACGATTCGTGGACGCCGAGGACTACGACCGCATGGACCCCTGCACCTGCCTGTCGACTTTAGCGGTTTTGGCGGGCGACATCTTCTCTCAGAAGAATCGATCCCGCTATCCTGAAGTGCTCACTCTCTATCGCCAGGCGCTGGAGCTTGGCTACAGCGAACTGCAGGGCACGGACGAGCCCAGCAAGGTGCAAGCCGAAATAACCGGCGTCTACATTTGCCTGGCCAAAGTGCTCATCGCTGCCGGAGCAGTTGAGGAAGCGGAAGAGCAGATCGACAAACTGATCTCCCTGAACAGCACAGCTACAGCCAAAACCAACGCGCCGCCGTTGGCTCTTATCGACGCCTACAAGCTGCTGATGCAAATGTCCACTACGGAATGCGCCGCCGGCAAGAACGCCTCCAGCGCACGCCTGCTCAGCACCGCGATTGCGGTCGCCTCCTCGATACTGGCTCAGGATTGCGGTGATCTGAAGACCCGCCTCTATCTGATCGAACTGCTATCGGGAACGCCTAAATGATTTCAGGGGCGCGCTTCCTTCCCGGGCGCCACCGAATTTGGTGGCGCCTGAAACCGGATTATTGTAAATCGGCAGCCTTAGCTGCTAGAGGATAAAGTTATGACAAATACGTTTGCCGTCGGCAATGAAGTAAACGTGAGCAATCTGAAAGTGGGATATCCCCAATGGTCTCTGCACGTCAAGCCGCAAGATCGCAAGGCCGGTGCGAATGGACGCGTGATCGGATTCTATCGCCTCAGTCAACACTCGCTCGTTGCCGTCGCTCACAATGACGGAAGCGCCGGCGTTTACGAAGAAGAAGAGCTCAGCTAATCGGCATCAGACCAAAGCGACGGATCCAGTCGCCACCATAATCAGTGGCGACCGAGCTTGCCAGAACGACCGCCAAGCCTGGCTTCACTGGAAGCGTTACATTTCGGCGCCACCGACACTGGTGGCGCCATCTGTCGCCAACATCAGTACCTCGAAAATTTTTTTCGCCCATCATTTTCGGCAAATATTACCGTCCTTTCTCATTGATTTCCGACATTTCATGCGACGAAAGAGCAGCATGCATGAGAGCCTGATGCAGCGAGGCAACGGCACGGCGTCGTTCTGCTGGCCCATTGGAGTAGGGCGGGGAGGTTACAATCCGGGCTTCGCCGACAAATTGAGTCTCAGCGGCAGTGCCTAAGCCTACCCGATTGCTGCAGCTATGAAGTGCGCGATTCAATCGTTTGCAACAGTAGAAAAGTTAGTGGCAAAGTCAGACAAAGACATTGTCAGAAACTCAGGATAACTTGGCGCGAAGTCATTAGCATGGGGATTTCTCAGCGACACTGTTCCTCCTCCATGACCATCGGATTTGAAGTTGGTAACGGTGTACGCGTGGTTGGGGATGATGCCCGCCACTGTGGAACTTGAATCACTTCCTGTTATGACCGCTAATTTTGGACTGGACGACATTGCAGTTTCTAGCAGCCTGGCAATCCGTTCGTTCTTTGCTGCAATGGCTTCCGGCGACGATACAGGGTCTGCATTCCATGCTGGGCTTAGATCTGTCAGAGTAGTCTTCTTGCCGCTAAGCAATGTTAGTGCTTCGTCCATGGCTCCTGGTCCGCCAACATATTCCTGGGGGGCGAGATTCTTATAATTTGCAGGAAGTAATCCATCCGCTTTAGCCAATGCCACGTGAGGAACATCAAGTCGATTGAGTGGAATATCGGACGAAGTCCATTCAGAGCCATTCTGAGACCCATCCAGAGTGCCGTCGATTGTTTTTTTGGCTTCGCCCTTTGATTTCAACTCATTGGTAGAAATCCACGGATTAGACGTTGCCTGATCGATTGCGATTATTGACTGCGGAGCTTGTTCCACAAGTTGTCCGTACGCCTTTTCCATGACTGAGGCCCAGATGCCATCCTTGCTTGCATGGTTGAATAATCCTTGTTCTTGGTAGGTGGGTGCTTTCGCCGTTATTGGGAAATCTTTGGCACCAGGAAAAGTAACTGTGTAAGTGCCATCGTGATTATCTTTGATTGCATCTTGAATCAACTGCGGATTGCTGTCCGCAATGGCAGCGAGCGCACTCTCGAAAATACAATCACCCAACCATCCCTGTCTAACGGCATCTGATTTGATGCTTTTCAGCGGGTCAGCAGTAGCATAAAGGTTGTGGCTCAAATCAAGCGATTCAGCTTCGCCGGTGTGTGAAACTGCATACCTGATGTCCTTGATCATCTGCGCCCGGTCGCTGCGATACCAGAAATTATCGATTGCACTTGGGTCATCATTTGCGTATTTGTCAATGTCAGAAAGTCTCAGTCCTTGCTTGGCACCTCGAGGATTGTCGCTGCTGGGCACTCCAATGGTTGGTATTAGTTGCTCTAGTTCTTTCAAGAATTTCTTATCGCTTTGAGAGACAGTGGTATCATTCAAAGCTTTGCTAATTTGAGATTGAGAAATTACGTCGGCGTCGCTTCCAGGGGTGCTTTTAATAAAATGGCTCAGTCTGGAGTCAGCCCATTGTTTCAATTCTTTTGCTTGAGCAAACTCGCCATCTTCTTTTTTGGCCAATTGCGGAAGTTTGTCCAGGTCGCCTGCACTAAGCCCTTTTGGGCTTGACGCTAGTTTGGGGAAAGCCAAGTATAGAGCGGCAGTCGCTTGCGCTTCCTGTCCGGTAAATGAGCCATCTTGCATTGCCTTTGTAAGTTGAGCTAATGAGATGGGTGCTCCGCTAGGCTCGATCTTGGTCAAAACATGTTTGCCTGCCGCCACCAGCTCGGTGAAGTTAGCAGGAGCAGTCCCATAGACAGTTTTGTGCAATGCGTCAGGCACTGCGTTGTTGTCGGAATTTTCCGATTCTCTTGCGGCATCCTTTTGATTGTGTACTTCGGTCATCAATGGTCCCTGCTGCAAACTTTTGCCCAATGGCTAGAGCCCACCCCTTATATAATCAGTTCCCAAAATTTCGTTTAGTGTTGCTGCCTAATAAAACTAGCCCAGATTCAAGCTGCTATCAGCCTATAGGTGTTATTCCCTTCCAAGCCCGGATTATTCACCAAGGTGAAGTAAAAAAGCATTGAAGGACCTCTGGAATTGGCTCAGAATCATTGTTCCGACACGATGAACAAAGCCGACACGGAGGTCCTTCTAAATGCGAAATTGTACGCAATCGGCACGCGAATACTTACATTTTCGCTGATAAATTGCCGAAAATAGTATAAGCATTCCGGGAATTTTCAGTCAATAATCCTCCAGATCTTCGAGGAAAACTTCTTCGCCTAGCTCCTGCGCCAGCAGAATCAGAGAGCTCTCATATAGTGGCTCTTGTTTTGCCGGTTTCCAGAGAGCCTTTTGACCGACCTGTCGCGATATTTCAGCTAAAGCGATGCTGGCCAGATGGCGATAGTGGTATGAGAACGAGGTAACCGGAACTTCGATTTGAGCAAAACTCACTCGCTGCGCCACTCTCTGCCAATTTTCCGCTTCTACATCAATCTGGCTCTCGTCGGCAATTATCACAGCCTGCTGCGGACCTCGGCACAGATCCGTTTTTGGCAACGGATTGCCCAAATTCTTTGTCGTGACAACAACGGCTTCGCCAAAAAGGTAGCGGTGATCTCTATCGCAGGGAATCAGACGAATCGGATTACGCCCGCGCCGTGCAGCAGCACGCCCTTCCGACTTGGTTACTCTGTCGCAGCCGAACCAAACCTGGCAGCGATCTTCGATAAAGATTCGATTCCACCCAAGCGCTGCACCTGAGCGAATAGAACTGCCGAGTTCCGCATGCTCAGTGCCGGCAACGAAAATAATTTCCGGGCGTTTTTTCTGGGGCTCGCTGCGAATCTGCATGCGCCCTCTCAGTCCGTAGCAAAGATAATAAAGAGCGACAGCACTGGCTGCCGCAACGTTGATACAGTTGAGCCGTTTGGAGATCATGGGAATGCAAATTGCTTGCGTTGACACGCAAGCCACCTGACGGGAAATTCCCTGCCTCTCGTTGCCGGCTACAACAGCAGCATGTGCCTGTTGTGGCAATTCGTATCCATACAAGACATGAACGTTTTTCCAGTTCTCCAGGGCTAACACGGGTGCGTATGATTGACTGATCTGCGCGCTCGTAATCGCCAAAGCACCATCGGCAATCTCGCCGCCGACTGGAAGAGCGTTGAATAAGCAACGACTGTCAAACATCTGCGCCGCATGCATCATGGCCTCGATGTTAAATGGATTTTCAATCCCATCACCAATCAGATCAACACGATGACGAACTTTCATTATCCGTGCCTATCCTCGTACAGGAAGGATTGGCGACAACGCCTGGCAAATGCCAGCGCCAGCACTTCATGATCTTTTCGCCGCAAGACCTGAGCCTGCCGCTTGCCTTTGAACTGCTGAATGATGTGGTGCCCGATCTCGTGCATAAACACTTCAAACAACATGAAGTTTGACAATGTGTCTTCGGGCCAGTCAATCTTGCAGCGAGCGCCGTCTGAAGAAATTTCAACTGTGGCGCCGGCACTCTCAAGCAGTTGACGTTGATCGCCGCGCACCAGACCACCCAAGAGCCAGGGCGGATGCGGCTGCTCATAGAGAAGAATCTTGCCGGGAACAGAAAGGCGGCCAAAGATCAATTTGTTTTGTCCGACACTGTCGGGATTATGGATCAGAGATATCTCACGCACTCCGTACCAGGACAGTTCGCCAAAGTGTAGCAACGCTCGTTTCAATAAGGCTCTGCCGGTCGGGTGGCTGAAGCCTTTTCGAGGGCGCTGCACGCTGATTTTAGGTAGACTTATTGCACCGGCAATGGTGGCACTTATTGTTGCTTGTTGAATGGATTCACGCTCAGCATATTCGCTGATTTCAATGCCAAGTTCTTTTAAGACGGAAAGCATTCGCTGCTCGCCACTTGGATCGCCCTTGCCACGCTTGCCGCTCGGATGACGGATTCGTTCGGCAGCGATGATCTGGGGTGGGCGCGTATGTTTACTGCGAGACATGTCTTTTACTGGTCTTTTCTGCCTTGGATTCAGTTTAATTGTAGAGCCTGGCTTGTCGCGTGTGTCTATATGCCCAGAAAGAGCCTCGCCCGATCTGCCATATACGTTGACATACGGCAACGGTATATATAGAATACAGGCATTGCTGTGGAAGCATTGCTGTGGAGATTTGTTGTGGAGATATGATATGGAGCGTACAGCCAAAGTCTTTCTGACAAACCGCAGTCAGGCAGTGCGACTACCAAAGGAGTTCCAATTCGCAGTTGACGAAGTCTACATTCGTCGCGAGGGCGAAAATGTCATCTTATCGCCGCGCCCATCGAATTGGGACGATTATTTTGCCCACGGTCCGGTAGCGCCTGCCGATTTCATGTCGGGGATAGAAGATCTTCCCGTGCAGGAACGCAAGTTCTAATGGCACTCTATCTGCTTGATACAGACATTTGCTCATACATAATGAAGCGTTCCCACCAGAGCCTGATTGAGAA
>Ga0182024_10008217_pt1 | contig 22130 bp, 21 predicted proteins | sample P32metaG_FD_120480 | JGI IMG/M metagenome (GOLD analysis project Ga0182024, IMG submission 120480) | Permafrost microbial communities from Stordalen Mire, Sweden - P3-2 metaG (Illumina Assembly) | ecosystem: Environmental > Terrestrial > Soil > Wetlands > Permafrost | place: Sweden: Stordalen...
AGCATGGCGCCGTCATTGTAAGGTGTGCCGCGAACGACGAAATTGTCGGCAGCGTCTCCCCAGTGGCGCTTGAGCCATTCGATATTTGCTTCATATCCGCCTGCTGCGACGACGACTGCGCCAGCGCGAATAATCTCTGGCGTGCCATTCGTCTTGAGCGCGACAGCTTGAAAGCGATCGTTTTCGACGACGAGATCTTCCACGAATGCGTTATAGCGAACGCAGATCCCCATCTTGTGTGCCGTGCGATAGTAGGCATTCAGCAATGCTTTTCCGCCGCCCAGGAACCATCGATTGGTGCGCCCCAAACTGAGCGTGCCGGCAAGTGGCTGCTGCCAGGCGGCGCCGTGCTCGGACATCCACTGCGGCAGCATGCTCGACTGCCGAATCGCGAATTCCGCAAGGTCGAGATTGGCGGGACCTCCGGTGACGTCGATCAAGTCCTCGAGAAGCTCTTCTTCGGAATACGGTGCCGAAAAAAACTCATCGGCTGAGGCATGCGCGCAGCGGAGATTGCGCGTGTGGCGCGAATTCCCGCCCCGCATATGTTCCGGGGCGCGCTCGAGCACCAAAACGCGCGGGACGATATGGCGCGCCGCAAGCGCGGCGGACAAGGCCGCGTTGCCTCCACCCACAACAATCACGTCAAACTGTTCCACGCGATCCACGCATTCTCCCAGCGAGGGACTTTACCGCAAGCTATGCGAGCGTGCGTCCTTTCGTCAACGGACCGAAGATGCTGAGGATGATTGCAACGAGCAGCCACATGGCAGCCACATACACGAAGACGCTTTTGTAGCCGTAATGATTGAACAAGAAGGCAACGATCAGCGGTCCGAATACGTTGGCAAGCCTGCCGATTCCGTAACCCAGGCCGGAACCCGAGTTGCGGATGTGAATAGGATAGCACTCCGGCGTGTAAGCGTAGAGCAATGGCGCAAATGTTTGGATAAACATCGCCACGAGAAAACCGAAAACTACGATGGCGGCAATGTTGAACGTCATGCCGTACATTAAACCGCAGAAGGCAATCACCAGCGCCACAATCGTAATCAGCCATTTGCGCTCCCAGCGGTCGGAAATCAGCGCGGCGACGAGCGCGCCGGGAACGGCGCCGATGGTCATCGCCGATGACCATGCCAGCGAGTGCACGAGCGAAAATCCGTGCGCGACAAGAAGCGTGGGCACCCACGCCGTAAAGCCGTAAAAGCCGAGCGTTTGAGCGATCCAGACTGTGACGAGCATCAGCGTGCGGGACAGATACCCAGGCGCGAGGAGGTCGGTATATTTCCGGCGGCGCGGCGGCTCTTCGACCGTCTCGAGCGGAGGCGGAATCTCACCGTACTCGGCGCGTGCGAGCGATTCGATTCGATCGAGCACGGCATCTGCTTCCGCCAGCTTTCCTTGATTTTCATACCACCGCGGAGATTCCACGAGGCGATTCGAGAATACGAGAATCACAAGTCCGAGCGAGCCCCAGATGAAGACGAGGCGCCAGCCCCAACTCGCCATTGGAATCGCGAAGCGTGCAACGTAAGCGGTCATGGGAATCCCCACGAGGCCTATCGTCATGACCCAACCCTGATAGGCGCCGCGTTGCTTCGCGGGAAATATTTCACTCACGTACGTCATGCCGATAACCGTCATGGCCGAGAGACCGACGCCGGTGAGCAGCCGGGTGATCGACAGGCCGACCGTGCCTTGCACACCGGCATTGAGCAGGGAAAAGCCGGAATACCATGCCGTGGTGAGAAGCAGGGCCTTTTTTCTGCCGAGCAGATCTGAGAACCAGCCGCCCGTAACCGCCCCCAGAAACATGCCGAAGAACGTCCACGAAACGATTCGGCTGATCGTCGACACGGAGAGATTCCAGGATTCCATGACGGCGGGAGCGGCGAAAGCGAACGTGTTGAGATCGGCCAATTCGAAAAAGAACACGATGGCGACGATCCACATGATCTGCCGGTGAACCAGCGTAATGGGAAGACGGTCGAGGCGCGCGGCCGCTGTCCGTCGTGTTGCCTGCAATGTCGCCATCCGTTCTCCCGGAAGTATGTGCTGGGGCGGCAACCATATGGACGCCCATGTTCGGCGTAGTATAGAATCGTCTTCGAACCGCTCCCACGATAATTTTCAAGAACAGCCGGCGGGGCGTCAGACCGTGAGGTTGCTATGAGCCGTGCGTCATTGAAAGTGAACGGCCAGATGCACGAAGTAGATGTCGATCCGCAATGCCCCTTGCTGTACGTCCTTCGCGACAACCTGAGTTTGAACAATCCGCGATTTGGTTGCGGGCTAGGGCAATGCGGCGCATGCACCGTGCTGGTGGATGGCCGTGCAGTGAGATCGTGCACGCTCCCGGCCTCGCGCGCGGTGGGCAAAGAGATCGTCACGCTGGAAGGCCTCGCAAGCGTCGACAAGCCTCACGCGGTGCAAACAGCGTTCATAGAGGAACAGGCGTTCCAGTGCGGCTACTGCTTGAACGGTTGGGTGCTGACGGCGAAGGCTCTGCTCGATAAAAATCCGAACCCGACTGACGCGGAGATGCGGAACGCCTTTGAAAGCCTCGTATGCCGCTGCGGCAGCCACATGCGGATTTTCTCGGCGGTGCGGCGCGCCGCCGAATCCAGCAAGGGGAGTGCATAACCATGGCTCCCCAATCAATTACTCGAAGAGAATTCGTAAAAGAAAGCGGCGGGCTGGTGATCGGCTTCAGCCTGGCGAGTTCGTCCGTGTTGCCGCGACTGCTCGCGGCCGACACTCCGTCGCGAGTCGCAATCCCTTCGCCCGACCGGCTGGATGCCTGGCTGCGGGTTGAAAAAGACGGAACGATTCGCGTGTTTACGGGCAAGCCGGAAATTGGGATGGGAGTCGAGACGGGCTACAGCCAAATCATCGCGGAAGAACTCGACGTCGCACCCGAGCATGTTGCCATCGTCATGGCGGATACGGCGCTCACGGCAAACCAAGGCGGAGTGGGCGGAAGCACGTCGATCATGTTGGGCGCGAAACCGCTGCGCAACGCTGCCGCGAACGCGCGCTATCTCCTCACGCAACTTGCTTCGACGCGTCTGGGTGTGCCCGCCGATCAACTGGAAGTTAAAAATGGGATCGTCAGCGTGATAGGCGACGCCTCAAAAAGCGTCTCCTACGCGGACTTGGCTGGCGGAACCGATCTGAACGACACGCTCAAGGTAACCGGAGACGGGTTCGCTCTGAACGTCGAAGGAGTGGGTAAGCCGAAGGACCCATCGAAGTACACGATCGTGGGACAGTCTCTGCCACGCGCGGATATCAGGCCGAAGGTGCTGGGCCAGTGGAAATATGTCACGGACGTTCGCGTGTCCGGAATGGTACACGCTCGCGTGATCCGGCCGTCCGGCGTGGGCGCAACCTTCGTGCAGGTGGATGACACAGCGGCAAAACAAATTCCGGGATATCAGCAAACTGTTGTGAAGGGTAATTTTGTTGGCGTGATCGCCGAGAGCGAATGGGGCGCCATTCAAGCGGCGAAAGCCGTAAAAGTTATCTGGACCAGCCCCAAGCAATCCTTTCCCGAGCAGGCCGATCTGTACAAGTACATGCGAACCGTCACTCCCAAGGCGAGCAAAGAAACGCTGAAGGTCGGTGACGCGGACGCGGCTCTGGCAAGCGCCGCCAAAAAAGTGGAAGCGAGTTATGAGTTCCCGTTCCAGTCGCACGCGACGATGGGGCCGGGCTGCGCGGTAGCGGACGTTCAGCTCGACGGGGTGACGACGGTGTGGTCAGGAGGCCAGAAGCCCCACGATTTGCAGAAGGGTTTCGCAGAGTTGCTGCACGTTGATCTCGACAAGATGCATGTGATCTGGGTGGAAGACGCGGGCTCCTACGGGCGGCCAGGATTCGAGGACGCGGCCGCCGATGCGGTGATCCTCTCCCAGGCGGTTGGCAAACCCGTGCGCGTGCAATGGATGCGGGACGACATGCACGCGTGGGGTTCGAAGGGCCCTGCGGTATTGTGCGACATGTCGGCGGGACTTGGTGCGAATGGCGACGTGGGTGCGGTGAAATTTACTTCGCGCGCGTTTTCCGGCGGCGAGACCATGTTTCGTCCCGATGCCGCCGGGAATTATCTGGGGGCACAGCTCACGGGCGTTCCCAACACGACGGGCATCGATGAGTTCGCCCAGTGGGGTTCAAATGCACCGCCTTACTCGTTCCCCAACATTCACGCGGTGGCGCACGTGGTTCCTGCTTTCTACGATGTGGCCTCGCCGCTTCGTACCACGCACTTGCGCGACCCTGAGGGGCCGGCAACGTCGTTTGCCGTGGAATCGTTCATGGACGAAGTCGCCGCAGCGGCTGGCGTCGATCCCATCGAATTTCGGATCAAGCACATGGAGGAGAAGCGCGCGGTTGTCGTGCTGAAGGCGGCGGCCAACAAAGCCGGCTGGGATTCACGCCCCTCCCCAAAGAAAAAGCCCGGGACGGCAGATGTCGTGACTGGTCGAGGCGTCGCTCTCGGCACGCGCAACGGAACCTACGTCGGGACGATTGCGGAAGTGGAAGTGAATCGCAAGACGGGTATAGTGCGCGTAACGCGCTTCTTCTGCGTGCATGATTGCGGGTTGATCATCAATCCCGAGGCAATTCGCGCCACCGTCGCGGCGAACCTGATTCAATCCATGAGCCGCACCCTGCACGAAGAAGTGACGTTCGACCGCAATAACGTGACGAGCGTCGATTGGCGCACGTATCCGGTATCACGAGCGTCGGAAATACCGTCGCAGATGGATATTGTGCTCATCAATCACCCGGAGATTCCGTCAACGGGCGCGGGAGAACCCTCGTCCCGGCCAACTCCTGCGGCAATTGCGAATGCGGTGTTCGATGCGACGGGCGCGCGCATTCGCCGAGGCCCACTCACGCCAGCAAGAGTTAGAGCGGCCCTCGCTGCGCTACAACACGCGTAATTGCTCTGCGCTGGGGCCCAGAGCGACACCTCCATGCGAAAGCGCGTGCCGCTTCGTTCGCAACGAATTCTCGTGTGATCTCTCGCGCGCTGCTGATGCTTTGCGCGATGGTACTCACACTGCCGGGCGCGTCGAAGCAGACGATGCTGCCATCGGAGCGGCGCAGGAAGCCACGACGCGTCTCGTTCGGGCCTGCAATGAAAAAGCCGGCGATTTCTCCCTCATGATCGATTCCTCGTCGGGGCACGACTTCCAGTCGTGCCGTAACTGTCGAAAAATCAATGCGGCTTTAGCCGCTGAGGGATGCTGTTGGTAGTTTTTACACAGGCTCTTTCAGCCACGACATAAAAACCGGCGCGCAGCCTTCGTTTCGCGATGTCTCTCCCGCGAGTTTTCGATCTCGACTTACGGTCCAATCAGCACACCTCAACCCTTCGCTCCGCCATCTTTTCGTTTCCGTGCTACCCTACCGGTCCAAGCCCGGGGAAAACTGCTCATTGAGGAGTAAAAGGAGACGACCATGAAAATGAAGAAAAGCCACGCCGTACCGGGGGCGTTCATGCTGTCGATTCTGTTGGGGTGGTGCGTCGCGCATGCCCGGCAAGCCGCGCCACAAAATGCAGCGGTGCAACATCCGATGACTTTCTTCGTTACAAGCGTAGGAGTCGGAGACGGAGCCAATATGGGCGGAGTGGCGGGGGCCGACCGGCACTGCCAGGCACTTGCCGCGGCAGCGGGCGCCGGCAATCGCAGCTGGCACGCTTACCTGAGCCTACAAGCCTCGGGGAATCAGCCCGCGGTGAACGCGCGCGATCGCATCGGCCCTGGTCCGTGGTACAACGCAAAGAGTGCGCAGATTGCGAAGGATGTGAGCGACCTGCACGGCGATACGCTCGACCAGGCGCGCCTCGGCAATAACCTTGGCAAGCAGACCGCGCTGACCGAAAAGGGCGAGATCAACAACGGTGTAGGCGACACACCCAACCGCCACGACATGCTGACCGGCTCGCAGCCCGATGGCCGTGCGTACTCGGACGGCGCCGATCACACCTGCAATGGCTGGACGAGCAACGGCGCAGGTACGGCGCAACTGGGTCATTCGGATCGCAATGGTGGCGGCAATCAATCCTGGAATTCGGCGCACCCAAGCCGCGGATGCAGCCAGGACAATCTGGTCAGCACGGGAGGCGCGGGTTTGTTCTATTGCTTCGCCGCAAATTGAGGCCTGCTCTCGGAGAAAGTCGTTTCCGCATGCGTGGCAAATGTGAAGTCTGGCAAGCACGACACGACTGACTGTCGACAGTCAGAGGCCTGTGGGACAACATCGTTTTTTCGTCAGGCACGACTTCATAGTGTGCGGAAAAATGCGATATGCCGTCATTCTGAGCGCCGATTCTGCGCGAAGAGCGACAATCACAAGACTTTTTCCGCAAACTGTTTAGCCGCTCAGGGAATGTTTCGCAAGTTCTCACACTGGCTGTTTAAACCCGGCGCTGCCGGCTATTTTTTTGCTGCGGCCAGGGAACCTAGGCCACTTCGGCACTGATCGAGTACTTCGAGTATCTGCCTGCCATACGTTTTCAGTTTGCGTTCACCGATTCCCGGCACTTGCAGAAGCTCATTCATTGAACGGGGCGGCACTCGGCAGATTTCGCCGAGCGTCGTGTCGTGCATTACGACGTAAGCGGGAACTCCTTGCTGCTTTGCGGTCGTTCGACGCCACTCGCGAAGATGCTCGCGAAGTTCCGGATCGGCAGGTGTGGTCGCGAGCGGGGTTTGAAACCCAAGGGATCGGCGAGGCTGCGCCGCATCAACAGGTGCGGGGGTGACGAATTTCGTCCGCGGCGCCTTGCCGGTCTTGGCTGAAGAGCTGAGCCACTCCGGTGTAAATCCGCACACATCACACGCGTTGCAAGAAGCCCATTTGGGCACTTCGCCAAAATGAAAGCAGATCTGCCGGTGGCGGCAAACGGTTGATTCCACGAAACGCCGGATTTCGCGATACCGCTGCCAGCCGCGGTCCTTTTCCCCCGGGTCGGTAATCTGCTCGATGAAATGCGCTAGCAGCCCAGCGTCGCGCTTCCGCCACAGGAGCAGGCAATCGGCGGGAGAGCCATCGCGGCCCGCTCGGCCCGCTTCCTGGTAATACTGCTCGATCGATTTCGGCAGCGAGAGATGGATTACGGCGCGCACGTCAGGCTTGTTGATACCCAAGCCAAATGCAATCGTGCCGACGAGCACGCGCACTTCATCCGACATCCAGATTTCCTGGTTGCGACGCCGTGTGTCGCTGTCCATTTTGCCGTGGTAGCCAATCGCGGGAATGCCGTTGTCTTGCAGCGACAAGACCGTCTCGCCTACTCTCTTAATCGTTGGAGCGTAGACGATCACATTGTTGCCAGAATGCTCGCGTAGCGTGCGGAGAAGCAGATCCGGCTGCGAGGCGCCCTCGCATTCCTTCGCCACGTATCGGAGATTCGGCCGGTGAAAGCTGGCGATGTATTTGTCCGGCGTCTTCAGCTGTAGCTGTTCGATAATGTCGTGACGCACGCGCCGCGTGGCGCTCGCTGTAAACGCTGCGATCGGGCGATCCGGAAAATGTACGCGCAGGGAGTTGAGCTTCCTGTATTCGGGCCGGAACTCGTGTCCCCATTCGGAGATGCAATGGGCTTCGTCGATAGCGAAGAATGAGACCGGAACATTTTTCAGCCAGCCGACCGTGTCTGGCCGCAGCAGCCGCTCAGGCGAGAGGTATATCAGCCGGTATTTGCCCTGGCACGTGTCGTGCATCACGCGCGAAACTTCAGTCTCCTTAATGGAGCTGTTTATAAACGCCGCCGCAATTCCCATCTGTGTAAGCTGCGCCACCTGATCCTGCATGAGCGCGATGAGCGGCGAAATTACGATGGCGGTTTTTTCGGGGAGCATGGCGGCGGGCAATTGATAGCAGAGAGACTTGCCGCCGCCCGTCGGCATCACAACGCACGCGTCGCGGCCTCCCATTAGCGTGCCGACGATGCGCTCCTGCAGCGGCCGAAACGAACTATAACCCCAGTAACGGCGCAGCGCACTCATCAGCTCAGGTGCGGCGGAAGTCATGCCCGAAGTATAGACTCCGCTGCATTCGTGGTCCATCACGGCGCGGCCCAAGGCGTCAGACTGCAGCACGCCGTGTGCAACCACAAAAGACTGCCGCAACGGCCCAAACAGCCATAGAATTGGCGTATGTCCTCCGGCCGTACGCTGCCACTCTTGTGGCACTCCGTGAAAGTCACCCTGCGCGTGGTGTGGCGCGTGACTCGGCAGGTTTTTCACGAAGCCACCGGTGCACTTTTTGGCATTTTCGCCGCTTATGGCTTGCTGCTGGCCTGGCGGCAATGGAAAAATCGCCCGGTGTTATGGTTAGTGGGATTTGCCATTATCTACGCCCTGATGATGGGCGCTTTCGCTTTCGGGGCTTTTCGCCGCGCCCGACGGATTCGATGAAATGACGCGCTTCCCTTCGCGGGAGTTTTTCAATGGCTGACGCTACCGACAAACGCTCACAGCTTTCTGAAAAGAAGGCCGCGTCCTCGACCGGACTCCCGATGGAAGCCGTCGTCACGCCCGCCGACCTGAACGGCTCGGATGCCGAGCGCGACCTGAACTATCCCGGTCAGTTTCCTTTCACGCGCGGCGTCTATCCCACGATGTATCGTGGCCGGCTCTGGACCATGCGCCAGTACGCCGGCTTCGGAAGCGCGGCCGAATCGAATCGCCGCTATCGCTACCTGCTCGAAAAGGGACAGACGGGACTTTCCATCGCATTCGATTTGCCAACGCAAATCGGCATGGATTCCGATCATCCGCTCGCGCAAGGTGAAGTTGGAAAGGTTGGAGTGGCGATCGATTCACTCGAAGACATGCAAGCGCTCTTCGACGGCATTCCCCTTGAGCGCGTTTCCACTTCGATGACCATCAACTCAACCGCCGCAATATTGCTCGCGCTCTACGTCGCGGTAGCCAAGCGGCAGGGAGCCAATCTCGCGCGCCTGTCAGGCACAGTGCAGAACGATATCCTCAAGGAATACATCGCGCGGGGCACCTACATCTATCCGTTGCGCCCCGCAATGCGCGTCGTTACCGACATTTTATCATGGTGCCGCCGCGAAATCCCCAACTGGAACGCCATTTCCATTTCCGGTTACCACATCCGCGAAGCGGGCTCGACCGAAGTGCAGGAAGTCGCTTTCACGCTCGCCAATGCGATTGCGTACGTCGAAGCGGCAATTGCGACCGGCCTGCAGGTGGACGAATTCGCGCCACAGCTCTCCTTTTTCTTCAATGCGCACAATGAATTGCTCATGCAGATCGCGAAATTCCGCGCGGCACGCCGCCTCTGGGCCCGTACCATGCGAGACCGTTTCAACGCAAAGGATCCACGCTCGATGATGCTCCGTTTCCATGCGCAGACAGCGGGATCAGCGCTCACCGCGCAGCAACCGGAGAACAACGTCGTCCGCGTAGCTCTGCAATGCCTGGCCGCCGTGCTGGGCGGCTGTCAGTCGCTGCACGCGAACGCGCTCGATGAAGCGCTCGCGCTGCCTACCGAAGCATCCGCGCTGCTCGCGTTGCGCACGCAGCAGATCATCGCCCACGAGACCGGCGTGGCGAATACAGTTGACCCTGTCGCCGGATCGTACGCCATCGAAAAGCTGACCGATGAGATTGAAGCGGGCGCGCAAGAGTACATTTCGAGAATTGACGCGATGGGCGGAATGCTGCGCGCGATCGAGACAGGATACGTTCAGCAGGAAATTCAAGAGTCGGCCTACGAATACCAACAAGCCGTCGAGCGTGCCGAGCAAATTGTCGTAGGCGTGAATCGCTACAAAGCGGAACAGGAGCGCCCAATCCCCACGATGCGCATCGATCCCGAAATCGAGCGTACGCAGGTAGCGCGCCTGGATGCTCTCCGCGCCCGGCGCGACTCCGCGAAATCACGGGCAGCGCTCGTTGAAGTCGAGCGTCGTGCGCGTGAAAACGAAAACCTCATGCCTGCCATTCTCTCAGCGGTTGAAGCCTATGCCACCGTCGGCGAAATCTCCGACGCTCTCCGCCGTGCCTTCGGCGAATACCAGGAATCCGTGGTCATATAGGGAGATCGCTTTTCTTTCAGTCGCCAATTTTTCCAAAGTCAAAATTTCACTGCCCGCCGAACATCCCCTCCTGATCGCCGCCTGCAATTGACCACCGCGTAGGTGTGATCGTAAAATCCGATTCCATTTTCACGACGGCGTAGGGGTTCCCCGTCGATAGGGTGTGGTAGATCTTCAGCGTATCGCCCTGCCTCACGACCTGGGACCGTAGCTGAAATAAACCCCGTTCGTGGACACATCTCCCTGCCCTCCGTCGAACGTCGAACAATCCCGCGATCGATGTAAATCTGTCCGTCGAGACTGATCCCGGAATTGGGAATATCGTCAGCTCCCATCGGCAGGAGCATCTCGTTAGGATATACAAGCTGCACGATGAGTGCGTGGCGCTGCCCTTGAAATCATTTGGCAGAGCCCATCATGCCCGGTCGTCGCCCCAAACGTGTCGCCGAACAGGCAGATGAGCTTGCCATCATGCTCGGCAGTGCAAAGTGCGGATGGTAACTCCGGCAACCTTGGCAAATTGGTGAGGCTGCTATTGTATGTATGGTTGACGCGGTCTCCTGGATCGAGGTTTTACGATCGGACGCAGCGTCAAGGCTAAGAGATTTTAGTCTGGTCGTAAACGTGCCCCAAGTGCTTAGAAAAGCGGTTTAAGATGAACATCTCCCGGCGCTTGGCTATATCTTGAGGTAATACACATGTGCAGAAATATCAAAACCCTTTTCAATTTCGATCCGCCAGTCAATTCGGAAGAGATTCGAAATGCTTCGTTCCAGTTCGTGAGAAAAATCACCGGTTTTAACAAACCGTCGAAGGCCAACGAAGCACCATTCTTGGCGGCGGTCGATGAAATCGCCAAGATCTCGACTCGCCTTCTCCGTTCGCTCGAAACGAATGCACCGCCGAAAAGTCGAGAAGCAGAAGCTGCGAAGGCCACAGCGCGGGCTACCGAAAGGTTCAGCGCTCGAGTTCGCCGAGCATGCTAGGTGGCCTGAAATTTCTCGCTGCCCTTGAGTTCCGATCTATTATCGCTTGGATCCCTTAGACGGAAGGGTGACCGTCAGAGACAACCAAGCTAGTTCTGGCATCGCCGCGCCGGGCGGAGATTTTGCGAAACACCGGCTTGCGGTTCGATACTTTTCCAGCCAATAGTTGAGTTGGATGAAATGATTGCCGGACGCACGTGCGGAAGATTACGTGCGGCGCCTCGCGAGTGAAAAGGCACACATCGTCGCGGAACACGCCGCAAAAGATAGAAGCCCGGCAGCCATCATCGCGGCGGACACAGTCGCGGCCCTTGGCAATCATGTTATGGCTCTTAATGTCTTAATGGGAACGTGGCGCGGAGCGCTAAAATGTCTTGCCAACGAGCCCTTGAGCTTTATGTCGACGGCGGGTGGGCAGTCGACGCCCTCTTGGGGGGCGGCAAACGCGACCGCACGAGGACCTGGACGTCGCTGTCCCTCACGGATATATCCCCAAGCTCCGTAAACTTCTTGCTGAAGAGGGCTTCGCAGAGATTCCTCGCGACGACAGCAGAGGCTGCAACTTTGTGCTAAGCGACGCCAAGGGACGTCGCTTGGACGTTCACTCCTATACCTTCGACGAGGATGGCCACAATATTCAAGGGATCGAATACGAGCCGCGGGATCTGCACGGCCTGGGCGTCATCGGGCACCAGCCAGTGAAGTGCATCACGCCACAGTCGCTTGTGAAGTTTCATACCGGACGCTCAGCTTCAGTGACCTGGCCGATCCAATGGTATTGAGTCAACGCTCGTGCGCCCAGCAGAATGAGAAGAATGCCGAGAACCCACAATCTGTCTGACAGATATGCTCTCCACTCTCGCCGCAAATTGTTGAACACCGACAAATGGGTAACCTCGGCGCTTCGCTCGTTTTGACGCACTTCGACCCTTAGTAGTTGGCTGACTGTCTGCCATCATGACGAGGAATTCAAAGACGGCCGAGCGACGCGAGCCTTCAAGGGGCTCATCTGCAGACAATCCCGGGCGATATCGCAGTAGCGGCAGAGGGAGTCGTTTGGCAAGCGCCACCTTGGCAATCGCATGCACCAGCGACTGCGCTAGGATATCTGGGACAGTAAACTCCGATAGAAGGTAAGCTTGTCCGGCAATGAAACTCATTCTTGCGTCAGGGTCACCTCGCCGGGCGGAGATTTTGAAAAACGCCGGCTTGCAGTTCGATACCTTTCCAGCAAATGTCGATGAGACTCGATTGCCGGAGGAGAGTGCGGAAGATTATGTCCGCCGCGTGGCGAGTGAAAAAACACGAGTAGTTGCGGGACACGCCGCAAAACAGGGCAGCCCGGCAGTCATCATCGCCGCGGACACGGTCGTGGCCCTCGGCAATCATATTCTCGGCAAACCCTCCAGTATCGAACATGCGCGGTGGATGCTTCGCATGCTCAGCGGGCGAACCCATCAGGTTTTCACCGGCTTGGCTCTCGTCACAACGCCAGATCGTCGCGAAGCCTCTCACGTGGAAATGACGAAAGTAACGTTTGTCGAGGTTTCGGAAGCTGAAACCGAAAGCTATCTTGCTTCCGGCGAGCCATTCGACAAGGCGGGAGCCTACGGTATCCAGGGCATCGGGGGACGCTACGTGAGCCGCATCGAAGGCTGCTATTTCAACGTGATGGGGCTGCCGCTGTCGCGGTTATGGTCCATGTTACGTGGTTTCGGATGGAGAGACTCGGCAGACAAGGCAATCGGAGGGAGGGAGTAGACTATCGGCAACCCAAAAGCGCGAGAACGGATTACGTGCCGCGCTGCCGGGCTACTTCTTTTCTTCGGTCGGAGTTACGATCGGCGGATTCACGGGCGCCGCGGGCTGGTTCGGATGAACCGTTGTTGTGTCGGGACCGCGCATGCCGTCCTTGAATTCGCGAATTCCCTGTCCCAGGCCCTTCATTACATCGGGAATCCGGCGGCCGCCAAAAAATACTAGTACGATCACCAGGATGATTAAAAGATGCGGAATACTTAGCGCTTCCATTCGGTACCTCTCTTAAGCTCGGCCCGTACAGAGCGACTCTGCCTAACAGCAACGAACGGGCGGAAAAAGATGTTTACAGTATAACACGCTGGTCCCCAACCCGTCGCGTCACCTGCTGGCGGTCGAGGTACTCGAGTAAGGGGATGGCATACTTCCGCGTGACGCCCGTAAGCTCCTTGAATACAAAAATTGGCAACCGTGCTCCCTTTTCCTTGCGATAGCGTGACAGCAACTCGCGCAGACGAGCGATGGCCGAACGGTGAAACACGAGATCTCCGGTAACTCTAACTAGCACCTTCTCGCGCAGCAGAATCTGCAAAATCTTCTGGGCCCGCTGCGACTCCACCGGCAATTTCGCTAGTACGGTCGCGAAGCTCGGAACCTCTAGTCCGGCGGACTCGAATTCGCGTTCGATCAATTCCTTGGCGCGCTCCTCGTCGGGTGCCAGGCTCATGGTTCGCCCGGCTCGTTGCACGAGATCGCCGGCAATGCTCAGAATGCCGGCCTTGCGAAGATCGCCAAGGCTCGTTTCAAAAAGTTCGAGCCGCGGGTTTCCGGACCGGCCCCGAAGATCCTGCCGCGGGATTCCCAGCAGCAAAGGATTTTCTCGATGGAAAAAATCCACGGCTTCAAGTAACTTTGATGCGCATTCCACAACGACGCGAGACGAAGCCAGAACCAGCGGCTGCTCTGCGATGCTTCGTAACCTTCCCTGCTCGGTAAGCTTCCTGACCGCCCCGCCGGTTTCAAATTCGGTCCAACCGGTGCGCACAACTATTTCGCTCTCAGTGAGCCCGCCAGCTTTCGTCGCCACCAGTGTCATTAAAATCTCTTCGCGCGTTCCGCTAGAAAGCGCTTGCAGCGCAGGGATAACCGAAGCGTCGCTGCGCCGGTGGCGCGCCGGCTTTGCGTCGATCACCGTTCCTCCCCCGATGGTCACCACCGGAGAAAATTGCCGCAGAATGAATCGGTCGCCGGGCAGGAGCAAATTCTTTTCTTTCAACCGTAATTGGGCGTATGCCGAACTTCCCGGCGCTAGTTCGCCACCTTCGAGCAAAATGACCTCGGCGACGGTTTCGCCTGTCCCTTGATGGAAATGTACGCGTGCACGATTTTTGAGGTGCCTCGCAGACGAAAGCACGGTAACGCGCGCGTCGAGACGATCGGTAGGCTCGAAAATTCGAGGCGGAGCCAAACTCATCCCCCGCGAGATGTCCGCATGGTCGATTCCCGCTAGGTTCACCGCCGTCCGCTGCCCGGCTACGGCTCGCTCGACCGCTTTTCCTCCCGAATGCAAGCCGCGCACTCGCAGGCGCCTGCCCGTCGGATACAGTTCGACTTCATCCTCGATTTTCACGCTGCCCGCGACGAGCGTACCCGTGACCACCGTTCCAAATCCCTTCATGGCAAACGACCGGTCAATCGGAAGCCGCAGATAACGCGCAGCGTCTTTCTTCGGCGCCAGTAGCGCTGCTTTTCGCAGCTCGACTTTCAATACGTCGAGCCCTGCGCCGCTTGCCGAGCTCACCGGAATGATCGGGGCGTCCTGCAGAAACGAGTCGCGCACAAATTCCTCAACCTCGAGCCTTACCAGCCCAAGGACATCTTGTTCGACCAGGTCGGCTTTTGTGATTACAACGAGGCCTTGCGGAATTCCGAGCAACCGGCAAATATCAAAGTGCTCGCGCGTCTGCGGCTTGATCGATTCGTCCGCCGCGACCACGAGCAGAACCACATCGACCCCGCTCGCCCCTGCGAGCATGTTCCGAACGAACTTCTCGTGTCCCGGCACGTCGAGAAAGCCGAAGTGCACGCCATCGAGAGTCAGAAACGCAAAACCGAGGTCGATCGTGATTCCCCGTCGCTTTTCTTCTGCAAGACGGTCCGGATGCACCTCCGTCAGCGCCTGGACAAGTGTGGATTTTCCGTGATCGATGTGCCCCGCCGTGCCGACGATAACGTGCTTGCTATCCATGAAAGTGTGCGATCGAGCAGGACGATGCTAGCGGAGCCGAAAGAACCGGTCAAACGCGGGACAGGTCAAAAATTCAAATGCCGATCAACGTTGGTTGATTCTGCCTCGCTACACACAGCCTGCTGACCGGTGATCGAAACCTGACTCATAGCCAAAATTTGACAGAATTTGCAGAAATAGGCCGGCCTGGAAGCCGCTCAAACGCCTCAAAGTGAAACATCGCAATTCCATTCAGTGGAATGAATCTTGAAGGACCCGTTCAGGGGCTGGTCTACCATTCATTGGAGACACGAGCAAGCCTTTCCGATGGGGGCTGCGGCGGCAAAGATTACGATTACCTTCAATCCGAAGCAATTAGCCTTTCCGGTGGGCTGCGGTCATTTCCTCGACAATCTGCTTAGCGGTTTCTCGAGGATTCGGGGCAGCGGTGATGGGCCGGCCGATTACCAGATAATCGGCGCCGGCGCGGATCGCCTCACCCGGCGTCGCAACGCGCGATTGGTCGTTCGTCGAAGCGTTTGCGGGACGCACTCCTGGAACAACAATCAGGAACTTCGGCCCGCAAGCGGCACGAACCGCCTGGACTTCGTGCGCCGATGCGACCACGCCATCGAGGCCCGAGTCTTTCGCGAGGCGCGCCAATGCCAAAGCGCGGCTCCCGGGCGAGCCCGAAATGCCGACTTGCCGCAGAGCCAACGCATCCATGCTTGTGAGAATGGTCACGCCAAGGAGCGCGGGACGCTTCCTCATCCCTTCCACCGCTTCACGGGCGGCTCGCATCATGGCGCCCCCACCCAGGGCATGCAGCGTGAGCAACCGAATATTTGGCAGTTGGGTAGCCGAGGTAACGGCTCCGGCCGCCGTGTTCGGGATGTCGTGAAACTTCAGGTCGAGAAAAATGTCGAATCTAAGCCCCGCGAGCTTGTCGACCGCTCGAGGACCCTCCGCTGTGAAAAGCTGACTTCCAACCTTAACAAGGCCAGCTGAGCCTCGAAGTCGCCGCGCCAAAGCGCACGCCGACTTCAGGTTATCGACATCCAGGGCAACAATTAGTTGTGATGAAGCTGAGCGGACCGTGAGGGCACCTCGAGAAGTTCCACCCGAACCTTAGCGAGGCCCTTTTCGTCAAAGCCGAGCCGGCGGGCGACTTCGTATGATACATCGAGTTCACGTCCCTCGACATAGGGGCCGCGGTCATTGATGCGAACGACCTGGCTTCGGTGATTGCGGGTATTCACGATTCGTACGATTGATCCCAGCGGAAGTGTAGGATGCGCGGCGGTCGTCGCGTACATGTCATACGTTTCCCCGTTGGCAGTGGGCTGGCCATTAAAATCCTCACCGTACCAGCCGGTGATGCATTGCCAGACCGCCAAAGGCTTCGGGCCATGTTTCGAGCCTACGGCTGTAGGGGAGCCAAACGAGACGCTATTTTGCAAGGAGGTTTCGACTTGGGTCGGGTTGCTCGTGCTTCCAATCGTCGTGGGGTTGACCGATGGAGTCATGACGAGCATACCCAATCCTAAAAATACAGACTGTAGACCGATTAGAATCTTAGCTCTCATATTTACCTAACCTTTTTTGAATCAGCAAATTATAATGCGCTGGAGACCCTTCGGCAACCACCTTACGTCTTCAGTGAGCCTGCTAACTTGCTGATTTCAGGTAGATTTTCCTCCGAGCACCACTTTTCTAATCTGTCGACCAGCTTCTCGGACGCTTGCGGGTCGACAAAGTGGGCTGTCCCTACTTCTGTTGCCGAGGCACCCGCTAACATATATTCGGCCACATCCGCTGGGCACTCAATACCACCGAGCCCTATGATTGGGATTTGAATTACCCGACTCGCCTCGTAAACCAGTCTCATGGTTATAGCTTTTATCGCCGGACCGGACAATCCACCCGTCGTACTACCCAGACGAGACCTCCGAGTGTGGCTATCGAGACACAGTGCCGGGAAGGTATTCGAGATTACGACGGCGTCGGCACCTGCGGATTCCGCCGCTTTTGCCGTAAGTCCAATAATTCCAATGGTCGGAGACAGCTTAACCCAGAGAGGGCGCGTAGCTGCCGCGCGACGGGCAGCGCCCACGACCTCCGCGATAAGCGTCGGATCGGTGCTGTACTCGACCCCACCGCGTTCGACGTTGGGACAGGAGATGTTCAGTTCGTAGGCAGTGAGGCCTTCAGCATTCTCTAGAACGCGAATTACCTCAGCGTAGTCAGAAATACAGTGACCAAAGACATTCGCAACGATAGCCGTATCGAACTCCCGGAGCTTGGGAAGTTTTTCGGCAACGAAGGCTCGGACACCTATGTTCTGCAAGCCGATCGCGTTGACCATGCCACTCGGCGTTTCACACATTCGCGGGGCGGGGTTTCCGGCCAGCGGCTGTGCGGAGAGTCCTTTCACGACGATACCGCCCAGGCGATTCAGGTCAACGAGATGGGCGAACTCGACGCCATAACCGAAAGTACCACTAGCGGCAATGATAGGATTCTTGAGACAAACCGATCCCACTGAAACTCGAAGGTCAACGCCCCGCGGATCCGCAGGCCTCTGCGAAACATCAGCCGGCGCTGTCTGACTCATTGTGAGAAAGTCTAGCATGGGGGGTCTGTGGATTCCGCGAGGACTTTTCCCGTCCAGGCTGTGCAAAATTCACCGGCGTCTGTGCTAGGATGAGGCGCCCGAATGCGCGTCGTAGAAAAAAGACAGCTTCTTTCAGCCCAGGAAATCGACCGGACGCTCCAAAGAGTCGCTCATGAGATCGTTGAAAAGAGCGGCGGCGCGAAGGACCTTGCGTTCATTGGGGTTCGTCGACGAGGCGTCCCGCTATCGCAGCGCTTAGCGAGGGCGGTAAAAGGCTTTGCCCACGTTGATGTCCCTGTCGGCACTTTAGACATCACGCTGTACCGCGACGACCTCTCAACGGTCGGCCCTCAACCTGTCGTACAGTCGACCGATATCGACTTTACCGTGGATGACCGCGACCTAGTCATTGTCGACGACGTGCTTTATACCGGGCGTACGATTCGGGCGGCGATGAATGGATTGTTCGATCTGGGACGGCCCAAACGGATTCGCCTGTGCGTTTTAATCGACCGCGGGCATCGCGAACTCCCGGTTGAAGCAAGCTTCATTGGCAGCACGGTTCAAACGAGCGACACGGAAATCGTGGAAGTACGCCTCCAGGAAATCGACGGCGAGGAGCGCGTGATGCTGATCGATCGCATTCCTTAAAATTTCAACCCAAGGAAATCACTCAAAGGCAAAAAGTGCTCCAACGCCTGCAGCACATGCTCGACATCGAAAGCCTCACAGTCGAGCAAATCTCTTTTATCCTCGACCAGTCGAAGCCTTTTCAGGAATTCCAGCGGCATCCTTTAAAAAAGTTGGCTACCCTCCGGGGTAAGACCGTCGCCGTGGCATTTTTCGAGGCGTCGACACGAACGCGCATCAGCTTCACGACCGCTGCTTCGCGGCTTGGCGCCGACACGATGAATTTGCAGGCGGAATCGTCTAGCTTAAAGAAGGGCGAATCGCTGATCGATACGGTGCGAACACTCGAAGCGATGCGTCCGGACGGGATCGTGATGCGCCACAGCTCGTCAGGGGCCGCCGCGTTCGTTGCCCAACGAATCGACGTCCCGGTTCTGAATGCGGGAGACGGAACGCACGAGCATCCGACGCAGGCGCTTCTCGATGCACTAACGATTCGCGACCGCAAACAGAAGCTCGATGGCTGGAACGTCACGATTCTGGGAGACATCCTCCACAGCCGGGTGGCGCGGTCGAACATTCATCTGCTTAGCAAGTTTGGCGCGCGGATTACATTGTGCGGACCCGCGATGTGGATTCCGCGCGAATTGGAGAGCCTGGCGCCGGGACTGCGGCGAACGGCTCGCATCGAGGAAGCGCTGGATGGGGCCGACGTAATTATTGTGCTGCGCACGCAGACCGAGCGCCTTCACGAACCGCCTCTAGCTGCCGGGGAATACATTCTCGAGTATCAGCTCACGGCGGAACGATTACGACTCGCGCCTTCGGACGCGCTGGTAATGCATCCTGGCCCTATGATTCGCGGCCTGGAGATCGATCCGGCCGTTGCGGACGGGCCCCAATGCGCCGTGCTCGAGCAAGTTACAAACGGGCTCGCCGTGCGCATGGCACTTCTCTACCATTTAATTGGCGGCGCACCGGTGGATGCGCCCCACCCCGCAAAGGAACGATCGAATGCTGCTGATTAAGAATGGCCGGGTGATGGACCCGGCGAGCAAGACAGACGCGGCACTCGATGTGCTGGTTGATGGCGAGCGGATTGCCCGCGTGGGAGTGAATCTCGCGGCACCCGACGCCGAAATTTTCGACGCTGCGGGTCTGGTTGTCGCGCCTGGGTTCATCGACCTTCACTGCCACTTGCGCGAGCCGGGGCAGGAATTGTCTGAAACGATTGAAACAGGTACGCGAGCGGCAGCCCGGGGCGGATTTACTGCGGTGTGCTGCATGCCGAATACTTCGCCGGTGAATGACAGCGCGTCGGTAACGCGAGGAATTGTAGAGCGCGCTGCCGCTAAGTCACCGGTGCGAGTTTGGCCGATCGGCGCCGCTTCGATCGGCAGCAAAGGCGAGGCGCTTGCGGAAATTGCGGCTATGAAAAATGCCGGGATTGTGGCCGTAAGCGACGATGGAAAACCCGTGGCTACCGCGCGGCTAATGAGGCAAGTCATGGAGTATTGCGATTCGCTAGGACTGCCCGTGATCGACCATTGCGAGGACCAATCACTTTTTGCGGGTGGAGTGATGCGCGAAGGGCGGCACTCGGTGCGGCTTGGACTCAAGGGGATTCCGGCGCAAACCGAATCGATTTGCGTGGGGCGCGATGTGGAAGTTGCGCGGCTTACAGGGGCGCGGCTGCATATCGCGCATATGTCCACGCGGGGTTCTCTCGAATACGTGCGCACGTCCAGGAAGGAAGGCCTTCGTGTGACGTGCGAAGTGACTCCGCATCATTTTACGCTGACCGACGCAGATGTCCGTTACGATTCGAACTACAAGATGAATCCACCGCTTGCCTCGCGCGAAGATCGTGATGCTCTGATTCAAGGATTGGCGGACGGTAGCATCGACGCAATTGCCACAGATCATGCGCCGCATCACCCCGCCAGCAAGGATGTCGAATTCGACCGCGCGCCTTTCGGAATCACGGGCTTTGAGACCGCACTGGCACTCGGCTTGAGCGAGTTAGTTCATCCAGACAGGCTGTCACTGATGAGGTTGGTGGAGCTCCTTACGACCGGCCCCGCAGGGGTGCTGGGGATCGAGCGAAAAATTGCCGAGGGCGAAATCGCCGACCTGACGATCTTTTCGACTGATCGTTCCTGGACTTTCCGGGCATCCGATTCCCCGAGCAAGTCACGCAACACACCCTTTGATAGGCGCACGTTTCGCGGGGCGCCAGTCGCAACGGTCGTCGCAGGGCGCGTAGTCTGTAAGGAATTGGCCGCGACGCCTGCGCCGAATTCGCACAGATAATCTGGTTGCCACTACACCTGCATCAACTATGTCGGGCCCCGGTCTATCGCATCGCGAGCTTCTTGCAAGGCATACTCCTTGGCTAGGTCCATCGTCGGGAACTCGTTATCTCCGTGATGGAGCGTTTGGGTTCGTCCTGGGTGCTTTATCAGCGTGTAATCGTACTTCCAATAGTCGTGGGCCTGCTGATGAAGTTCCATTTCGATTTCTACACCTTTGTAGATAGCTTGAATCATGCGCCAACGCTACCGCTGGCGCGGGCCCATATCGAGAACAACCAAGCTCCCGTTGGTTTCTCCGATCGCAACCCGACGATAACACCGTTCGTCCCCGAATCGCCCCGCAGCCGGACCCGTACGGGCGCCCACTTCTTGATTACGAACCTGGGGCTTCTGAACTGCCTTCCCCCAGTATTGTAGCTGGCTTCCTCGCTCGCGTTGTCGTGATCACGATCACGCTGACTAGAACCAAGAAAGCCCCCAGAATCACTCGCGGGCCGAGGGCTTCGCCGCCTAGGAAATATCCAAGCAGTACAGCCACAACGGGGTTTACATTTGCGTAGGTCCCGACCTTTGTTGGCGATTCATGATGGACTAGCCAAAGGTAGGCGGTAAACGCGACGATAGAGCCGGGGACAATCAGATAGAGCAGTGAGCACCACGCTTCGCGCGAAACGGCCCACGGATGAAAATCACGAAATTCGCCCAGCGCGGCCCCCGTGAGGGTCAGAAACACGCCGCCTGCGAGCATCTGCGCACCGGAGCTCATAGCTTTGGACGGGGGAAGCGGCAGCTTGCGCGTCAGCGCCTACGATATCGACCAGCTCACCGACGCGATGAGCAGTGCTATCGCGCCCGCCCTGTCGACCGGCAACCCGCCTAAGTGCAAAGATCGGCTCATCAACACTGCCACTCCGCCAATTCCGATCAACAGCGCTAAGGCCAATCGGAACGTGAGCCGCTGGGTTCGCAGGAAGACGATTTCTGACAGCGCCATAAACACCGGAGTACTGGCCATCATAACCGCTGCAATTCCCGAAGCTACACGCTGCTCGGCCCAGAACAACAATCCGTAGTCGAGGACGAAGAACAGGATAGCGAGTAAAGACGCAGAGGCCCATTGGCGCCCGCTTGGTGAGCGCTCGCCCTGCGCAATCATCCAGCCATACAAAATAGATAATCGCGAAAGCTAATAGAGTCTTCCACACGGGGCGAGGGGTTCCAACTTCCATTGCAAGCCATCCGATGAGGAGCATCCCTCGAACGCCCAACTGGCAAGACAACACCTGTTTAAGGCGCTACCGCGAAAACACGGAGTTGCGCCCGCAATTTTCACAATCGAAAGGCTCTGTGCCTGTTGAAGCTTAAAGTAGCACTCTGAGCGTGCTCCGGGAAAGGAGCGGCCGGATTGGGTAACAGCGTGAACCAGCTTTTAAATTTTCTAATGCGCGGTGGGTTCGGCGGCGGGATGCATGCCGTGCTGCGGGACTTCGTGGACACCTCGCGGGGGAGG
>Ga0182024_10008218_pt1 | contig 22129 bp, 19 predicted proteins | sample P32metaG_FD_120480 | JGI IMG/M metagenome (GOLD analysis project Ga0182024, IMG submission 120480) | Permafrost microbial communities from Stordalen Mire, Sweden - P3-2 metaG (Illumina Assembly) | ecosystem: Environmental > Terrestrial > Soil > Wetlands > Permafrost | place: Sweden: Stordalen...
CAGTACTCAGTACTCAGTACTCAGTACCTAGTACCTAGTACCTAGTTGCGGCGCAGTACTCAGTACCTAGTTTGCAGGAAGGCTCGTCGCGTTCGGGGACAGAATATTGAGACTTAGGACTCTCGAATGAATTATCTGCTAAAGACCGAACCTACTGTTTATTCGTTCTCGAACCTTCAGCGCGAGGGCACCACCATCTGGGATGGAGTGACGAACCCTGCGGCGGTGAAGAATCTGCGCGGGATGAAGGCAGGGGAGCGGCTCATCATCTATCACACGGGAGACGAGAAGAGCGCCGTGGGCACAGCGACGGTGGTGTCGGTAGACGACAGTGATCCGAAGAACCCGCAGGTGAAGATCAAAACCGGCAAGCCGCTGCAAAAGGCGGTAACCCTGGCCGAAATCAAAGCCAACAAACTATTCGCCGGGTCGGGATTGGTGCGGCAGGGACGATTGAGCGTCGTTCCCTTAACCGACGCTCAATATAGGTTTCTTACGGGCGAGTAGCTCTTTTCTCCCGTGCTTTTCCCGGCGTCTTTAGTGCACTTTGGCATCGCGGCGAATCAGCGCGTGGTCCACGAAAAAACCCAAGCCAACCGCTAATGGAATTACGCCAAAGGTCGCCGCAGTCATCGCATCCGGTTCGGTGCGGCCGATCAGGACGAAAGTGACGATATAGCCGATTGCGCCGGCTACCAGCAGAATGCCGGAGCGGCGCGAGCGAGCTGCCTCTGAAAGCTCCGGTTGCATGGGAACATCGACTCCGCGCGCAATCGCCGCCAGACGCTCCTCGCTGCGCAGCCTGCGCACGCGGAAAAACGTATACATTGCCGCCATGGGGATGCCCAAACTCATGACTACTGCCGCCAGTCCGACTAAGTTGCCGTCCATTTTGCGCCTCCTGATCATGCGCCGTCCGATCGCAGCGCCCTGTCGTACAGAGCTACGCAGGCAAGAAGAGAAAAGTTCCCTCTCCCGTGTTTTGCAAATCAGGGAAAAGTTACAAAACTTTGCAAAACTCTCACCGTTTTTTAGCAACCCATGAGCTACCCTGAAGGTTCTCAGCGAACGAGGACCTTGTTAGCCAAAATGACTTCCAACCCAGTCAGAACTCAACTCCTATCCTGGATTTGCCGGGGATGTGTATTCGTAGCCATTGCGGCTTTGTTGGTCTTGAATCTCTGCGCCCAGGAGACGCAGGAAAAAGTCGACGTCGATGATGTGACGCGAACTTTTGTCGTGCATCTGCCTCAAGGCTACGACCCGCAACAGCACTATCCGGTGGTGATTGTTCTGCACGGGCAGAATCAGGATGCCGACGATATGGCGCGGCTCACGCACTTCAGCCAATTCGCGGAGAAAAATGGGGCCATTGCGGTCTATCCCAATGCCATGCGTGGCCAATGGAATATTGGAGTGCGTCCCGAGGAACCGGCGCAGGAAATGCCGCGCCGCGGAACTGGCCGCCGCGGCGGGTGGGGAGGTGGTGGTGGCGGTTATCCGGGTGGGGGCGGTGGCGGCTATCCGGGCGGGGGTGGTGGCGGTTATCCCGGCGGCGGACAGAGCGGAGGCCAGAATCCCGACGAAAACAAGAAGCGGCCTGAACCTCCCGATGACGTGGCCTTTCTCAGCCAGATGCTGGACCAGTTGGCGATGAAGTTTTCCGTCGATAGCAGCCGCATTTATGCGACCGGTTTGGGCGATGGCGGATTCATGGCGGAGCGAGTCGGTTGCAACATGGCTGAGCGCGTCGGCGCAATCGCAGTTGTGGCAGCGGCATTGCCAAAGACGATGATCTGCCTTCCGTCCCGGCCCGTGCCTGCGCTGTTCATCGATGGCACAGACGATCCCATAGTTTCTTATAGCGGAGGAAACTACAAACCGGGACGCTTCCACGTGCTGTCTGCCGAAGAGAGCGCAAGAACCTGGGCGAAGTTCGACCGCTGCGAAGAGAAACCCTCGCAGGACAAAATACCGCCTTTGAACAAAGACAAGGACAGCAAAGAAACCAAGACTTTTACCTTTAGCGGCTGCCACGACAACGCTCAAGTTGTTCTGTACGCAGTCAAGAACGGCGGCCATACGTGGCCTGGGGGCGAGCAGTATATGTCCGAGAAAGAAGTCGGTAAGACCAGCAACGCGCTAAACGCCAACCAGAGCATTTGGAGCTTCCTGAGCACGAAGAAGCTACCGGTTGAGAATGGCGCGGCGAAGTAGCGAGTTGCGGTCCCTCAGAGGCTAAAGCCGAGTTTCCGGCGCCCGGATGGCAGGGCTGGAAGAGGTTGCGGAAAAACTCGGTTTTCGCCTCGCAGCGCCTCAAGGCGCGATTGATAACGCGGTCTTTACGGTATGCCTGAAGGCATACCCTGATCGAATATCGAGTTCTCCGCAAGCCGTGGAAGCAATGTCCCCTCCCAATCCCATTCATAGGATACCTTCTCGTCACTCCAGGTTCGAGTGCGCCTGCGGATAGAACTTGGCGATCATTCGCCCGGTCATCAATCCGCCTTCGTATTCAGGAATGATCACTTCGTCCGCACCCGAGTTGCGCATGGCCTGCGCGTAGCGGGATTGGCCGGCGCGGGTAATGATGCGCGCTTTCGGGTTGAGAGCCTTTGCGGTCACAGTTATATAGAGATTGTCGGCGTCGTTGTCGATCACGATGCAGACGCCGCGCGCGCGCTCAATTCCTGCGGATTGCAGGATGTCGTGCCGCTTGGCATCCCCGTGAATGACAAGCACTTTTTCTTTCAGCAGCTCACGGCACATGCCTTCGTTGGTCTCAATCAGGACAAAAGGAATTTTCAAGCGATTGAGTTGATCCACTACGGTACGGCCGACCTGGCCGTAGCCGCAGATAATAAAGTGATCGCGAATTTTTTCGATGGTGATGTCGTTGACCATGGTTCTCCAGGCCTCCACACCCTGGCGCTTGAAGATGGTGACCGCAACCCGCTCCGCCACCCAGAGCTGAAAACCGAATACCCCGATATAGACGAAGATGGCAAATAGTTTGGTCGCGTTGCGGACGTGACGGACCTCGATTGCGTGGGGATGGATCATCCAAAACAGAGCGTCTTGCCAACCTATTCCTTCCAGCCGCCGGTAGACGAACACGCACATCAGGCTGAAGCCGGCGAAGAACACTAGCGGCAGCCATAGGCGGCGCACAAACAGAAGAAGGATGCGGAACATGAGGGAGAGATATTACAGGAAGTGGAGCGATGGGACAACGGGCAGTGAGCCTCGCTAAAAAATCGATGGCGCGAATCGTCTTCTTGAATTCCATCGATAGAATTCCATCGATAAGAAAACACCCTCCGCTAAATCTGCGGAGGGTGGAGGCGACGCTTGGGAGAAGCGACTTGACTGTGATTTTATTTAAAGAGGTTCAAAGTATTTGTGGCATCGTCGACATAGTAGAGCCCCTGGCCGAGCACCGGGACTAATCCGAAAAGAGCGCCGGCTCCCGGCGGATTGCCGCTGCTATCGAGGAGGGTCTTGTTAATCTGATCGCCGTCTGGGGTGGTCTCGACTAGGAAACCGTTGTTGCCGTTGACGGTGAGAATGTTTCCGTCCAGGCCAACTGCGAGTCCGAGCGGATCGTTGAGATTGCCGCCCTGGCTGACAGTGGCGCCGGTTCCTGCCGAGGTCACGCGAAATATTGGATCGGGAATTGTGGTCACGCGATTGTTGAGGCTATCGGCCACGTAAAGCGTATCCGGGTTATGGCTCAAACCCAGGCCCGTCGGTCCAATTACGAGTGCTGCGGGATCGGTACGCTCGGCAAAACCCGAAGCTATCACTGTGATCGACTGCAGGCTCGGCATCGTCGCACGCGATACCGCCAGCGACAAGCGGACCACGGTTCCGCCGTGAACAATGCTTCCGCCGGCGGCCACGGTTCCATTCAGAACGTTGGCCACGAATAAATCCGCGCGGCTTCCGGAATCAAACGTTGCCATATCCCATGGACCGTTAATCAGCGAGCCATAAAAGGTTTCGACCACGTTACCGTTGCTGTCTAACACGAGAAGGCAACCGGCTTGCGCAGTGGCGGCTGTGCCGTCGGTGGTGGGCAGACTGCCGACGATCACCCAGCCCGCGCGAAGGACCGAGAGTGCTGTGGTCAAGCCTACGCCGCCGGGGCACGGCCCGGGCAAAGTGTTGGGGTTGATTTGAGCGAACAAAGTATTCGTGCCATCCGGGGAAATTTGAACGATGGATGTGCCGGTGCCTTGAAGATTCGAACTGCTATTGAAATTGCTGACCAGCAAGTTGCCTTGCAATAAAGAACCCACGCTTGCGGGAACGCGGACGAGGCCGTAAGGATTCAGGTCTCCATTAGCCGGTATGGTGGAGGCAACTACCGAAATGCTGCCAGGCGCGCGTAAATGGCTTGCCTGGGCGGGAGCGGCTACTGCGCACGCGGCCGCAAAAAGCGTTAGAGCTGCGCAGGCGAATGGAATCGATGGTTTCATTTTCATGAGGACTCCTTCTGAGAGTGCGAGTTTCGACGAAGCTTGGCGACCGCGTGAGACGACCGCATTGCAGGAGCTAGTGTGGGGCAGGTCGAAAAAGAGATTGTCAGAAGATTGTCAAAACCCTGTCACTTCTGGCGCTGTGCACGGTGCGGCAGATGATTGGGGCAAGAGTCATCGAATTAACTGGCGCAGTTCGCGGCGCAGAATTTTTCCCGAAGCCGTCTTGGGAACGACTTCCACAAAATGCACCTCGCGCGGCTGCTTGTAATGAGTAAGGCGGTCGGCGACAAAGGCGCACAATTCGTCTTCCATTTTCTTGCAGGTCACAAATCCTTGGCGCAGCGCGATGAACGCTACCGGAATTTCGCCTGCGGCCGCGTCGGGCCGGCCCACGACCCCGCACTCGCGGACCGCCGGATGCTCGAGCAGAACGCCTTCCACCTCGGCCGGCGCAACCGGAAAACCTTTGTATTTGATCATTTCCTTGCGGCGGTCGACAACGCGGTAGAAACCTTCGCGGTCGCGGGTGACAACGTCGCCCGACCAATACCATCCGTCGCGCAGAACCGCGGCGGTCGCCTCGGGCTCCTTCCAGTAGCCCCGCATGAACTGCGGCCCACGCATTACCAACTCTCCGGGCTCGCCGTCGGGTACGTCGGCAATTGCGTCCGGGGTTGCGGCAAGATTTTCCGTGCCTATGACACGGCACTCCGTATGGGCAACCGGATGTCCGATCGAATCGGGACGATACAGTTCGGGTTCAAGAAAGCCCACATGCGTAACCGGCGAAGCTTCCGTCATGCCATATCCCTGGCGCACCAGAATTCCAGTGAGCGAAGTAAATCTGCGCGGCAGTTCTGGCGCAAGCGGCGCGGCACCAGACTTCACCCAGCGCACGCAATGTTTCGTGGGAAATTGGCCGGCCTCGGCGGCGAGGCAAAGGGCATTCATGGCCGGAGGCACCAGAGGCATCATAGTGATCGATTCCTCGGCGAGCAGCGCGGTGAGTTGGGCCACGTTGAAGCGCGGCATTAGGACGAGTGTTGCTCCGACGATGAAGGCTGGGTTCAAAACTACGTTCAGACCATAGATGTGATAAAGAGGCAGAAAGCAAAGAATGTTGTCGTCAGCGGTGAATACGACCGCATTCGGACCCAGAAGTTGATACACATTCGCCACCAGATTGTGGTGCGAGAGCATCACGCCTTTGGGCAGACCGGTGGTGCCGCTTGAGTAAGGCAATGCGGCCAATTGTAGGTTCGACGGCTGATCGGGTCTGGGTAGCTGGCTACTGAGCGGCCGCAACAGAGCGGAAAACATTTCTGCGCCGCTTCCCTGCTTCCGCGTGCAATAAACGCGGCGCAGGTTGGACAGGCTCGCGAGGCTGATGCCGTCGATGTTCGCTCCATCGGTAATCAGAAACACCGCGCCGGAATTTGCCAACTGATGCCGGACCTCGCGCTCGCGATAGGTTGGATTCAACAGCGTGGGAATTGCTCCGGCGAGCGTAGCCGCGTGATAGGCGGCGCAGAATTCCCAGGAGTTGGGCAGGAAAATCGCGATCACTTCTCCCGGCTGCAATCCGGCTGCGATCAGACCGCGAGCCAGGTTTTCCACCAGTTCTCCGTACTCGGCGAAGGTGATGCGCTTGCCGCAGGAAGGGTCTACCAGTGCCGTCTTCGCGGCGTGTCGCTGGCAAGAGGCGAGGATCGCATCATGCACAAAAACGTTCGTCGGATCGGCATAGAGCTGGGTGCGCAGCATGGCGGGGATGATTGTAACGGAAAGAACCAGCGGGGACATGTGTGGAAGCCGACTTGATCGCAGAGATAAAATAGAGACCAGGCAAGCGGGTACGGCTATGACACGGGCTGAAACTTTATTCCAGACGCCTTTACTGACGGTAACTCAGTTCGACCATCCACAGAACCAAGTGCACGTGGATGGCCGCCTTGAAATCACTCCGGCCTACGCAATTACCTTTTTGCGCAGCGGCGAGTTTCGCATTGTGCGGAGATCGGGCGCGTGGGATTTTGCTCCCGGCGATGTATTGATCTCCTATCCCGGCATGCCGCAACGAGTGTTTCATCCGGCGGAAGGCGCCAAAGACGAGTGCGTCGGCATTCGCTTCGAGAAAGATCTGCTGGAGGACGCGCTGGGCGCGGTTCCAGACTCGCATTCGGCTGCCAAGGCCGGCGCTTCGTCGCGCTCTGCGTTTCAAATGAGAATGCTCTTCGAGGCAGTGCGGTCGAAAGATCGTATGAGCGCGGAAGGAGTGGCGCTGGCCGCGGCGCAAGCATTTCTGCCGCAGGAAAAAAATCGGTCCGATTGGACTTCCGTAGAACGAAGCTTTGGCTGGTACCGTGTGCGAATCCAGCGGGTGTGCGAGCTTCTAATGCAGCAATATGCGAGCAGCCACAGCCTGACGGAACTGGCGGCGGTTGCGCAGATGAGCCCGTTCCATTTGAATCGTGTGTTTCATTACATGATGGGCCTGCCGCTGCACCAATATGCGATCCGGTTGCGGATTGCGGTTGCGGCCCGGGGAATTCGGGAAGGGCAATCAGTTACCGATGCCGCCTATTCGGTGGGATTCAACAGCGTCAGTTTCTTCTCCCGTTCTTTCCGCAAACATTTTGGAGTGTCGCCGCGGCAGTACCGGGAGCAGCGTATTTCCGCTGGTGCGCCGCAGATTTGAAGGAGAATATTCGATGCAGCCGGATTTTCAGACAGCGGTTTTACTCGTCATCGATGTGCAGCAGGCGCTTAACCATCCCCGCTGGGGCAAGCGCAATAATCCGAACGCGGAGGCTAACATCGCCAAACTGCTGGCGGAATGGCGGAGAAAGAAGCGTCGGGTGATCCACATCCATCATTTGAATCCGAAGCAGGAGAGCCTGTTTGACGGCAATGGGTTCGAAGTAAAGCCGGAGGCGGCGCCGCTTTCTGAGGAGCCGGTTCTCACGAAGAACGTCAACAGCGCATTTATTGGAACCGATTTGCGGCAGCGGCTGGATGCGATGAACGCGACGCGGTTGGTGCTCGTGGGGATGACGACCGATCACTGCGTTTCGACTACTGCCCGCATGGCCGGAAATTTTGGCTACGAGACCTATGTAGTTTCCGATGCTACGGCCACATTCGAGAGGACAGGGGTACGCGGCCAGCACTATTCGGCGGAGGAGATGCACGAGACCGCCCTGGTTAGCATTGTAACCACGGTGGAGCTCAGCTGAACTTTTGGGTCATGAGAGAGAATCGGTCCCGCAGGCGGCAAAAAGCGGATTCTCAACTATTTAATTTAAGGGTACGGTACGGTACTTTTGTTTATCTCTTAGTTATCAGTAAAAATCAGTATAGCCGCATCTGACTGAAGTTGAAATGATCCTTCCTAATCTTAGCTGTCTACGGCGGGGGCCAAACGCAATCAAATCAAGGTCTCGATTCGGGGAATTCCCAGCGCATCCTGTGTGTCGACGACGAACCCGCTACGCTTAAGGCTCGCGAGCTTCTGCTGGAGTCCGCCGGATACACCGTGTTTACTGCCGTTTCCGGGACGAAAGCGCTCGCTTTTCTAAGCAGGGGGTCGGCCGTTGATCTGGTATTGCTGGATTTCTCAATGGGCGCAATGAACGGGGACGAACTTGCCATAAAACTGCGGGAACTCTATCCGAAGTTGCCGTTGATTGCCGTATCGGGCGTAGAGCAGTTGCCTGCCAGTCTTTTGCAAGTGGTTGACGGGCGCGTTCGTAAGGGACAGACGCCGGAAACGCTTCTAGCCACGGTTTCAGAAGTGCTTGGCCGGTCGAAGGGAAAAGCGGAGGCCGAGCGGCCGGCGGCCACGTCTACCATTCTGTGCGTGGACGATGAGGAGTTGCAGTTGAAAATGAGGGCTGCGCTGTTCGAGTCGGCAGGGTTTGAGGCGCTGCAGGCGCGCTCCGCCAACACGGCGCTGGAAATCTTCAGTACGCGGCGTATCGATGCAGTGGTGATGGATTACTGGTTATCGGGCACGAACGGCACCAAAGTGGCTGAGGAAATGAAGCGGTTACATCCGCGGATTCCGATTGTGATGTTGTCCGGTTATTCTTCGTTGCCAGGCGAAGGCTCGGTAGTAGATGCATGGCTGCGAAAGGCAGAGGTCGAACCGGAAGCGCTTGTGAATGAAGTTCGACGGCTCATTGGTTTTCAAAGTGATTTGCAGCAAACGTCCATTTCCTGAACGCACATGCGAAGCGCGAGATGTTCGTCACAAACGGGCCGGGCTGTTTTTTGCGCTCTAGCGGTCTTATTTTTCATGGCGGCAGGTGTTGCCTCCGCCCTTTCCGACAACGAGGACAATGCCGACAACCAGAACCCTGTAAAGCACCTGAGCCTTGCCGAACTGGGCGACATTCAAGTTACTACCGCATCCAAAGAACCGGAACGCGCAGTCAAAACCACAGCCGCGATTTATGTAATCACTCAAGAAGATATCGAGCGCTCGGGCGCAATTACGATTCCAGAGGCGCTACGTCTGGCTCCGGGAGTAGAAGTAGCGCGAATCGACAGCCACACCTGGTCGGTCGGCATACGCGGTTTCGGCAGTAACCTTACCCGCAACGTGCTGGTCCTGATTGATGGGCGCACGGTCTATTCCACCCTGCTGGCGGGAACCTATTGGGAAGTGCAGAACGTAATGCTGGAGGATGTGGATCGCATCGAAGTGATCCGCGGACCCGGCGGCACGATCTGGGGCCCAAACGCCGTGAACGGCGTGATCAACATTATTACCAAGACCGCCAAGGAAACGCATGGAGCACTGGTAAGCGCCGAAGCGGGCAATCTGAATTCGGGGTCAGTGGATGCGCGATACGGGGGCGGCAATGGGAAGAACTTCGATTACCGTGCCTACGTTCTGGGGTTTGATCGCGGACCGGAATACCATCCCGATGGAAACAACTTTGATCGCTGGCGCGCAGCCCAGGGCGGCTTCCGCATGGACTGGCAGAAAGACGTTCGCAATAGTCTTACCTTCCAGGGCGATCTCTATGACGAGGGCGCGGGCACAGGCGTAAGTGCGACCAGTTACACGCCACCGTACTCGCAGACGGTTTATGGCACGGAACGTCTTTCCGGCGGGAATGTTCTAGGGCGCTGGCGGAAGGTGTACGGCGAGGGAACGGACTTCCAGCTACAAGCTTTCTATGACCGCACGAATCGCCATCAGCCAAATTTTGCCGATTTGCGCAATACCTACGACGTGGATTTTATCGACCGCTTCAGGCTGCCTGGGCGGCAGGAGATTTCCTGGGGACTGGGAGCGCGCTTCAGCCGTGGGGACAATCCGGTGGTGGTTTCGGGGCTGACTTTCGAACCTAGTCTGAGAACCGATCGTCTGCTTACCGCTTTTTTGCAGGACGAAATCACTCTGATCGATAACCGTTTGACCTTAACCGCAGGCACAAAGTTTCTTCGTACAAATTTTACCGGGTGGCAGCTGCAACCTACCGGCCGGATACTCTGGACTCCAAGCGATAAACAGAGTGTGTGGGCTGCCTTCACGCACGCGGTTCGCACTCCTTCGGATGCGGAAGAAAACTTTTCGCTGCTGGGATTCACCGGGCAGATCGTGAATGGATTGCCGTTCTTTGCTCGCTTCAATCCCAATCCGAACTTCCGCTCCGAAGAACTCAATGGCTATGAAGCGGGCTACCGCTTGCTTCTGGATAAGACGGTTTATTTTGACCTAGCCGCTTTCTACAACCACTACGGCGATCTTTTTAGCGAAGACATCACCGGCGCGCCTTATGTGGAGACGAACCCCGCTCCGACGCACATTCTTCTTCCGGCTGATTTCGGAAACGGATTGATGGGGACTACGAAAGGAGTGGAGTTCGCTCCGGAGTGGAGGCCGGTGCCTTCCTGGCGTTTGCGCGCATCGTATTCCTATTTGCAGATGGATATCAAGAAGTCTCCCGGATCTCTCGACATAGGCACCGCTCCATTTGTAAATGGCTCCAGCCCGAAACATCAGTTAGCGCTTCTCTCCGGGATTGACTTCGCGAAGGTATATAGTTTCGACCTGACTTATCGTTATGTCAGTACTCTTCCACTTGTCGATTCCCTTCCGTCACCGGGCATTCCGGCGTACTCGACAGTAGATTCCCGGTTCGATTGGCAAGTCCGCCGGCAGTTCAAGTTATCCGCGGTTGGTCGGAACCTGCTGCAGCCCCACCATCCCGAATACGGCGGGGTCGATCCCGGGCCTTTGGTGGGGATCAAGAGAACTGCATACGGGCAGATCACGTGGACACCGTGACCGCGGTTCGAACCATTATTGGAGTTGCCCGCAGCTCTTTGTCCTTGGCAAAGGCAGCCAGTGCACGCGCCAACTCCAGGCGGTCGCGAGCCCCACGATTCGTTCCGCTCCTTGTGCTGCTTTCGCTTTTCGCAACAGTTTTTCTTTCGGCCCAACAGCATCCCACCGAAGCTCAGGTAAAAGCCGCCTATCTCTACAACTTCGGGAAATTTGTGACGTGGCAACCGGACCAAGTTGCCAACTCCGGTTCACTCGACATCTGTGTAGTGGGGAAAGATCCTTTCGGGCCGGTGCTCGACGCCACCGTGGCAGGGGAAAGCATTGATGGCAGGAAGATCACGGTAAAAAGGATTGGGAAAGTTCAGGATGCGCCAGAGTGCCGCATCCTGTTCGTAGGCTTGTCGGAAGAGGCCCGCCTGGGATCGATATTGGCGGCCGCCCAGCGTTTTGGCATGCTCACGGTGAGCGACATTCCAAACTTCGTGGAGCAGGGCGGCATTATTGAATTCGTAAGCCAGCAGGATCGCATTCGCTTCGCGGTAAACCGTGCCGCAGCCGCGCAATCGCACCTGGTGCTGAGTTCGCAACTGTTGAAGGTAGCCAGCAAAATAATCGACAAGAAATTGCCCGGGAGCCAGCCATGAGCGTCGCGCGGCCACGATCGATTTCGATGCGTCTCACCATGATGAGTTTGCTGGTGAGCGCTGCGGCTTTGCTGCTGGCGTGCGCGGGCTTTTTTATTTATGACCAGATCAGCGTGCGTCAAAGCCTGATCCACACCATGTCAGCGCAAGCGCAGATTATCGGCTCGAATAGTGTTTCAGCGTTGCTGTTTAACGATCCGCAGGCCGCATCCAATAGTTTGTCAGCGCTGAAAAACTCCCCCAATATCGCGTCCGCCGGAATTCTGACTGCCGACCGGCGCCCATTCGCGACTTACAGCCAAAGCACAGCGGATGATGTTGTAAGCGTTCCAACGTTATCCGACAGTCGTGGTGAAGGATACTGGTTCGGAGCAAATCATGCAATTTTGGTCCGCAAGATTGTTTCCGAGGGCAAGCTGGTGGGTTACGTGTACATTCGCGCGGACCTGCGCGAAATCGACCAGCGCCTACGGCGGTACCTGCTTATCGCTGGCGCAGTGCTGGTGTTTTCGCTTTTATTCGCCTTACTTATTTCTTCGGCATTCGGCCGCTCGGTGGCGCAGCCGATTGTAAAACTGGCGGAGACGGCGCGCACCGTCACCCGTGACCGAGACTATTCCGTGCGAGTGGCACCCACCGGCCAGCGGGACGAACTGGCGGTGCTGATTGACGCCTTCAACGAGATGTTGCGAGAAATTCAACAGCGCGACCGGGCGCTGCAAAGTGCGCATGATTTGTTGGAGCAGCGAGTGTCCGACCGCACGCGGGATTTGGTTTCGGCGAACCAGGAGTTGGAGGCGTTTTCCTACTCGGTGTCGCACGATCTTCGCGGACCGCTTGATGCCATCAATGGCTTCAGTTATGTGCTGATTTCAGCCCACGGAAAGCAACTGGATGAGGCCGCCCGAGAGTTGATCCAGAACATTCGCGCATCGGCCAAGCGGATGTCGGAATTGATCGACGATCTGCTCAATTTGTCGCGCGTTACCACCAGCATCATGCACCGCGAAACCGTCGACTTGAGCGAATTTGCGCGTTCGATTATGGAAGAGCTTTGCCATACCGCTCCGGCGAGAAAGGTGGAGTTCATCGTGCCCCCCAGTGCGGAAGCCCATGCCGATGCGCGGCTGCTGCGGATTGTCATGGATAATTTGCTGCGCAACGCGTGGAAATACACTTCGCACCACAAGAGCGCACGGATTGAATTTGGAAAGATGGTCAAGAATGGCCGCACAATTTATTTTGTGGCGGACGATGGCAGCGGCTTCGATTCGCGGTCTGCGGACCGGCTCTTTCAACCTTTTCAGCGGCTCCACTCGACTGCGGAATTTCCGGGCAATGGAATCGGGCTTGCCACCGTGCGCCGCATCGTGCAAAGACATGGCGGAGAAGTGTGGGCGGAAGCGGCGGTGGAAAAGGGCGCTACGTTTTACTTTACGTTGGAATCGCGGCGCGGCGGGGTGCAGTGAGCAGCCACGGGCTCGTTTCAGCGGGGCAGAGTTGGAACTGGCTTACTTCCCGCTTCATCTTTGAATTGCCGCTCGGTGCCTACAAAGAACTCTTCGTAGTTTCGCTGGCCTGAGGCGCCAGCCTCTTCGGCGTTGATCTTGCCCCAGATCATTCTTCCGGCTCCGGAACTCGGGAGCTGTCGCAAACCGGCATCGGAGTAATAGAAGTACGAATCTTTCGCCCAGCCATATTGCGCGGGCGAAGATGTGGCGAGTACGCCAGAAGCAGGAAACTTGACTACGGCTTGTCCTGACTCTATGGGCAGGATTTTGGCGCCGGGCACACCAAATTCGACCTGCACCCATCCGGTGTAATTCTCGGGAATCAGGAATTGCAGCGAACGGCGAGGCGAACTCCGCGTCGCAACGCTGACCCACGCAGCTACGCCAACGATAACGGCCACAGTGAAGACGCCCACCAGGATTCGAGTCCACCGATTGGCGGCATGGGGAAACAACCAACCTGAAACTTCGCCCTCAGGCTTTTGCCGAAAGCTGACTATCGTGGAATATACAGTGACCAGAGTCAACAAGGCGGTGGCGAGGTATGCGATCATCCGAATTCCAAATTTGATTTTTGTTAGATGTCTATGTGCATCGCGATTCTCGTATTTCGATAGACTGTCTAAATTCCGGGCGAACTGCTCGTAAGATAACCACGGATAAAACACTCCGCTTCGCGAGCCGCTCGTGTATGTAGGTGGCGATTGCCGGGCCGTAGAACGACCACATGATGAGCGCGGCCAGCAGCGCGATTCTGGCTGCAGCGTACGGTCGAAACAGGCTGATGTAGGCCGCGATCAAAATCAAGAACGAACCCAGCAGAGCGAGAAGCTCGAACGGGCTAATGGTCACGCCATATGCCGCCAGCGACAGCAGCGTCAGAAGGTGAACCGCGGTTATGATGGCGGTCACAAAATAAATAATAAAAGGCAGCATTAGGTTTCAGTCCATCTTCAGATATGGGCCGTCATTTATGGTCAATCATTCGAGTACGGCAATCATTCTAACGTTTTTTGCATGGGCAAGACATAGACGTAGTACACCAGCACAAAGATAAGCGCGACGAACGCCGCGATGGAGAATGCGAGAAGCAATCCTTGACGGGTGGTAAAAGACGAGCCTTTCGTCCGCTTCTTGATTCTCTTCATGAACTTCAAGGCTGCGTCAGGCGGGATTCAGGGCTGGGCTCCGATCTCGAAGTTCAAGGTTGAGAGAGAAAGCCGGTATTGATATTGAGCGTTCACATAACCGATGGCGGCGTCGGTTTGCTGAAGTTGGGCCTGACTCAGTTCGACGATCGAGCCCAGACCTAATTGATAACGGCCCTGAGCAAGATTCAAGCTCAGGTCGGCTTCTTTGGACAGTTCTTCGGTAACGCTGACCCGCTGAAACGCGGTTTTAGCCGATAGCCACGCGGTGCGTACATCGCGGGCCACGCGATCGCGCAGATCGCGCGTGCTCTCAGCGGCGGCTTTCGCCCTGTAATTTGCTTCAGAAGCTTCGGAGGTAAATAGAAATCCGTTGAAGAGCGGCACACTCATATTCACTCCCATGGCGCCATACCAACTGGAAACAAAATAGTTGGGGAAACATCCGCCGAAACAATCGGGACGCACTGGGCTTACTCCGGCGATGCCGAGAGCGCTAATTGTCGGTAGTAGTTGATCGCGCTGGGCGCGATGAAATTTTTCCGCAGCCTGTTGGTTGTAGTTCAGCGATTGCAGGTCGGGGCGCTGCTGCATAGCCGTGTTAATGAGCACGTCGACGTCCGGCGGAGGCAAAGGAATTGTCCCGGTCTGGTCTTCCGTCAACTCATATTGGACTTGCTTATCGAAACCAAGCACCGCGCTCAGCGTGGCAATGGTCGAGTCGACATTGTTCTGCGCATCGAGGAGCAAAAGCTGGGCTTGAGAGAGAGTTACCTTTGCAAACGAGAGATCGAGGCCCGATTTCAGCTTATTTTTTGTGAGTTCGTCGATCTGATGTTCCACCGACTGGCGAGTAGTAACGGTTTGTTGAGCGACTTTGAGCAGGGCCTGAGCCTGCAAAGCGTTGTAGAAAGCCTGGTCGGTAGCCAGAATGATATCTTCGGTTGTTGCCAGCGAGTTTGCCTTCTGCGCCTTCTCTTGAAGCTTTGCCGAAGAGACCAGGTTCGCGGTGCGGCCAAAGTCGGTGATGAGCTGGCTGAGAGTAACTCCAGCGCCGGCATGCTCCAGCAGACGAGGAGCGTTGAGCGCTCCAGCACCGATGCGACTACCCTCGTTAGCATCGACCGCAGTGATGGCGCCGTTGAAGCTGGGTAGCTCCGCCGCTCGCACCTCGCGGTAAACCTGGTGCTGCGCCAGGCCGAGCAGGCGTCCGACGCTAATTTGCGGGTTGTTCTTGATGGCCACCTGCTCGGCCTGAGTGCGGGTCAACCGCATTGCGCCGTTTGCGGGCTGGGTGGCTTGATCAGCTGGCTGAGTCGCTGAGGCACCGGCTTGCAACGCACTGGCGGGAGGAAACGTTGCGCTTAGCGCGGCGTGAGCTTCTGGAGGTATACGCGCGCTCGGCGCCGGCTGCGGTTCCGGTGCGGAGGGTAAGTTCTGAGGCACTGGAGGAGCTTGGGCCCGGGCAAACTGCGGCCCGCCGGCGCCGGCGGAAAACAAAAGCGTGCAAAGTACAAAACGTTGTGCGCTGTTCATCGCGGTTGCCTTCTGCTTCATTACGCTGTCTCCGTGGGCAGAGCCGCCGACGTTTGCGGTTTACGCTTGCCATATACCAGAAGGTATGCAGCGGGCACGATGAAAACGGTAAGCACCACTGACGAAGTCAGGCCTCCGATGATCGCCTTCGCCATGGGCGCGTATTGTTCCGCGCCGGTGCCCAGCTTCATCGCCATCGGGATCATTCCGATAATGGTGGCGAGCGAGGTCATCAGGATCGGGCGCAAGCGCACGCGGCACGCGGTGATTATGGCGTCCATTGGCGACAAGCCCTGCCGTTCGAGGTTGTGAGCGAAGTCAACGATCAGAATGCTGTTCGAATCTGCAATGCCCACGAGCATCAGAACTCCCATCAGAGACATCACGTTCAAAGTGCTACCTGTAAGCGGAAGGATGATCAGCACACCGACAAAGCCCATGGGAATCGCCAGCATGATCAGGAAGGGATCGATGAACGACTTAAATTGCGCGGTGAGAATCAAGAACAGCAGGACGAATGAAATTAGAAAACCGAAAGCGAAGCTTTTAAACGATGCTTCCATTCCCTGCACCATTCCGCGGAGGTTTACGCGCACATTGCCGGGAACGTTCTCTTTGGCGAGAATCTTCCGAATCGAACTGGTCACACGGCCGAGATCCTCGCCGCCCGGCGTCACATAAATATCAACCGCGCGCTGAATCTGATAGTGATCGACTTCGGTCGGTGTCTGAACCTGTTTCACGCTGACAACGTTGTTGAGTACGGTTGTCGGCCTTCCCTCGCCCGCGCAGGCCCATGCGGGCTGGCCGCTGCCCAGTCGTGGCGCTCCGGCTGGGCCACAGTTCAGGCCTGCTCCCGCGCCAGGATCGCGCAAAGGAATCTGGCCGAGGTCGGCCATGTTGTGAATAGCGGCTGGACCTTTTTCGAAGAACTGAACGGTCAGGTAGTAGTCGTTGCCACTTTTACGATCGACCCAGTAGTTGGGGGCGATCATGTAGTTTGAGTTGAGGGCCGTAATGACGTTATCTACGACGTCTTTCTGGCTCAGACCCAACTCCCCTGCGTGAACGCGATCGACATCCAGGCGTAGCGCAGGGTAGTTCATATCCTGCGGAATAAAAACCTGGCCGACGCCGTGAATCTCACGAATTTCCGCGGCCAGATTTTCGGCGATGCCGTGAATCTCCTCGAGATTGGGGCTGCTCACCTGCACATCGATGGGCGCGGGCATACCCATATTCAAGATGGCGTCGACCATGGAGCCGCTGGAGAAGAATGTGCGGATATCGGGAAACTGGCTGGCCATCTTTTTTTGAACGCGATCCATGTATTCAAAGCTGCTGACGCGGTGGTCGCCGTTCAGTTGCACCTGAACCGTTGCGGTGTACGCACCGGAATTCGTTGTGTAGAGCGCAGAGAAATCGGGTACGACACCGATGTTGGAGACGATCCTTCTGAGGTCCTTGCCTTCCATCGTGCTCTTGATCAGGTCTTCCACTTTGGCGACGTATTGGTCAGTCACTTCGATGCGGGTTCCGGTTGGAACTTTTAGATTGATGGTGAATTGCCCGGCATCGGTTTTGGGAAAAAATGCAAGGCCCATCAGCGGGTAGATTGCCAGACTCGCCAGGAATACTCCGCTCAAAATTGCGACAGTCAGCCCTGGACGCCGCACGGCACGCCGGACCCAGTATTCGTAGTAATCCAGGAACTTGTTGAACATGCGGTTGAAGCGGGCATTGAATCTCTCCATCCACGACTTATGAGAGGTCTCAAGACCCTCCACCTCGTATTCCGCATGTTCAACTTCAGCGCCGTGCGGTACGGCTTTCAGAAAACGCGAACAAAACAACGGAATCACCGTCATCGCGACTACGAACGAAGCCAGCAGCGAAAGACAGAAAGCCAGAGCCAGCGCGGAGAATAAATATTTGGCTACACCATAGAGAAAGACGACGGGAAAGAAGTCGACCACGTCGACCAAAGTGGCCGCCAGGACGGCCAGATTCACTTCAGAGCCACCAACCTCTGCGGCGACTCGGGGCGCTGCGCCCAGTTCCAGATGGCGGTAAATATTTTCCAGCGAGATCACTGAGTTGTCGATCACGCGGGAGAAAGCGAGCGCCATACCGCCAAGAATCATGGTGTTGATGGTGCCGCCCATCATAGCGAGGACAACAAAGGCAGCCAGTGCCGAGAGCGGAATCGAGAGCAAAACAGCCGAGGTGGCGCGAAAGCTTCCCAGGAAAATCAGAATCATTATGCTAGTCAGGATCAGTCCCAAGAAGCCTTCGTGTAACACCGTGGCGATGGCTTCCTTCACATACACAGACTGGTCGAAGACAATGCTGGTGACCATCTGCTTGGGAATGTCATACAAATGCGTGATGAGTTGGCGAACGCCCTCAACCACGGCGATGGTGTTGGTGTCGCCGCCTTGCTTCATGATAGGAATGTAAGCCGAGCGCTGGCCGTCGATGCGCACCACATTGGTTTGAATTCCGTGGGCGTCTTCGGCTTTTCCAACATCGTCCACCGTCACCCAGGACTTGCCGTCGACTTTGAGCGGCAATTTGCCCAACTGTGTCATGTTGTCGACAAGGCTGTTCGAGTAAACGAAGTAATCGTAGGGGCCCATCTTTACATCGCCGGCGGGCAGAATCAGGTTTGCATCATTGACTGCGTGGACTACGTCCATCAGGCTGAGCTGGCGCGACGACAACTTGTAAGGATCGACATAAACCATGATCTGGCGGTAGGTGCCGCCGAATACGCCGGGGATTTCGGCGCCGGGCACGACCGCGATCTGATTGCGGATTTGAAACTGCGCGTAATCGTGGAGCTGCGTTTCGTTCAGTCCTTCGCCTTTTACTGTGACCAGTGCAACCGGCAAACTCGACGCATCAAACTTCAAGACGACCGGCGGAAGCGTTCCCGGCGGCAGACGCTTCAGGTCGGCCAGCGCCAGATTCGATAATTCCGTCACATCGGCGTCGGGGCTGGTTCCGGGCTGGAAATATACCTTGATGATGCTGACGCCCAGCAGGGAGCGCGATTCCATGTGATCGACGCCAGAGGCCAGAGTGAAGAAGCGCTCCAGAGGATCGGTGATATCGGTCTCAATATCTTCCGGCGGCATGCCCGAGTAAAACGTGGCCACAACGACCTCTGGAAGATTAATTGGCGGGAACAAATCGACTGGCATGCGCGCCAGACTGGTAACCCCAATCACCAGCAGCGCCAGGCAGATGACAATGATGAAATACGGATTGCGAATTGAAAATCCTGGCATAGGCCCTATCCGGGTAGTTTTTTACTTCTGCTACCGTTTCTTACCCTCTGCGCAACAAAGATTGCGCTTTTATTGCGTATTGTTTTCGTGGTATTCCATCATCGCTACAGATTGAGCGCGGACTTTCTCTCCGGCTTTCAGGCCGCCGCGGTCGCTGACCACGACCTCCTCGCCTTCGTTCAATCCCGAAACGATTTGCGCATCCGTAGTAGTTTCCATTCCTACTTGAACCGGACGGTGCTCGAGAACTCCATTACTGTTCACCACCATCACGCTGGTCTTGCCTTCCGCGTGACTGATGGCCTGCACCGGAACGGTTGGTACATTCGCTGTCTGGTCAAGCTCCAGTTGGGCATCGGCGTAAAGTCCCGGTACCAGGACGCGCTGCGGATTGGGGACATCCACTTCGGTGTGCATGGTGCGGGTATCGGATCGCACATCCACTGAGAATCGCGCGACTTTGCCGGGAAAGCTGCGGTTGAGCGAGGGCACGCGCACATTTACCGGATCGCCGACGCGAATGTATTGAACGTAGGCTTCCGGAACTGGAATGACCAGGCGAAACAGGTCGTCCTCCGACAACTTCACCAGCGGGATCGCCTGCGTACTCGAACCGGTTCCGGCTTGCATCAGGGTGCCGAGGTTCGCGTAACGCTCGGTCACTATGCCCGGAAACGGCGCGGTAATTTTGGCGTAATCGTAAAGACTTTGATCGTGAGAGAGTTTAGCCTTGGCGACGCCGAGTTGGCTCTGGGCGGCTTCCAGAGCGGACTGGCCGGCATCTACCTGCGACTGAGCCGCTAAATCTTTTCCCTGCGCGTCGTCCACTTCCTGTTGCGCCACGATTCCCGGCTGGCTTTCGAAAACTCCATTCAGGCGCGTGTACTGCAAATGCAGAGCCTTGTACTGCGCCTGGTAACGAGACAATTCATGCTGCGCCCGCGTGACCTGATTATTCGCGTTCTTGATTTCCGCATCGTCTTCCTGCAGCTGCGCTTCCAGCTCGGGGATTTCAAGGATGGCCATGACCTGCCCGGCCTTTACTCGAGAACCGTAATCGACGGTGAGCTTTTTTACGTAGCCGGATTCTTTCGCGTAGACATCGATTTCTTGAAACGGCACCAGTTCGGAAGAGAGAGTGATTTCCCGGCCCAGAGATTTTTTTACTACTTTCGTAACGCCGACGGTGGCCGCAGGCTCGCTTGCCTGCACTCGTTTATCCTCGCTCTCTGAGCAGGAAGACAGATTGATTACGGCCGTGACTGCAAGGACGGCGAGCGCAGAGGAAGTCAGCCTTCCACGTCTGCGGCGTAGTTTGATGTTGAATTCACTGGCAACTTGAGTCATCGCGTCCCTCTTGATGGGCCTTCCATAGCATTTAGTCCGACGTCTTCAAAACTTCGTTGAGCTTGGATACGGAAAAAGAATTGGAGCGGCAAAACTCAATTACCTTCCGTCCAGCCCTTTGCACTTCGGCAGCAACACCCGGGATTTGCGCGGCAACCTGCAGCGGCACATTGATCACACCGTGAAGATCTCCGTGAAGCAAATCTCCCGGGCGAACATCCATGCCTCCGATGCGAATTTCCGCTCCGAGCTCGAAAGTATGCGCATACGCACCCGATACAGTGAGGCTGCCGGCGAACAGTTGAATTCCCATGGTGCGGACCGAGGGTAACTCGCGCACTGCTCCGTTGGTCAGATAACCGACGCACCCCAAAGCCTTCAAAACGGAGGCGTGCACGTCCCCGACGAAGGCTCCCTGGCCGGGGGGATCATCCATATCCTCAAGCACCACGATGCGGGGCGCGGGAACCGCAAGAATGCTGTTCCATAAATCCGAGCGGTCATGGAAAGTGCCACCGCGCATCGGCGGTTCTCCGCATCGCAGCCGCGCAGTCACGGCATAGCCCACCATGGGGGGAGCATCTGGAAAGACACATCGAATGCTGGCGCCTGTAAAGCCAGTATTGCGCAGCCGGAGGTTAAATTTCTCGACTGCGTTGGCGACCCCGCAGGTATCGAACTGGCGGAGCGCGTCGAGTTCTTCCTGGGTCAAGTGCTGTAAGGCCATGTGGCTTCCTTTCAGGGAATCCGTCTTAACTCATCGAACATAAACGGCTGCAGAGTTCCCGGGATTCGGCCAGTTGACGCTTGCTAAAGGATTGAACGCGCCGAAGCTTGAGAAAGCTCCGCGGCCTGCCGCAAAACGGCGGCAAAGCGGTTTTCATCATACGCCTCCGAAGAATTCACTCCACAGCAGTGGGAAGCGGCCTGTAAAAAGTACGCTACCCTGATGGATGATTGAATCGCCAGCGCGGTTTCCCGGATTTTCCTCTAAGACCAAACGGTAGTACCCGGGTGGTGAGATCGAGTTGAACCGGAGATGCGACTCTAGCTGACGATGTGCCTACGCGAGGAATTGGAGGCGGGGAGGGGGGCGGTTGTATAAGCTCTTTTCAAAACTTGTAGATGGAACCGGCGGTTCCGCGGGGGCAATGCGAGGATACGAAGGTGGCGCTTGCAGCACGGCAGAGCATATCAGTTGAGGAATCCAGGTGGCGGCATCCTTGGTCAGCCGCTGCCGGCTGGTTTGCTGCGCCGAACGCTGGTGTAGGGTATTGACCCGGTATGCCGAACTTCCTTCAGGGAAACAATAGCGTGTGGCTACGCTAACGGTAAGAGCGCATACGGCCAATAAAACAACCAGCGCGCACCAGTGCCCGCGCGCCAGCTTTCCGTGATTTGCCCGGCCGTGCATTCTTAGAAGATAGACAATCTAGGTAGGTTTTAGCACACTAACTCCGGCCTTACAAGCAGGCACGGAATCAGTACAGTAACCAAACTTCCCCCTTTACTTGGATAACGACCCTCAACGGTTGGTTGCACGTTGCCGCAACAAATGTCGCATGCCAAGTGAAAGCTGTACTGTTGGGGCGCTCAATTTGGGACGCTCGATTCGAAGCGCCTAATCCTTGTCGAGATATTCTTCCGGCACATCGTCTTCGGGGAATTCACGCGTGTGAACTTCCCTTTCATCGGCGTCGTCAGCCTCTTCCACGCCTTTAATAACTCCCGCTTCGAATGTATTGCCTTCATCCAGTAACTCGCTGACGCTTTCCGAATCCGAGCGCTCCACTTCGGACAAGCCTTGCGAATCTGCATCACCCGAAGAAGTGTTTACCATTCGTGACCTGGAGAATGCCGCACCA
>Ga0182024_10008219_pt1 | contig 22128 bp, 16 predicted proteins | sample P32metaG_FD_120480 | JGI IMG/M metagenome (GOLD analysis project Ga0182024, IMG submission 120480) | Permafrost microbial communities from Stordalen Mire, Sweden - P3-2 metaG (Illumina Assembly) | ecosystem: Environmental > Terrestrial > Soil > Wetlands > Permafrost | place: Sweden: Stordalen...
CATTTATAGTGTCAGCGCTCCCTTGCTGGCGCAGACATCGCTTTAAAACCAGGCAAAACCATTTCCAGTTCTTTTTCTTCGAGTTTTCTAAATTCCGGCTAAAGCAACGGCATTGGATCTAGAACAATCACCGGACCTTTAGCTGCGAGTGCGGGCGCTGCCGGGGACAAGACAAGCATGGCGACGAAGGTGAGATTGGCGAAGACGAGATTGGCCAAGACGAGGCTGGTGAAGCTGAGGCTGCGGCCCATTACTCTGACAGATGACATAGACGATCCTTCTTAACTCCGAAGTCCAGTTCCATACTCAGATTCCGATGGCTACATTTTCTCGCACTGCGAAGAATAATCCCAGACGGAAATCTACCGTAGCCAGAGGAGTTCCGTTTGCTACGGGAATCTACCGTAACCAGAGGAGTTCCGTTTGCTACGGGAGTTTGACTGCCACGCGCAGGTTTTACGAGAATTCGATGCGCGTAGCGATATTTCGAAATGCCTCTTGCGAAGAGTGTAATTGAAAAGCGCTTCCAGTGGGAAAACACGGGTGGTATCAATTGTCTGAGAGAGTTAAAGTCGTACCATCTCAATGCGACGTGTGAAAAGTGACAAGCCTGGATCTTATACACCAGAACAGTTCGCGAATAACCTGGACGGATGTGCAGATCGTTGCTGCCGGACTGAACGCGTTTTTCTTCGGCTGCGTCGGCATGCAACTCTTCATAAATCTGTTTCCGGGCATGGCGGAAGTGACGATGTTGCCATTCTTTTGTCTTGCCATGGCGATTGCATCTGGTGCCGTGGCAAGATGTCGGCTGCAAGATAAGCTCATGCAGAAGAAGTTGCTGCAGGAACATCTCATTCTCAAGTACGCAGAATCGCAGAATGAGCGCCTTCTGACGATCTCTGAAATCTCACTCAACTGCTCATTGCGTTCCACAGATTCTCTGGCTGTACTGAATAAATTGAGCATGATCGGCGCCTGCAAATCGCAGCTTAGCGATGATGGTGAGTTGCTTTACCGCTTCAGCGGACTGAAGCGCTTGACCATGAACGACACCGCCTGAGGTGCAACTGCTTCTCTTTCTGCCCTAGGCGGCGTATGTCATGGAACTCTTTAGTTACGGTTTATCGAGCCCCAGAAGACTTCGATTTCACCCTATATCATAGCGGTAAAAGTCTTGCCAATTGATCTTTTTCGGATTTGTGCTACAATGTAGCACGTGAGCGGGTACAAACATATGGCTACCACCTGCGACTGGCAAAACCTCGAGAAACATGGTGTCACCACTGATGAAGTGGATGAAGTCCTGTTCAACGATCCCCTAGACTTCGATTTGGAGCCAAGCAAGGATGGGAATGATCGAATCCTGTTTATAGGCTTTACTTATGCTGGGCGGCTGTTGGAGGTGGGAGTGGAGTACTTGCACGAAGAGGATGAGCACATTTTTCATGGAATGGACGCAACCAAGCACTATAGAAACGCTTTCGAGAAGAGGAAATGATAATGGCAATATCACGTAAACGCTCTGAAGCGTTGCAAAAACGCATAGAGAAGACAAAATCTGATGCTCGTGATCGCGTGATAAAGCGAGGTATCATGCACTTTCGCGCTGACGAAGACATGATGTCGGAACTCTTGCAAGTCGCTCAATACAAGAAGCTTCCTGCGGGTTCTATGGTTCGTTCCTGGGTATCTGAACGCCTGAGCCAAGAGCACGATTACCTGGTGACTGCAGATCGGCCCATGCAAGACGAGCCCGTGTTAACAGCGTCACTTAAAACGATTCCAGAATGGCATAACATGGAAGAAGCGGTTTTGTCGAAAGCCAAAAAGTTGGCAGAAGAACTACTAGCTTTGGCCGAGGAACAAATAAAGCTCATCCTCGAGAATATGGGAGCTGGAGTGGTGGTCATTGATGCGTCGGGCTTGATCCAGAGCGTTAATAGTGGGTTCGAGCGCCTAGTTCAACAAAGGGCAGACCGACTGTCGGGTACCAATATAGAGAATCTGATCATTTCGGAGATCTCCGATCGCTCACTATCAGTACGTCTTCGCGAATGCTGTAATGGAGGAATTTTTTCTGCGCAAATCCGATCGACGAACAATGAGCTTGTTCCGATTGAACTGACAGCAACTGCATTTCAAATAGGAACAGCTGAACAAATTATGCTGTGCATTCTGGACGCAAGCCTGGCGCACGCCGTTCTATAGCGAATCGACCAAGAACAGAGCTACGAAGCGTCAGGAGTTTATTATCATTACAGGAAGCTCGCTGGGTGATTCACCCACATTGCTAGCATTGCCACCACGGCACGGAAGAAGCATCCGAGCCGACCGAAGTAGCAGAAGAAGTCTCTGCGATAATGGAATTGTTGGTGAGGGACAGATTCTGGATATTCGCTAAGTGGACGGCCAATGCGCAGATCATTCGTCTATATTTTGCTGACGGTAGTCGGGATCATTCTACCTCTGGCTGCAGAGTCGAAAACAGTAACCATCACGGGTTGGGTCAGCGATGAAGCTTGCGGTGCATCGCACATGAAACCGGGTGGTGCCGATTGTGTTCGAAAATGTATGCGTGGCGGAGCGTCAATTGGCCACCCTGAGTGGAAGCCGCAGCGCATGGTTGTTGTCGCGGATCGCGGAAAGAAAATTTGGATTGTGGAGAATGCCGAAGCACTGACAGGAAAAGAAGGCGAGCACGTTCGCGTCGTTGGAGAGCTCAAGCGTAAGCAGAAATCTCTGCATGTGGAGGAGGCGGCGACTTTAGAATGAGTCGCCACTTCAACACGTGAACTCATCGACTATAGAATGATACAGGCTTCCTCGAAATCGAGCCGCGGATTGCGCGGGTGCAGTGATGAAGCATCGCCATAGCCTATGTTGCAGAAAAAGTTAGCCTGCCACTTTCCATCACCTGCGCTCCTTTGTACACGGCTGTCGATTGTTGATGCCCCTCACGGCATAGTGTAGCCATGCCCGGGCTAAAAATGCCCGGCCCAGCTACCTTAAAATCGGACCCAGGGACTGCCCCCGATCTACCTATATCGTTACACCAAATTTGGTGAAGAAAATTGAGCAACCGAAACAGGTTGCTCTGCCTATAAAGCTGCTCCAGGCAACGGTTTTGGCTGGTTTGGATGACAAGAGAGATTTACACCAAATTTGATGTAACGATATAGGTAGGAAACCTAATCGATCAGCCAAGCGACTTCTAATTTTGGCCGCGCTATCTTCCGCCTATTTCTGCATGCCCATCACTTCTTTCTCGGTGGGCGAAAGAGTGTTCAGATCCAGCCATGCCCATCCCATCGGGTTGTCTACATGCCCGAGAAATCTTGGCTTTGCAGATGGTGGCGATTGCCAATAAAGGCTTCCCGATTTCCAGGAAACAAGAGCTGATCCATCGGGGGCAAGGCTGCTGTTGGAATCGTCTTCCCGTGGTTTGGGAGCCGGAGGTTTAACATCAAGCACATACACAGAACCTCTTCCCTAGCCGTAGTTATGATGGGAAGAAGTGCAGAAAAGCAAACGAGGATCGATTTATAATGCATAGTGACATTATCGGTTTGATCTGATCGCGCCTTGTCAAGCAAGCGTTAAATGTTAGTTAGAGTCCAGTTGCTATTTCGAACTGCAACCGCCAATGGTGTCATTAATGAGACTGAAAAACCGAGCAGTTCTATTCCTCAACTTCTGCATCCTGCTTGCGGCTATGCCGATGGTGGCAGCCGCGGAAAGCAAGACTGTGGAAGGGACCAAATTCGAGCAAAAGAGCATGTCAGAAGGGACCTTCACGGTGTTAATTACCGACATGGGTGTGCGCGTCGATTTCCCACACCAAAATATTGTTTGCCTGGCAGTGGCGCCGAGCTGGCAACCTAAGATAATCAACGTCAAGGCCAAGACCGGATTTGAAATGACCAGAGCTCTCTGGTATGAGAGCGGCTATCATGTTGCCGATCAACCGCAATCAAGCGACGCCGGCGTTCAGCATCCTGAGTTGTGGAAAGGTGAACCAGCCGTTCGCCTCACCCGTCGCATTGAACAATCAGATCCTTTACGCAGTCGAGCGGAAATGCTGTTTAGAGACGGCCATGAACGAGGAGCCGAGTATACGGCAGAAACAATTCTCTTTGGAAACTGGCTCAAATTCAAACCAGAAGCGATCGAATTTCTCAGAGGACTTTACCATCTGAAAGTGAATAATGTCGTGCTGCAGCGTACACATTTGTATCCAGGCGGACGCACAGATGCAATACTAGACACGCTCTCCTACAAACATGTGACGGTGCCAGTGGGCGAGTTCGATGATCCTGTCGCCTACAAAAAGGTAAACAAGAAGGATGATGTCACGTTTGAAAAAAGCCGAAAGAAACAAGCCTTTGGAATTTTGGAAGACCTCTTCGACACCTCCGACCCCGGTGCAAAGCCAACGGCAAAGCCGAAGCCGAAGTAACATGTATCATTGCCATTACATCGAGAGATGCCAATCTCACCGTTGCTGTACAGCTTAGTAGAGTGTCCAAATTTACCTGTAACTTTTACCTACCCAAAACTTGTTGAATTTCTGGAGCAGACTCTATAGGATGCCAGCATGAGCAACGAAGCAATTACAGAAATAACAACCACGTGCTGTGTCGTCGGTGGTGGTCCGGCAGGCATGATGACCGGATTTCTGCTTGCCCGCGCGGGAATCGATGTGGTGGTTTTGGAAAAACATGGAGATTTTCTCAGAGATTTTCGCGGCGATACTGTGCATCCATCGACGCTTCAATTGATGCATGAGCTGGGCTTTTTGGAGGAGTTTCTACAGCGCCCACATACGCAAGAGCATGCGCTGGGCGCGCAATTCGGCGATCAGTTTGTTGGTCTGGCCGATTTTTCTTATCTGAGAACAAAGTGCCGTTTCATCGCCTTTATGCCGCAATGGGACTTCCTCAACTTCCTTTGCGAAAAGGCGCAACGATATCTTTCATTCACTCTGAAACTGAACACCGAAGTGATTGATTTAATTGAAGAGAACGGTACCATCGCCGGTGTTAAAGCTAAAAGCAAAGACGGTGAGCTGCACATTCGCGCCAAACTGACAATTGGTGCCGATGGGCGCAGCTCGATTGTGCGAGAGCGCGCCGGCTTTGAAATCGAGGACCTTGGCGCTCCCATGGATGTGCTCTGGTTGCGGCTCTCGCGAAAAGAAACGGATCCCAAGCAAGTTCTGGGACGCATCAGCGCTGGTGTCATCCTGATCATGCTCAATCGAGATCAGTATTGGCAGTGCGGATTCGTAATTCCCAAAGGAAACCTGGATCAACTCAAAGCCGAAGGTCTTGATAAATTCCGAAAGCGGTTGACAGCCGTCGCCCCATTCGTGGCTGATCGAGTGAAAGAGGTTAAAAGCTGGGATGATCTTAAGCTGCTTACGGTAAAGCTTGATCGACTGAAAAAATGGCATCGACAGGGGCTTTTGTGCATCGGTGATTCCGCCCACGCTATGTCTCCAATTGGTGGAGTAGGCATAAATCTGGCTATTCAAGACGCTGTGGCAACGGCAAACATTCTCTTCCATCCATTATTGAACGGCTACCTGATTGAAACGCATCTGCGCAATGTCCAGGAGCGGCGCATGTTTCCCACAGTTATGACCCAACGATTGCAGGCTCTTATACAGCGCAAGTTTGTGCAACGAACGCTTGCAAGCAACAAGCCAATTGCCATGCCCTGGCTCGCCGGTCTATTCAGTCGCTTCCCTATTTTGCGCGCCATTCCAGCACATGTGATCGGCATCGGTTTCCGGGCCGAACATATACATTCGCCCGATCGAGACGAAAACTTATAAATCGTCGTCAAGCTGGCGTGTTAGCATTTTGAATGTACCGTCAAGTTGTCGAGGTAAGTGCTTTGCGAATCAGGCTGGCAGCCATATTACTCAGTGCCGGACTGGCGCTGCCAAGTTGCCTGACAGGCAGTCAAACGGGCGGGCAAAGTGGCGGCGACAATTCAGCCGAGCAAAGTGGCGTCGGCAATTCAGCTGCAGCCGTGCAAGCGAGGTCCGCCTCTCTTGCTTCTGTATTGGAGGAAAACGCCAACGCTACCCCCGAACAGCTGGCATCGCAGTTGCACGATTTCCAGACTGATGCCTCTGACAAAGAGAAGTCCGAAGCCGCCTATGTCCTTGGTCGGATTTTGCAGCAGAGCACCACTTTCAATTCCTCCTTAAAAGACAGCAAAGCAAACGGCACTGATAACTTAATGGAGGCGATGCGCCTTTTCGATGAGTCATCATCGATCTCGGCTCTGGCTGAGCGATCCGCCTGGCACATCGCTGACATTGCTGCCACCATAGGCGATGAGGAGCGGGCTCGTGCCGCTCTGGAATACATCATGCGCAAGGCCGCTACGGCGCACAGCAAAGCTGCCGCTCAGTATGCCATTGGACAATCGTATGCGCGAGCGAAGGAAACCGACAAAGCGAAGACAACCTTCGAGGCGATACGCAAGAACTATCCCGATTCCGAATTTGCTAAGGCAGCCGCTTATTACCTGGCTGAAATAGTGATGGCTGATCCACAGCCATCGGCAGAAACGCTTACGAATGCGGCGCAGCTTTACCGGCAGTACCTGAAGTCGAGCCCGGATGGGCGATTCGCCATGGATGCGACAAACAGATTGAAGGAGCTGGGCAAAAACAATTCCACCGAGCTTTCACCTGGCGATCACGAACTGTTCGCCCTGGCATATTTCGATAATCAGCATTGGGGGTTGGCCTTAGACGAATGGGCGCAGAGCAAGCCGGATACTCAACTGATTAAGCGAGCCATTTGTCTTGCTGACACGGGGAAAAAGGATGACTCTATTCAGCTCTTGTTGCAGGCAATTCGAGCCAAACCGACGATTTCATATGAGGCGACAGCGGCGCTGATAGCCAATAATCTAAACAGAGAAGATACAAAAAAATTCTGGCAGCAAATTGCTCAGGCGCATCCTGCCAAAGGTGATGCCCCCCTCTGGAACATTGCTCAGCGTTCGAAAAGCGAGGACGCAGTGCCGTTATACAAGAGCTTGATCGCCAATTTTTCTACCAGCGAGTTTGCGCCGGAATCTCTGTGGTGGCTCTTCTGGGACGCTTATAAGCAAGCGCATGGCGACCCGGCAAAATTGCAAGCAAGCCTGACTTGGGCAAAGCAGTGTCTTGAAAAATATCCGGACACCAAAGCTGCGGCGAAACTGGCTTTCTGGACTGGAAAGGTGAACGAGCATCTTCATCACGTTGCCCCCAGCCGTGTTGCTTACCAGTTTGCGGCCAGCCATTTTCCATCATATTATTATGGACATCGAGCGAAGGCTCGTCTGCGAGCGCTCACACCCAAAACAGCGACCAAGACAGCCACCAAAGCGCCAAGCACAGCAACAGCCACAAGCGCAGCAACAGCCACAAGCGCAGCAACAGCCACAAGCGCAGCAACAGCCACAAGCGCAGCACCAACCACAGTGGCTACCACTGTGGACACAACCGTGGCAGATCCGGCCACCGACGCCGGTTGGACGACCAAGGCGGCGCGAGTGCCACCAGGCTTGAAGTGGCGCTGGCCGCTGCCTCAAGAGATACTCGACCAGGCGCAGATAGATAAACGATACGGCGCTACCTTTTCAGAATTGCTCAAGTTGCATCAATTCGATGAATGCCTGGAGATTCTTCCACCAGACACAAACTCGGAGTTCAAGGCGGCTATCCTGGCTAAGATGCACCGCCCCATGCAAGCAATCAACGTCGCTAACAAGGACATCGAAGGCAGCCCGCATCAAAGTGAACGTTGGATGACGGCATATCCTCTGGAGTATGCCAATTCAATTGCCGAAGACGCTAAAGCCAACGCTGTTGATCCGCTGCTCGTACACGCCATGATTAGAGAAGAGAGCCGTTACAACTCAGACGCCATCAGCCGTTCCAAGGCCATCGGCTTGATGCAGCTAATGCCTGGCACCGCCCAGGGTGTGGCAAAACGCCTGGGAGTTAATCTATCGAGCACCAAGGACGTGTTTATTCCCGAGACAAACATCAAGCTGGGAACAAACTATCTGGCGGTGACGATCAAACGCTTCAACGGCAATGCACTGTTGGCGGTGGCAAGCTACAACGGTGGCCCCAATGCTGTAACAAAATGGTTTAGCGAACATAAGTTGAGCGGCTCTTCCGACTTCGATGTTTTCGTGGAGAACATCCCTTACCGCGAAACAAGAGACTACGTGCGCAAAGTGTTTGGCAGCTACTGGACCTACGAAGAGATCTACGCCGGCAAGAAGATTTAGGCTACGCCTTCTTCTTATCGGTGATCATAATCGGGCCACTCAACTCAAGGTACGGCTTGCCTGCCAAGTAGTCTGCTATTCGTCGCTGCACCTGATCTGCGTCTATCAGCTGCATTTCGACAAAGATGGCGACGGTTCCTACCTCTGGTACTTTCGTCATGCAAACGTAGATGTCCTGATCGCCTCTGCTGTAACTTAACATCGCAAATCCATCTTTTACTGTAATAGCGGAGAGCCCAGGAGAAGAACTCTGCATGGACGCTTTGTAAAATTCAAGAATATCCTCAAACGGAAGGGCACTCTTAAATCTCTGTAGAACTGCATTCTGGCGCCACTCCATAGAACCGACTTGAATCGTTCCCGGGCAAGGTCGAACTCCCAACTGTATCGCTTTCACTCTGTTGCCTGGTTCGTCGTCAAGATTGGTTTCGCTCCATCGTGTGGAATATTTCGATCCCTCCGGATCTCGCTGCATGATCACTTCCAATTCGGGGCTTGATGGAAATCTCCTTGTTATGACCCAATTCGGATGAGAGGGAAAGGGTTCAAGAAGGTCACCTAAAATCTCATTGACCACAGTCCATGATGCTGCTCCAATATCCTCGAACTGCTTGGGGCCATTCGTTTTGCGCATAAATATGATGTTCTCGCTTCTTGGTAAAAGTGATTTACCCCCTTCTGGCCAGAAGCAATGACTTGAAAGCCGGCCTGTCCCCATTTCCTCGGAGACAAAGAATGTTTGCCTAGCCAATCCCATATCTGCGCACGTCTTTTCGAGTTGCTGCGCTTGTATTTTGAACGAGCTCAGCTGCGCGTGCAGATCTATGTAGTGCACACAATCGAGAGCGATCTGACTGTCGCTGCTGGGAGAAAATCGGTCCCATTTTCCATTTACCAGAGTGATAACAGGCATTATGATTTCGAGGCTGCCTTCAGCCTTGTACTTTTCTACAAGACTCGTTAGGGTAAGAATTCCCTGAACATCTTCAGATCCTGTAACCGCTACTGTACCGCTATCTATCACTAATGCCACTGGGTTGCCTTTGACTTGTAATCCCTCGAACACTTCCGGCAGAACGAGACGGGAGGCGCCATACGGATCTCCCCAATTTGCCAGGAAGACGCTTCCGCCCTGTTCAAATGAAGGATAAGTAGCGGACCGCAAATTCTCCAATGCTATCCGGTAGATCTCGTCAAAGTTAGAACCCCACGTGACGAGATGATTTCTGCTGATATGACTCATTTTGAAAGGCGAGTCGTATACGACGTCTTGCCCAATATTTTCTAGCAAACGGCAATAGGGAAGCCGTTTTCCATCATCTGTGGTGCTGGCATTGGCCTGCTCGAAGAAATCAACTGTTTGCAAAAAAGGAAACAGGCGTGGAGCGGCTTCTGCCAGAGTTTTTGGAATCTCGACGGTTGTGGCGGCACTGCAGAAATTCACCAGAATTGCCTGACGCTCTTCGACAGGAGCCCGACAGTACCTCTCATATGTGCGCCCAAGGAATAGGGTGTGCTCTGAACTACCTGTGCGAATTTCAAGGGCAAAGTTTATCTTGTCAAATTTTAAAATGGTGTGGATGCCGGAAGCAGATAGAACTGTCACGACCGCTTCGGTGAAATCTTGCTTGTTCGGTTTCGACATTGGGGAGCACTTGGATCAGAGATGGCTATTGGACCATGTTGGACCCAATCGTGTGGATAGCACGAGCTATCTCTACTGAGTGCCCGCACCATATGATAGCAATTGTTTGATCGATTCACGCTCAAGAGCGATGAAGTGCTGGTGAATGAAGTACTGACCGCTGTTGCCACGCGTGCGCAGACCCGGGGATAATCGTGAATTCCGCGGGTATATAAGGGGGCCAAGCTTGTGAGCGGGATCAATGGCAGAGCTGCAACTGATCATCCCCTATAGAACAAAGTTGACTCGCGCTGCATTAGTAGGTGTGATCGTCTTTCTGCCGTTTTGGAGTCTGGTTTTGCCAGCCATCACCGGTATGTTTATGGGCTGGGCGGCTGTCAATTATGCTTCCTGCCCGCCACTGGCCACTGCCCTGATCCTGGCCATTCTCATTGGCAGCGGCATCTTCAGCTTTTTCGTTTCAGCTCTGGCTGAGGAAGACAGAATCAACGTCTCAAAAAATGGTATCTCATTTCCGCCATGCTTGATGCCGCTGTTGCAATTCAGGCGCAACAGATTCTGGAATGAGCTTGTTGCGGCTGAACTGGTGCATGGTTCAGACCCATCGCAGCGTACGATCGTTTTGTCTTTTGCTTCGGGTGTATCATTGCCGTTGCGGCTGAAGTATCTGAAGAACGCCAATATCGAGGAGTTGCTTTTAGCAGTCGAGTTGTGGGGCACTAACTGCCTGCGCTCGAAAGAACTGGTCGAATACCAGAACGATTTGCAAAATGAAAATAAAGGGCTGGAAAAAATCAGCTACACACAGATGTGGGAAGAAGAACTCGGACGTCGCTTCAGCGCGACGGCATTTCTGCCTCTTGAGCCTGGGCACAAACTGAGAGGGGACAAACTGAAAAGGGGTCAGCTTGAAGTTGTTAGACAATTAGCCTTCGGAGGCTTGTCTGCGATTTATTTGGTGCAGCGCGATGGCGTTGACATGTTTGTCTTGAAGGAAGCAGTTGTGCCATTAGACGCTGATCCCGAGCAGAGACAACAGGCGGAGCAACATCTAGCGCGTGAATCACAGATGCTCTTCTGTCTGTTGCATCCAAATATTGCGCATGTGATTGACTATTTCGTGGAAGACGGCCGCCATTATCTGCTTCTGGAACACGTCAACGGGCAGGATTTGCAGCAACTGGTGAAACAAAATGGTCCTCAAACCGAAGCTCAGGTAATCGCCTGGGCTCTTCAGATCGCCGATGCACTGGAGTTCGTCCACTCGCAGAATCCGCCGGTCATTCACCGCGATGTAACCCCTGATAATATCGTTTTGAAGAACGATGGAACAGTTGTGCTCATCGATTTCGGTGCTGCCAATGAGTTCATCGGCACCGCCACTGGTACCTTGGTGGGAAAACAAGCTTATATAGCGCCGGAACAACTACGCGGTAAAGCGGCGCCCCAGAGCGACTTGTATGGCATGGGTGGAACACTTTACTATCTGTTGACTGGTCGCGAACCTGTTCCTTTGTCTGAATCTGATACGCGATCGAAAAATCCGGCTGTCTCTGAAGCGATGCATCATTTCATTCTCTGCCTGACACGATTCGAGCGAAAGGAAAGAATTCAATCTGCCAGCCAGGCGAAAGCAGAGCTAACCAAAGTGTCTGTGCAGTCTGAAGCCGCAACTAAAGCGCTGGTGCCGGAGTAGGCTCAATGACAGGCGAAAAGTCAAAGAAAGCGAGTTCTTCGGATGTGCATGATACATCTTCAATCAAGCTGACGACATCAGCGGACACTTCCGACCTGCAAATCGAAACCGAAGATGCGAAGAGTGACCCTACACCTGCGAAGAGTGACTCTACGCCTCTGGCTCAAGCTGCTGATGTCCAGGAAAGGAAAACGGTTCTCAGCGGGCTTCCGTCGTTAACCGCGGGTATCAGAATAACAATTGTCTATCTCATTGTTGTTCTGATTAATACCACCTTCTTTGACCTTTTGCCGCCACAGCTGGGCAGCCATAATTTGGCACCAATTTGGTTGATGGTCTTGATCTCTGTAGGATGGTTTGTCTATAGCATGGTCAAAATCCACAGCTTTATTCTGTCGAAAAATGAAAACGCCGATGTCTTTACGCCCAGGCGACTAACCATTTTGGCAGTTTCATCGGCCTTTCTGATCGGCTTGCTCGCGCATGCCGGGTCTAGCTTCAATCCCGTTGCTTTGATTTACGGTATTGGGTCTAGCTTAACGCTCGGATCAGGGGGAACGCTCGGATCGGGGGGAATGCCAGAATGGCATGATAGTTACGGATATTGGGCCATGCAGTACGCATTGTGGTACTGCCTGTGCATCCACCTTGTCTGGAGCTTCAAGCTAGGTCGGTTTTTAGGGCAAAAGAATCTTACCGAGCAAGTGAAATATTCAGACTATTCCTTGATCCTTCCGGTTTGTTTCTGTGGTGTCTTTCCAGTCCTTTCTCTTGTATTACCACCAGTTTTTGTTTATTCAATTTTTTCTCTAAACAGACGCCTGACAAAAATGTCTGGCAAAAGTGAACTCGAACGGCGTGCCACTGCCAGCAATACCTTGGAAGGCCAGGAACGGGTGGTCATTCAATACAGGGTTTTTGCTGCGGTGGAAGAGTGGATGAAGCAGCGATGGGGTCAGAACTTAAATCAAGGATCGCCTCTAAAACCATTGGTGGCAGCAGTCAGCGGGTTTGTGCTCTGGATCCTTGTGGCAGACTTGGCATGGTTGATTTGGGGACATTCGCACATCTTGGAGAATGTCTACGCGAATTTATGCCATGTCAATGCTTCATATTCCCAATCAGCCGTCGGAAGTGGTGCTGCAATTAACGGCAATGTCATTGTCTTTCAGTGCTTTTTCTATGGTTTTGTATCCTCGTTATTGCTGCTGATTTTATATTGTCTGAAGCAGCCCGATCACTTTGAAATTGGTCGCGCCGGCATACGACTCTACAGAAGTAGAGGCGACAAAGGCAGCCAGGGCAGATTCATGGCCTGGTCTGAGATGATCGGGGTGGAATTGTATCTGCCCGGCAAAAAAACAAATCCTTCTGAAGGTGTTCTCAAATTTAGCAATGATCGCGGCAATGTCCTCACGGTCAAGCTTGGCTGTCTTCGTTCGCTAGACGATAAAGAACTTATCCTCAAAGGCATTGAAACTTGGGCTCCTGCACTGAGCCGATCTGCGCAGGTGATTCAATCCCTGCAGCCTCCGGCAAATCACAGTTACACAGAACTCTGGTTACAAGCCCTGGCTGCGCCGCCGAAGAGAGAGAAACTGAAACCATTAATTGAAGGGGCGACAATTCGAGAAGGGCTCTATACTGTGGTGCGTTCCATCGGCATAGGTGGACAGGGCTTTGCATATCTTGCCACAGACAACCTGAATGGAAAATCGGTCGTCTTGAAGGAATTTTTGCTTCCCGTTTTTGTGGATATGAATGTACGCAAGAAAGCTCTGGAGAAATTCGAAAATGAAGCAAAGATTCTCGAGCAACTCAATCATCCACAGATTGTTAAGTTAGAGGATTTCTTCATTGAAGATCATCGTGCCTATCTTGTGCTTGAGCACATAGACGGACTGTCTATGCGGAAAATCGTCAAGAACGATGGCAAGCTAGGGGAAGAACAAGTGCGGAAATTGGCACTGCAGATGTGTAATATCTTGTCATACCTGCACTCATTGTCACCGCCTGTAGTGCATCGCGATTTTACTCCGGACAATTTGATTTTGCGTAAAGACGGAACCCTCAAGGTCATCGATTTCACCGTCGCTCAACAAATCGAATCGACAGCCACCGGTAGTATAGTCGGTAAGCATGCTTATTTGCCGCCGGAGCAATTTCGCGGCAATCCGGTGCCGCAAAGCGATATTTATGCGCTTGGAGCGACAATCTACTACCTGCTTACAGGTGCGGATCCAGAACCAATAAGCGAGTCACACCCGAAAGAGATATGCAGCGCAATCAGTGACCAGCTCGATGCTATTGTGGCAAAGGCCACCAAAACAAGCATTGAGAACAGATATGCTACGGTCGAAGAGCTCGCCGTAGCGCTCGACTATGACGTCGAAAAGGCCCGCGCCAGCGGTGCAAGCTCGATTGCGTTGGCAGAAGAATCTGGGGGAAGGAATCCCCCGGATCGATTGGACGCAGAACGGATTTCGATTCTTGCCGATCAGCCCGAGCCGCATGTGAATCTGGTCGAGAGCCCAAGCGCCATAGAACTGTCCGTGCATGAGGCGATCGGTGCGCAGACTGCTGAGAGCATGGGGAACTCCGGCAGCGAGAAAGCCGAGGTGGCATTGCCGCCGACGGCACCAAATGTGGTGGGCAAAGCATCAATGCCGCCTCACAGCCCGACAAAAACAATTCTTTCCTATTTGGAAAGAATCTCAAGCACTCTCTTCTATGCTTCAATTTTCGGTCTTCTCGTGGAGTCATCACCCTTGCATCCCTGGTTGGATCCACAATGGTATTTCAACAGACATCTTTATCTTGGGCAACAGCTGGCATCGCAGGGTCAATCAGTTGATGCGATTTCAGAATTTTCCCAAGCCATCAGCCAGGATCCGAACAGCTATGAGGCATATCATCAGAGGTGGGATTTATACTGTCAACGCAACGATCTTGAAAAAGCTATGCCAGATCTCCTCAAGTGCTTGTCTTTACGACCCGGTGATGATAAGGCATTTCACGACCTGATCATAATCAGCGCGCAACTAAAGAAGTATCAGCAAACCATAGATGCCTGCGATCATCTTCTTGGTGCCAAAGGCCCTCCTGCCGTGGAAAGTCTAAGTGAAGCGCAAAAACCGATAGAGATAACTCGGGCACCCTTTTATCGATACCGAGCATCCAGCGAACTAGAGGTTGGTCAATACGCAAGAGCGATCAACGATTTGAAATACATTGAGCAATTGGCAGTGAGGTACTCCGTTGCTTCTGAAGATCAAGTCTTGCAGGATCGATTTATGTTGGCTGGCGCCTATGGTCTCTCTGGTGATCCGCACAGGGCACGAGAGATTTTCGGGGAAGTCGGTAGCGATCCTGACCTTTTCAATTCCCCCGTGCTCCTCCAGGCTAAGGTCTATCGCTGGGGGCTCAACAAGTCGTATGAGAGCGGTAGCTCGGCTGCCTTTGTCGCGGCTGGAAAAGCGATCGGATTTCTCTCTGAGAATCGTATCAAGGAGGCGAAGGAAGAGTTGGAGAATGCACTCGCTCTCGCTCTCACTCCCAATTGCTCGGCACTCTATACGATGCTTGGATACTGTTATGCGGGAGCGGGGCAGGCAGAGAGCACAAAAGCGCTCGCGCTTTTCAATAAAGCGGTAGCCCTGGATGCTCACGATCCTGTCGTTCTCTACTTGCGAGCTAAATTGCAAAACCAATTAGGACATTATGCGCAGGCGCGGCAGGACAGTGACAGGGCTGTGCTGTTAGGTGGCGGCTTCACGAAATATGCAGAGACTGAACGAACAAAGGCTGATGCCTGTTTGAGCTGGGCGTCCCGTATGAAGAAGAATTGAACTTTCAAGAGGCAGCAGACTGATTCACTGCAGCTAACCGAGTGGGTTTGGATCGAACCACCAGAAAAATTTGCTTTGCCGGAAATTTCCACCAATCATTGCTGGTCCTAATTTTTTGTCCCACTGTCCGTAAGCTTTGTCCATCAAGCTGTCCAGATCAGCAAGTGCCTTTTGCCTCTCTTGTGAATCGAGATACAGAGAGCTGTCGGCGCTGTAGTTGCGATCCCAACTGCAAATCCACATTGCCGTTACCCGTGTGCCCAGCGGCTCTTCCTCAAGTCTGATGCGCAAATAGACCATCCATTTATCGCGTGCATCCACAAAGATAGTATTGGTGTTGCCCGTGTTAGCTGAACTCCAATTGCTCAGATTTGCTGGAGACAGCCAGGCGCTGCCTGGTGAACTGGGCAGGTAGTTTAGAGTTGCCTCCAGGCGATGTGCCGGCAATTCGTTGATGGTCCAGCGGTTGCCATTGTAGTTGTTTTCATCGAGGCAAGTCCGCACTGTTGTCCACACCGCTTCCAGCTGTTGCCGATACAGCCTGTGATGTCGCGAATGCTTGCGCACCCATCCTGGTATTGAGTAAAGAAGAAGTGCCGCAAACAGCAGCATGAATAGAATGAAATTGGAACATAGTATGGTCAGGTAGAGTCTGTCTGGCGTAAATCCGTTGGCATGGTTTTGCAGCAACGCCATGCCGAGCATTCCTGCAACCACCAGCAATCCTGCAGCCAAACCTGCTGCAACACTATCGCTGGCTGTCAGAGCCGGATCATAGTCAACGTTGAATCCCGGCCGATAGGTTTGGGAAGTGGTGGAAACCGCACCGGCTGTCTCTAATGCCTCGGTATTACAATCCTTTTTGGCTCTGGCAATTGCTAATTCCGCTGCCTTGGTTTCATACAGTGTGCGGAAGTTATGCATGACTTGAGTACTCGTTCAAAAACCAAACGCGCTAATAACCCTGTTTTCTCTGGCGCTGCCTGGCCATCTTTCATATTATTTCATTGCCGCGTCTGCTTTTATCGACAATGGGCAAACTGTGCATATGCTTGAGTGCCGCATCTTAGCGATGCATCGACAATCCCGACATAGAACTTGTAAGATCTCTATTACTACTGTCGGAGGCACAAGAACACAAAATGCCAGGATCATCGGCCAATCACACATCCGCTAACGACTCGCTGTCGATAGAACAGGAAGGGTCCATTGTCAGCGCTAATCTCCCTGGTGCCTGGGACAGTACTCACGAAAACCTGGCAATTCGCACCTTAACGCGCCTGAATCCCAGAGAACATGAATCCGTATCCATTTCCATAATTCAGCCGAGGATCCCAATCAACTCAGATGCAGGACAAGCATTCCATGATCTGCTCGCTGCCTACGCGAACCAGGCGCACATACTCAGTTCTGGTGAGGTTAAATCGGTGGAGAAGGTGATGAACACGCTTAACACCGGAGACAACCAGTGTACCAACAGCGCCCAACAGGGCGATCGATACGCTCCTATTTTCCACGTATCCGAATGCCGAATTGAACAGATCAACGGCAGGCCGGTGCTCGCCGTCGAGGGTTCCTTCGTCAATCAAATGGGCGATCCGAGCAACATGTTCAGAGGCATCTTTATCGATCGTGACGGCACCGGCACATCAATACAGGGAATAGCTTTGGAGGCTCCTGACAAACAACTTTATAGCCAATACTCGAGTGCCTTCGAAAATATGTTGAGATCGATCACGTGGGCCGGGCAGTGAGCTTTGGCGACAGTTGACGCAGCGATCAATCTTCCAGGCATCACAGGTGATGGCTTTGTGGATTTAATCTAGTTTGGAGTCGAACTATTTTGTTTACTGGATAAATACACTGACCCTACGAACCTTCTTACTAATCCTTAATTGCTATGCTTCGGTTTTCGCAGCAGCAAGCAACTCAAGTCACTGCGCCGATTCCACCAGCATCACCTCAGCAGGTGCAGCCGATCAAAGATCGCTACAACCTCCCTGCAACGTTAGGCGATTAAGATAAAGATCCTCCCCTCGTGTCGCCCTAATTGTGCGGCATGCCAGACCAACAGTCGACCGTGATATACAGCCAGGTATCTTCGTCATTGGACGGCGACTTGCGGCCCAAAAATGGACACGAATCCTTTTGATTTGTTCTGTCCGTTTTACTACGTTGAAAACACCACCCCCTCCGAGTTTATGAACCCTGTTAGGCATGTTAGCCAGGATCTGGTCAACTTCGATCGCCATTCTGTCCACAACAGTGCCTGAAGAGATACGTCTCCCCCCCCGTTACTAAAATCACCAAAGGTGGTACCACTATGCCATTCGAGAAATATGCGAACACCGATCATTCCCAAATGAGCAGCAAAGTTGAGAACATGCAGCCTTCTTCTCAATTGAGCGACCAGCAGTTCAACAAGGATTACCAGAAGGCCACCGAAAAAGGAGACAGCAGCTCACACAACGTGTTAGCTCCCGGTTTTCCCGCCGGTGCAATCGGTAATGAGATCATATCCTTCTCCCCACTGATTACACCGGATAGCACTGGGGCCACTTCCACTGACATCGCCAAGGCCAGTGTGTCTTCTGACATCGCCACGACATCTGCGAGCGCTTACTTCGCAGCACGCATGTCGGCCTTGCGCGACATGCTGCCCAGTTCGGCGGTTCTAAGAGATGGGCAGGTTCAACCAGATCATGCACATGAAGTTCACCGACCAGTCGAGGAAAGGCATGTACCGGGTCAACCGCCGCCTGTGCGTGACGTTCACCGTCCAGCCGAGGCCACAGACGCACCGCCGCCGCCACCATTGCCCGAGCGCGATCAGCGGCTCGTTGAGCGCATGCGTGCTCGTGGCGCTACCGCTGAGGAATTGAGAACCTTCACTGATGATCTGAGAAGACTGAGAGCGCGCGGGCTGAGCGATCGAGAGATAACCAGGACTCTTGATCAAGTCGAGCGTTTGATGGAGAGCCGCGGCGATCGCCCCGTTACGCAAGACGAACGGCGACGCATTGGCATGCAAGTCATACATCACGCGGCCAGACCTACAGACATTGATCAGGGCAGTCACAGCACCTGTCAGGTCACCGCTCTGGAAGAGCGAATGTTTACCAGATGCCCATCAAAAGCGGCCGAAATGATCGTTTCATGCTCCATCAACGGATATTGGGATGCACCTGATGGCAAGCGCATCACCGTTGCTTCAGGACCGTTGGGAAGTGTCACTATGAGCCCTGGACGCGAAGAAAGAGCAACATACCCTGCCGACGGAGAACGCAGCCATGCTTCGCAGATTTTCAATCTCGTGGCAGTGAACGAGGCCACACAACGCAGAGTTCCACCCCAATTTTATCGTCAGGATACTGTTAATAATGCCACCGACAGTGGTGAGCGCGTCTATGATCGCAACGGACAGCCGGTCTATGAGACTGTCAACGGCAGACGACAAAGAGTGCAGGCTCCAAGCCTGTCTGACGCAGAGATCGCTGCCATCGGATTCAGGACCACCGGAGAGAATAATTACTACCTTTGTCATTCGCGCTTTGGAGACATCGCTAACGTCGGATCGATCCACTCAACACAAGAACTTATCGACACCATTCAAAGAATGAAAAGGGACGGCAAGCTGCCGGCAACAATCGGTTTGGATATGAACCATCCAGGCTTAGGCGGTACCGGTTTGGCAAGAGACAAAGACCGATGGCATTGTCTTTCCGTAACCGATTATGACCCAGCCACGGGCCGTTTCTTCATTAGCAATCAATGGGGTGCTGCAGGTGATAGATGGGTGAGCGCCAACGACATGTTTCAGTCGATGGGAGGATGGCCCAGATAAGAGAATGCTGTGGAAGAGAGTCATACAAATTCACTTGAGGGTAAAAAAATGGATTTTAACAACAATTATAAGGACCTCTGCTCGCATCAATCAGTCAGTGCTGACGTAGTTAATGTCACAAAGGCAACTCACGAACGACTGCTGTCGGAAACACAAGAACAAGGAATGCAAAAATCATCGGCCCATCAAAAATCTGGTAACGAGTCGGTGTCGATCAATCAGGAAGGGTCCATTTATAGCGCTAACCTCCCTGGTGACTGGAACAGTACTCGAGAAAACCTGGCTATTCGCACCTTAACGCGGCTGCATCCCAAGGATGATGAATCTGTATCTATTTCCATGATTCAACCGGGGCGCCCAATCACCGCCGCCGCAGCAGAAGCATTTCATTCTCTGCTCAATCAACCAGCGCACACACTTAGTCCTGATGAAGTTAAATCGGTGGAGAAGGTGATGAACACGCTTAACGCGGGAGACAACCAGTATACCAACAGCGCCCAACCGGGTGATCGATACGCTCCCAATTTCCGCCTGTCCGGATCTCGAACTGGAGAGATCAACGGCAAACCGGTGCTCGAGGTCGAGGGTTCCTTCGTCAATCAAATGGGCAATCCGACCGATGTGTTCAAAGGCATATTTATCGATCGTGACGGCACCGGCACATCGATCCAGGGAGTAGCTTTAGATGCTCCTGACTCGCAACGCTATAGCCAATACTCCACGGCTTTCGAAAATATGTTGCAATCGATCAAGTGGTCCGGGCAGTAAGCGCCAGCTGGTAGTTGAAGTAGTTGAGGTCTGAAACGAAGATCGGCGCTGGTAAAGCGCCGATCTTGCAGCAAAGACCCACGCACGTGCGCCAGCAATCCCTTACTCTCGATCAAACCACCTATGCCAGATCCTCACAATACTGTGACGCTGCATGGAATTGTCATGCCTTTTTAAGAAATCGTCGATAGCATATCGAGAATCGACAGTTCACCAACATCACATTACTGAAAACGAACACCCATACTGAGACGGCTGCTAAACCAAACGATGAACGAAATTTCCGAGAATCTGCCGGTCAAAACGCATGATCCCATCGATGAGAGATTAAGGAGTGAGGTCCAACGATTGCGTGCCAGCCAGCGGAAGGAGGTGTCTGTATCTTCCGGGCAAACGACCGATTCGCCGTCGCCTGCAATCACAAGCGCTGATGTCTGCCAGTCCATACAGAAGTTAGAAGCGCAAGGCAAGAACGCTGGCGCTCTCAAGGACCTGCAACAGGAGTTCTCTGACTTTGGCAGCGGTACCTTGACCAAGGATGAAGTGGCAGTGTTCCTTACTAACGACATGCTTAATCGTCTAGCCTCCCCAAACTCGCCGGACCTTCAAACTGAAATCGCGCGCGCCGAGGGCATTGTCAGCGCCGGACTGGGCGGCGAATTCAGCGCCGGGCTGGTAGAGAGCGGCTTGAAAAAAGAAGCAGACTGGTTGAAAAACAATCCTGGTGCTACTTCTAATACCTGGGGCTATAAACTCACTTCCTTGAGGATTGGCGATGCTCTGAGAGATAAGCTCAATGTCGGATTAGACAAACAGCAAGTAGAAGAGCTGAGTGCCACGGCTCAAAGTTTTTCCGATCAATTGAACGGTCGTTTCAACTTGGGCCCGACAGCTTATCTGCAGTCATACTTTCCTCCCAATCTTAAGGATGTGTTGGATCAAGCGATTGCCAACCCGACAAGTGTTGACACCAATAACGATGGCAAAATCACTGGCAGTGAGATTCTGCGCTACCTGGCTAAAACTCGCGGCATTCAATTCGACAAGTTGGATCCACAAGGGTGCGCGCGGCTTGGCATTGCCATTGCCGATTCAGTTCCAAATCCGGAGTGGCCGTTTTTCGAAGATCTGGGGTGGATTGGGCCAGGGGCTTTTGCTGCCGCTGATACCGATGGCAACGGCATTCTCTCCAAAAGCGAAATGAACGAATACTTCAAAGGTCAAGTCTGGAACAAATTCGACTTTCGCTATGCCACTGCTCAACACCCCGGCTCCGACCAGACGCAGCTAGCCGATCTGCAATGGGCCTATCAGAGTGCTGATTGCTTCGGGCTGGCAAATGTGGGAGGGAAGGACTCAGCTGAACTGGTTAAAGACACCTTCAAAGGAATCGAGCAAAACTTTAGCAAATACAGTCATAACGGTCAGTCCCTGACACAAGACGAATATACCTCAGCCCTTAAGAGTGAATTTTCAACGGCCCTGATGGATCGGCTCAACAAGGGCGTTCCAAATGCTACGCTAAGAGATTATGCGGACCTGGCAAACAATATGACCACCGAATTCGGTATAGTCGACCCTTCTTTTGCCCTTCTCGTAGATCGTGTGCGCACAGCCGCCAATAATCTGCAAAACTAGTGCTTTCTCAATTCAGGATGACTGTGCAGAGAAAGGGAAGTATTACAGTCACTAATGGGGAATCGCGAAGTCGCGGTGTAATCCTCAGCCTCGAATACGCTCATCGGCGCAAGATTTCCTAGATTGCTTGAAACTATTTTGCTCGCTGCCAAAAGCCGTGCAAAATCGAGCGGCTCGAGATAAGTGGCCAGATGCAAAAGTCCCCGTGGTTAAAAGGCAACTCGGAGGTCGGGCATCGCTGCTGAGTTCCCTACGTGATTTAAACGAATTCGTTTTCGCGCCAAGCAGAGCTTGGAAAGGGAGGATTCTAAAAATGAGTAGATGAAACCTTTTAGTGGGGTCCAGCTGGTGAAAATCCAGCCCGGCTAAAGCCGTAGCG
>Ga0182024_10008220_pt1 | contig 22127 bp, 18 predicted proteins | sample P32metaG_FD_120480 | JGI IMG/M metagenome (GOLD analysis project Ga0182024, IMG submission 120480) | Permafrost microbial communities from Stordalen Mire, Sweden - P3-2 metaG (Illumina Assembly) | ecosystem: Environmental > Terrestrial > Soil > Wetlands > Permafrost | place: Sweden: Stordalen...
GAGATCGCTCGCGCGATCCCCGGGATCACCGAGAGCATGCTGTCCGCTCGCCTGACCGAGCTGAAGGATGCCGGGTTGCTGACCCGTGAGGTGATCGAGGGCCCGCCGATCGCATCGCTGTACCGGCTGACGCCGAGCGGGGAGGCGCTGCGGCCCGCGCTCGTCGCGCTCGGCGAGTGGGCGCAGATACACCTGGGTGTGAAGGCCTGAGCAGCGAACCGCCGCGTGTCGAGGGTCGCATCGTCGCCTCAGGCCTGACCAAGGTATTCGGTGCGATCAAGGCGGTGGACGGCCTGTCCTTCACCGTCGAGCCGGGATCGGTCACCGGGTTTCTCGGGCCGAACGGTGCGGGCAAGACGACGACGCTTCGCATGATCCTCGGGCTTGCCGCACCGACGTCCGGCACGGGGACGATCAGTGGTCTCACCTATGCGCACCTCCCGGCGCCCGGTCGCACAGTCGGTGCGGTCCTCGAGGCCACGAGCTTTCATCCCGGCCGGTCAGCGCGCAACCACCTTCGGGTGTTCTGCGCCGCCGCCGGGCTTCCAGACCGGCGCGCCGACGAGGTGCTCGAACTGGTCGGGCTCGCCCAGGCCGCGAGGTTCCCGGTGCATGGCTTCTCGCTCGGCATGCGCCAGCGCCTCGGGCTGGCCACCGCCCTGCTGGGCAACCCGAGTGTCCTGCTCCTCGATGAGCCGGCCAACGGTCTCGACCCCGAGGGCATCGCATGGCTTCGCGGCCTGCTCCGACATTTCGCGGATGTCGACGGCAGGACTGTGCTCATCTCGAGTCACGTGCTCTCGGAAGTCGAGCAGACCGTCGACCGAGTGGTGATCATCGCGCGCGGCCGGCTCATCTATGAGGGGACGCTGACGGACCTCGAAGGCGCCAGTGCCGGAGTGGTGGTGCGAACGCCCACGCCTGACCAGCTGGCTGCGGCGCTGGCGCCGCTCAACGTCAAGGTCACGGCACGCCCAGACGGCGCGGTTGCCGTCGTCGGCGCGACGCCCGATGCCGTCGGCCATGTCGCGTGGCAGGCACACGTGGAGCTGCACGAGCTTCGAGCCGGGAGCTCGAGCCTCGAAGAGACATTCCTGCGCCTCACCGCGGATCCGGGCGATCCGCCGGCGCCCGGCGCATGATCAACCTGCTCCGCGCCGAATGGCGAAAGGTGACCACCATCAAGCTCGGATGGGCGATGCTCCTCGGGGCGATGGCGCTCGCCGCGCTCGGGGTCGTGGCACAGATCGCCAGCAACGGCGTACCGCGGAGTGCCGCCCTGCCGCTCACCAGTGCAGTGACGCAGAAGTCGATCGCCGCCTCCGCCAGCACCGCGTATCTGTTCTCCATCGTGGTCGGCATCATCCTGATCACCACCGAGTTCCGGCATTTCACGTCGCGCCCCACGTTTCTCATCGAGCCGCGGCGCGGCCTCGTGATCGTCGCCAAGATTCTGGTTGCCGCACTGGTCGGCATCATCTACGGGGTGGTCTGCGCGGCGCTGACGGCGGCGATCATGATTCCGTGGTTCGCTGCGAAGGGGATCACCATCGGCTGGATCAATTACGGCGTGCTGCAGTCCCTGATCAGCGACATCATCGTCATTGCGATCTTCGCGGTCGTCGGCGTCGGCGTGGGAGTGCTCGTCCGCAACCAGATCGCGGCGGTCATCGGAGCGCTCGTCTATCTCTTCGTGCTCGAGCCGCTCGTCAACATCATCCCGGTGATCCAGAACGTTTATCCGTATCTGCCCGGCGCTGCGGCCGCGGCGATCACCGGCGCCACCCGCGGTGCCGGGACGTCGCATCTCGATGCGCTGCAGGGCGGCCTGGTGCTGCTCGGCTGGGGGTTGCTGTTTGCAGCGTGCGGCTGGATCCTCACCATCCGGCGCGACATTCCCTAAGGCCCCGTCAACCCCCGGAGACGAGGTCGGGCGTGCTCGGGCGAGGTGGACTGCGCCGAGGGAGGGCGATGATCTTGCCACCGCCCGTGATCGATGCGGCACGAACCGAGCGGTCGCGGCCCTCGTGCTTCGCGGAATACATCGCCCGATCCGCAGCCCCGAGCAATTGATCGAGCGCGCCGCCGTGGTTGGGATACGTCGAGATACCGATCGATGCCGTGAGCCCCTCGAGGCTGCAGCCATCGGGCATGACCACGTCGCGCACAGCGGCGCGCACCGCCTCGGCGGCGACCCATGCTCCTTCGGACGAGCACTCGTGCAGCAGCACCACGAATTCCTCTCCGCCAAGACGCACCACGGCATCGGAGCCGCGGACGGTGGTGCGCAGCTGCGCCGCGACGCGTTGGAGCACCACGTCGCCGATGGCGTGCCCGCTGCTGTCGTTCACTGCCTTGAAGTGGTCCAGGTCGACGAGCAGGAGCGAGAGCGGATGGGAGTCGCGAGCCGCACGCGCGATGTCCCGCTCGCCGGCATCACGCAGCCAGCGGCTGTTGTAGAGGCCGGTCAGCGGGTCGGTCATCGCCGCGTTGACGAGCTCGACGTACAGCTGCGCATTGCGCCACGCCGATGCGGCGACGTGAGCGAACAGCGACGCAGCCTCGAGCTCGCTGGCGCTGAACTGATCGATGCCGAGACGCCAGCAGTTGATGATGCCCAGCTTGTGCTCGGTGGCCACGAGTGGCACGAGGAGCAGTGACTCCTGCACGTAGGATGTTCCGGGAATCTGGCGCGCGAGCGGATGCATGGACGTGTCGGGGATGTTCTGGGGCGTGCCTTTCGCGAAGGCCCAGCCGGTGATGCCCGCGTCGAGCGCCATGCTGTCGGCCATGATCTCGTCGCGATCGGGACCGGTCGCAAGCACCGGCACGAGGCGGAAGGTTTCGTAATCGGCGACGAAGATCGCCATCTCGGTGACCGGAACCACGCGACCCATCTGTTCGGCCATGACACCAAGAATGCGCATGGGATCGTGCTCACTCTGCAGTGCGAGCGCCGCGTCGCTGAGCGCACGAGCCAGTCCCCGGCGCGGCCGGGCGGTCGAGACTGTGCCCACCGTTGCGATCTCGGCTGCCGCTGCGGGCTCGGCGGCCGATGCCGCCACACGCGTCGGCGAGACCACACGCTGTGCGAACCAGGTCGCATCGACGATCTGCATGGAGGTATCACCTTTGAGCGGGTGTGGCAACACCGGCCGGCCCAGCAGCCATCCCTGGCCGAACTGGACTCCCAGTGACTGCAGCGTCTCCTGTTCGCGCTGGGTTTCGATGCCCTCGGCGATGACGCGTGCGCCGATATGTCCGCTGAACGACAGCAGCGCAACCACCAGCGCACGGCGTGCGCGGTCGGCGTCGATGGCGGTGATCAGCGAGCGATCGACCTTGATGAACTCCGGGCGCAGCTCGGCGATGACCCGCATGCTGGCGTGGCCAGCGCCCGCATCATCGACGGCGATACGGAAGCCCCGCGCGCGCAGCTCCGCCGCGATGCGCTGCAGCAGCGCGAGGTCCGGCACCGGCTCGCGTTCGCTGAACTCGAGCACGACGGCTGCCGGGTCCACCCTCGCGTCAGCAACGGCCTTGTCGAGCGCCGCCACGCCGCGCTCGTCGACGAGCGTGCCGATGAGGACGTTGACGAAGAGGTCCGCCTCGCCGATGTCGGATGCCGCCTGCAACGCCGCGCGCACGCAGGCGCGGTCGACGGACGACTGCATGTTGAGGGCGGCCGCGGCCTCGAAGAGCTGGTCAGGGCTGTGGATGCGGCCTCGAGGCGCGAATCGCGCAAGCGCCTCATACCCGATCACGGTGTCATTGACAAGCCGGACGATCGGCTGCAGCGCCGAGACGATCGTTCCGTTGGTGAGCAGCGACGTGATGGTGCGTCGAAGCCGGGGATCGCGTGTGGGAGATCCCGGCGCATCGAAGCGTCCGACTGCCGGCTGCGCCTCGGCGGACCATGCGGCGGCGAGCATCGCGGCCACGACCTCGAGGGTCGGGCTCAGCGCGGGTGCGCACCCGGGACCCCAGACCGTGAGGACGGCGACAACCCGATCGCGGCAGATGACCGGCAACGCCATGACGTCCCGCTCGTCCGCGGCGTTCGGCAGTGCGCTGGCCAGCGCGGAATCGGTGGTCAGCCGGCGGAGCGTCTCAGAAGCGTCGGCCGCACCGTGGTAGGGGCGTCGGAGCCGGACGGGTTTGCGCAGCGATTCGACCCCGTCCAGAGGGATCCGCATCCCCACCATCGTGGAGGCAAGTCGCGACGACAGCCGGACGGTCAGCTTCGGCGGGATGTTGATGGCGAGCACCACCGCGATGTCCGACTCCACCCCGCTCACGATGCCGGCTACATCGAGCGCGGCGAGGGCATCGACGACCACGGCGGCCGCCTCTTCGGGGCTTCGCGCGCCCGGGAGGGAGTGTCCGAGCCGGGTCAGGACCTCGAGGCGCAGATCAGGGGACCGGGAAGGCACCTGGTGAGTGTGCTGCGTCCCAGGGCCTCCGCTGACAACGGAACGGTCGCTTTCCGTTGGCAAATCGCCATATTTCCGCTACGGCGTCAGTTCTCGGATAACTCCGTAAGCAGCTGCTTACCGATAGGCGCTTCGCTCCGCATTCCCACCGCCCGGGAGCGGCGTACGCTTCGCGAGATGAGCCGCTGTCCCGCCTGTGCACACAAGAATCAGGAGAAGGCGAAGTTCTGCTCGGAGTGCGGAGCCACGATGCTGGCCATTGCGGTCGCGCCCCGGGAGGAGCGCAAGGTCGTCACGGTCCTCTTCGCCGACCTGGTTGGATTCACATCGCGGTCGGAGCGCCTCGACCCGGAGGACGTTCGCGCGCTGCTGTCCCCGTACTACGCCCGGCTTCGCACCGAGCTCGAGCACTTCGGGGGGACCGTCGAGAAGTTCATCGGCGACGCGGTGATGGCGCTGTTTGGCGCACCCGTGGCGCACGAGGACGACCCTGAGCGTGCCGTGCGCGCGGCGATGGCCATTCGCGACTGGGTCGTCGATCAGCAGGCGGACCTGCAGGTTCGCATCGCCGTCAACACCGGCGAGGCGCTCGTGGCCCTGGGCGCGCGCCTGGAGCAGGGGGAGGGGATGGCTTCCGGTGATGTCGTCAACACAACCTCCCGGCTGCAGACCGCGGCGCCCGTGAACGGCATCCTGGTGGGGGAGACGACGCATCGCGCCACCGCGCACGTGATCTCGTATCGAGAGGCAGCGCCGGTCTCGGCGAAGGGCAAGGCCGAGCCGGTCCGTGCCTGGGAGGCGGTGGAGGCCCGTTCGCGCTTCGGGGTCGACCTGGCTCGATCGAGCCGTTCGCCGCTGGTGGGCCGCGTCCACGAGTCCCAGGTCCTCGCCGACGCGCTTGAGCGGGTGCGGCGCGAGCGGTCCTCGCAACTGGTAACCCTCGTCGGCGTCCCGGGCATCGGCAAGAGCCGGCTGGTGGCCGAACTCTTCGATAAGGTCGACAGGGACCCGAGCCACGTGATGCTCTGGAGACAGGGACGCTCACTCCCGTACGGTGACGGAGTCACCTTCTGGGCGCTGTCGGAGATGGTGAAGGCCCAGGCCGGGATCCTGGAAACCGATGGGCACGAAGACGCCGAGGACAAGCTGAATGCGGCTGTTGCCGCGCTCATTCCCGATGCGGACGATGCACAGTGGGTTGCCGGTCACCTGCGTCCGCTCGCGGGGCTGAGCACCGGAGCGGAGCCCGCCGGCGATCGCCGCGAAGAAGCGTTCACCGCGTGGCGCCGTTTCTTCGAGGCGCTGTCGGAGCAGAACCCGCTCGTGCTGGTGTTCGAGGACCTTCACTGGGCAGACGACAATCTGCTCGACTTCGTCGAGCACCTCGTTGACTGGGCCGGCCACGCGCCGATGCTCGTTGTCTGCAACACGAGGCCCGAATTGTTCGAGCGCCGGCCCGGGTGGGCCGGAAGCACACGCAATGCCGTCCGGCTCTCGCTCGCACCGCTCTCCGACGACGAGACCGCGCTCCTGATCAGCAGCCTGAGCGAGCAGCCCGTGATGTCGGTGGAGACGCAGCAGGCATTGCTGACGCGCGCAGGTGGCAACCCGCTGTACGCCGAGCAATATGTCCGCATGATCGCGGAGCGACGCGACATCGAGGACCTGCCGCTGCCCGAGACCGTGCAGGGCATCATCGCGGCGCGACTCGACGCCCTGTCCGTCGACGAGAAACGCCTGCTGCAGGATGCCGCCGTGCATGGCAAGGTCTTCTGGCTGGGAGCGGTCAGTGCCGGGCTCGACCGGCATACCGCCGAGGTGCGCCTTCACTCCCTGGAACGCAAGGATTTCGTCCAACGAGCGCATCGTTCGTCCGTCGCCAATGAGGTCGAATACGCCTTCATGCACGTGCTCGTTCGCGATGTCGCCTACGGGCAGATCCCGCGCGCCGAACGGGCCGAGAAGCACCGTTTGGCAGCGGAGTGGATCGGATCGCTCGGGCGCACCGAGGACCATGCGGAGATGCGCGCGCATCACTACGTCAGCGCCCTCGAACTCCACCGGGCTGCGGGCCACACCATCGACGCGGCGTTTGCGCAACGAGCGCTCGGGACGCTTCGGGATGCCGGCGACCGCGCGTACTCGTTGAACGCCTATGCGGCCGCTGCCGGTTTCTATGCCTCGGCGCTCGAACTCGCCACTCCGGCCACGCTCGATCGCGCCCGACTCCTGTTCGCGGTGGGCCGCTCGCGGCACGTCGGAGGCGACTCGGACGAGGAGCTGCTGGCGACCGCGAGTGCCGATCTCATTGCATGTGGCGACCCGGAGACCGCGGCCGAAGCCGAGGCTGCGCTGACCGAGCTCATGTGGCTGCGCGGCGACGCAGACGAAGCGATGCGCCATCTGGATCGTGCGCGCGAACTCGTCGATTCGCAGGAAGCGAGCCGTGTCAAGGCATACGTCGTGAGCACCGTCTCCCGCTACCTGATGCTTGCGGGCAGGAGTGCCGAGTCGATCCGGGTCGGCCGCGAGGCGCTCGCGATGGCCGAGCAGCTCGGTATCGACGAGGTGCGTGCGAGCGCGCTGAACAACATCGGCGCGTCCCGGTGCCAGAGCGGCGATCCCGGTGGCGTGGCCGACCTTGAAGAGGCGGTCGCGGTAGCCGATCGGGCGCAAGTCCCCAGGGAGACAACGCGGGCGCGTGCAAATCTGGCGTCCGTCATGTGGATGCGCGGCAGCCTCGACAGGTCGGCCGCCATCAGCGCGGAGGCGCAGGTCGCCGCGGAGCGGTTCGGCCAGCATCTCGTGATGCGCTGGGTGCGCGGCACGAGGGCGCGGGACGAATACGTGCGTGGACGCTGGGGGCGGGCATCCGCGTCGCTCGATGCATTTCTGTCCGAGGTCGAGGCCGGCTCGCCGCACTACCTGGCGGCTGAGTGCTACATGATCCGATCCAATATCCGCCTCGGCCGCGATGACGTCGAGGGAGCCATCGCCGACGCGAGCCACTCCCTCCACCTGGCGAGGGTCGCCAAGGATCCGCAGGTGCTGTTCCCAGCGCTCGCAAAGGGAGCGCACGTCTTCAGCGAGGCGGGCGACTGGGATCAGGCGATGGCACTGGCCGGCGAGTTGCTCGAGCAGCTGAGGATCGGTCGCGTCAGCAGCGCGCTGATCGCCGACTCGCTGCACGTGCTCGCCTGGACTCTCGCCCGGGCCGGCCGCGCTGAAGAGCTGCTCGCCATCCTGCCCGAGGAGAGGCTCCCCTGGGTGCAGGCTGCGTCCGCGTTTGCCTGCGGGAATCTGCAGGCGTCGGCGGACATCTGCGGCGCAATGGGCGCACGGACGGAGGAGGCGCGAGACCGGCTCTGGCTCGCCGGGTCACTCGTCGATCTGCAGCGGAGATCCGAAGCGGATATCGAGCTGCAGCGCGCACTTGCGTTCTACCGGTCGGTGGGGGCGACGCGGTATGTGCGCGCGGGAGAAGCACTCCTCGCCGCGTCCGCATGAAGCCGAACACCGATGCGATGGGCGAGCGCGATGCCCACGCGGACGCGCGGGCTCGGCTTGTCGCCAAGCGGTCCGAGATCGTCGCCAAGGTGGACCAGCTGGGTGCGCACGATCCAGCCGAGGTGGCAAACCTGGGTTTCGGCAAGCGAATCGGTGACGGCACGCTGTACGCCGTCGAGCGGATGACTGACGCGTACCAGGCGCGCACCATCTACGCGACCGTGAGTGAGATCGATCAGGCGCTCGACCGCATCGACGCGGGCACGTATGGACGCTGCGTCAGCTGCGGCATCATGATCCCCGACGAACGCTTGGAGGCCGTGCCGTGGGCAGCCCTGTGCGTTCCATGCAGCGTGAAACCCGGCAAATCGAACGTGGTGCGATGACGTATGACGTCCCGAACCGCGTCGCCGGCACCTGGAGGGGGATGACGTGGAGATGATGAGCGTGCAGGACGCTGCGTTCCTTCATATCGAGAACGGCAACAACCCGATGCATATCGGGTCCGTCGCGGTGCTCGAGGGGCCGGCCCCGGCGTATGGAGATCTGGTCCGGCTCATCGCCGGCAAGCTGCCCTTGGTGCCCCGGTACCGCCAGAAGGTGCGCTTCGCGCCGGGTGGTGTCGGACGGCCGGTGTGGGTCGACGACCCGCACTTCCAGATCCTGTACCACATACGCCATACGGCAGTTCCACCGCCTGGTGGGCGTGATGAGCTGCGCAACCTCGCCGGTCGCGTCTTCGCACAGACCCTCGACCGCGGTAAGCCCCTGTGGGAGATCTGGATGGTCGAGGGACTCAAGGGCGGGAGATGGGCGCTGATCTCCAAGGTCCACCACTGCATGGTGGACGGCGTCTCCGCAACCGATCTGCTCACCGTGACGTTCGATGCCGGCGACGCGGAAGCGATACAAGCCCCGCCCGAAGAGTGGTTGCCCGAAGAGGAGCCCGGGGCGTTTGCGGTCGCGATGCACGGCGTCGCCGGCACTCTGGCAGAACCGCTTGGGCGTCTGCGTGAGATCACGCGACTTCGGATCACCACGGGGCCGAAGACCCGGCTGGCCGAAGGCGCCGAGCTCCTGCGCTCCCTCGCAGAGTGGAGCAAGCGTTCAGCGACCTCGTTGAACGGCCCGATCGGTCCCCATCGCCGCTGGAGTTGGGCGGAGGCGAGCCTCGACGATGTGAAGACGGTTCGTCAAGGGCTCGGCGGCACGGTGAACGACGTCGTTCTCGCAGCGATCACCGCAGGCTTCCGCCGCCTGCTGCTCCAGCGCGGTGAGGACGTCTCCAATCGAGTGGTGCGGACCCTGGTACCGGTGTCGGTGCGGGCGGATTCGGAGCGTGGCGTCTACAACAATCGCGTGTCGGGAATCTTTCCCGGGCTTCCCGTGTCGATCGCCGACCCGGCCGACCGGCTCAACGCCATTGCGGCGCAACTGTCCATGCTCAAGGGCTCCAAACAGGCGATCGCGGGTGACGCGCTGGTGAAGCTCGCCGGGTTCGCGCCGCCGATGCTGCTCTCGCTCGGAGCGCGGCTTGCCGCGCGGACCCCGCAGCGCGCACTCCAAACGGTCACCACGAATGTTCCGGGTCCCCAGTTTCCGCTCTACGTTGTCGGCCGGCGCATGGTCTACTCGTATCCCTACGTCCCGATCATGGGCAGCGTGCGCATCAGCATCGCGATCTTCTCCTACTGCCGACGTCTCTTCTTCGGCATCACCGGTGATTACGACACGGTCGCCGACATCAACGTCCTTCGGGACGGTATCGAGGAGGGGATGCGGGAGCTGGTCGTGGCCGCGGGCGGATCACCACAGGGCGTGCCACGCACGCGCAGGAAGCGCACGACGGGAGCAAGGAGCACCCGCGCAGCCTCCCCGGACGGTCAGGCGGCGGCGGTGCGCTCCGGAAAAAGATGACGGGCGACTGATCCTGCGCGGAACCGCCGCCAGCCTCCCTCGGGTTGTGTGAGGCGGTCCGCGATGACCCACAGGACCGCGGCGTTGTGTCCCATGCCGAGATGGCTGCTGTACACCGCGATGTTCTCCCGATGATGTCCGGGGGTGTTGATGCACGCCTGCCATGGCACAACGCCATCGAGGCGTGAGTACACGGCGGTGGTGGGCACCGGGATCGGGCGCGACAAACGCACGTGTGGTGGCAGCGAATCGGGGCTGACGTGCAACACCCCGAGGCGCCGGTACGCCGCGTCGGCCCGGCTGTCGCGGGGATCGCCGAGGCCGAACGGGCTCCCCAGGGTGATCACCTGACGCACGAGCGCCGGGCGCGACCGGGCGAGCTCGCGCGCAAAGATGCCGCCGAGGCTCCATCCCACGAGGCTGACCGACCGCCCCGAGGCGCGATGCAGCTCCTCGAGCCGCGCGGTCATGCCGTTGAGAATCCCCGCGGTCGGCCCGAGATTGCGGCCAAGCCGCCATCCGTGTACCTCGTAACCGAGTGAACGCAGATACCGCCGCAGCGTCGCGGTGGATGCGTCTTCGGCAAGCAGGCCGGGCAGGACCAGCACCGGATGACCGTCGCCGCGAGGCGCACGGAACAACAGTGGCGACGCTGCCAGCATGGCGCCGTAATCGGCGAGCGCCCGTCCCGGCTCGCTGATGAACAGCGCAAGCGATGGACGCACGGTCGCGGTCACCAGCGCTTCATATCACTTCGCCGGACGTCATGGCGTGGTGGAGAGAGGATGCACCATGAAGAATTGCCACATCGTCGCGTCGGCGTTCATCGCGTCCGACTGCGGCCCGAGGATGCGTGTGTCGCCGGCCGGCAGGCGCGGACCGCCCGGCCACTCGTGCCCTTCGCCGTCGATCGTGTACAGCCCGACGGTGGCGCCGTCCGCGCACCCCGTGTACTCGGTGAACCGCACCGTGGAGTCCGTGACGGATTCGTCCGGTGTCGTTGCGCATGCATCGTGTACCGCCCATCGTTCGACGGCGACCGCGACGCTGTAGGTCCAGTACGCCTGACCGTTGCCGTTGTAGGGGTCGACCGGGTCATCTGTGCCGTGAAACGAGATGACCGGCACCGGGCGCGTCCCCACGCACGGCGAGGGAAACCGCAGGCCGCTGACCGGGGCGATGGCGGCGATGGTCGTGGACAGATCGCATCCGAGCTCGCTCGTCATCCTTGCCCCGCCGGAGAAACCGGTCGCGTCGACGCGGGTGCTGTCGACGCAGAGACCCTGCTCGAGCGTGTGAATCGCCTGAGCGAGAAACGCGACGTCGTCGGACGCATTCGCCGGTGCCGATCCCCCGCCGAACAACGGCTCGCCGGGGACGTTCCAGTCGTCACCCGAACCCGACACGATTGCCCCCTGCGGATAAGCCACGAGAAAGCCGTGTGCGTCCGCGACCGAGTCCATACCGCTGAATTCCTCCTGCACAGCCGCCGTCGAGCCCGATCCGTGCAGATTCAGAACGAGCGGCACCGGTGTGCGGTCGGTGTACCCGCTCGGGATGTGTACGATCATCGAGCGGTGCTCGCCGCCCGAGAGCATCGAGACGTCGACGTCGCCCGTCAGCGTGGTGCCATCACATGCCGTGGCCGGGAGGCTGATCGCCTGCGGCGCGACAGTCGCGGCCGCTGTGGCATGGCATCCACTGAGTGCGATGCCGCTCACCACAACGACACTGGCCGCCGCGAGCCTTCGCGACGCGAGATGGCGTGCAATCATGTCGACCGGATTGTCCTCAACGAGGCGCTAGAACGGGCTGATCCCCCACGTGCAGGTGTGTGTCTCACCCGGTTGCAGCACGATCAGCCCGGCACCCGAGTTGAACGCGTCGGGGGCACAGGTCATCGGCTCGACGGCGAGCCCTTTGCGGCGGCGCGAGTCGTCCCCAAGCGTGTCGCCGCTGTAGATCATCGCGTAATCATGGGCCATGTCCATCCACACGGCGACACCGTGCCGCCCATCAGGCGTCGTGAGGGAGATCCTGGTGATGCCGTCATCGCCGGCACGGAAGCGCGTGAAGGCGGTGTCCAATACTGTTGCCCCGATGGGACGCGGGCTGCGGAAGTCGTAGCCCGTGCCGTCGACGGGAATCACTGCGCCGGTGGGGATGCCGCGCTCGTCGGCATCGAGAGTCGCGTCGGCCGGAAGATGCAACAACGCGTCGTTGATCAAGCCGTTGCCGGCCAGTTGGACGTATGGATGGGCGCCGGCTCCATACGGGCACGACCGCTGGCCGTTGTTGGTCGCCGTGACATGCGCTGTCAACCCGGTGTCACCAAGGCTGTACGTCGCGCTCAGGCCGAGGGTGAACGGATATCCATCATCGGGCGGCAGATCGAGCGTCAGCGTCACCGAAGCGGATGCAACATCGGCAAGCTGCCACGGCTGCGCGCGCGCGAGCCCGTGGATGGCGCTCCCGGTTCTCGGCTCGTTCACGGGCAATCGAAAGACCTCACCGTCGAAACGATATGTGGCCCCGGCGACGCGATTCGGCCAGGGGATGAGGAGCTGTCCGCGGGCGCCGTCGGGCTGCTCGTCGACGCCGTAGCCATCGACGACCTCGTCCACGTCCGTGCTGTACTCGCGGAGTCCCGCACCGAGCTCGACAATGACAGCGCGCTGTGTGCCGTATCCCAGCGCATATTGCCGCCCGGTCGGGGGGGCTGTCACGACGACGGGTGGGGATCCGAGTACCTCGGAAACGGAGACGGCAGCTGGGTTTCGCCGACTCGTTCCAGCTCGTTCCTGATGACCGAGTAGCACTCGCACGCAACTGCCTCGAGGCCGGTGCGGTCGACGATCGTGACGTGGCCGCGGACGTAGCGGATGAGCTCGGCTCGCTGCAGGATGCCCGCGGAGACGGAGACCGTCGACCGTCGAGCGCCCAGCATCTGACCGAGGAACTCCTGGGTGATCATGAATTGGTCGGAACCAACGCGATCGTGACTCATCAGCAGCCAGCGGCTGAGACGCTCCTCGCTGGAGTGCAGGCGGTTGCATGCCGCAGCCTGCGAGATCTGGCCGAAGAGTGCCTGGGTGTACTGCTCCACCAGTGTCTGGAAGGCGCCACGTCGCTCGACCAGTGCGAGAAACGCCGTGGCCTCCATGCGGAGGCTGTGTCCGGCCACCTGGGATATCGCCGGCACCGCAAGGCCGCCGAGCGGCACCACCGGAACGCCGACGATCCCCTCATTGCCGATGGTCGCCACCTCGACGACTCCGCCGTCGTGGAGTGGGGTCACGAGCGAGATGACGCCGTTTGTCGGGAAGTAGAGCGCGTCGACAGTCGCCCCCGGTTCGAACAGAACCGTTCTGACGGGAAGACTCACGTTTCGCACAAGACCGAACAGCTCGTGACGCTCTGCTGCGGGGAGGGCTGTGAGAATCCGGTTCTCACCCGACGAGGTGCCCTCGCGGGCGGCGTCGTGGGTCATGGCTCAATGCGTGGTGACATCGACCTATGTGCGCTGCGGGACAGACGTGATGCTGAGCGTGATCCAGATTATGCCGTACCAGAAGGGCGACAACGCGCGCAGTTCGCTGCGATCAAAGGAGAGACTGGCGGCGTGGCTGCAGAACGCAGTTTCCCGGAACCGGGGGTTCTGGACCCCGGTGATCGGTACTGGCTCGAGGCCATGGCCGACGCGGTGCTCATCCTGTCGCCGGTGTACGACCGGCGCCGGCACGTCACCGACTTTCGCGTGGATTATGCGAATGCCGCTGCGGCCGAGCTCGCGGATGCTGCGGGTGATCCGGTGCAACCGGGATCACTCATCGGGCTCGGATTGCTCCATCTCGAACGCGAGGCGGCGACTGCATTCGTCGCGGCTCTTCGCGAAGTGCTGGCAGCTGATGTTCCGTGTGCAATCGACGGAGTCCGATATCGCTCTCGCCGCTCGGGTATCGCAACCGAGACCGTGCGCGACGTGCGCATGAGCAGACACGGCGGGCGGCTGCTGGTCACGCTGCGTGACGTCACCGAACGAGAGCAATCCGAGCAGGGCGTGCGCCGAAGCGAGCGGAGCCTCCGTGCTCTCGTGGACGGCGTGTTCGACGAGGCGCTGATGACCGTTGATCCCACCGGAAACGTGCTCAGCTGGAACACCGGCGCCGAGCGGATCTTCGGCTATCCGGCTGAGCAGATGATCGGCCGCCACTACTCGCTGCTGTATCCGAGTGGATGGCCGGTCAGCGCTCCGGGCGAGGACGCCGATGCAATTGCTGACGAGCGACTCCACGAGACGTGGCAGGTGCGCAAGGATGGACGCCGGTTCTGGGCCAGCGTCTCGATTACTGCCATGCATGGCGACAACGGCGAAGTGCGTGGCTTCTTCTCGGTGACGCGCGATCTCACTGAGCAGTCGGAGCAGCGGCGCCGTGATCTGCAGTTCTCCCTGGTCCGCGCACTCACGGACTGTGTGGACGTCGACACTGCAGCCGAGACCATTCTCAACGAGACCACGTTCGGTCTCGGCGCGACATTCAGCGAGATGTTCGTGGCACGCCAGGAGCAAGGGCGTCTTGACTCCACCTCACGCCACGCGTTTCCTCGAGCGACGCTCGACGCTCTCGACGTCGCCGCAGAAGGCACGGCAGGTCCACTCGAGGCGCTCATCGCCCGCGTGCGCACCACAGGGAAGCTCGTCATCATTCCAGACCTCAAGGAGCTCGGGACATCGCCGCAGGTCACGGCTGCCTTCTCGCTGGGCGTGCGGTCGGCGATCGCATACCCGATTACGACGGAATCAGCCACTGTCGGCGTGCTCGCATACTTCTTCGAGACGCTGCCGAGTGTAGAAACGCTTACGGTCGAGGCGATCACCGCGATCGGCGCTGAAGCGGCGCATACCGTCGATCGTATTCGTGCCCAAGGCGCTCTTCGCGACGAAGCCCTTCGCATGGCAGAGCTCGCGAGCACCGACCGTCTTACCGGTCTGAAGAACCGGCGCGAGTTCGACCGCATCCTTGGAACGATTCCCCGGCAGCCGTTTGCGATTCTCGCCATCGACGTCGACCACCTCAAGAGGGTCAATGACGAGTTCGGCCACGAGGCGGGCGACACGGTGCTGCGTACGGTGGCCACGACGCTGGCGCTGATGTTGCGCGGATGGGACGTCATCGCGAGGGTCGGCGGCGACGAGTTCGCCGCCATCCTTCTCGACGTCGATGCCGCTGAAGCCGCGTCAGCCGCCCAGCGCCTCCGCGCCGCGATGCATTTGGTCCCAACCCCGGGCGGTCGGTCGAACATCAGCCTCGGCTGGGCGTCGGCGCCGTCGGGAACCGACCCGATGTCCGCCTGGCGGCGCGCTGACGAATGCCTGTACGAGGCCAAGCGCAGCGGTCGCGACCGCGTCGTCGGACGCCACGTCGACGGCGCGGAGCAGGTCACCCCGTCCGGCTCCTCGGTCACCGAGCTCATCGGAGCGCTGGTTTCCGGATTGCCCATCCACTCGGTATACCAGCCGATTGTCAACCTCAACGACGGGCATGTCGTCGGCTACGAGGCGCTGGCGAGGCCCGAGGGTTTCGGAGCGTCGGACAGCGTCGAGACGCTCTTCGAGGTGGCGCATCGCTCCGGACACATCCGCGATCTCGACTGGTTGTGCCGCCGCGCGGCGCTCAGCCAGGCGGCGTCGCTGCCGGAAGGCATCCTGCTGTTCATGAATGTGAGCGTTTCGGCGCTCCTCGACCCGCTGCACGACGTCGACCAGCTCCTCCTCCTGCTCGAGTGGACCGGACGGTCGCCACACCGGCTCATCCTCGAGATCGGTGAGCACGAGAGCGTCCGTGACTACGACCGCCTGCGCCTCGTGCTCACGTCCTACCGTCAGGCGGGCATCCGTTTTGCGATCGACGACCTCGGTGAGGGCTTCGCCACGACCGAGCTGCTGGAGACCGCGGAGCCCGAGTTCGTCAAGCTGGCGCGCAGCCTGACGATGAACGCGGCGCGGCGGAGCTCGCGCGGTGCGATCAAGGATGCGTTGGGCTTCGCTCGCGTTCACGACTCGATCGTGATCGCCGAGGGCGTCGAGAACGAGCTGGTGAGCGACCAGATCCGTTCGCTCGAGATCCCGCTCGGGCAGGGGTTCGGCCTCGGACGCCCCACCGTCGCGGCGGAGCTCATCGATGCGGCCGCCGCATGGACGGCGCGTGACACCTTGCGTCCGCTCCGTCCTCGCATCGGACAGTCGCACCTTCGCGTCGCTGCGACGCCGAGCGACGTGGAGGTGAGCGGGCATGCGCCCAGGGAGCGTGCGCGGCGCGCCGGCGACGCACAGGCAGCCCGAATGGTCAGGCGCGCCGACAATGGATCGGCAGGGAAGGCCTCATAGGTGAGTGGCCGCCTTTCGAAGTCGCGTCGGCAGCCGCTCGGGCCCGATGAGACCTTCAGCGCACTGGTGACCCGCCTGATCATCACCAACCGGGCGGAGCGCGCGACCAGAGACAAGATCCTGCCGACGACGCTGTCAGTCGTGTCCGAGGCGCCACGCGATGGCGCTGGCGAGCCGCGAAGCAGAGCCGGATCCAAGCCCTAGAAACAGCGATGGTTCGGCGAGCTCCAGCTCGAGCAGCAGGGGCGCACCGTCACCGCCGCGGACCAGGTCGACGCGGGCGTACAGCAAGGCATCGCGAGGCCACGGCAGCGCGTCAAGGGTTGCCTCCGCGACCGCCCGCTCATCGACATCGGGGACACGAGGGGTGATGTCCTCGACCGCCCAGAGTTGATCGGTGGCAACGCCTGGCGCCCGGAGCAGCGCTCCTTTCCGAATGGCGTGCGAGAAGACACCGTCGATGTAGATGAGCCCCGTCTCGCCGTCGGCGTCGACCGAAGCGACATAGGGCTGCACCATCACCACGCGGCCGTCGGTCAACAAGCGCTCGACGTGCATTCGCGCGGCTGCGTGGTCACCGGGGCGATACCGACAGCTGTTCTGTGCTCCGGACGAGACCGAAGGCTTCACGACCAGGTGACCCTTGGGGAGGGGGATATCCGAGCCGAGGGAATCGCTGTCGATCCACGTGGTCGGGACTGTCGGGACACCGGCGGCGGCGAGGGAGCGCAGATAGGACTTGTCGGTGTTCCACGTGACGACCGGGACGGAGTTGAGCACATGCGGAACGCCGGCACACCACTCGAGAAAGTCGTCGCGCCGCTCCGCGTAGTCCCAGGCCGACCGGATGACGATGAGGCGGAAATCGTCCCACCGGACCGAGGGGTCATCCCAGACCCGAGGCTCGGCAACCACGCCACACGCCTCCAACGCCGGGATCAGGCTGCGCTCGTCGGCGTCGAGATACGGGAGCAGCGAGCAGGTTGCGAGCGCGACATCAAGCAGGTGAAGTGCCTCCTCTGTACGCCAGCGGACCGCCGCAGCGGCCCAAGGTGTGGCTTTAATGACGCCATTGATGCATGGCGACCAGCTTGACGCGCACCTGGCCGCCGGGGTTTCGTCGAACCGTGATGGTGACCCGCCGATGATGGAGGAGCGGTTCACGACGATCCGCGGCCAGCGCCTTCGCTACCTCGTCGTCGGACAAGGCAAGCCTCTGGTGTTGTGCCATGGGTTTCTCAGCTCGGCCGAGGAGTTCGGGGGACGGTTCGGCGAGCTCGGCGCGCATCGAACCCTCATCATTCCCGATCTTCCGGGCAACGGCGCGTCCCCGCCGCTCCCGGGACGTCACTCCTCCGGAGCCATGGCCGATCTGCTCTTCGACCTCCTCACCGAGCTCGAGATCGACAGGTTCGACGTCGGTGGTCTGTGCCTCGGGGCGACCGTCGCCTGCGCACTCGCGAAACGGGCTGGATGCCGCGCCGAGCGGCTGGTGCTCCACACGCCACTGCTGTCCCCCGATCTCATGCGCCGGCGCTATCGAGACCAGGTCCGGCTGCTCAGCCGGAGGCCGATGTGGGACGGCGTTGTCTGGCTGAGCCGTCAGCGCTGGATCAGCGATCTCTACAAGCGCTTTGTCATCGTTGAAGGTGACGTCGACGAACGCACGGCCGATGTCAACTACGACAACCAGCGCCGGGCCGATCCGCGCGCCGCCAGAGAGTGGCTCAACGACTGCCTCAGGCGGGACGACGTCGATGTCGTCGCGGCTCGAGCCGAGCGCACGCTCATCATCGTCGCCCGGCACGATCGCCTGGTCGATGTGGAACGGCTCAAGGGGCTGATCGCCACGCTGCCTGATCTCCACGTATTCACCGACAGCGACCAGGGGCACGGGTGGAACGAGGAGGCCGTGCACCGCCAGCTCGAGGTGCTCAAGGACTTCTTTGGCAACTGTCAGGGGAATGGGAACGGGAACGGGACCAACGGGAGCCACGCAGGTGCGCACGGCCCCGTCAGCAACGGCGCCAACGGCAGCGCGATCCACCGGCGGCCCGCCCTTCGGGACACCGTCACGCTTCCGCTCTCGACCTCCTGATCACCGGGACTCGACGTCGGGATCGGCTCGGCCGGGATCCACGGTGCGTGGGCCTGAGCCCTCGAGCTCCAGCAGCCTTCGCTTGCGATCGAGCCCCCATCCGTAGCCGGTCAGGCCGCCATCCGCACCGATCAGGCGATGGCAGGGCACGATGATTGAGATCGGGTTCTGGCCGTTGGCGGCGCCGACCGCGCGCGCCGCGCGCAGATGGCCGACCCGTACGGCGACCTCCGCATAGGTTGACGTCCTCCCGTACGGGATGTCGAGGAGCGCAGACCACACGGCGATCTGAAAGGGCGTGCCCTCGAGGCGAACCGGCAGGTCGAACCGTTCCCGGGCTCTCCGGAAGTACTCATCGAGCTGCGTGCCGACCATGTGCGAGGTCCCATGCGATTCCCGGGTCAGGCCGATGACACCCGGGGTGCGGGCGTGGCCGTCGAAGTGAAGCCCGACGATCGCGCCGCCGGCAGAGATCACGAGCACCCGTCCGAGCGGGGTTGCGGCATATCCATACGAACGAGGCGACGAAGGACCGGGCACGCCCCCAGCCTGACCCGGTTGCCGGCGGAGATCCGGCCATATTCGGACATCGGCCCCGTTCTGTCCGGATATGGCCGGTGGAGACCCCGGACATCGCGCTACAAGTACTGCCATGGGCGGATTCTCCGCGGTGGTCACGACCGGCATCTACTGCCGTCCCGGATGCTCGGCGCGACCGAATCCAAGCAACGTCCAACACTTCGGCCTGGCCGCCGCCGCAGAGGCCGCGGGATATCGCGCCTGCATGCGCTGCCGCCCATACCGTCAGGCCGTGCCGCTCGAGAGTGCGGCGTCCGATGTGGTGTGCCGGGGGATCCGCCTCGTGGTCGGCGGCGGTCTCCTGAGCGAGAGTGAGGTCGCCGTCGCACACCACCTCGGGCTCTCCGCACGTCATCTGCGCCGGCTGTTCCAGGAGCAGGTCGGCGTCACCCCGGCGCAGCTCGCGCGTTCGAGCCGCGCGCACTTCGCCCGGCGGCTGCTCGACGACACCGACCTCTCGATCACCGAGATCGCGTTCGCAGCGGGCTTCGGCAGCCTGCGGCAATTCAACCGCACCGTCAGCGACATCTTTCGAGCGTCCCCTCGCGAACTGCGCGGCCGCCGGCGTGCGGCTGATCGACTGGTGGCTGACGGGGGCTTGCCGCTGCGCCTGGGATTTGCCGGTCCGCTCGACTGGGACCGCATGCTGGGATACCTCGCCGCGCGCGCCATCAAGGGGGTCGAGCGCGTCGCCGGCGGCGCGTACCGCAGAACGGTCCTGATCGATGGCGACCCGGGTGCGATCGAGGTGGTGCGTGGCGGCCCGGACCACCTCGTGCTCACCGCGCACCTCCCGCACTGGGGCGGCCTGATTCATGTCGTGGAGCAGGTGCGGCGCATCTTCAACCTCGACTTCAACCTCGACGCGGCCAATGGGTTGCTGGGATGCGATCCCGTGCTCATGGGGCGGATCGCGGCGATGCCCGGGCTCCGGACGCCCGGAACGTGGGATCCATTCGAGGTGGGGGTGCGCGCGATCATCGGCCAGCAGGTCAGTGTCGCGGGCGCCGGAACGATCATCGCCCGGCTGGTCGCACGCGTCGGGACGCCGGTGCCCGGGCTCGGGCAGTTCGGGCTCACGCACGTGTTCCCCTCTGCCGAGGTGCTGGACGGAGCCGACCTCACGGGTATCGGCCTCACGAGTGCACGGATTGCGGCGATCGCCAATTTCGCGCGAGCGGTCATCACCGGCTCGATCCGGCTCGACGGGGGCCGGACACTCGATGAGCAGGTCGAGTCGGTGGTCATGGTGCCCGGCCTCGGACCCTGGACCGCCCACTACCTCGCGCTCCGCATGGGAGAGGCGGACGCGTTCCCGTCGACCGATCTCGGTTTGCGGCGCTCGGTCGAATCCCTGATGTCAGGTCCGGTGAGTCCGCGCGCGCTCGGCGAGCAGGCGGAGCGGTGGCGTCCCTGGCGGGCGCACGCGGCGATGCATCTGTGGGTGAGGTGACTCCTCCGGTGCGCAGCATCGATCGCTGACGCCTGCGATCGGCTTTCGAGTTTCGGACAAGGCGTTCGCAACCGGGACGCTTGCCTGATCATGTGCGCCGTGGCTTCGAAGCTTCGAACCGTGTCGCCCGACGCGAACGCATGACCCTCGTCGAGCAGCGCCACGGCAGCGCCGAGGAGGTGCTGTCCTGGACGTACAAGCGGTTCCACCGTGTCGCACTCGTGGCCAGCTTCCAGTCGGAATCCATGGTGCTCATCGACATGGCCTGCGAGATGGTGGCCGAGCCAGAGGTCCTGACCCTCGACACGGGCCGGCTCCACGAGGAGACCCACGAGTTCATCGACTCGGTGCTGCGGCGTTATCCGATCCGGCTTCGCATACTCGCCCCGGACTCCGGTGAGCTGGAGGCGATGACCACGCAGCACGGCACGATGCAGTTCCGCCGTTCGGTGGCGCTGCGCAACGAGTGCTGCGCCGTGCGCAAGGTGAACCCGCTCGCACTGGCGCTGCGTGAGTACGACGCGTGGATCACGGGGCTCCGTCGCGAGCAGACCCCGACCCGGGCCGCGACCGCGGTCGTTGCCGGGGACCCCGGGCATGGCGACATCACCAAGGTGGTCCCGCTGGCGGGATGGTCGCGCGCCCAGGTCTGCGACTACCTCGCCGTCCATGGCATCGACCATCACCCGCTGTACGACCGGGGCTATACGTCAATCGGTTGTGCACCGTGCACCCGGCCCACCGCGGCCGGGGAAAACGAGCGTGCCGGCCGCTGGTGGTGGGAGGGCGACTCCGACAAGGAGTGCCTGCTGCACCCGCCGATTGCAGTCTCGGAGGCGAACGTCCGAGGCCGCCCGGTCAGCCTCCCGCGGGAAGCAGCCTGTTCAAGTGTGCGGCCATGAGGACCGAGATCGCGTCCTGAGCGTCGTCAACCAGGCGAGTTGCCTGCGTGTGGGTGATCACGCCCTTGACGACGCCGAGCGAGAGCCCGGCTCTGACCTCGTTCAGCGCATCGGCCTCGACCTTGGCCGCATGCGCACCGGCGACCTGGCCGAGGGTCTCCCCGCGAAGCAGGTCAGCCTCGATCTGCTTCCAGGTCAGCCCGGTGTCGGTGGCGAAGAAGTCAAAGACGTGCGATGCCTCGTCCCTCACCTGGCCGGTGGCGGCGAATCCGCTCGAGGCCAGGAGTGACGACTCGGCGGTCTGTGCCGCGGACAGCGAAGCGGTCTGCGCCGGAGGTGCCGTCGTGGCATGCGTATGGTCGACTGCCACCACGGTGCCGAGGCCGACAACTGCGGCACCCAGCATGGCGATGGCGACATTCGTGGGTCGAAACAGCGGGTGCATGATGGGTCCCCTGGGAACACGGTTGCTTGGTCACAGCGTAGTCCGAATCGCCCGAGGCGGAGTTGGCGACCCGGTGACGATCCCCTGGTGCCGGCGTCGAATACAATTGTGTCGGCGGGTCTCCGGATCTGTGGTAGACTGCACGCCGACCTAGCGCCGCTAGGTCTCTTTTGTGTTTGAGGCATTTGACACGTGGCCACGGCCAAGGGCGGTTCCGCGATCATCACGTTGCAGTGCAACGAGTGCAAGGAACGCAATTACACGACGGTCAAGAACAAGCGCAACGACCCGGACCGCCTGGAGTTGCGCAAGTTCTGCAGGCGTTGCCGCGTGCACAGGCAGCATCGCGAGACCAAGTGACCGAAGGGGCGTAGCTCAGCTGGTAGAGCATCGGTCTCCAAAACC
>Ga0182024_10008221_pt1 | contig 22127 bp, 23 predicted proteins | sample P32metaG_FD_120480 | JGI IMG/M metagenome (GOLD analysis project Ga0182024, IMG submission 120480) | Permafrost microbial communities from Stordalen Mire, Sweden - P3-2 metaG (Illumina Assembly) | ecosystem: Environmental > Terrestrial > Soil > Wetlands > Permafrost | place: Sweden: Stordalen...
CGCGACCTGGCCGATGCGGCGAGCCGCGCCAAATCCCGCTTCCTCGCCATGGCCTCCCATGAAATTCGCACCCCGCTCAACGGCATCCTCGGCATGAGCGGGTTGCTGCTGGATACGCCGCTGACGCCGGAACAGATGACCTATGCGAGAGCGGTCAAAACCTCGGGCGACGCGCTGCTTTCGCTGATCGAGGAGCTCCTGGACTACTCCAAGATCGAGGCCGGCAAGATCGACCTCGAACAGCGTCCGTTCGGGCTCAGCGCCCTGGTCGAGGACATCACCGAACTGCTGGCGCCGCGGGCCCAGGCGCGGAAGATCGAGATTGCCGCCTATGTCGACGAGCGGCTGCCGACCGAAGTGATCGGGGACGCGGCGCGGCTGCGGCAGGTGCTGCTCAACCTCGCCGGCAACGCCATCAAGTTCACCTCGACCGGCGGCGTGGCGTTGATTGTCGAGCCGGGCATCTGGCCCAACGAGATCAGCTTTCTGGTGCGCGACACCGGCATCGGCATCGCGCCCGAGGCGCAGCAGCGGATTTTCCGCGAGTTCGAGCAGGCCGACGACCGGATCGCCAGGAACTATGGCGGTACCGGGCTCGGGCTCAGCATCAGCGAGCGGATCGTCAAGCGGATGGGCGGCCGCATCACGCTGGAAAGCAAGCCTGGCACCGGCTCGACCTTCGAGGTGTCGGTGCCGCTTGCCGCCTCCCGCGGCAATGGCAGCGAACGCGCCGCCGTCGCGGCACCGGACCTGAACGGCGAATCGATCCTGCTGGTGGCGCCGCAGACCATCGAGGCCTCGCTGGTGGCGCGGCGATTGCAGCGCTGGGGCGGCCAGACCTGCATGGTGTCGGATATCGCGGTGGCGCAGGCGTTGCTGCCGGAGCGGGCGTGGCACGCCGTTCTGGTCGACCACGCATGGGGCGCCGACGAGGTCGAACGGCTGGCCGACGCGGCGCGGGTCCATGCCACGCGGCGCATCGTCCTGCTCACGCCGGCCACGCGGCACGAGCTCAAATCCTCCTCCGCCTTTACCGGCTATCTGGTCAAGCCGTTGCGCGCCGCATCGCTGGCGGCCCGCCTGACCAGAACGCCGGAAGTTGCCGCGCCGGACCTTGCCGCCGATCCCCTGATCGAGGCGCCCGACGCTGCCGAGGCACCGGTGATCGCTCCGTCGCGCGGCCTGTCGATCCTGGTCGCGGAAGACAACGAGATCAACGCGCTCCTGATGCGCGCGCTGCTGACCCGACTGGGACACCACGCCGTCATCACCACCAATGGCGAGGCGGCGCTGGAATCCTGGCTCGCGGCCAAATCAGCCGGCGCTCCCTATGACCTGATCCTGATGGACATCCAGATGCCGCAGCTCGACGGCATCGAAACCACCCGGCGCATCCGGGCCCGCGAGGCCGGCCAGCCCGGACGCCAGACCCCGATCCTCGCGCTGACAGCCAACACGCTGGTGGAGGATCGTTACGCCTGTTTCGAAGCCGGCATGGACGGCTTCCTGATCAAGCCGCTCGATCGCGACAAGCTCGCCGACGCGCTCGCCGGCCTCGCCGCCTCGCGGCATCTCGTGACGTGAGGGCCAACGTCATTCCGGGTCGATAGCCTTTTCAAGCGAGGCGGGTACCGGTTCGCGTGAAGAAAACGCGTCAAAAACTAACGCGCTTTCCAGGATGAGGTCTTGCTAGACCCTCATGGTGAGGAGGCGCGAAGCGCCGTCTCGAACCACAGAGGCCCTCGGCGGCTGTCGTGATTCGACCCAGCCGCAAGATGCGCTTAAAGTCCGGTTTTGATTCAATCAGAACCGAACAGGCTTGAGTGCTGGCGCACCATCCCGGAATGAAAATAGCCTGTCCGGGCCCCTACAGCCGGCGCAGCGCCACCTGTTCGACGACGTGGTCGGCGCCCTTTTTCAGGATCAGCGTCGCCCGCGGCCGGGTCGGCAGGATGTTGTCCTCGAGATTGGCGAGGTTGGTGCGCTCCCAGATCGCCAGCGCGGTGGCGGTCGCCTCCTCGTCGGACAGCGGCGCATAGCGATGGAAATAGGATCGCGGATTGAGGAACGCGGTATCCCGGAGGGTCAGGAAGCGCCGCACATACCAATCGCGCAGCACCGATTCCTCGGCGTCGATATAGGCCGAGAAATCGAAGAAGTCGGAGACCACGGGAACCGCCTTGCCGTCGCGCGGCAGCCGGCCGGTCTGCAGGACATTGACGCCCTCGACAATCAGGATGTCCGGGCGGTCGATCTCGATCCATTCGTTCGGAATGATGTCATAGGTCAGATGCGAATAGACCGGCGCGCGCACCGGCCGCCTTCCCGCCTTGATGTCGCTCAGGAACGAAAGCAGCGTCGGCAGGTCATAGCTTTCCGGAAAGCCCTTCTTCTGCATCAGGCCTTGCCGCTCGAGCACGGCATTGGGAAACAGAAAGCCGTCCGTCGTCACCAGATCGACCTTCGGCCGCGGCGACCATCGCGCCAGCAGCGCCTGCAGCACGCGCGCGGTGGTCGATTTGCCCACCGCGACCGATCCGGCGACGCCGATGATATAGGGCATCTTGCGGTCCTGGATGCCGAGGAAGCGGCGCTGCGCGAAATATAACCGCTGCATGGCGTCGACATAGATCGACAATAGCCGCGACAGCGGCAGATAAATCTCCTCGACCTCCCTGAGATCGAGCCGGTCGTGCATCGAGCGCAGCGCCGCGATCTCGCTCGCCTCCAGCGTCATCGGCGTGTCGTCGCGCAGCCGCGCCCACTGCTGCCGGGAGAACACCCGGTAGGGATTATATTGCTGGTCCGCCGCCCGAATATCCATGAAGCCGCCTCAAGCTTTTGGGCCAAGCCCTGTGGGTGAGCTAATCGCGCTTGCGCGCCGCCTTTTCTTCCAGCCCGGACATCGTCGTCCGCTGCGCCAGCGCGGCCTCGACATCCTCAAGCCTGATACCGCGCGCCTTCAACAGCACCAGAAAATGAAACAGCAGGTCGGCGCTTTCGGCGATCAGGTGATCGCGATCGTTCTCCACCGCGGCGATCACGGTTTCCACCGCCTCCTCGCCAAATTTCTTGGCGCAATGCTCCGCGCCCTTGTCGAGCAGCTTGCGGGTGTAGGAGCCCTCGCCGCCCGATGCGGCGCGGGCATCGACGGTGGCGGCCAGATCATGAATGGTGAAACGTGGCATCAACTCAACTCACAGACGCGCGCCCGAAAAAGGGGTGGACGACGCTCGTCCCGGGCTGTTTAGCACCTCTGCCACAAATAGTCGTCAGGGATCGAGCCGCATCGGCAGCCCGGCGCGCACCATGTGGTCCTTGGCTTCGCGTATGGTAAATTCGCCGAAGTGGAAGATCGATGCCGCCAGCACCGCGGTCGCATGCCCCTCGCGGATGCCATCGACCAGATGATCGAGGTTGCCGACGCCGCCTGACGCGATCACCGGTACCGAAACACTATCGGCGACCGCCTGCGTCAGCGGAAGGTCAAACCCCTTTCGGGTGCCGTCGCGATCCATCGAGGTCAGCAGGATTTCGCCGGCTCCGAGCGAGACCACTTGCTGGGCGTATTCGACCGCATCGATGCCGGTGGAATTGCGGCCGCCATGGGTGAAGATCTCCCAACGCTCCGATCCGCTGCCGCGCGCCACGCGCTTGGCGTCGATCGCGACCACGATGCACTGGTCGCCGAATTTCTCGGCCGCCTCCTTGACGAATTCGCGGCGGCTGACGGCGGCGCTGTTGATCGATACCTTGTCGGCGCCGGATCGCAGCAGGGTGCGGATGTCGTCGACGGTACGGACCCCGCCGCCCACCGTCAGCGGCATGAAGCAGGCCTCCGCCGTGCGCCGGACCACGTCGAGCATGATGCCGCGGTTTTCATGGGTGGCGGTGATGTCGAGAAAGCACAATTCGTCGGCGCCGGCGGCATCATAGGCCATGGCCGCTTCCACGGGATCGCCGGCGTCGCGCAGGTCGACGAAATTGACGCCCTTCACCACCCGGCCGTCCTTGACGTCGAGACAGGGAATCACGCGCACCTTGAACATGGCAAAACTCCTATAGCGTTTTCGAGCCAAGTGGCTACCCGGTCCGCGTGAAGAAAACGCGTCAAAACAAGAAACTTGAGCCTGGTTCTGATTGAATCAGAACCGGGCTCTAGGCCGCGGCCCGTGCGGTACGGATCAGCGCCAGTGCCGCGGCGGCATCGAGCCGGCCGTCATAGAGCGCGCGGCCCGCGATCGCGCCGGCCAGCTTGCCGGCGCGCGGCGCCAGCAGCGCCTTGACGTCGGCGATCGAAGCGAAACCGCCGGATGCGATCACCGGAATCGAGATCCGCTCGGCAAGCGCAATGGTGGCGTCGAGATTGAGGCCCTTCAGCAGGCCGTCGCGGGCGATGTCGGTGAAGATGATGGCGGCGACGCCGGCATCCTCGAACCGCCGCGCGATTTCCAGCGCCGTGATCTCGGATGTTGCCGCCCAGCCTTCGACCGCGACCTTGCCGTCACGCGCGTCGAGGCCGACCGCCACGCGGCCGGGAAATGTCCTGGCCGCAGCCTTCACCAGCTCCGGATCGCGTACCGCCGCGGTGCCGATAATGACGCGCGTCACGCCCTTGGCGAGCCAGCCCTCGACAGTCGCGAGGTCGCGGATGCCGCCGCCGAGCTGCACCGGGATCGCGACCTCCCTGAGCATCGCCTCGACCGCCAGCGCGTTGATCGGCTTGCCGGCAAAGGCGCCGTCAAGGTCGACCACATGCAGATACTCAAAACCCTGGGCAGCAAAAGCCCGCGCCTGCGCCGCCGGATCGAGGTTGAACACGGTGGCGCGCGCCATGTCGCCCTGTTCGAGCCGCACGCACTGGCCATTTTTCAGGTCGATGGCGGGAAACAGGATCACGGCTTCCACTTCAGGAAATTGGCAATCAGGGCCAGACCGAAGCGCTGGCTCTTCTCCGGGTGAAACTGGGTGCCGATCGCGGTATCCCTGCCGACAATGGCGGTGACCGGGCCGCCGTAATCGGCGCGCGCCAGCACATCCGCCTCGTTGGCGGCGTTGAGATGATAGGAGTGCACGAAATAGGCGTGGCGCCCCTTCGGGCCGAGCGGCAGTCGCTCCAGCACCGGATGCTCGCGGATCATGTCGAGCGTATTCCAGCCCATGTGCGGGATTTTCAGATTCTCGTCGCGCGGCGAAATTTTTTCGACGTCGCCCTCGATCCAGTTGAATCCGTCGGTGATGACGTGTTCCTTGCCGCGCGTCGCCATCAGTTGCATGCCGACGCAGATGCCGAAGAACGGCCGCGCCTTGTCGCGCACGGCCTCCGTCATCGCCTCGGTCATGCCGTCGAGCGCATCCAGCCCGCGGCGACAATCGGCAAAGGCGCCGACGCCGGGCAGCACGATGCGATCGGCGCGAAACACCACCTCGGGATCGCGGGTCACCGTGATCCTGTCGGGCGTGTCCATGCTCCGGGCCGCGCGCTCGAAGGCTTTCGCGGCGGAGTGCAGATTGCCGGAGCCGTAATCGATGATGGCAACGCTCACCGCAGGGCTCCCGGTTCGGGAAACAATCCGATGATCTCGTCCGGCTGTGACGGCTTGGAGAAGGCCTGGCCCGGGACCTCGCGGGTCGGCGGCGGTCCGCCGCGATCGACGGCGGCCTGATCGTTGCGCAGACCGCGCTGCTCGGCGGCCCAGCGATCGAAAAACCGTCGCTCGGCGGATTCCTCGTCGTCGGCCACCACGATGTCGAGCTGGCGCCAGTTGCGCCGCGACAGGGTCCAGCGCGCAAGGGTCGCGGCCTCAAATCCCGTCAGCAGCGCGACCAGCAGATCGGCCGCGAACGTCGCGGTGGGGCCCGCGCCGAGACGCCTCATGGCGAGGTCGAGCGCGACCACCACGACGATCCAGCCGATCAGCGCCAGCCAGAGCCGGTGCCAGACCAGCCATAGCGGGCCGAACAGGAAGGCCCAGACGTGAAATCCGTCACGCACGAAGGCAAAGCGGTCGGTCGCGCGAATGTCGGAATTATTCGCCACCGGAGCATGAACTGTATAGACCGGCATTGCTTCTCTCCGCCGAACAAGACATCAGCCGCCGAGCTGTCCCTTGGTGGATGGCACTTCCCCCGCCGCGCGCGGATCGATCGCGACTGCCGCGCGCAGCGCCCTCGCCAGACCCTTGAAACAGGATTCGGCGATATGATGGCTGTTCTCGCCATATAGGGTCTCGACGTGCAAAGTCACGCCGGCATTGATGGCAAAGGCGTTGAACCATTCGCGAACCAGTTCGGTGTCGAAAGTGCCGACCTTGTCGCGCGGAAAATCCACCTTGAACACCAGCACCGGTCGTCCTGAAATGTCGATCACGACGCGCGACAGCGTCTCGTCCATCGGCATGTGGATCGAGGCGTAGCGGGTGATCCCGGCCATGGTGCCGAGCGCCTGCTTCACCGCCTGTCCGAGCGCGATCCCGACATCTTCGGTGGTGTGGTGATGGTCGATGTGAAGGTCGCCATCGGCCTTCACGGTAAGATCGATACGCGAATGCCGCGCCAAAAGATCGAGCATATGGTCGAAGAAGCCGATTCCGGTGGCAATGCTGGACACGCCGGAGCCGTCGAGGTTTACCGTGACCTCGATATCGGTTTCCTTGGTCTTGCGCTTGATGGTCGCGGTGCGCATGAAATGGGCTTTCCCGGTGCTGAAAACGCGCCCTTTTAACAGGCTGATGCCGCCTTCGCTACTGCGGGATGACGCTGTCGGGGCTTAACTTTGGCCTATGGTGACCGGAATTCGGCGGCCGGGACGCCGATTGTAACGCCGCCCGCCAGTGCCTAAATCTGGCGGCACAAGAGGATCCCTTCATGCAGGCATCACCCAACGAGTTTCCGGTCTGGCACGGCACCACCATCTTGACGGTCCGCAAGGGCGGCACGGTGGTGATCGGCGGCGATGGGCAGGTCTCGATCGGCCAGACCGTCATCAAATCCAACGCCAGGAAGGTCCGCAAGCTCGGCAAGGGTGACGTGATCGGCGGCTTTGCCGGCGCCACTGCCGACGCCTTCACGCTGTTCGAGCGGCTGGAAAGCAAGCTCGAGCAATATCCGGGGCAATTGACCCGTGCCGCGGTCGAGCTCGCCAAGGACTGGCGCACCGACCGCTATCTGCGCCGGCTCGAGGCCATGATGATCGTCGCCGACAAGGACGTGTCGCTGGTTTTGACCGGCACCGGCGACGTGCTGGAACCGGAGGCCGGCGTGATGGCGATCGGCTCCGGCGGCAATTACGCCCTGGCGGCGGCCCGCGCTTTGGTCGATACCGACAAGGATGCCGAGACCATCGTGCGCCGCGCGCTCGATATCGCCGCCGACATCTGCGTCTATACCAACCGCAATGTGACCATCGAGACGCTGACCACAACGGGCTGAGCATGACGGCATACGCGTTCCGCCCGATTTCAGTCAGCGACCTGCCGACGATCCGGCGCTGGCTCGAGACGCCGCATGTCGCGGAGTGGTGGCACGATCCTTCGGAGCAATTCGAGCTCGTCACCGGCGATCTTGCCGATCCGGACATGGCCCAGTTCATCGTCAGCGCCGACGCGCGGGAATTCGCCTATCTGCAATGTTACAATCTCGGCGTCTGGGATGCCGGTTTCGGCCCGCAGCCCGAGGGCGCGCGCGGCTGGCATCCGGAACGCCGCGCGTCGCGATCGATCCCGACCCCGCCAACGCACGCGCGATCCGGGCCTATGCGAGGGCCGGATTTTGCCGCGAGCGCATCGTCGATACGCCGGACGGCCCGGCGCTGCTGATGGTACGCAATCCATGACCGCATCGCCGCTTGTTCCCGCGCCCTCCAAAACCTAGCTAGGACCCATGACCGACTTCTCCCCCCGTGAAATCGTCTCCGAACTCGACCGCTTCATCGTCGGCCAGACCGACGCCAAGCGCGCCGTCTCGATCGCGCTGCGCAATCGCTGGCGGCGGCTGCAACTGACCGGCTCGCTTCGCGAGGAGGTGCTGCCGAAGAACATCCTGATGATCGGGCCGACCGGCGTCGGCAAGACCGAGATCGCCCGGCGGCTGGCGAAGCTCGCGGGCGCGCCGTTCATCAAGGTCGAGGCCACCAAATTCACCGAGGTCGGCTATGTCGGCCGCGACGTCGAGCAGATCATTCGCGATCTCGTCGAGGTCGCGATCGCGCAGACCCGCGAACGCAAGCGCAAGGACGTGCAGGCCCGCGCGCAGCTCGCCGCCGAGGACCGCGTGCTCGATGCGCTGGTCGGCGCCAACTCCAGCGCCGCGACCCGGGACTCCTTTCGCAAGAAACTCCGCGGCGGCGAACTCAACGACAAGGAAATCGAGATCGAGACGCAATCCTCCGGCGGCATGCCGATGTTCGAGATCCCCGGCATGCCCGGCGCGCAAATGGGCGCGATCTCGATTGGCGACATCTTCGGCAAGCTCGGCGGCCGCACCAAGACCCGCCGCATCAGCGTCGAGAGCTCCCACGAACTTCTGGTCAACGAGGAATCCGACAAGCTGCTGGACAGCGATCAGCTGGTGCAGGAAGCGATCAATGTGGTCGAGAACAACGGCATCGTGTTTCTCGACGAGATCGACAAGATCTGCGTGCGCGACGGCCGCAGCGGCGGCGACGTCTCCCGTGAAGGCGTGCAGCGCGACCTGTTGCCGCTGATCGAAGGCACCACGGTGTCGACCAAGCACGGCGCGGTCAAGACCGACCACATCCTGTTCATCGCCTCGGGCGCGTTCCATATCGCCAAGCCGTCGGATCTGCTGCCGGAATTGCAGGGCCGCCTGCCGATCCGGGTCGAGCTGGAGGCGCTGACGCGCAACGACATGCGCCGCATCCTGACCGAGCCCGAGGCATCGCTGATCAAGCAATATGTCGCGCTGATGCAGACCGAGGGCGTGACGCTCGATATCACCGACGGCGCGATCGACGCGCTTGCGGATGTCGCGGTTGCCGTCAACTCCACGGTCGAGAACATCGGCGCGCGGCGATTGCAGACCGTGATGGAGCGCGTGCTCGACGAGATTTCGTTCGCCGCCCCCGACCGCAATGGCGAGACCATCCGGATCGACGCCGACTATGTGCAGAAGCACGTCGGCGACCTCGCCAAGAACGCGGATCTGAGCCGCTTTATCCTGTAGCATGTCGCAATGACGGAGGAGGCCGAAACCGCGTTGCCTGGCGGGCGCTCGCCGTGTGATAGTCCGCCGCTGATCGAGCCGCTGTTGCCGGGTGCCGAATGGAGTTGCGTTTGCGGGAAAAACCCTGGCGGCTGATGCTTGCCGTCAATATCGCGGTCGCGCTCGGGGTGTTCTTCTACAAGATCGCGCGGCCGCCCTACGTTCCCTACATCCATCTTCTGGTCGACTACCATTTCGGCTTCGCCAAGCGCGCGCTGATCGGCGCCATCGTATCGCTGTTTGCCGCCAAGGTGCCGGTGTGGCTGGTATTCGCGCTCGGCGGCGGCGTCTGGCTGGTCACGCTCGGGCTTTTCATCCTGCTGTTTCGACGCACCTTCGGCCGCGACGAACGACATTTGCCGCTGTTGGTGTTCATGGCCGGCTCGCCCTTCTTTCTCAAGAACTTCATGCACACGCTAGGGCACTTCGATATTTACGGCTGCGCCTTCGCCCTCGGGCTGATGCTGGTGCCGGCGGGCTCGGTCGGCTTCGTGGCGCTGGCAGCGCTGGCTGCCATGATCCTGATTCTGATCCATCACATTCACCTGCTGATGTACGTGCCGACCATCGCGGTCATCGTGGTGCTGCGTCATTATCTGGTCGTGGGCTTCAATCGGTCGAACCTGACGATCGGCGCGGCATCGGTGCTCGGCGTCGGCCTGTTGTTCGCCGCCGCGCAATTCTACGGCACCGTGGCGGTGCCGCCGGACGCGTTCGTGCATTATCTGCAGGGCCGCATGGCGGACCCCTCGCGGACCGACCTCTTGGATTTCAGCTATATCTGGTACCAGCCGCTGGCCAAGGAAATCCACGATACCTGGCAGCGCATGCCTTCGAACCTGCTCGGCGTTCCCGTCTATGCGCTGCTGATCTGGCTGCATGCGCCGCTCTGGCGCTATTTTGCCGGCTCGATCGCCGCGCTTGCGGTCGAGATGCATCGCCGCGTCGTGGTCGCCGCGCTGCTGATGGTGAGCGCGGGCTATCTCATCATCTTTGCCACCGTGTTCGACTATTCGCGCTGGGTCTCGAACTGGGTGGTCTGCCTGTTCCTGATTCTGCACGCGGTGAAAACCCTGCCGGCCTCGCGCGAAGTGCCGCCGATATCCGGCGACGACCGCAAGACATCCGTTCTCGGCTGGATCGTCACGATCATCCCCCGGGTCGGGATCGTACGGCCGTTCTGATCTGCATTATCGGGCTCGCCGGATCCGCACATAAAGCGCGCCCTCGCCGCCATGGCCGATATGCGCCTCCTCGAAACCAATCACCAGGGTGCGAAATTCCGGCAGGCTCAGCCATTGCGGCACCTGGCAGCGCAACACCCCGCGGCCGGAATGGGCCGCCGCGGCGCTGCCCTTGCCGGTGATCACCAGCACGAAGGTCAGTCCGTCGAGGTGGGCGCGCTGCAGAAACTCCGACAGCGCGCGGTGGGCGCGGGTCTGCGTCATGCCGTGCAGATCGAGCCGGGCATCGATCTCTTTGCGGCCGCGGGAAAGCTGTGCGCGCTCGCGACGTCCGATCGGCGCCAGCGGCGGCAGCTCGGGCCTTGGCTGTCTCGGCATGGTTGCCGACGGAAGCTGCTTTGCCGGCGCGACAGTTTTGGCGGCCGGCGGCGCTGGAGGCGATGAAGCCGCCGGCTTCACCGCGCGGGATTTTTTGCGCAATGGTTTGGTTTGCCTCGCCACGCTTTCCCACAGCGCGTGCTCTTCTTCGCTCAGCAGGCGCTTGCGGCGCTGCGGCGCCGGCAGATCCGGATTCGAGGGCTGGCGCTTCATCGGCGGCGACGGTAGCGACGATCATGACGGAAGCGGCGCGGCTCCGGGCTTGCCGCGATGACCGGCCGTGCGGCCGGCAACGGCACCGCCGTGGCGACCGCCGTCGGCGGCGCCGGCAGCGCGGCAGGCGCGGCCCTGGTCTGGTCTTTGGACGAACTCTTCACAGCATCCCCCTGCGGAAACAGCCTGGCGATTTTCTCCGATGGCCTCGAATCGGGCAGCGGCATGGTGCGGCCTCGCGCCGTCGGGTCAAGGCTCCTCGGCACCAGCATGAAGAAGCGCGCGTTGTTCTTGAGCCGGCCGGCGACCTGCGCCGCGTCGGCACCGGCGCCGAAATAAATGTCGGCGCGGGCCGGACCGACAATGGCCGAGCCGGTGTCCTGCGCCACCATCAGCCGGTCGAATGGCGTCTTCGACTGCTCCGATTCGATCGGGAGTTCGCCGGCGATAAAGAACGGCGTGCCGTAGACATGCAGCGATTTGTCGACCGCGATCGAGCGGCCCGGCGTCAGCGGCACTCCCTGCGCCCCGACCGCTTCGTCCTTGTCGGACAGCTGCACCTCGCGAAAGAACACATAGGAGCGGTTCTGTCGCCGCAACTCCTTGGCACCGTCGGGATTCTGGTCCATCCATTCCCTGATCCGCTCCATCGACATCTGCTCCCGCGGAATGATGCCGCGGTCGATCAGAATGCGGCCGACCGGCGTATAGGGATAGCCATTATGCGCATCGTAGTTGATGCGAATGGTCGAACCGTCCTCGAGACGTACCCGCGCCGAGCCCTGGATCTGCGTGAACAGCAAATCGGTCTGGCTCTTGAGCCAGCAGATTTCGAGGCCGCGGCCGGCGATGGCGCCGTCCTCGATCGCGGCGCGATCGTAATAGGGCACGAGCTTGCGCCGGCCGATCTTGCGAAACACCTCGCCCTTGTTGGGCAATCCGCTGTCGCTCTGTTTCTTGCCGCGCACGAACAGGTTGGAAGGACGGCGATAGACCGGCACCGTGTAGACGTCGGTCTCCGTTCGCGAGCCGTCGATCACCGGCTCGTAATAGCCGGTCACGAAACCCTGGTCCTCGCCCAGCCGCGAGATCTGCAAGGGCAGAAAATGCCGTTCGAAGAACGCCTCTGCCTTGACGCCATCCCTGATATCGTCCGCTCTCGCCGCCTCGCAGGGATCGCGCAGCGACCAGCCCAGCGCCCGCGAATCGACCACCGGGCTGCGTTGCGCGACAATCGGTTTACAGCTGGCGCGGAAGGTCCTGTAGGCCGCCAGATGGTCGTCCGCGCTCCAGCCCGGAATGTCAGTCCACGCCGCCGGGACGTATTGGCTGCCGCTGATCTGCAGCGGCCACTCGGGATGCGGCCGTGGGATGTGCCGGCGCATGACATGCGCGCCAAGCGGGGTCAGCGACAGCGCCGCGACGATCGCAGCGCACGCGACGGCGGATCGCCCGAGGCCGGCTACATTAGTGAGCGCTTCCCGTACCAACCAGCTTCCAGTTCGGATCGCGTGAGGTAATGTCGCGAGCAAAGCTCCAAACGTCGGTGATGTCGGCGACCTTGTCGGGATTGCCATCGACAATGGTGCCCGCCTTGTCGCGGGTGACGGAGATCATCTGCGACACGAAGCGGACCGTGAGCTGCGCGGTCCGATCCCGCGCCTCCGCGCCCACCAGTTCGGCCTTGTCGATCGAGACGAACCGCGTTTCGGTCTTCTGCTCGTGCTTCTCGCGGTCCTTGATCGCGGACTCGAAGCTGTCATAGACCTCGGACGACAGCAGGTCCTTCAGCGCGCGGCGATCGCTGTTGGCGAATGCCATCACGATCATTTCATAGGCGCCGCGTGCGCCGCTGAGGAAATGCCGCGGATCGAATGACGAATCCTGGGCGGCGATGGCGTCAAGTCCCTGGGCCAGCGGCGTGCCGGGTTCGGTCAGGCCCTTCCAGCGATCGCTCGGCGGCACCACATCGGCGGTCGGCGCCAGCGGCGCCTGGTCGATCACCGTCCCCGGCATCGGCACAACTTTGTTATCCGGTGCGCCCTGCACCACGTTGCGCGCGGCGCGATCATAGGGCGGCCGCTCGCTTCCGGTGCGCTGTCCAAGGACATTGCGCAGGCGCAGGAAGATGAAGACCGCCAGCGCCAGGAAGATGATGGTGTAAATGTCCACGTCGTATTCGCTTTCTGATCGGCGCCGATACCGGTTCCGGCGCTGGAACGTCCCTTTCAAGGGCCGGCAGTTACCTCATGGATGGGTCTGCAGCATGTAGGCACTAAACTTTGCCCAGCCAATGGCGCGTCTTGGCCTGAAAAGCCATGCCCGGGGAAACCGGAAAGGCCAATGCGCATCGCCGGTTTGACTTCGCCGAATTGTAGCGCGTTTTGGCCTCGAGGGGAAATCCGGTGATTGCCCGGAAATCGCGCCTATTCAACAATTTAGGATGTCATCCGGGGCCGGCCGGAGCACATCGGCGGTTCCGGCGCAATTGTCGTCCTTGTGGAATGAGGCGGCGCTATGATAGCCACTCGCCCGACCCCGGCATTTTCGCCCTCAAGGCGAAATTAGCCTGAAACCGGTCCGCGCGCGCCAGAGAATGTTCCAGGAGAGATTTCCATGACCAACGGCAACGGCACGCCCCCCGAGGCGGCCCCTCCCCAGTTGAACGTGCTGGCGCAATATACCAAGGACCTGTCGTTCGAAAATCCGAACGCGCCGGCCTCGCTGGGGCCGCAGCCGCAGCAACCTTCGATCAATATCCAGATCAACGTTAACGCCAACAATATCGCCGAAAATGAGTACGAAGTTGCCCTCCTGGTCGAGGGCAAGGCGGAAAACGGCGGCAAGGTCATGTTCAGTTTCGACCTGTCCTATGCCGGCGTGTTCCGGATCTTGAACGTACCGAAGGAAAACCTGCACCCGCTGATCATGATCGAATGCCCGCGGCTGCTGTTCCCCTTCGCGCGCGAGATTATCGCCACCGCGGTGCGCGACGGCGGCTTCCCGCCGCTGATGCTCGATCCGGTCGATTTCGTCGGCCTGTACCGCCAGAACATCGAACGGCAGGCAGCCGCGGCGCAGGCTGCCCAGGTCAAACCGAGCTAAAGCCGGTCATTCCGCGCCGAGGAACTCGTTCCAGATCGGCTTGTCGCCCAGCGTGGCGATGAAGGCGCGATGGGCGAGGCGATCTTCGCCGCTGACCCGTGGCGCCAGCGGCGCCGGCCGCTGCCGCCGCGGCATTTCGCCATACCCGCCCCCGCGGGTCTCGCGAATCTCGGCGGCCAGAATCAGTTGCGACTGTCGGGCCCCGATCAGATCGATATAGACCTCGGCGAGCAGTTCGGCGTCGAGCAGCGCGCCGTGCTTGGTGCGGCGGGAATTGTCGATCGCGTAGCGCGAGCAGAGATCGTCGAGACGGTTCGATACGCCCGGATGCTTGCGCCGCGCCAGCAACAGCGTGTCGACCAGCCGCTCGCGCGCAATCAGCGGTCGCTTGATACGGTCGAGCTCGGCGTTGATGAAGCTGATATCGAACGAAGCGTTGTGGATCACCAGCGGCGCCTCGCCGATGAATTCCAGGAACTCCTCGACGATATGGACAAACAGCGGCTTGTCGGCGAGGAACTCGCTGGAGAGGCCGTGCACTGCGAACGCTTCGGCCGGCATCTCACGCTCTGGATTGAGGTGGCGGTGAAAGGTCTGGCCGGTCGGCATCCGGTTGTAAATCTCGACGCAGCCGATCTCGACCAGCCGATCGCCCCGCAACGGGTCGAGGCCGGTGGTTTCGGTATCGAGAACAATTTCGCGCATCGACTGCAACCGGGTTTGACGAATCAGGATCGCCGCCGCGGCATCCTAGCAGCCTCGTCGAGGATGTCGCGGATTCGGGACCGCACCGGATCGAGGCCGTGCGAGGTATCCACCACGAAATCGGCGCGCCGGCGCTTTTCGGCGTCGGGCAGCTGCCGGGCCAGGATGGCGTCGAGCTTTTCGCCGGTCATATTGTCGCGCGCAAGAATGCGCTGGCGCTGGATTTCCGGCGTCGTGGTCACCACCACCACCGCGTCGACGCGATTCTCGCCGCCGGTCTCGAACAGCAGCGGCACGTCGACCACCGCGACCGGCGCGCCGGATCGCTCGGCGTCCTCGAGGAATTTCTGGTGATAGGCGCGCAGCATCGGGTGCACGATCTGCTCGAGCCTCCTGATCGCAGCCGGGTCATGCACCACTTGCGCCGACAATTTGGTGCGATCGACCCTGCCGTCGGCGGCGCTGCCGGGGAACGCCGCCTCGATGGCGGGCACCGCTTCACCCTCATAGACCAGATGAACCGTCGCATCGGCGTCGTAAACCGGTGCACCGGCTTCCGCGAACAGTTTTGCGGTGGTCGATTTGCCCATCCCGATCGAGCCAGTCAGTCCCAGAACTATCATCCACCATCACCATTCAACGGTCGACCCGCGCCGATCGACAGCATGTCCCTATACACCCAGCAACCGCTCGCTGCGCAGGAAGGCAAGCAACGGCAGCAGCGGCAGTCCGAGGATCGTGAAGTGATCGCCCTCGATACGCTCGAACAAATGCATGCCCAGTCCCTCCAGTTGATAGGCGCCGACGCTGCCGGTGACCGCCTCCCCGGCTGCATCGAGATAGGCGTCGATTTGGGCCGCGCTCAACGGCCGCATCGTCATCCGCGCCAGCGCCAGCGTTTCGAACATTATCTTGCCGTCGCGCGCGACAGCAACGGCGGCGTGCAGTTCGTGATCGCCGCCGGCGAGCGCGGATAACTGCGCCCTGGCCTGCGCGCGGCCAGCCGGCTTGCTGAAGAGTTCTCGGCCAAGGGCCAAGGTCTGATCGGCGCCGACCACAACACTGCCGGGCCGTCGCCGGGAGACCGCAACCGCTTTTTCCCGCGCCAGCAGCGCGACGATGTCACCGGGCGCGGCGAGGCCCGAGCTGCGCTGGATCGCCCGCTCATCGATATCGGCCGGAACGGCCTCGAAGGCGATGCCGGCATTGGTCAGCAAGGTCTGCCGCGCGCGGCTTTGCGAAGCCAGGATCAATGGAGACTGACCGCGCCACAGCGTCATTCGGAAAGCCGCTGCCGCTGCCGGTCGGCGTTGAGCTTCATGATCGCCGCGGCGGTCTCCTCGATCGATCGTCGCGTGACGTCGAGCTGCGCCCAATTAAACTTGGCGCTCAATCGCCTGGCATAGGCGACTTCCTCGGCGACCGCCTGGCGATCGATATAGTCGTCATTGCCGGGACCGGCGCCGATGCTCAGCAACCGGTTCTGCCGGACCTGGATCAACCTTTCCGGCGTCGCATGCAGGCTGACCACAAGCGGCTTTTTCAGGATTTCCAGTTGATGCGGAATCGCGATCCCCGGCACCAGCGGCACGTTGGCGGTGCGGACGCCACGATTGGCGAGATAGATCGAGGTCGGCGTCTTGGAGGTGCGGGAGACGCCGACCAGAACCACGTCGGCCTCCTCCAGGCCTTCGACATGCTGGCCGTCATCGTGAATCATCGTGTAGTTCAGCGCGTCGATCCGCTTGAAATATTCCGCATTGAGTGTGTGCTGCGCGCCGACACGCCCGGTCGTCGCCGCGCCAAGATAGGCCTGAAACAACTGCATCACCGGGCCAATGATCGAAAGGCTTGGAATGTTGATTTCCTTGCACTTCGCTTCCAGCCGCGCCACCAGATCTTTTTCCAGCAAGGTGAACAGCACGATGCCGGGCGCTTCCTCGATCTCGTCGAGCACGCGGTCGAGTTGCTTCTGGCTGCGCACCAGCGGATAGACATGTTCGACCGGGGTCACATTGGCGTATTGCGCGGCCACCGCGCGCGCCACCGTGATCAGGGTCTCGCCCGTCGAATCGGAGACCAGATGAAGGTGAAAATAGTTGCCGGTCGTGGGCACCGTGACCCCTGTGTATCCTGTGAGTCGCTGTGGAGCTTGACCGGGAGAATCGGACGCGGGTTGGCGGTTCAGGGATAACCCGGCTTTTTCTTCACAGGCCTTGCTCGCGGGAAAGTTTCCTTGGAGGGCTCGGATGATAGTGGGCTTCTGTGGACTTGTCTCTTCATAAGCCGGCCGCAGCAGAGCGCAAGCACTTGATGGCGGTAGCGTTATTCAGATGACCCTACAGGCCGCCGGAAATGTTGACGAATGTGAATAAGCGCTGGGAAGTGCGGGACGGCGTTGCGTGGGCCCAATCCACCGCTACTTAGACTCAAACCTAAGATTCTAGAATTATTGTTTTAGAAAAGGGTGGCTTGCGGATATGTCTCGGTTCGAACGAGGTCGATGCTGTCGGCAACGCCGATATCAGCGCAATGTTCCCGGCGTTGCACGACGGGCAGCGCGCCCGCCAACAGTGAGGCATCCACGATGTACGTTTGGATCAAGGCACTGCATGTCATTGCGGTGATCGCCTGGATGGCGGGCATGCTCTACCTGCCGCGGCTGTTCGTGTATCATTGCGAGGCCGAGATCGGCTCGAAGCAATCCGAAACCTTCAAGTTGATGGAACGCCGATTGCTCAAGGCCATCATCAACCCGGCGATGATCGTGACCTGGCTGTCGGGACTTTACCTGGCCTGGGCCGGTCACTGGTTTTCCGCACCCTGGTTGCACGGAAAGCTGGTACTGGTGTTGGTGCTGTCCGGCGTCCATGGTTTTTTTTCCCGCTGCGTCAAGGATTTTGCCGCCGACCGGAATTCGCGCAGTCATAAATTCTACCGTATTATCAATGAGGTACCGACACTGTTGATGGTCGGGATCGTGATCCTGGTGGTGGTGAAGCCATTTTGAGGCCGCCGCGGCGTCGTTGGCGCGGCCGCGGCCGCCTTGCAGAGGACCGAGTGATTTTATATATTGATTAAATCCCACCCCACGCAGGCGGATGCGGTTGTGTTCCGGTTTCCTTGTTGGACCGGCCGGCGCATCAGGTTTGAAGCCTCTCTCCGGCGCTTTCCTTGCTCAGACCTGCGGACCTTCCTGATCGGAGTCCGCATTTTCCTAAAGCCACCTCGCACCCCTCCCCCAGCTATTCCACAGGACCACCCCAATGCGGGAAATGAAACTCCAAGACCTCAAATCCAAAACGCCGGCCGAACTGGTCTCGTTTGCGGAAGAGAACGGGGTCGAGAACGCCAGCACTATGCGCAAGCAGGAGCTGATGTTCGCCATCCTCAAACAGCTTGCGATCCAGGAAACCGACATCATCGGCGAAGGCGTCGTCGAGGTTCTCTCCGACGGCTTCGGATTTCTGCGCTCGCCGGACGCCAATTATCTGCCGGGACCGGATGACATCTATGTCTCGCCGTCGCAGATCCGCCGCTTCGGACTTCGCACCGGCGACACCATCGAGGGTCACATTCGCAGTCCCAAGGAGGGCGAACGCTATTTCGCCCTGCTCAAGGTCAATACGCTCAATTTCGAGGACCCCGAGAAATCCAAGCACAAGGTCAATTTCGACAATTTGACGCCGCTGTTTCCAGATCAGCGGTTCCGGCTGGAGCTCGAGGATCCCACCAGGAAGGACCTTTCTGCAAGGGTCATCGACATCGTCGCGCCGATCGGCAAAGGCCAGCGCGCCCTGATCGTGGCGCCGCCCCGCACCGGCAAGACCGTGCTGATGCAGAACATCGCGCACTCCATCACCGCCAATCATCCGGAGTGCTATCTGATCGTGCTGCTGATCGACGAACGTCCGGAAGAAGTCACGGACATGCAGCGGTCGGTGAAGGGCGAGGTGGTGTCATCGACCTTCGACGAGCCGGCGGTGCGTCACGTCCAGGTCGCCGAGATGGTGATCGAGAAGGCCAAGCGGCTGGTCGAACATGGCCGCGACGTGGTGATCCTGCTCGACTCGATTACGCGGCTGGGGCGTGCCTATAACACCGTGGTGCCGTCCTCGGGCAAGGTGCTGACCGGCGGCGTCGATGCCAACGCGCTGCAGCGGCCCAAGCGTTTCTTCGGTGCCGCGCGCAATATCGAGGAGGGTGGCTCGCTGACCATCATCGCCACCGCACTGGTCGATACCGGCAGCCGCATGGACGAAGTGATTTTCGAAGAGTTCAAGGGCACCGGTAATTCCGAACTGATCCTCGATCGCAAGGTCTCGGACAAGCGCACCTTCCCCGCGATCGATATCTCGCGATCCGGTACCCGCAAGGAAGAGCTGATCACCGATCCGCAACTGCTGAAGAAAATGTACGTGCTGCGCCGGATTCTCAATCCGATGGGCACCATGGATGCGATCGACTTCCTGCTCGACAAGCTGCGCAACACCAAGAACAACTCGGAATTCTTCGATTCCATGAACACCTGAGCGGTTGTCATTGCTGTGCGATGCGCCGCTTGGCGCAGGCCCTGCGCCGCTTGGCGCAGGCCCGGAATCCATCGCGCCACCGTGATCGCGGCAAAATGGATTCCGGGTTCGCGCTGCGCACGCCCCGGAATGACGGCAAGAGATCGAACGGTTGCCCTGCATGGTTGCTGTCCTCGTCATTGCGATGGTCTCAAAGCCCATTTCCGATTCCCCAGCGTCATGCTGCGGTTTTGCTGCAGCATGGCCGCAGCAAATTGAGCGTCGGGCAGGACGGCGGACTGCACGCGCAAGTTGTTGATATTAAAACTTATTTTTTTCTGACCGAGTGGCCTGATCGGGATAGCCCGCGCATCATTGCAGCAAAATGCTGCGGTGAATGCTGCACTTTTTGCTGCAATAGAGCGGCATTAGACTTATGACCGGGCGCGTTGGCGTGGCGCTGCGGGGGCAGCGGGAGAATGGGATTGTTCATTCTGAACATTGGCCCGGGCAGCACATATTGAGGGATGTTGCGCGTTGATGCTACCCGAGCCCTGTAACAATCTATCGCGCCGGAGGGATTCGAACCCGTAGCATGCAAGCGCTATGACGCGAGGGATTGGCCCCTTTGTGGCGTAAGTCGCGATTTGCCTTCTGCTTCTACCCAACAACGCAGCGGCGGCTTCTTGCGTTAGTCTGTTCCGCGTCAAGAAGTCCAAGAATTCCTTGGGCGTCCAGCTCTCTTGTGCGAGCGATTGAATGGTGTCCGCAGACATCATCAAATCCGTATCATTGCCCCACGCGGCAGCATCGCCATCCTCGGCGATAATGCCGGTCAAAAAAAGATTTTCATCTCTCAGAGGACGGTAGACCTTATAGCTGAAGATGGCCGGGCTAACGTCAACGAAATCTTCACGTCCAGCTCTAGGGCCTTCCGCCCACTTAACTCGAAGCACAAAGTCGCGGAGCGGCTGGACAGTCGCCATCCGAGGAAGCGGAATCCCACTGTCAACGACGTCAGTCCCGCTCATTGAGCCTTCTCCACTCTGCTACTAATACGGCCAGATTCTCTGGCTTTGCGGCCCATTCTTTGACTTCAGCCAGGTCCTGCTTTGACGCCTTCCCAGCGATAACTTCCAGGCTCACTATGTCGACGGAAGCCCTCGAATTCGGGCCCTTCAAGTGGAAGTGCGGGGGATTGTGGTCTCCCGGATAAATGTAGACCTTACAGTTACTTAGGGGAGCATCGATGCTCGCAATTCGGCCTCAATAGCGTAATGTTAGTGCAATAGTTGCACAAGATCAATAACAAAATGTGAAACTATTGCACAGGATGGGGAATGGGCTGGAACTACAACTCTAACGTTTATCTTGGCGCTGCCAATACCCCTTCCAGTGACAAGAGTCGGGCCAAATAGACCATGCATCCCCGAGAGCAGACCATCTTCGCCCTTGCCACAGGCCGGCTGCCGAGCGCGATCGCCGTTGTACGGGTGTCGGGGCCGGGGGCGGGGGCGGTGCTGGACGCGCTCGCGGGCCGTCTGCCGCCGCCACGCGCCGCGACCCGGGTGCTGCTGCGGAATGCCGTTCGGCAGCCGATCGACGATGCGGTGGTGCTCTGGTTCCCAGGGCCGGCGAGCGCCACCGGAGAGGATGTCGCCGAGTTTCATGTTCATGGTGGCCGGGCCGTGCTGGCGGCATTGTTCGCGGCGCTTTCCGCTTTTTCCGGCCTCCGGGTGGCCGGGCCGGGCGAGTTCACCCGGCGCGCCTTTGAGAATGGCAAGCTCGATCTGACCGAAGCGGAAGCGCTCGACGATTTGATCCATGCCGACACCGAGCGCCAACGCCGCCAGGCGTTGCGCCAGCTCAACGGCTTGCTCGGCGATCGCGCTCGGGACTGGCGTGCGCGAATCATCGAAGCCTCGGCGCTGATCGAGGCGGGCATCGATTTCGCCGACGAGGGCGACGTGCCTGCCGAACTGATGGCGCCGGCGCGGGAAAAAATCCGAACGCTACTCGGCGAAATACAAGAAGTACTTGCGGCGCAGGGACAAAGCGAGCGCCTGCGCGACGGGCTGGTGGTCGCGATCGCAGGCCCGCCGAATGTCGGCAAGTCGACGCTGATGAATCAGCTGGCGCGGCGCGAGGTGGCGATCGTCTCGCCGCATGCCGGCACCACGCGTGATGTGATCGAAGTCGCGCTTGATCTCGACGGCTATCCGGTGACGGTGATCGATACCGCCGGCGTTCGCGAGACCGGCGATCCGGTGGAACAGGAAGGCGTGCGGCGTGCCAAAGCGCGCGCGGCGGAAGCCGATCTGGTGCTGTGGCTGATCGATGCGCAGAATCCGCTCGAGCCGGTCGCGGCGGTGGCGCCGGTTTGGATGGTGCGCAACAAGGTCGATCTCGATGCGGCGGGCTCAGCGAATGGGACAGCGCAACGGCCGGAGACGGTGATGGCCGATTTCCGGATCTCGGCGCGTCGTGGTGACGGGGTCGCGCAGTTGATCACGGCGCTGGTCGGGTTTGCCGGAGCGTTTTTCGGATCCGGGGAGGGGGGTCTGATCATCCGGACGCGTCAGCGGCAATGGCTGCAGGATGCCGCCGGTTCGTTGCAACGCAGCTTGGCCGGTCAGGGCGAGGAACTGGCCGCCGAGGAATTGCGCGCAGCTGCCTTTAGCCTCGGACGGCTGCTGGGCCGGGTCGATGTTGAGGATATCCTGGACGTGATCTTCCGGGAATTCTGCGTAGGAAAGTAGTTTAGAAATATTACTTAGTTCAGTTCTATTCGACATGTTTCACGTGAAAC
>Ga0182024_10008222_pt1 | contig 22127 bp, 26 predicted proteins | sample P32metaG_FD_120480 | JGI IMG/M metagenome (GOLD analysis project Ga0182024, IMG submission 120480) | Permafrost microbial communities from Stordalen Mire, Sweden - P3-2 metaG (Illumina Assembly) | ecosystem: Environmental > Terrestrial > Soil > Wetlands > Permafrost | place: Sweden: Stordalen...
GCGGCACGCTCGAGCCGGCGGGTCATCAGGTAGGCCTTCGGTGACTCGCCGAACGTGCGGCTGAACTCGCGGCTGAAGTGCGCCCGCGACAGCCCGGCGGCGGCCGCCAGCTCGCCGACGCCGATCGGCTCGGCGTAGCGGCGGTCCGCGAGATCGCGTGCGCGCAACAGATGCCTGGCAGGCGGCACCGGGGTCATGCGGCCAGGCTATACGGCACCCGGTCTCACTGTAGTTTGGGAGGCACGCTGATCTCAACGTGCCCCACAGCACGGTCGACGGCGCCTTGGACTGGATGGGGGTTGCGCACATGCTCGACATCGACGGCGCCGTCGATGGACTCGCCGCGCTCGCCGGTCAGCGTCCGATGCTGAGCACCGAGCAGATCAGCTTCCTCGGTCTCGGCCCGCACACGGAGTTCGAGGCTGAGGTGATCGCCGACCGCAGGCTGCCCGTGGTCGACGTGCGAAGCACCGCCTCTGATCCGCTAAGCAGCGCCCGAACCGCCCTCTCTCCGCTCGCGGCCTGTGACAGTTTGGCCGTCCACTTCGACGTCGATCTCGTCGACTTCCTCGACGCGCCGCTGGCGGAGAACACGGATCGCGGCACCGCCCCTTCGCGCCTCCTGCAGGTCCTGATCAAGGTCCTCGGCGAATCCGGTAGCGCAGGAGAGGACTGACTGGCCCCGCTCAGCCGACGGCGTCGGCCCAGTCGCGCAGGCGGCCCGCGAACTGCGGCGTCGCTGCGCTCACCTCGACGACCGCATCGGCCGGGACGTTCGCCCTCTGCGCGGCAGCCAAGATCGCGTCGGGCGATGGTGCCTCGTAGAGGCAGTAGGTGCGTCGCCGGTCGGCGCTCAGGAACGAGAACAGCCAGCGGACTCCCTCGTCGCTGTTGATGTCCTCGATCAGCTCGACATCGGCGTCCGTGAGGTCGAGCTGATCGGCGAAGCTGCGCTCGATCACGTACAGGGCCATCGGCTGATCCTACCGGGGATCCCCGATCACGGAGAGGCGAGCCCCTGCCGGTGCGCGTAGGACGCGGCCTCGGTGCGGTTGGCGCAATCGGTCTTGCGCAGGATGTTTCGGATGTGGTTGGCCGCGGTGTGCTCGCTGATCGTCAGCTCGCGGCCGATCTCGCGGTTGCTGAGCCCTCTGGCGACCAGCTTCAGGATCTGCGCCTCGCGTGGTGAGAGCCCGCCTGGGAGAACATCCGAGGTGGGCACGCCGAGCAGGCGGATCTTGCCCAGCAGTGCCTCCATGCCGATGCGCTCGGCCAAGCCGACGGCCTCTGCGAGCAGGGCCTGCGCGTGGTCGCGGGCCCCGCGCCCTCGTCCGAGTAGGAAGCGCCCGTACTCATACGCCGTGTGAGCCACCCAGGTCGACGCCCCCATCCGTCTGTTCTCCTCCAGGGCCTGCTCGAAGTGCTCCTCGGCTCGGTCCGGGTCTCCCAGCAACGCGGCGAGCATGCCCAGGTAGCGATCGGCGGCTCCGTAGCAGGCGACCAGGTGGCCGATCATCACATTGGTCCCCGCGAGCGGCTCCAGCTCGGGGTAGACGATCGCCGCCATCCCCTCGTCGTTGACCGCGGCACAGGCGTCGGTGAGGTAGGTGAGCGTCGCCAGCCACAGCGATGCCTGGTAGCCGTCGATGCCCTCGGCGGCGATCCTCGAGAGCTCGCGCCTGGCCTCGCGCTCCATGCCCAGCTCGGCGAGCACCACGGCGAGCCCGGGACGCCATGGGCCCGCACGCTCGGCCCCGCCCGCAAGAATCCTGATTACGGGCGCGAGCTCTGCCAGGCGACCTTGCTCGCGGCGAACGCCGAACATCTGGATGCCGTGAGTGCCGGACGCATCGCGACCGGTCAGTAGCCGGGCCCAATCGTGCGAGCGGCCCGCCATCGCCTCGGCCTCCGCGAGCTTCCCGTCGCAGAGAGCGATCGCGGACCCGTAATGCTCGGCCACGTGGTGAATGAACGGCTGCGCTGTGTGCTCGGCCGTCTCGCGCAGGACAGCCACCTCCGTCCGGGCGGAATCGAGGTCGGAGAGCGCCACGAAGGTCGGTACGCGCCATGCCATCGCGTCCGCTTGCATCTCGGTGTCCCCCAGCTCTTGCCCCAGGTCTCTCGCCTCGGTGAGCATCGAGAGGATCTCCTCCAGCGGGGTTGTGCCGCGCGCCCAGTAGGAGCCCACCAACACCTTGGCGAGCCCCGCTCGATCCTCGTATCGCCGTGCCAGCGCGATGGCGTTGTCGCGCACGAGCGCGCCACGCTCGCGCTCCCCCGCGAAGTTGAGCGCCCGCGAAAGTCCCGCCAGCAGGCCAATCCGCAGCTCCTCGCTGCTGTCATCAACCGTCGCAAGCGCCTCCTCGAGGAGCTCGGTCGCATCGCGTCGTATGACCCCGGGGCGCCAGCATGCATCCTCGTAGCCGATCGCTGCGCGGGCGAGCAGCTCTCCGCTGTCCAGCGCGCGAGCGATCTCCGCTGCCGACACGAACGCGTCCAGCGCATCGGTCGCTTTGCCCGCACGATGGCTGGCGGCGCCCAGCTCGAGCAGGGCGCCGGCGCGCTCAGGCTCGCCTTGGATCCCGATCTCGATGGCGGTCCGCAGCCGCATGGAGGCGTCGTCGAAGGCAAGCGCGGCGCTCGCCGCCCGCGCGGCGCGCAGGTTGTAGTCGATCGCCCGCTCAGCCCCACCGAACGGAGCGGCTGCGCCGAAGTGATGGGCGAGGTCTGCGAGTGCGCGGTCGGAGTCCGCAGCGGCGCTCTCGAGCGCTTCCCCGACGCGGAGATGCAGTTCGGCTCGCCGAAGCCGCGAGAGTCGGTCGTAAAGCGCCCGTCGGACGATCTCGTGGGTGAAGCGGCATGCCAGTCGCTTGGTGTGAATCTCCTCGATCATTCCGCTCCCGACTGCCTCCTCGAGCGCGGCGAGAAGCTCGGGCTCGGCGATGCCGGCGGCGCGGCGGACCGGCTCTAGCTCGAACTCCGGCCCGGCAGCTGCCGCGAGCTCGAGCAGCTCGATGGTTCTCGGGCCCAGGCGAGATAGTCGCTGGTTGACCACCTCGCGGACGCTTTCAGGCGTGCCGAACTGGGTAAGCGGCCGGGTCACGGTCACCTGCCCACCAGCGACCTCGACTATTCCCGTCTCAACCGCCGCGCGCCAGAGCTCACAGACGAGGAAGGCGTTGCCCGCGGTGAGGTCGTGGATCGTCGTTGCAAGCTCGTGCAGTTCGTAGTCGTCGGGGTTGGGGTCGCTTCCGGCGGCACGGCTGACCAGATCAGAGACCTCCGCCCCCGAGAGCCCCTCCAAGCGCATTCGCACGACGTCATCGGAACGCCGTAGGTCGGCGAGCGTCTCCGAGAGCTCCGCGGGCACATCGGCCTCGCTGTCGCGGAAGGTCGCGAGGATCAGCAGCCGCGCGCTCCAGGCAGAGCGCGCCAGGTGTCGCAAGAGCAGAAGCGTCGTCGGGTCTGCCCAGTGCCCGTCCTCGAGCACGAGCAGTATCGGTCTCGTGAGGCTGACGTTCGCGAGCAGGTCGGCAACCGCCGTGTGCAGACGATGGCGCTCGGTATCGGCGTCGGCCTTCACCGGTTGCGCCAGTCCGCCGACCTGGACGGATAGATCGGGCAGCAGCCGCGTCAGCTCGCCGCCGCCGGCGCCGAGCGCGGCACGCAGCTGTGCCACGTCGGTCACTTGCACCAGGCGTTCGAGTGCCTCGACGAAAGGCCCGTATGGCGTCCGCACAACCGCGTCGCAGGCGCCGTAAAGGACAAGCACTCCTTCCATCGCGACCTGGGCGGCGAACTCACGCGCCAGACGGCTCTTCCCGGCACCCGGCTCGCCCGCGAGCAGCGCCACACGGCGCCTCTCCCCTTCGGCTCGAGGCATCAGCGTTCGCAGCTTCTCGAGCTCGGCCGCGCGGCCGACGAACGGGGACATCGAGCTCAGGCGCAGTGGCTCCGGAACGTCCAGGATCTCTGCCTCCATAAGCGGACGATAGTCAGTCTTGACCATGCCCACCAGGGATCGGCCGAGACCCAAGCGCTCGAATTGGGTCAGCTCGGGTCATGACAGCCACATTCGAGGGCCATAGGCTCGGCCATAACAACTTCGAGACGACCGACAGGGGGACGCATGAGCACCACCAACGCTTTGATGCAGACGGCCCGCAGTGGAATGCCCGGATTCCAAGGACGCCTTACAGGCCCCGCTGACCACGGCTACGACGAGGCTCGCAAGGTGTACAACGCGATGATCGATCGACACCCTGCGCTGATCGCGAGCTGCGCTGACTCCGGCGACGTCGCGAAGGTCGTCTCGTTCGCCGCTGACCACGACCTTCTGCTGGCGGTGCGCGGCGGCGCCCACAACGGCGCCGGGCTGGGAACGTGCGAGGACGGCGTGGTTCTCGACCTCTCGGGCCTGAAGGGCATCAAGGTGGACCCCGGCGCCCGGACGGCAAGAGTTGGCGGGGGCTGCATCTGGGGTGAAGTGGATGCCGCGACCAACGAGCACGGCCTGGCGACACCGAGCGGGATCATCTCGAGCACCGGCGTCGGTGGCCTCACGCTGGGTGGCGGCCTTGGGCACCTGACCCGCAAGTGCGGCCTCACGATCGACAACCTGCTCGAGGCCGAGGTCGTGCTCGCGAGCGGCGAGACGGTCCGTGCCGCCGCAGATGAGCACCCAGACCTGTACTGGGCAATCCGGGGCGGCGGCGGCAACTTCGGCGTCGTCACCTCCTTCCTCTTCCGGCTGCACGAGGTCTCGACGGTCGTCGGCGGCCCGACCTTCTGGCCGGTCGAGCTAGGCGCCGAGGTGCTGAGCGCATACCGAGACTTCTTGCCGAACGCCCCGCGCGAGCTCAACGGCTTCTTCGCTTTCACTTCGGTCCCGCCGGCGCCGACCTTCCCCGAGGAGCTCCATCTCCGCAAGGTCTGCGGAATCGTCTGGTGTTATGTGGGCGCGCCCGAGGACGCCGCCGCGGCGATGGCCCCGCTGCTGGACGTTCTGCCGGAGCCCTTGCTGCACGGAGTTCAGCCGATGCCCCTCCCCGCTCTCCAGGGCGCCTTCGACCCTGTTTATCCCGCCGGAGACCAGTGGTACTGGCGCGCTGATTTCGTCAAGGAGATCCCCGACGCTGCCGTCGAGGCGCACGCTAAGTTCGGCGCTGAGATGCCAACGTGGCAGTCGACGATGCACCTGTACCCGATCGATGGAGCTGCCCACGACGTCGGCCCGTCCGACACCCCGTGGAGCTACCGCGATGCGGTCTGGGGCTCGGTCTTCGCCGGTGTCGATCACGACCCCGCCAATGCCGATGTCATCCGCCGCTGGTGCGTCGACTACTTCGAGGCGCTTCACCCGTACTCCGCCGGTGGCGCTTATGTGAACATGATGATGGACGAGGGCGAGGAGCGGGTGCGTGCGAGCTACGGCGCCAACTACGATCGGCTGGCGCAGATCAAGGGCACCTACGACCCGGACAACCGCTTCCGGGTGAACCAGAACATCCGTCCCGCGACCACGCCAGCGGCGCCTTCGCCCAGTGCGATGCGCTGACGCTCGGCACAGCTGATCACCGATGCCCCTCTACATGGATCGCCACGATCTCCCCGACGCGACCGCTGCCGACATTGCAGCAGCCCACATGCGTGATCTGGAGGTTCAGGACGGATTCGGCGTGCGTTTCGTCACCTACTGGTTCGAAGAGGGCGCGGAGAGCGGCTTTTGCCTGGTCGAGGCTCCGGACGAGGAGGCCGTTGAGGCAGCCCATCGGGCGGCCCACGGGCTGCTTCCGTCGAACGTCATCGAGGTTGATCAGGCGGTCGTGCGCGGCTTCTTCGGCCGGCTCAACACCCATCCTCCTGGCGAGCCGTACATCGAAAGCGCTTTCCGGGCCATCCTCTTCACCGACATGGTCGACTCCACTCGTCTCACCCAGCAATTCGGAGACCGTGCGGCGATGAGGTTTCTACGGGTGCACGACTCAGTCGTACGCGCCGTCCTGGCACGCTTTGGCGGCTGCGAGGTCAAGCACACCGGCGACGGGATCATGGCTGCGTTCACGTCGGCCTTCCAGGCGGTCTCCGCGGCGATGCAAATCCAACGGGCGCTGGAGGAGCGCGACGAACCGGGGCAGAAGCACCTGCACGTGCGTGTCGGGGTGGCGGCCGGGGAGCCCGTCACCGAGCAAAACGATCTCTTTGGTGCGGCGGTGCAGCAGGCGGCGCGATTGTGCGCGTGGGCTCAGCCGGATTGCGTCGTCGTTTCCTCCGGGGTGCATGATCTCTGTCGCGGCAAGGGCATCCGGTTTTCCGACGGCGGCCCCATCGCCGTGAAGGGCTTCGACGAGCCGATCGGGCACTTCGAGGTCGAGTGGCGCGATTGAGCGTCAGGACTTCGCGGCCCCCGAAGCCTTACCTCTAGCGGCGAACCGTCGCTGGCGTATTCGGCGCTGCCAGAATGAGGCTGTGCGCACATCACCGCGGATCGGCAAGAAGGCATGGTTCGGCCCCCACCGGATCGGCTGTGGGCTCGGACCGGCGTCGATCGAGGGCGTGGCGACGGCGATCGGCTTCACCGTCGCGACCTCCGTATTGCGCAAGCGCAACGACGGCAAGCGCTCGCAGGAGGAGCTGTTTGCCTTGGCCCTGTTCCTGTTGGTCGTCTTCCTGAAGGGCACCTCGCCCGGCGGGCGCAAGGCGTACAAGCAGTTCAAGGCGGCGCAAGCCGCTGGCGCAATGAGCACATGACAGTCGAGCGGATGGACCATGTGGGCATAGTCGTCGACGATCTCGCGGACGCGTTGGCGTTCTTCGCCACGCTCGGGCTCGAGTTGCAGGGCGAGGCGCCGGTCGAAGGCGATTGGGTGGACCGCGTCGTGGGGCTCGAGGGCGTTCGAGCGCAGATCGCCATGCTCCAGACTCCAGACGGGCACGGACGACTCGAGCTGACGAAGTTTCACGCGCCGTCGATTGACGGCGGCCACCAGCGCGCGCCGGCGAACGCCTGGGGCATCCGCCACGTCGCGTTCGTCGTCGACGACATCGACGACGTCCTCGCGCGCCTCCGGGCCCGCGGCGCAGAGCTAGTCGGCGAGCTGGAGCGCTACCAGGACAGGTACAGGCTCTGCTATGTCCGGGGCCCCGAGGGGATCATCGTCGAGCTGGCGGAGCAGATTGGCTGACCGGTCTGGTCCCCCAGCCGCGCGCCGAGACTCATCCGCGCATCACCCCCTCCTAACGTTCGTCGGAGGAAGCCGAGAGCTCGACAGGCAGCCCGAACTGGGCAAATGGCTCGGGGTCCAGGAATACGGTGATCTCCTGGATCTTCTTGCCATGCAGCGTGAGCACCGTGATCGCGTACCCCTGCAGTCGCCGTCGCGCGGCATCCCATCGGTACTGGCCGAAGGCCGGCTGGCCGTTGGCGATCAGTGGCAGCAGCCGTCGCGGTCGATCGCCGTCGAGCACGTGCGCGGCGAGGAACGTGTGCACCGCGTCGTGGCCGCTGTACCACGTGGGGATCGGCGGCATCGTGACGCGGGCGTCCTGCGTCAGCATCGCCACGAGCGCATCGACGTCGCCACGCTCCCAAGCGTCGACGTAGCCGCCCACCAACTCGCTCAGGCGTTTGTCGCCGAGCGCGCGCAGCGTCGCCTGCTGGCTGCGTGCGGGCAGCCGCTGCTCGACCGACCGGTGCGCGCGCTGCAGCGCGCTGTCCACAGACACCGGCGTCGTGTTCAGCGTGTCAGCCACCTCGCGCGCGGAGAAGCCGAGGACGTCGCGCAGGATCAGCACCGCGCGCTGGCGCGCCGGGAGGTGCTGCAGCGCGGCGATGAACGCCAGCTCGACGCTCTCACGGGCTTCGTAGCGGGCCGCCGGGGCAGCCAGCGCATCGACAGCGTCCGGATAGGGCTCAATCCAGATCGGCTCCGTCAGCCTGTCCGCGAGCTCGTCATGCGGGTCCGCCGACGGCCCGTAGTCGACCGGTAGCACGCGATCGGGACGCCGCTCGATCGCACGCAGGCATGCGTTCGTGGCGATCGTGTACAGCCATGAGCGCAGCGAGCTGCGGCCCTCGAAGCGCGCCACCCCGCGCCAGGCGCGCAGCAGCGCCTCCTGCAACGCGTCCTCGGCGTCGTGCACCGAGCCGAGCATCCGATAGCAGTGGGCGTGCAGCTCTGCCCGGTAGGGCTCCACGAGCTGCGCAAACGCATCCTCGTCGCCGCCGCGGGCGGACTCGAGCAGGGCTGGCTCGCTCATGATCGCCACACCTTCGGCTGCCAGAAAGCGATCTCGCCGCCGGCCGGCGTGGACACCACCGCACGCCAGCCCGCCGGCCCCTCGCGGGGACCCAGCAGCACCGACGCGCCCGCCTCCACCGCCCGCGCGGTGGCAGCCCGGATCTCGCCGACTCGCACATACGGCAGCCACATCGCCCGCTGCACCGGGCACTGGACGATCCCGCCGGCAAGGCACTCGCCCAGCGCCAGCGCCATGTAGTCGCCGCTGTCCGTCTCCACCTCCTCGCTTGCCCAGTCGCATAGCTGGGCATAGGTGGCGCGCGCGCCAGGCAGGTCGCCGGTGTGAAGCTCGAGATGTACGACCGGGTTCATTGCCAGAAACGGAACGAGCCGATCTCCTGCAGCTCGACGGAGACCGGCGGCTCGACGCAACGCTCCCCCACGTCCTGCTGGAAGCGCTGGAACGCTGCCACCTCGAACAACGGGTTGGGGCCGTCGGTCTCGTTCGATGCGACGTGGACGAAGCTGACGCCGTCGTCCATGCGGAACGTCGCGTAGCGAAGCCCAGCGGGCGCCGTTGACTGCAGCTCCTCATACACCGCACGGATCAGCTGCTCGTTCTCCTGCGCGCGCTCCGGCTTGACCTTGTAGCGGACCATGACCTTGCTCATTGTGTTGCCTCCTGGGTCTGTAGTGCGTTTGCTTGGGCTGCCGAGGCGCTGGCCTGGGATGAGCTCGTGCGTCTGGATGGGAGCACCGCTGCGGCCAGCGCTCCCGCGAGCGCCAGGCCTGCCGATACGCCGATCGCCGGGCCGAAGCCGTTGGTGAACGCCTGCGCCGAGGCGTACCCGCCGGTGGCTGCGAACACGGCCACGGCCACCGCGATCCCGAACACGCCGCCGAGCTCGCGCATCATGCTGTTGACGCCGGCCGCCTTGCCCAGCGCCTCGCTCGCGACCGAGCCCACGACGGAGTTCTGCGCCGAGGGGATCGCCATCGACACACCCACCCCGGCGATGATGAACGGCGCCAGCATGTGCGAGTAGGGCAGATCGGGTTTGGCGATCAACGCCAGCCACGCCAGCCCAGCCGTCTGCAGCGTCAGACCGCCAACCAGCAGCGGACGCTCGCCAATACGGTCGGCCAGCGCACCGGCGACCGGGGCGACCGTCATGAACGTCGCGGTATACGGCAGCAACCGCAGTCCCGCGCCAAGCGGTCCGTAGCCAAGCGCCGTCTGCAGCAGCTGGGCATAGAAGAACACCGTGCCGAACAGCGCCACGAACGTGAAGAAGATCGCCGCGTTGCCTGCCGAGAAGGCACGCGAGCGGAACAAGCGCATCGGCAGCATGGGCTCGGTGGTGCGGAGCTCCCAGCGGACGAAGCCCACCATCAACAACACCCCGGCGATCAGCGTGCTCAGCACCTCGAGGCTGCCCCAGCCCGCCTGGTTGCCGCGCACCAGCCCCCACACGATCCCAAGTGCACCCAGCGTCACAAGTGCGAGGCCAGCAGTGTCCAGCGACGCTCGCGGTCCGTGGCTCTCGCGCATGCAGGCCAGCACCAGCGGCGCCGCCACGAGCCCAATTGGCACGTTCACCCAGAAGATCCACTCCCAGCTGATGCCCTGCACGATCGCGCCACCCACGAGCGGGCCGCTGGCAACCGCCAGGCCGGTGATCGCGCTGAAGATCCCGATCGCCGCGCCGCGGCGCTCGGGCGGGAACGCGTCGCTCAACAGCGCCAAGCCGAGCGGCATGATCAGCGCCGCGCCCGCGCCCTGCACTGTGCGCGCAGCGATCAGCCAGCCTACGCTTGGCGCCAGCGCACAAGCTGCGGAGGCGGCCGCGAACAACGCCAGCCCGCTCGCGAACAGGCGGCGCCGGCCGAAGCGATCGCCCAGCGCCGCAGCGGTGATCAGCAACACCGCGAAGCTGAGGTTGTACGCGTTGACCGTCCACTCCAGCTGCTCGACCGAGGCATGCAGCTCGAGGCGGATCGTGCTCAGCGCCGTCGACACCACCAGCGTGTCCAGCGCCGCCATCAGCGACCCCACCCCCGTCAATGCCACCACCCATCGCGTCGCGCCTCTGCTCATGCCAGCTCACCAGTCCTTTTTGCTCGTTTGGACTGGAGATCCGAGTGGAGCCCGGAATCCATCGCATGAGGTCAGCCGTGTATGGCGCGAGCTACGTGCACGACCAGGATCACCGCGAACACCAACCCCAGAAGACGCCGGAACCAGTTGACCCCATACGCCAGCTCCTCGTATGCCCAGATCGTCAGCGCCAGGTACGACACCGATGCGGCGTATTTGTGCCCGGGCCCGCTCACGAGATTTGCGGTAGCACCGGCGATCAGCCCGACGGCGAGCGGCAGGTTCGGGAACTGCACCAACGGGAAGCGCCGCGGGAAGCTGAACTGCGTGAGGCGCTTTATTGCGTCCAATGCCGGCCCCGCTCGATGCTGTGCGCGTCGTCTCGAGCGAGCTCCGTCAACGCCTCGATGTCCTCGATGTCACCCGGTCTTGCGGTCGCCTTCTTCATCCGGATGAGGTCGTCCACTCCGACGATGTGCATGGTGATTCCATCAACGTCGGTCGTGAGCGCGCGCCCGCGCATGGCGGCATATTCCGTGGCGCCGGGAATCTCGTTCAAGATGTGCAACTCCCCATGTCGAGTGTCCAAAGGCGGCACCACCGGAGCGAGGCGGAGCTGCTCTGCGGTGGGCGTCGGGGCGCCTGGCCCGAAGTCCACCGGGTAGGCATCGAGCGCGCGAAGCGCAGCTGCAAGCCGCTCGAAGTTCTCCGGATCGGGAGCCGGCCATACGTCGAGATCCTTGGTGGTACGACGGCGTCCGTGCACCTGGGCGGCAACCCCGCCAATCACGACGTAGTCCACGGCGTGCTCGGCAAGCACCCGAAACAGCTCGACTAGGTCCAGCGGGCGTTCGCCAGCGTCGCTCATGACGGTACGTGGCGCGTAGCGGGATGACCGGCCTTTCGAGCTTCCGCACCAGCGATCTCCAGCTTGCCTGCAACCAGATTCCATGATGCGGCCTCGCGCAGTCGTTCGCGCGCGGTACGCCGCACAGCGTGGCTACCAGGCTCGACCATCGGCACTGCGTTGAGCTCGAGCCGCTCCCCCATCACCATCAGCAGCCCGGCAAGCCGCTCGAGCGTTGGCGACTCGACACCGCGCTCGATGCGGCTGATCGCGTCCTGGCTGGTCCCCGCACGCAGCGCGAGTCGTCGCTGGCTGATGCCATTACGTGCTCTCGCCTCGCGCAGAAGAGTCGACGCGTCATTACACCGCATACGGTGTCAGCGTATCAGTCTGGCCCTGGCCGCCCGTAACCTTGAACGACGATGCCCTCCCCCACCTACGAGCTGGTCGCAGGCGACGTGCATCGCCACGGCACGGTGCGCCACGCCCACCCCCATATCGGACCGCATCAGCACGCCGCTACCTCCCACTCCCACGATCACTCACACCACGATGCCCACTCCCACTCCCACGATCACTCACACCACGATGCCCACTCCCACTCCCACTCCCACGGCCTCGTCGACGACAGCATCAAGCGCTCGCGCGAGGGCGTTCGCACGGTGGTGCTGGCGCTCGCGATCCTCGCGTGCACGGCTGCGGCGCAGGCGGCCGTGTTCGCGCTCACGGGCAGCCTCGCGCTGCTGGCCGACCTGATTCACAACGGCGGCGACGCGCTGACCGCGGTGCCGCTCGGGATCGCGTTCGCGCTTCGCTCCGAGCGCGCCGAGCGCCTGGCCGGCCTCGCGGTCGTGGCGGCGATCTTCGTCTCGGCCTGCGTCGCCGCGTATGAGTCGATCGTGCGCCTCATCCACCCCTCGACTCCGGATCACCTCGCGGTGCTGGCGCTCGCCGGCGCGGTCGGCTTCGCCGGTAACTGGCTGGCAGCGCTGGTGCGCACCCGCGCCGGGCATCGGCTGAGCAGCCCCGCGCTGATCGCGGACGGGGAGCACGCGCGCGTGGATGCCTACGTCTCGCTTGCGGTGATCGCCAGCGCGCTCGCGATCGCTGCCGGCGCGCCGATCCTCGACCCGATCATCGGCCTTGGCATGACCGCGGTGATCCTGCGCATCACTCGCGCGAGCTGGCGCACCGTGCGCGGACATCACTCGCACTAGCGCCGGAGACGGCCTCCCAGCTGCGCGGGTCTCCCCCGCGCGTCACTTCGCTCACATCATCAACGGCGACGGCGGGATCCGCGGGCTTCCGTGGACGCTGTCGATCCGCATCATCACATCGTCGACGAAGCAGTACGACCAGTCTTCGCCGGGCTCGATCGAGCGGATGATCGGATGTTCGTGGCTGGCCGCGTGCTTGCGGGCGTGGCGGTTCGGTGAGTCATCGCAGCAGCCGACCTCACCGCACTCCAGGCAGATCCGCAGGTGCAGCCACTTGCCGCCGATCTTCAGACATTCGGCGCAGCCGTCGACCGACTCCGGCAGCTCGGTGATCTTGACCTGATCGAGGTGTGTGCACGTGGCCATGCGCACAGACCGTTCTAGCATCTCGCGCGTGAGTAGACAAGTGGTACGCCCCGTGTCACTGGAGCAGACGCGCCCGCTGCGCCAGGCGGTGCTCAGGCCGCACGAAGCCGTCGAGCGGATGGCCTCGAGCGAGACCGCGGACACGGTTGCGCTCGGCGCGTTCGAGGGTGACGAGCTCGTCGCGGTCGGCATGATCGCGCCCGACGGCGAGCCCGGTGGCTGGCGCATACGCGGGATGGCGACGGCCCCGTCCGCACGCGGCAGGGGCGCCGGCACGGCCGTGCTCGACGAGCTCATGCGCCATGCCGTGGCCGCCGGCGCGCAGCGAATCTGGTGCAACGCGCGGACGCCCGCACGCTCGCTGTATGAACGCGCGGGCATGCGCGTGGTCTCCAAGCAGTTCGAGCTCCCGGAGATCGGCCCGCATCTCGTGATGGAGCGGCGCACGGCAGCCTGAGAGATCGCCTCAAGGTCTGCGCCACAGCGCTCGATGATGTCGCATGTCCCTATCCGGCCTTGAATAATTATTTGGCATGCCATAATCTTTTTCCATGGCTACCAAGGATCACTTGCGCACACCCGCTGTGGAGGACTACTCCAAGGCGATCTTCTCGCTCGAATCGCGTGGCGATGAGCCGGTCTCCACGAACGCCCTGGCCGAGCGACTCGGCATCACCCCGGGCTCGGTCTCGGCGATGCTGCGGCGCCTGGACGAGCTTGGCGTGATCACGCATGTGCCCTACCGCGGCGTGCGCCTGACCGCGGATGGGCGGCGCATCGCGCTCGAGGTCATCCGCCACCACCGCCTGCTGGAGAGCTACCTGGCCGACGCGCTCGGCATGCCCTGGGATCGCGTCCACGATGAGGCGGAGGTGCTCGAGCACGTGCTCTCCGACGACCTCGAGGAGCTGATCGCCGCGAAGCTCGGGCACCCGACCGTCGACCCCCACGGCGACCCGATCCCGAGCGCCGACCTGGAGCTCGACGAGCCTGCGACCGACCGCATGGAGAGCCTGCAGCCGGGCGATGAAGGCCTGTTCGTGCGCGTGTCGGACTCAGATCCGGAGATGCTGCGCTACCTGGCCGAACGCGGGATCTCGCCTGGAGAACGCTTCTCGATCCGCGAGCGACAGCCGTTCGGCGGCCCGCTGTTCGTGCGCTTCGGCGAGCGCGAGCACGCGATCGGCGGCCAGCTCGCCGGAGCGATGCGCGTCGAGCTGGAGTCCTCCTCGCCCTCAGCCGACGCCAATGGAGCCGCGAGTTGAGCACGTCGGCCGCCTCTCCCCTGCTGCGCCCGCCGCCCTTGACCGAGGAGGACACGGCGCGCTCGCACGACCGCTCGCGCGTTCATCACGCACGCAAGCACAGGCGCCGCTGGCACCTGATGTGGCTGCTCGTCGGCCCCGGGATCCTCGCGATGCTCGGCGAGAACGACGGGCCGAGCATGATCGCCTACGCCTCCGACGGCGCACAGTACGGGCTCGGCTTCTTCGTCCCGTTCATCCCGATCCTGTTTGCGATGGCATACGTCTGCCAGGAGATGTGCATGCGCGTCGGCGCGGTCACGCACCGCGGCTACGGCGAGCTCGTGCTGCAGCGCTATGGACGCGCTTGGGGCTGGTTCGGCGCCGGTGACCTGACGCTCACCAACCTCGTAACGCTGGTCGCCGAGTTCGTCGCGATCCGCGTCGGGCTCGCCTACTTCCACCTCGGCTCGGTCGTCGCCGTCGTGCTCGGCTTGGCGCTCGTCGTGTTCACCCTCAGCGGCGGTCGCTACTGGCGCTGGGAGCGCATCGTGCTGGGCCTCGCGGCGTTCAACGGCCTATTCCTGCTCGCGGCGATCCTCGTCAAGCCGGACGTCGGAGCGGTCGCGGGCGCGTTTGACTTCTCGCCGTTTCCCGGCGGCAGCTTCAACACGCTGCTGCTGCTGATCGCCTCGACGATCGGCGCGACCGTCACCCCCTGGATGATCTTCTTCCAGCAGAGCGCCTCCGCCGACAAGGGCATGACGCCCGCCGACGTTCGCCACGGCCGCTACGACACCGCGCTCGGCGCCGTGCTCGCGGCGATCTTCGGGATCGGAGCGCTGATCGCGGGCGCCGCACTGCTGCCTCACCATGGATCGGGCATCCAGGGCTTCGCCGGCGCCGGCTTCCCCGAGGCGCTCAAGCACGTGGCCGGCGGCGCCGCGGGCACCGTGTTCGCGCTCGGGTTGATCGAGGCGGGCGCCGTTGCGATCCTGACGATCTCCGCCAGTACCGCGTATGCCGCCGGCGAATGCATCGGCGCCTCACACAGCTTCAACAGCTCGCCCCGCGGCGCCGCCGTGTTCTACGCCGCGAACATCGGCGTCGCGCTGCTCGCCGCGGTCGTGATCCTGATCCCCGGCGCGCCGCTGCTGTCGATCGCGCTCAACGCCAACGTGCTCGCGACGGTGCTGCTGCCGGTCAGCCTCGTGCTGATGGTGATGCTCGCCAACGACAAGGGCCTGATGGGCCAGTGGGTCAACAAGCGCTCGACCAACGTGATCGGCATCGCGGTGATCGCGTTCGTCGGCGTTTGCGGTGCCGCCTACGGCATCGACTCGTTCCTGCAGAGCGTCCACCTGATCGGCTCATGAGCAGCCGCCCGGCGTCTCTCGGCAGCGACACCCCCAACGGCGGGTGCATCTCCGAGCACGATCTGCAGGCGCAGGAGCGCGCCGAGGATCAGCTGATCATGCACCTCGAGCACGATCAGTTCGTCGCCGAGACCTCCCGTCCGGTGCCGCGTGCACCGCTCAGCGCCCGCGCCAGCGCCGGCCTGTGGGCACTGCGCGTGTTCGTCGTCCTGGTTGGCCTGATGGTTATCTACACGTTCTTCGCACAGCTCAACTGAGCGCCGAGCGCGCCGCTCAGTTGACCAGCAGGCGCACGATCGCGAAGGTCCCGACGAGCACGATCACCGCTCGCAGGGCGTTCGGCGGCAGCCGGCGACCGTAGCGCGCGCCGAGCTGCGCGCCCACGATCGAGGCGCCCGCGATGATCGCCGCCGGGCCCCAGTCGACGTGCGCCGCGAACGCGAAGTAGATCGCGGCCACGCCGTTGACCAGCCCGACCAGCACGTTCTTGAGCGCGTTCGTTCGCTGCAGGCTCTGGGCCAGCGCGACGCCCAGGATCCCGAGCAGCAGGATCCCCTGCGCCGCGCCGAAGTAGCCGCCGTAGACGCCCGTGAGGTAGACGGCGAAGGGTATGAGCAGCGCGCGCCTGTGCTCGAGGTCGATCTCGCGCTTTTGAAGCCATCGAGCCAGGCGTGGCTGCATCAGCATCAGCACCAGAGCGATCGCGATGAACACCGGCACGATCGCATTGAACGCCGCGGCCGGCAGCACCAGCAGCAGCACCGCGCCCGTGATGCCGCCGGCCAGCGACATCGCACCGAAGCGCAGCACCCGCGCGCGCTGCCCGGCGAGCTCGCGGCGATAGCCGATGGCGCCCGATACGTTGCCGAGCACGAGCCCGATCGTGTTCGACACGTTCGCCGTCACCGGCGCGTAGCCGAACGCGAGCAGCACCGGGAACGTGATCAGCGTGCCACTGCCCACCAATGTGTTGATCGCGCCTGCCGCGAGGCCTGCAAATGCGACGGCCACGATTTCGCCGGGGCTCATCCCATCTCAACCTTGAGCGAGCTTTGGCTCTACCGTTGTGGGCATGGACGTCGAGAAGGCTATCCGCACGCGCCGCACGCACAAGGCGTTCACCGCGCAGCCGGTCGAGGCTGCGGTGCTCGACGAGCTGTTCGAGCTCGCGAGCTGGGCGCCCAACCACCACCTGACCAGCCCGTGGCGGTTTCGCGTACTCGGGGAGCAGGCGCGCGAGCGGCTGATGGAGCTGGCCGAGTCCGAGCAGCCGGGCGCCGCGGTCAAGCTCCAGCGCGCCCCCACCCTGGTCGCTGTCAGCGCAGAGCAGAGCGGCGAGGCCGAGCAGGACCGCGAGGACCTGCTCGCCGCCGCTGTAGCTGCCTACCTGGTGCTGCTGGGCGCGCACGCACGTGGCTACGCCGGCTACTGGCGCACCGTCGCGCTGCTCGATGACCCGCGCGGGCGCGAGATCCTCGAGCTGCCGGCGACGCAGACGCCGCTCGGGCTGCTGTATCTCGGGCACCCGGTGCAGGAGCAGCGCGTGCCCGAGCGCGCGCCGCTGTCGCAGGTCGTCACCTACCTCGCCTGAGCCTCGCCCGCGCGCTACTGTCAGCGACTTGAGCGTCCTGCAGGAAGCCGTGCGCACGCTGCGCCCGCCGCCCGACGATCGGCAGGGTCCGCTGATGCCGATGTTCATCGCGCTGACGTTCGTCACCGGCGTGGTCGACGCCGCCAGCTATCTGAAGTTCGGGCACGTGTTCGTCGCGAACATGACCGGCAACATCGTGTTCCTGGGGTTCGCGCTCGCGGGAGCGCAGGGCCTGTCGGCGATCACCTCGATGGTCGCGCTCGGCTCGTTCCTGGTGGGTGCGTTCGGGGGTGGCTACATCGGTGTTCGCAACGCTGCCAATCGCGGCCACATACTGCGCGCCGCGAGCACCGCGCAGCTGACGTTGATCGCGATCGCGCTGATCCTCGCGCTCGTCGTCAGCGAACCGCTGGACAGCGCCAGCCGCTACGCCCTGCTCGTGCCGATGGCGCTGGCGATGGGCGTGCAGAACGCCGCGGCGCAGCGCATCGCGGTGCCCGAGCTGACGACCACTGTGCTGACGCGGACGCTCACCGGTATCGCCTCCGAAACCGGCTTCATCGGCGGACCCGGATCGAAGTTCGGACGACGGGGGCTGGCGGTCGCGGCGATGCTGCTCGGCGCACTTGTCGGGGCCGTGCTCGTGCTGAACGTGGCGATCGCTGCGGCCTTCGCCGTGGCCGGCGCGATCGTGCTGGCGGTCGCGATCGCCGCCCACCTGCTGTCAGGCACGCAGGCCCCCTGGATCAAGGCCTGATTCGGCCGGGTTCAGAGCGGCGAATCCTGCGAGATCTGCTGCAGTCACACGCAAGTTCATGCGTTAGCCTTGATCGCCCATGAAACGCTGGTCGATCGTCGTGCTGCTGATCGTGGCCGTGGCAGCCGTCGCGGTCTTCGCGCTGGGCACTCGCGATCGCAGCGTCAGCAGCCTGATCGGCTCGCGCGCGGCCGACGACACCGCGGCCGCCTCGCCGCTGCCGGCGACGCTGCTCGCGGCGCTGCCCAAGCGCACGATCGTCAACGGCACCGATCCGCTGACCGTGACGCTGTCAGGGCCTGTCGCGCCCAGCTCGCCACCGCCGACGCTCAACCCGGACGTCGCCGGCAGCTGGAGCATCGTCGGTGACTCCGAGGTATTCACTCCGGCCTCGACGCTTCAGCCCTGCTCTCACTACGCATTGACGGTGTGGGCGCGCACGAGCTCGAGTGGTCACACCCAACTGGGCCGCAAACAGACGATCGGGCTGAACGTCGCGTGCCCGCCGCTCGCCGGCGCCCAGCAGGCGCTCGCGCGCCTGGGCTACCTCGGGGCAAAGCTCCACCCCCGCTACGTCGTGCACATCGCCTCAGGCGCCGAGAGCCGTCGCGAAGCCGCCGAACACGCCTTCCACCCCCCGCGCGGCGGGCTCGCCCCCGACCCCGCCAATGCGCCGCCGGTGCGGATGGGCCAGCTCGACGAGACCACCCGCGGCGCACTCGAGATCTACCAGGCCGATCGCGGGCTGGCCGTGACCGGCGAACCGAACAGCGCCACCTGGGCAAAGCTGCTCTACGACGTCACCAACAACCGCCGCGACCGCCAGCCCTACACCTGGGTCTCGGTGTCCGAGTCGCTGCCCGAGACGCTCGAGGTTCACCGCGGCCATCGCGTCGTCTTCACCACGCCCGTCAACACCGGCGTGCCCGGCGCGGAAACAGAACTTGGCATCTTCCCGATCTACGCTCGCTACATATCGACGACGATGAGCGGCACCGACGTGGATGGAACGAAATACGACGTTCCCGACGTGCCCTGGGTCAACTACTTCAACGGCGGCGACGCCGTGCACGGCTACCCCCGTGAATCGTACGGGTTCCCGCAGTCCAACGGCTGCGTCGAGCTGCCGATCGAAGCCGCTCACACCGTCTTCGGGATGCTCGCGATCGGCGACATCGTCGAGGTCAACGGCTGAGCGCCGCAGTCAGCTCACCGTCAGCGTGCCTTCCATCCCGGCCTGACGGTGCCCGGGGACCGAGCAGAAGTACTTGTAGGTGCCGGCGGTCAGCGTCAGCGTCAGCGTCTTCGTGGCCCCCTGGAACGTTGGCGTCGCGCCGACGATCTTCCCGCCGGTCGCTTCGACCGTCAGGTTGTGAGCCAGCGGCGACATGTTCGTGTAGTCGATCGTGACCTTGCCGGCCTTGGCGCTGAGCGTGGTCGTGCTGAAGCTCAGCTGGCCTTCGCGGTTGGCTTCGAGTTTGAGCGCGCCGGCGGGTGCGGTGCTCGCACTGGTGGTGGTCGCGGGCGCGGTGCTCGCGCTGGTGGTGGTCGCGGGCGCGGTCGTGGCTGCGCTCGTCGTCGGGGGCGCGGCGGCGGTGGAGGAGCCGGTCGTGCTCGAGGAGCTGCCGCAGCCTGCCAGCGCGAGCAGGCCGACGGTCAGGATCACGCCCGAGAGCGCGGGCTTGGCGTGCTTCTTTGCTCTAACTTGCGCATGGAAACTCACGAGTCAGGTCCTCCATCGGTAGGGGTCGTTGGCGGTAAGGACGCCGCCGGTTGCAGAACCTTCCCCACAGACCGCGCCAACTCTACCTATCTGAATCTCGCGCTACGCCGTCTGCGGCTCCTGCGTCGCCGTGTTCTGCTCGCTCGTGGGCGCCGGCAGTGGCGCGGAGGCGGCGGCCAGGTGCGCGCCGAGGGCGCCCAGCGCGCCGGCGGCCAGCGCCGCGAGCGTCCAGCCTGTCCCCGAGCGCTCGTGTCCACGTGCCGCATCGAGGGAGTGCCCGCCCGGTCCGGCCTCGACGAGCACCAGCACCGCGGCGATCAGCACGACGTTGTACTCATAGCCGCCGTTGCTCAGCCACGGCCCGTTCTTGCCGTGCACGTTCTTGATCGCGGTGAGCATCGTCGCGGTCAGCAGCGAGGCCGCCAGCGGCGTCTCCAGGCCGACCGCGAGCATCGCGCCACCGGCGGCCTCAGCGGCCCCGGCCGCAACCGCGTTGGCCTTGCCGGGTCGCAGCCCAAGGGCCTCGAAGCCGTCGGCCGTCGCCTGCAGGCCGTGGCCGCCGAACCATCCAAACAGCTTCTGCGTTCCGTGTCCGACGAAGAAGCCCCCTACCGAAAGTCGCAGCAGCAATCGTCCGATCTTCATCTGTAAGCCTTTCTCGTTGGGGTCGAGTTATACGCCTGCGCCTACGGCGCCGCTGGGACCACGACCAGCGGTCCGTGCGCCTGCGGCAGCTCGCTGGTCTCGAACGCGCTCTGCTCGAGGCGCTCCACGTTGGCGGAGCGCTCGAGGAACTCATCGGCGGTCTCGAGGAAGCCGATGCGCGGCGTGCGGTAGTGCATCGGCACCACCCATCTTGGCGACAGGCGCTCGACGATCAGCGAGGCCCGCTCGGCGCCGATCGTGGGTCCGCCGCCGACGGGCAGGATCAGCAGGTCGACGTGACCGATCGCGTCGGCCTGCTCGGGGCGCAGCGCGCTCTGGCCGAAGTCGCCGAAGTGCGACACGCGCAGGCCGTCCAGCTCGAACACGAAGATCGTGTTGGGGCCGCGGGCGGTGCCGGCCTGCTCGTCGTGCTCGGAGGCGATCGCGACGATCTCGCCGAGCGGTGACTCGAGTGTGCCGGCGGTCGAGCGCAGGATCGTCGGCTCGCCGCCGATCGCCTCGACGCCGTTGTGATCGATGTGCTCGTGTGTCACCAGCAGCAGATCGGCCTCGACGCCCTCGATCGGCGGGTAGTCGAACTGCAGCCCACGGCTTGCTGCCATCGCTGACATGCCCGTGAAGGGATCGATCGCCACCGCCTGCTCGGGCGTGCTCAAAAGGAACGCGGACTGTCCGTACCACTCAACGCGCATGCTGCTCCTCTGCTGTCGTAGTTCGCGCGGGTGGTCCCGCGCCTGAATCGAAGCTCTCCTGCAGCAGGCCCGCTTCCACCGCTTCGCCGTCGTCCAATGCCTCGCGCTGCTCGTCCTGTGCGCCGCCCGCGGGCGCGGCCTCGACATAGTGGTACTTGCCGCCGCGCAGCAGCGACGCGCCGGCCGCGATCAGGCAGGCGAGGATCGCGAACAGGAACGCCTCGTGCAGGCCCGTGCGAAACGGCCCGGAGATCAGGTGCGGGAAGAACGAGCGTCCGGCGAGCGTCGCGCGGTTGGCGGCCGAAAGCGTGCCGAGCACGTGCGCCCCGACGAGGTGTTCGATCGGGTTGTAGCCGAGGAACGCCGCGAACAGCACCGACACCGGCGGCGTGTGCGCGGCACTGCTGGCCGCGGTCGCCGAGACTCCATGTGCCTGCAGCCCCGAGGACAGCGTGTGCGGCAGGTTCGAGGCGAGGCCGATGATCATCAGCGTGAAGAACACGCCGATCGAGAGCACCTGCGCGGAGTTCTGGAAGGTCTGGTTCATGCCGCCGCCGGCGCCACGGTGCTGCGGCGGCAGGCTGTTCATCACCGCCGCACGGTTCGGCGAGGCGAACATTCCCATCGAGATCCCCACCATCGCCAGCACCAGCGCGAACAGCCAGAAGGAGAAGTCGATCGGCAGCAGCGTCAGCAGGAAGAAGCTGAGCGCCGAGCCGAGCATCCCCCCGGTCGCGAACCAGCGCGCGCCGAAGCGGTCGGAGAGGTATCCCGAGGTCGGCCCGGCGGCGAGCATGCCGAGCGTCAGCGGCAGCATGTAGATGCCCGCGCGCAGCGGCGTGTCGGTGAAGTTGACGCCGTGCAGGGGCAGCCAGATGCCCTGCAGCCAGATGATCAGCATGAACATCAGCCCGCCCCGCGCGATCGCCGATAGGAACGTCGAGAGCGTCCCGAACGTGAACGCGCGGATGCGAAACAGCGGCAGGCGGAACATCGGCTCGGCGACCCGCATCTCGATCGCCCCGAACGCGACCAGGAACGCCACGCCCGCACCCAGCAGCGCGAGCACCCGCGGGCTGCCCCAGCCCGTCGCGTGACTGCCATACGGACGGATGCCGTAGGTGACCGACACCATGATCAGGATCAGCCCGAGCGCGAACGTGACGTTGCCCCACCAGTCCACGCTCGCGCGTTTGGGCGTGCTGCGCTCCTCGAGCTTCAGGTAGGCCCACACGGTGCCGAACAGCCCCACCGGGACGGAGATCAGGAACACCAGGCGCCAGTCGATCGGCGCCAGCAGGCCGCCGAGC
>Ga0182024_10008223_pt1 | contig 22118 bp, 19 predicted proteins | sample P32metaG_FD_120480 | JGI IMG/M metagenome (GOLD analysis project Ga0182024, IMG submission 120480) | Permafrost microbial communities from Stordalen Mire, Sweden - P3-2 metaG (Illumina Assembly) | ecosystem: Environmental > Terrestrial > Soil > Wetlands > Permafrost | place: Sweden: Stordalen...
AATGTTCAGATACTCGCCGATCATAAACAGGAGATAGGGCGTCGAGGAGTATTCGACCATGAACCCGGCCACGAGTTCGGATTCCGCTTCCGGCAGGTCGAAGGGCGGCCGGTTGGTTTCGGCAAGCGCCGAGACGAAGAACACGACCAGCATCGGAAACAGGATCGAGAAGGCGAACCAGCCATGCGCCTGGGCGCGCACAATATCGGAGAGATTGAGTGAACCCGCGAAGAGCAGAACCGTGATGATCACGAAGCCGATCGAGACCTCGTAGGACACCATCTGCGCCGCGGAACGCAACCCGCCGAGGAAGGGGAATTTCGAGTTCGACGCCCAGCCGCCCATGATGATGCCGTAGACGCCGAGCGAGGAAATAGCGAAAATATAGAGGATGCCGACGTTGATGTTGGCGATCACCCAGCCATTGTCGAGCGGCACCACGGCCCACGCCGCGAAGGCGAGCGTGAAGGTCATGAGCGGCGCGAGGAGGAAGATCGCCTTGTTTGCGCCCGCCGGGATCACCGGTTCCTTCAAGGCGAATTTGAAGAAATCCGCGAAAGACTGAAGCAGGCCGAACGGGCCCACGACGTTGGGTCCGCGGCGGATCTGCACCGCCGCCCAGATCTTGCGGTCGGCAAGAAGGATGTAGGCCAGCATGATCAGCAGCGACACCGCGAAGATGGCCATGGTGATCACCTGGCTGATCAGCCACGCCCACGCGTAGGGCAAACCGAGATGCTGGAATGCAGCGGTGAAGATCATCGCACTATTCCGCCGCCATCTTCTGTGCGCCGCCGACGAAGATGCGGCTGCATTCGGCCATGGTGGGGCTTGCCCGCCCGATCGGATTGGTGAGGTAGAAATCGGTGACGGGCGAGGAAAGCGGCAGTTCGCTGTTCACATCCCCCTGCACCCCAATCGCATTCCAGATATCGGGATTGGCTGCGGGCGGATTGGGCAATGTGCCGATGTCCGTGAAATGCGGTGCGTCCCCGACGATCGCGCGGCGTAAGGCTTCGCGGTCATCGTAAGGCAGCCTCTTTCCGAGCACGTCCGATAGTGCGCGCAGGATCGCCCAATCTTCTTTCGCTTCGCCCGGTGGAAAGGCCGCACGCCGCGCGCGCTGAACGCGGCCCTCGAAATTGACGTAGAGACCTTCCTTCTCCGTATAAGCGGCCCCCGGCAGCACGACGTCCGCGCGATGCGCGCCCGCATCGCCATGCGTGCCCTGATAGACGACGAAGGCTTTCCCCAGAGCACCCGTGTCGATCTCATCCGCGCCGAGCAGATAGACGAAATCGATATCGCCCTTCGTGGCGCCATCGAGAATTCCGTATGTATCGCGCCCGCCGACGCCCGGCAGGAATCCCAGATCGAGCGCGGCGACGCGCGACGCCGCAATGTGCAGCACGTTAAAACCGTTCCAGCCGCCCTGCGCGGGTTTCTCCGCCGGCCCAATCATGCCCGTCTCGCTCGCGATTTGCGCGGCGAGTCTCAGGATCGCGGCACCGTCTTCGCGCGCGAGTGCGCCTGGCCCAAGGATGAGCATTGGCCGCTTCGCGTTTCTCAGCACCTCAGCAAACGGATGGCTGCCGCTTGCGACCGCCTCGAGTACGTCCGTTTTTGTGCCGAGTTGCTCCACCGGATAGGTCAGGTCGTAGGCCTCCCCGACATTGGCGAACTTCACACGGCCGGCCAGCCATGTCTTGCGCAAGCGCGCATTCAGCACTGGTGCTTCCCAGCGCGGGTTCGTGCCGATCAGGAGAACCGCATCGGCCGCTTCCACGCCCGCGATCGTCGTGTTGAACAGCCAGGAATTGCGGAGACTCCCCTGCAATCTCGCGCCATCCTGCCGGCAATCGAGGTTCGCCACGCCAAGCGAAATCATCAGATCTTTCAGCGCCTTGACCTCTTCCGCCGCCGCGAGGTCGCCCACCAGCGCCGCCATGCGCTCCGGTCGCGTAGCGGCGGCACGCGCCGCGATGGCGGCGAAGGCTTCGCCCCAGCTCACAGGCACGAGCTTCCCGCCCTTGCGCACATAGGGCCTGTCGACGCGCTGCTGCCTGAGCCCGTCGCAAGCGTGGCGAGTCTTGTCGGAGATCCACTCCTCGTTCACTTCTTCGTTGAGGCGAGGCAGCACGCGGAACACTTCGCCGCCTCGCGTGTCGACGCGGATGCTCGCCCCCTGAGCGTCCATCACGTCGATCGATTCCGTCTTGCGCAATTCCCAGGGCCGCGCGTTGAACGCATAGGGCTTCGAGGTAAGGGCGCCCACGGGACAAAGATCCACCGCATTGCCCGAAAGTTCGGACGCGAACGCCTTCTCGAGATAGGTGGTGATTTCCATGTCCTCGCCGCGCCCGGTTGCGCCGAGATCGGATACCCCGGCGACTTCCGTCGCGAAGCGGATGCAGCGCGTGCACTGGATGCAGCGGGTCATGATCGTCTTGATCAACGGACCCATATATTTGTCGTCTACCGCGCGCTTGTTCTCGTTGAAGCGGTGGAAGGACGCGCGGCCATAGGCCATCGCCTGGTCCTGCAGGTCGCATTCTCCGCCCTGGTCGCAGATCGGACAGTCGAGCGGATGGTTGATCAGCAGGAATTCCATCACGCCTTCGCGCGCCTTCTTGACGAGCGGCGACTTCGTATTGATGCGCGCCGGCGTTCCGTCCTTGTTGGGGAAGATATCACGCACCTGCAGCGCGCAACTTGCCTGCGGTTTCGGCGCGCCCATCCATTCGACAAGGCACATGCGGCAATTGCCGGCGATGGACAGGCGCTCGTGATAACAGAAGCGCGGGATTTCCGCGCCTGCCTGCTCGCACGCCTGCAGGAGCGTGATGTTGTCCTCGGCCTCGATCTCCTTGCCATCGACGACCAGCTTGCGCGATGCCATCTCTCTACTCCGCCGCCTGCGCTGCAATCATGCCCGACCGCGCCGCGATGCGGCGCTCGATCTCGGGGCGGAAATGGCGCAGAAAACCCTGCACTGGCCAGGAAGCGCCCTCGCCGAATGCGCAAATCGTGTGACCCTCGATCTGCTTGGTGACTTGCTGCAAGAGATCGATTTCAGATGTTTCGGCGTCCCCCCTCTGCATGCGCGTCAGCACGCGCCACATCCAGCCGCAGCCTTCCCGGCACGGCGTGCACTGCCCGCAACTCTCGTGTTTGTAGAAGTACGCGAGGCGCGCGAAGGCTTTGATGATGTCGGTTGTTTTGTCCATCACGACGATGGCGGCCGTGCCAAGACCCGATTTCACCGCGACGAGGGAATCGAAATCCATCAGGATCGTATCGGCGATTTCCTTGGGCAGCACCGGCATGGACGAGCCACCGGGGATGACGGCCATGAGATTGTCCCAGCCGCCGCGAACGCCGCCGGCATGGCGCTCGACGAGTTCCCTAAGCGGAATGCTCATCGCCTCTTCGACATTGCACGGCTTGTGCACGTGGCCTGAGATGCAGAAGATTTTCGTGCCCGTGTTGTTGGGCCGGCCGATGCCGGCGAACCAGCCTGCGCCACGCCGCAGGATTTCCGGGACGACGGCGATCGATTCGACATTGTTGACTGTCGTCGGGCAGCCATAGACGCCGACATTCGCGGGAAATGGCGGCTTCAGCCGCGGCTGCCCCTTCTTGCCCTCGAGACTCTCCAGCAGCGCCGTCTCCTCGCCGCAGATATAGGCGCCAGCGCCGTGGTGCACATAGCAATCAAAATCCCAGCCATGGACATTGTTCTTGCCGATCAGCCTGGCTTCATAGGCCTGGTCGATCGCCGCGTGCAGGCGCTCGCGTTCGCGAATGAATTCGCCCCGCACATAGATGTAACAAACATGCACGTGCATCGCGAAGGACGCGATCAGGCAGCCTTCGACGAGAAGATGCGGATCGTGTCGCATGATGTCGCGGTCCTTGCACGTGCCTGGCTCGGACTCGTCGGCATTGATGACCAGATAGTGCGGCCGATCTTTCACTTCCTTCGGCATGAACGACCATTTCAATCCTGTCGGGAACCCCGCGCCGCCGCGGCCGCGCAGGCCGGAGTCCTTCATGATCTTGATGATCGCTTCAGGACCCTTTTCGAGAACGGCCTTGGTGCCGTCCCATTGGCCACGCGACCGCGCGCCTTCGAGCGTCCAATCCTCGAAGCCGTAGAGATTGGTGAAGATGCGATCCCGGTCAGAAAGCATTGGGATGGCGCATATTGTCTTCCTCCCCCATCGCGGGGGAGGTCGTTTGCGGAGCGAAGCGGAGCAAACCCGGGGGGGAAGGAGAATCGCCTCGAACTTCAATCATGACGCGGAACATCCATGAGCGTTATGGCGCCACCGATGGGCTCCGATGAATGACGTGTGTTCTGAGGGCCGGGCTTCGGCTGTTCACCCCGCCGCAAAGCCGCAAAGATCGTTTCGGTCTTTGGCGCATCGAGGTCTTCGTAGAAATCCTTGCCAATCTGCATCATCGGCGCGTTGACGCAGGCGCCGAGGCACTCGACTTCCATCCAGCTGAACACGCCGTCTGCCGAGATCGTTTCTGGCCCGGGCGCGATATGCTTCTTGCAGGCGGCGACAACATTGTCTGATCCGGCGAGCCAGCAGGGCGTAGTCGTACACACCTGGACGAGATGGCGCCCGACCGGAGCCAGATTGAACATGGTGTAGAAGGTCGCGACTTCGAGGACGCGGATATACGGCATACCAAGGAAGAGCGCGATCTCCTCGATCATAGGCTTGGAGACCCAGCCTTCCTGCTCCTGCCCGCGCCACAGCAGCGCGATCACAGCCGAAGCCTGACGGCCGGGCGGGTATTTCAGAATTTCCTTTTCCGCCCATGACTTATTCTCCGGCGTGAAGGCAAAGACTGAGGGTTGTCGAGGGTGCAGGCGGCGCAGGCTCACCGGTCGATCTCCCCGAACACGACGTCGATCGAGCCGAGCACGGCGGAAACGTCGGCCAGCATGTGGCCCTTGCACAGGAATTCCATCGCCTGCAGGTGCGGATAGCTCGGCGCCCTGATCTTACAGCGGTACGGTTTGTTGCTCCCGTCCGAGACGAGATAGACGCCGAATTCCCCTTTGGGCGCCTCGACCGCGGCGTAAACCTCGCCTGCCGGCACATGATAGCCTTCCGTGAACAGCTTGAAATGATGGATGAGTGCCTCCATCGAGCGCTTCATCTCGCCGCGCTTGGGCGGAACCACCTTGCGGTCGTCGGACAGCACGGGTCCCGAGGGCATCTTCTCGATGCACTGCTTCATCAGCCAGGTCGACTGACGCATTTCTTCCATGCGCATCAGGTAGCGGTCATAGCAATCGCCGTTCTTGCCCACCGGAATCTTGAAGTCGAGTTCGGAATAGCACTCGTAAGGCTGGGCGCTGCGCAGATCCCAGGCGAGGCCCGTCGAGCGCAGCATGACGCCGGTGAAGCCCCAGGCTTCCGCGTCCTTTCGCGAGAAGGCGCCGATATCGACGTTGCGCTGCTTGAAGATGCGGTTCTCCGTCAGCAGTTCGTCGATATCGTCGACGACCTTTGGGAAGCTCTCGCAGAACGCGTAGATGTCCTCGGCAAGTCCCGCAGGCATATCCTGGTGCACACCGCCGGTGCGGAAATAGTTAGCGTGCAGGCGCGCTCCCGAAACGCGCTCGTAGAAGATCATCAGCTTTTCGCGCTCTTCGAAACCCCAAAGCGGAGGCGTGAGCGCCCCGACATCCAGCGCTTGGGTGGTGATCTGCAGGAGATGGTTGAGGAGGCGGCCGATCTCGCAGAACAGGACCCGAATGTACTGGGCTCGTTTGGGGACTTCGATGCCGAGCAACCGCTCGATCGCAAGCGAGAATGCGTGCTCCTGGTTCATCGGCGCCACGTAGTCGAGGCGGTCGAAATAGGGCAGTGCCTGCAGATAGGTCTTGTGCTCGATCAGCTTCTCAGTGCCGCGGTGCAGGAGGCCGATATGAGGATCGATGCGGGTGACGATCTCGCCATCGAGCTCCATGACGAGGCGCAGCACACCATGAGCCGCGGGATGTTGCGGGCCCCAATTGAGAGTCATTCGGCGATCGTCGAGCGCTTCCTCCATCAGCCTTTTTCCTTCGAGGCTTTCTCATCGCCTGGCAGCACGTAGCGAGCGCCTTCCCAGGGACTCATGAAATCAAAATCGCGGAACTCCTGGACGAGTTCGACCGGCTGGTAGACGACGCGCTTCTGCTCCTCGTCGTAGCGTAATTCGACATAGCCGGTCAGGGGAAAGTCCTTGCGCAACGGGTAGCCGGAAAAGCCGTAATCGGTCAGCAGGCGCCTCAGATCGGGGTGATCGGCGAACGTGATCCCGTACATATCGAAGGTCTCGCGTTCGAACCAGTTCGCAGCCGGAAAGACGCCCACCGCGGAGGGGACGGAGATGTTCTCGTCGATTTCGAGTTTGAGACGGACGCGCCGGTTCCCGGCGAGAGACAGCAGATGATAGACAACGTCGAAGCGTTTCTCGCGCTGAGGCCAATCGACGCCCGTAATGTCGACGAGTAGCGTGAAGCCGCATTCGGGGTCGTCGCGCAGGTAGGTAAGCGCGCGGACGATTTGCGCAGGCTCGATTGCGAGCGTTAATTCGCCGAATGCGATCGACTGACCCAGCACCGCGCCGGGCAGCGCGGCGGCGATCTTCTTGCCGAGTTCTTCGAGGCTCTCCATGGTGTTTCAGCGCTCGATCGTGCCCGTACGGCGAATTTTGCGCTGCAGGAGCATGACGCCGTAGACGAGCGCTTCAGCCGTGGGCGGGCAGCCTGGAACGTAAATGTCGACGGGAACGATCCGGTCGCAGCCGCGCACGACGGAATAGGAATAATGGTAGTAGCCGCCGCCATTGGCGCAGGAGCCCATCGAGATCACGTAGCGGGGCTCGGGCATCTGGTCGTAGACCTTGCGCAACGCCGGCGCCATCTTGTTGCAGAGCGTGCCCGCCACGATCATCACGTCGGACTGGCGCGGGCTGCCGCGGGGCGCAAAACCGAAACGTTCGAGATCGTAGCGCGGCATGTTGGCCTGCATCATTTCCACCGCGCAGCATGCCAGCCCGAAGGTCATCCACATCAGCGAACCGGTACGCGCCCAGTTGATCAGCGAGTCCGCGCTCGCCACCAGGAAACCCTTGTTGTCAAACTCGGCTTTCAACGCGCCGAGATAGGGGTCGTTGCCCGGCGCGTGGACATCGATCGGGCCAGCGGGCGCCACTATTCCCATTCGAGCGCGCCTTTCTTCCATTCGTAGATGAAGCCGACCGTCAGGACGCCCAGGAACACCATCATCGACCAGAACGCGAAAGCGCCGGTCGCGCGCAGCGTGATCGCCCAGGGGAACAGGAAGGCGACCTCCAAGTCGAAGATGATGAACAGGATGGAGACGAGGTAGAAGCGCACGTCGAACTTCATGCGCGCGTCCCCGAAGGCGTTGAAGCCGCATTCGTAGGCCGAGAGCTTCTCGCTATCTGGAGCCTGCGGGGCTATGAGGAAGGGAACCGCGATCAGCGCCGCGCCGATGCCGCCCGCGATGGCGGTGAAGAGCAGGATCGGCAAATATTCCAGCAACAGGCCTTGCATGCCGTGTTCCTAGCCCCCGCGCCCGGTTCGCGTGCGCGGTATAGGACGCCGCACACCCCCATGCAACGCGCGGTTTAGCGGAAGATTCCACCCTGCGACAAAGAGTATTTTTCCGGAAAGTTCCGGCCGAAACTGGCGGGAGCGACGGGGCTCGAACCCGCGACCTTCGGCGTGACAGGCCGACGCTCTAACCAACTGAGCTACGCCCCCGCGGGCGTCCTTCGCGGGCTGCGCAAAGGCGGGCCGATGTACGTCCCCGGGGGACGGAGTGTCAAGGATGGACGATTGCGTCTCGCGTCGTTGTATCCGTAGAAGGAAATGAGCAAACGCACAGCCGCGCCTTGCACCGAGCTACTGTCCGTTCAAGTTGAATCACAAACCCTATTGGTGTCATTCCCGCAGGAGCAGGAATCCATGGCGAAGGATAAGGGTGCTTGCCCAAGGTCCCGGCTCTCCCGGGGATGACAAGTTTGGCTCAAGATAGACGGTACACGCTGTAACTATTGAACATGAAATTGCGAGTTTCCGCACGGAATTAGGGCAGAACCAATGTGCATCTTCGATTTCAACCGGGCGATTGTGCGCGAACCCGGCTGCAGCGTCGTCAGTGGTATCCGCACCGATCCCAACGCCTTGGTGGACTACGAAGGCATTCTCAGTGAGCACCGCGCCTATGTTGCCGCGTTGCGAGCGGCCGGCCTGAGTGTCGAGTTGCTTCCACCGCTTGAGCAATATCCGGACTCAATTTTTGTAGAAGATCCCGCGCTTGTTTTTCCGGAAGGCGCGATCCTGTTGCGCCCGGGAGCACGAAGCCGGCTCGGCGAATGCACGGAAATACGCGACGTGCTGAAGCGGCGCTTTCAACACGTCCTGGAACTGGAAGGGGACGAATTTGCCGATGGCGGCGACGTTCTGGTTACTCCCAAGAACGTACTGATCGGAACCTCCCGTCGCACGACTCGCGTCGGTGCAAATGGACTTGTGGCGAAGCTCCACCGCCTTGGCCGAAAGTCCCGGATCGTCGAAACTCCGGAAGGTATCCTGCATTTCAAGACGGCTGTTTCGCTTCTGGATGAGAACGTTGTGCTAGCGACTGCGCGCATAGCGGATTCCGGAGTATTTGCGGGCTTCAGGATTCTGGTGGTTCCTCCGGATGAAGCGGCAGCAGCGAATGCACTCAGGATCAACGATACCGTGCTCGTGGGCGCGTGCTTTCCGCGTACGGCGGATCTTGTCGCTAGAGAAGGCTTCCAGGTTGAAACGCTTCCGGTGACCGAGACTGGAAAGCTCGATGCGGGCCTTTCCTGCATGTCGCTTCGCTGGCGCGCACAATCCTGACCAAGCCGGAATTTGCGGCGCGCAGACCAACTGCATCGGTGGAGATCACTGTGCGCTGGGGCTTTGCGGCTTGCGTTCAGGATGAAGTTCCTTCGGCGTGAGTCGGCCCTTGCCATCCTTGTCGAGCTGTTCGAAAAGCGAGCGCGGAGTCGCGGCGAACTCCTCGAAATCGATGCAGCCGATGTGGCGGAAATCAATCAGCGGTGAAGATGTTGACGCGCCTTCCTTCCAGCGCGCCTCGTTGATCTCGCGGACCTTGTTCTCGTCAAGACATCCGGTATGACCAACGTCGGCCGCGGCAAAATCGGCACGCAGGCCTGCCTCCAAAGCGGCGCGTGTCAACACGCCATTCTTATTTGCGTATTTGTCCAGCATCTCCGTCGGCGGATGCCATTGTTTGCCCTGCGGGCGCGGCTTCGGCGAACCCGAGCAGCCCGCGATCAGCGACGCAGCTGATATTGCCGCAAGAAATCTGCCAGGCGCGAATTTCATGCCGGGATTCCGCTTACGCTCTTGAGTGCGGTCAAGACCTCATCGTCAATTCACCCGGTAGCGCGCATTGCCGAGCCGTAGCTCGCGGCAACCAGCCCGCCGTCGCCTTCCGGACTTCGGCCCACCAGCCTTCACTCGCTTCGCGAGCGAAGGCTGGTGGGCGGTGACGGGTTCGAACCGCCGACCCCTTCGGTGTAAACGAAGTGCTCTTCCAGCTGAGCTAACCGCCCTCGGACGAGAGATCAGCACTTATAACAGCGCGCCGCGTGTTATTGGTTCAGCGAATCCTTCAACTGCTTGCCCGGGCGAAATCGCGGTTGCTTGGAAGGCTTGATCTCGATCTCAGCGCCCGTTTGCGGATTGCGGCCTTTGCCGCCCTTTCGCTGCGCGACGGCGAAAACGCCAAACCCCGTGAGTCGTACTTCATCGCCGGCCTTGAGGGCGTCGGCGATGGCGTCGAAAATGCCGTCCACCGCTTTGTCGGCATCATGCTTGGCGAGGCCCGTTCGATCCGATAGCTGCTGGATCAGGTCGTTCTTGTTCACCGGTCGGCTCCTTTGCGCGATTCGCTGCGTCACAGGCCGGAGTCTAGGGCCGCTTTCAGCCGCGCGCCAAGACAAAAACCCCGGAAATCGCGACTTTCCTCAAGAAAATGACCCGGATTCCCCTGGAATCCGGGCCTTCTTCATCCGTCAGGCCGTCAATGTGTGACGATGGCGTCGGCATCCGTGCCGGCGAGCCTCCGGGCCGGAGCGACGATTTCGGGTTCCTCCCAGATGATCGGTTCCGGAAGGCGGACGAGCGCGATCTTGAGAACCTCCTCGACCGTTGAGACAGGCACGATCTTGAGGCCCGATTTCACATTGTCGGGAATCTCGGCCAGATCCTTTTCGTTCTCGGCCGGAATTATCACCGTGGCCAAGCCCGACCGGAGCGCGGCGAGCAATTTCTCCTTGAGGCCGCCGATAGGCAGGACCCGGCCGCGCAAGGTGATCTCTCCCGTCATGGCGACATCGCGCCGGACCGGAATTCCTGTCAGCACGGAAATGATCGAGACTGCCATCGCCACGCCTGCCGAAGGTCCGTCCTTGGGCGTCGCACCCTCCGGCACGTGCACATGGATGTCCTTCAGCTCGAAAGTCGGCGGCTTGATGCCGAAGGTCGTCGCCTTCGAGCGCACGTAGGAGCGGGCCGCGTCGATCGATTCCTTCATCACGTCGCCCAGCTTGCCGGTCGTCTGCATGCGGCCCTTGCCGGGAAGGGTGACCGATTCAATTTGCAGGGTGTCGCCGCCCGCTTCCGTCCAGGCGAGGCCGGTAACGACTCCCAGCTGGTCTTCACTCTCCATCTCGCCATAGCGGAACTTGCGCACGCCCGCATAACCGCCGACATTCTCCGCCGTCACGTCGATCTTCTTCGCCTTGCCCGAAACGATCTCCTTCACCGCCTTGCGGGTGAGATTGGCGATCTCCCGCTCGAGGTTGCGCACCCCGGCTTCGCGCGTGTGGTAGCGGATGAGATCGCGCAACGCGCCGTCGGCGATCGTCCATTCCCCATCCTTGAGGCCGTGCGCCGCAACTTCCTTGGGGATTAGGTGCCGCCTTGCAATCTCCACCTTCTCGTCCTCGGTGTAACCGGGGATGCGTATTGTTTCCATGCGGTCCATCAACGGCTGCGGCATGTTCAGCGTGTTGGCCGTGGTGATGAACATCACGTCGGAGAGATCGAAATCCACTTCGAGGTAGTGGTCGTTGAAGGTGTGGTTCTGCTCGGGGTCGAGAACCTCAAGCAGCGCAGACGAGGGATCGCCGCGCCAGTCAGCGCCCAGCTTGTCGATCTCGTCGAGTAGGAAGAGCGGATTGGCGCTCTTCGCCTTCTTCATCGACTGAATGATCTTACCCGGCATCGATCCGATATAGGTGCGCCGGTGCCCGCGGATCTCCGCCTCGTCGCGCACGCCGCCGAGGCTCATGCGGACGAATTCACGTCCCGTCGCCCGGGCGATCGACTTGCCGAGAGACGTCTTGCCGACGCCCGGCGGGCCCACAAAGCAGAGAATTGGCCCCTTCATCTTTCCGGCGCGCTGCTGCACGGCGAGATATTCGAGGATGCGTTCCTTGACTTTGTCGAGGCCGTAATGGTCCTCGTGCAGAATCTTCTCCGCGAGTCCGATGTCCTTCTTGACCTTCGATTTTTTGCCCCAGGGCAGCGAGAGCAGCCAGTCGAGGTAGTTGCGCACCACCGTCGCTTCCGCCGACATCGGGCTCATCTGCCGGAGCTTCTTGACTTCGTTCTGCGCCTTTTCGCGCGCTTCCTTCGATAGTTTCGTCTTGCGGATTCGCTCCTCGAGCTCGTTGAGCTCGTCGCGGCCTTCTTCGCCCTCGCCCAGCTCTTTCTGGATCGCCTTGAGCTGTTCGTTGAGATAGTATTCGCGCTGCGTCTTCTCCATTTGCCGCTTTACGCGGGTGCGGATCTTGCGCTCGACCTGCAGCACGCCGATCTCGCCTTCGATCAGCGAAAGCACGCGTTCCAGCCGCTCGACAGTGTTGAGCGTTTCCAGGAGCTGCTGGCGGTCGGCGATCTTCACCGAGAGATGCGAAGCGACCATGTCGCTCAATTTCGCAGGATCCTCGATCTGCGCGAGAGAGGCGAGTGTCTCCGCCGGAACCTTCTTGTTCAGCTTGATGTAGTTCTCGAAATTTGCCTTGACCGTGCGCACCAGCGCCTCGGTTTCCTTGGCGTCACCGCCATGGTCGTCGATCCGCTCGATATGCGCCTGGAAGAAATCAGTGCGCGGCACGAAGTCGACGGCGCGTGCGCGCGACTTGCCTTCGACAAGGACGCGGACGGTCTGGTCCGGCAGCTTGAGGAGCTGCAGCACTGTCGCCATAGTTCCGACGGTGTGGAGCGCCTCGGGCGTTGGGTCGTCATCGGCCGCATTCTTCTGCGTGAGCAGGAGAATCTGCTTCTCGTCGTTCATCACTTCTTCGAGCGCGCGGACGGATTTCTCGCGACCCACGAACAGCGGAACGATCATGTGGGGAAACACGACGATATCGCGCAAGGGCAGCACCGGCGCCAACTGGCCGCCGGTTTCGGCCTTCGCTTTTACGTCGTTGGAATCGGACATGGAATTCTCCTTCCCGGACTCGCGGGCGGCACACCCTACCCCAATTGGGCGAAGGGCGCCGAATGAACGAGCCGTGCCCCGGCTCCTGCGGATCCAAAGTGGTCTCCGCGGGCGATGCTTTCAAGATAGGCGATAGCCGTCTAGGGATTGTGTGCTGGCAGTCCGCCGCACACCGGCTCAGGACGCGTTCGATTCGCGCGCCTGAACCTTGTCGGAATAGGTGTAGAGCGGTCGCGAGCGGCCATCCACTACGTCGGAGGTGATGACCACCTCCTGCACACCGTTAAGCGTCGGCAGCTCAAACATGGTTTCGAGCAGGATGCCCTCCATGATCGAGCGGAGTCCCCGTGCGCCCGTCTTGCGCAGGATGGCGCGACGGGAGATGGCGTGCAGCGCCTCCTCCTGGAAGCGAAGTTTCACACCCTCCATCTCGAACATGCGCTGATATTGTTTCGCGAGTGCGTTCTTTGGGCGCGTCAGGATCTCGATAAGGGCGCTCTCGCTCAGATCGCCGAGCGTGGCGATCACCGGCAGACGGCCGATGAATTCTGGAATCAGTCCGAATTTCAGCAGATCCTCGGGCTCGACCTCGCGCAGCACCTCGCCCGTGCCGCGCTCGTCGGGCGCGCGGACGACGGCGCCGAAGCCCATCGACGTGCCGTGCGTGCGCGAGGAGATGATCTTCTCGAGGCCGGCAAATGCACCGCCGCAGATGAACAGGATATTCGTGGTGTCGACCTGCAGGAACTCCTGCTGGGGATGCTTGCGCCCGCCCTGCGGAGGCACGCTGGCGATCGTGCCTTCCATGATCTTGAGCAGCGCCTGCTGCACCCCTTCGCCCGACACGTCGCGCGTGATCGACGGGTTGTCGGATTTGCGGCTGATCTTGTCGACTTCGTCGATATAGACGATGCCGCGCTGCGCGCGCTCGACATTGTAGTCGGCATTCTGCAGCAGCTTGAGGATGATGTTCTCCACGTCCTCGCCGACATAACCTGCCTCGGTGAGCGTGGTGGCGTCCGCCATGGTGAACGGTACGTCGAGGATGCGCGCCAGCGTCTGCGCCAGAAGCGTCTTCCCGCAGCCCGTGGGGCCGACCAGGAGGATGTTCGATTTGGCAAGCTCGACGTCGCTGCTCTTTCCGGACGTGTTGATGCGTTTGTAGTGATTGTGAACCGCGACCGACAAAACTTTCTTGGCGTGATGCTGGCCCACGACGTAGTCGTCCAGCACCTTGAAAATCTCTGCCGGCGAAGGAACGCCGTCGCGCGACTTCAGGAAGGAGGTCTTGTTCTCCTCCCGGATGATCTCCATGCACAATTCGACGCATTCGTCGCAGATGAAGACAGTCGGACCGGCAATGAGCTTGCGCACCTCGTGCTGGCTCTTGCCGCAGAAGGAGCAATAAAGCGTGTTCTTGGACTCGCCTCCGCCCGCTTTGCTCATCGGCACACCTCGGACATTCGTCCGCCCTTCTTGCCATCGTGCCTCAGCCCGGCATGACCCGCCGCGGCACGATTACTCCCTCTGCCACGCCAAGCATGAATCGCGCCAGACCCTGCTTGCCGTGCGCCCAGGTCATTCGACCACGATAGGCGGATCGGGATCAAGAATTGTTTAAATTCCATCATTTGCGAAGATGGCCCTTGATCCGGAAAGGTTAAACGGTTTCGCCCGATTCGGGCCGACGGGTCAGGACCTTGTCCACGAGGCCAAACACTTTCGCTTCTTCCGCGGTCATATAAGTATCGCGATCGAGCGCTTTTTCAACCGCCTCCAGGCTGAGCCCGGTGTGCCTGACATAGATGTCGTTCAGCCGCCGCTTAAGCTTCAGCACTTCCTCGGCGTGACGTGCAATGTCCGTGGCCTGGCCGTAGAACGAGGCGGAGGGCTGGTGCACCAGGATGCGTGCATTGGGCAGACAGGCGCGGCCGCCCTTCTCACCCGCGCAGAGCAGAAGCGAGGCGGTCGAAGCCGCCTGACCGACGCACAAGGTCTGGATACCCGGCCGCACATACTGCATGGTGTCGTAGATCGCGAAGCCGGAGGTGACGATCCCGCCCGGCGAATTGATGTACATCGCAATCTCCTTCTTGGGATTTTCGGCCTCGAGAAAGAGAAGTTGTGCGGTGATCAGACTTGCGCCGTAATCCTCGATCGGACCGGTGACGAAGATGATTCGCTCCTTGAGCAGCCTCGAATAGATGTCGTAGGCGCGCTCGCCGCGCGCCGTCTGCTCGACCACCATGGGCACGAGCGTATTCATGTAAACGTCCTTCACGTCCTTCAAGTCCTTCATCCCGCGTTCCTTCCGAATCGGCCGACGCAACGTGAATCATGTGGTGCCGCACGCATGCGATAGCAAATACCCCTCCCCGCGCCTGAACAGAATTCCTCGCCCGTATCTGCATCCCTCTCCCCCAAGGGAGAGAGGAATCGGAATTCTCGCATCAACGCCGGAAAATCAGCACGTGGAATCCCCTCTCCCGTTGTGGGAGAGTGGCCAAAGACAACGCCCTCGCAACCGCCCCAAAGCGGGTGAGGGGACTTACGAAGCCGCCTGGGATTCCGCGGCCGTCAGTTTCTCCGCCGCTTCGTCGGGATCTAGGAACAGTGTCTCGCGGTCGACCTTGCGTTCGGTGACATTGGCAAGTTCGGCGATGAAGTCGACCACCTTTTCCTCGAAGATCGGCGCGCGGATTTCCGCTTGGGCCTGGGCATTGGAGCTGAAGAAATTGAACGCCTCCTGTTCGTGCCCGTCATACTGGCGCGCACGGGCGGACATGGCGCGCTGAAGCTCGTCATTGGAGACGGTGATGCCGTTCTGTTCGCCGATGCGCGCCAGCACCAAGCCAAGCCGCACGCGCCGCTCGGCGATGGCGCGGTATTCGTCGCGCATTTCCTGTTCGGTCTTTCCTTCATCCGCCGGCGTCTTGCCTTCGCGTTGAAGCTCGGCCTCGACCTGCTTCCAGATCGATTCGAACTCGCGGTCAACCATTGCCTGGGGCAGCGGAAAGGAATGCTGCACATCCAGCCCATCGAGGATGCGCCGCTTGAGATGCATGCGGCTGGCGCGATTGAAATCGGTCTTGAGCTGGTCGCGGATCCTGTCCTTGAGCGTCGCAAGCGAATCGACGCCGAGCTTCTTGGCGAGATCATCGTCGATCGCGAGCGCGTCCGGCGACTTGACCTCCTTGACCTTGACGGCGAATTCAGCCGGCCGCCCGGCGAGCTTTGCCTCGGGATAATCGCTGGGAAATGTCACCTTGACGTCGCGCTCTTCTCCGGCTTTTACCCCGATGAGCCGCGCCTCGAAACCTGCGATTAGCTGTCCCGAGCCGAGCACGAGGTTCAAATCCTCCGCTTTGCCGCCCTCGAACACCTCGCCGTCGACGCGGCCGACGAAGTCAATGGTGACGGAGTCTTTCTCTTCGGCTGCTTCGCCTTCGGGCCGCGGCGAATAGGTTCTCGCCTGCTCCGACAGGCGCGCAACCGCGGCCTGAACCTCTTCGTCGTTCACATTGGACACGAGCTTCTCGACCGATAGCCTTGAAGGATCGACGATTTCGAACTCCGGCATCAGGTCCAAACGGACCATGAATTCAAGATCGGACTTGCCGCCGACCACTTCTTCTATCGGGCTTACCAGATCGACCTGCGGCGGAAAGGCCAGCTTCAATGCGTGGTCCTGTACCGTTTTCTGGCTCGATTCCGACACCGCCTGTTCGACGATCTCCCCCATCATCGATTTGCCATACGTCTTTTTCAGATAGGAAACCGGCGCCTTTCCAGGCCGAAAACCCTTGAGATGAACGCGCGACTTCATCTCCTCAAGGCGGCCCGTGAGACGCGCGTCGAGATCGCCCGCGCCGATCACGATCTTGAACTCGCGGCGCAGGCCTTCGGAAACGGTCTCGGTGATCTGCATCTGGAATGGTCCCTGCGGTGTGCCAGGCCCCGGCGCTGGTGCGGGCGGAGGGACTTGAACCCCCACGACTTTCGTCACGAGAACCTAAATCTCGCGTGTCTGCCGATTCCACCACGCCCGCGCTTGGGCATTCCGGCGGCGCCAACCGCCGAAGCGCGCCCCTATATCAGGCGCGTCCGGGAGTGGCTAGGGGTTCGCGACCCAGGGGACGCTCATACACCGCCACGTCCCAGAAGCAGCCGAATTTGCGGCCGACCTCGTGGTAGGTGCCCACGCACCTAAATCCCAACCTTTCGTGAAGCCTGACCGACGCTTCATTGGGCTGGGCAATGCCGCCATAGGCGCGATGCACATCGGCGTGTCGCAGTGCCTCGAAAAGGCTTTCGTAGAGTTTCCGCCCGATGCCTCTGCCGGTCGCGTCCGGCGCCAGATAGACGCTTGTCTCGACGGATGTGTCGTAGGCCGCGCGTTCCTTGAACGGGCTCGACGATGCCCATCCGATGGGCATGCCGCCCTCTTCCGCGACGAAGCATTGATGGCGGCCGGCTGACGAAAAACCGGCAAACCACTCGAGGCGCTGTTCGAGTGTGCGCGGCTCCAGGTCGAAGGTGATGTGGGTATGGACGACATAGTGATTGTAGATGTGGAGAAGTGCGGCCATGTCCGAAGCGAGGGCGCGCCGCACCTGGGGTTTGCTCACGCCAGAGTATCTCGCAGAGATGAGAGGACCGCCGGCAGCATCTCCGCTAAGTCCTCCGCAATCAGTCCGTAGCCGAAGCGCGACGCGGCCTCGCCGTGCAGCCACGCGCCCGCGGCTGCGGCAGAGAAGGAGTCCATTCCCTGTGCCAGCAAGCCGGCGATGATGCCTGAAAGCACATCGCCGGCGCCCGCCGTCGCAAGCGTCGGCGGCGCATTTGTTGTGACGGCGATTCGCCCATCCGGCGCTGCAATCACGGTATCGGGACCTTTGAGAAGTACCGTGCAACGCCCGGCCGCGGCCGCTTCTCGCGCCGCTTCGATGCGCGTCGGAACGCATTCCAGTGCGCCCGGAAAGACACGCGCGAATTCTCCGGCGTGTGGTGTCAGCACCGCCGGATCGCGCAATTGACGGAACAGCGCGTCCGGCTCGCCGGCAAAGGAGGTGAGCGCATCGGCATCGAGGACGACGGCCGCGTTGCTCGCCATAACGGCCGCAACCATTTCCTGGGTCGCGCGCCCAACGCCGCATCCCGGTCCGATGACGACGGCATTGAAGCGCGCGTCCTTCAGAAGGTCCGAGAGACCTGCGACGCCTGAGAACGGCTTGACCATCACAGCGGTGAGGGAAGCGGCGTTGATTGCGATGGCGTCGAGCGGACTTGCCACGCTGACAAGGCCGGCACCCGCACGCAGCGCGGCGCGCGCTGCAAGACGGGCGGCGCCCGTCGCATGGGCGGGTCCACTGACGACGAGCGCGTGTCCGCGCGCATATTTGTGGGCGAGCGGTTGCGGCCAGGGATAGCCCGTGCTCCACAGGGCGGGATTGTTCTCAAATATCCGTGGGCGGATGGTTTCGAGTGCCGCCGGCAGAATACCGATATCAGCGACTGCAACCTCGCCGCACCACAGCCGTCCCGGCATCAGCACGTGGGCAGGCTTCTTGCGGAAGAAGGTGACGGTCAAGTCCGCTTCGACCGCTACCCCCTCGGGGCCGTCGATCGGGCGCGCCAGATCGCCCTGCACGCCGCTCGGCACATCGACGGCCACAACCGTGGTATGCGCGGCGTTGAGCGCTAGGGCGGTCTCGCGAACGACTCCTTCGAGCGATCGCGCGAGCCCGGCGCCGAACATCGCATCCACGACCAGAGAGGTTTCGCCCGCGAGATCCTGCGACAACGGCAATATCTCGCCCGCCCAGCGCGCAGCCATGGCAGCAGCGTCGCCCCCGAGACGGTCGCGTTCGCCCAGCAACGCCACGCGCGCCTCCCAGCCCCGCTCAGCCAGATGGCGCGCGATGACAAATCCGTCGCCACCATTGTTGCCCGGCCCACAAAGCACGAGCGTGGGTCGCGCGGACCAGCGGCGCGTGATCTCCATCGCGATCGCGCGTCCCGCGTTCTCCATCAGTGTCAGCGAAGGTACTCCATTCTCGCCCGCATATCGGTCCGCGGCATACATCTCGGCGACGGTGAGAATCTCGTGGGTCACCGGGAACCCCTCACCCAAGCTTGAGTTCGCGAAAGACCTCGCGCTTGGCCCCTCTCCCACAAGGGGAGGGGGAAATCCGCGTGTTGAACTAACTCTGCTGGTGCAGGACACGAAACTCCCCTCTCCCCATGTGGGAGAGGGATGCAGGTACGGGCGGTGCAGTCTGCTCCGGCGCGGGTGAGGGGGCCTAACGACGACATTTGTTCAAGTCCCCATCAAACGCGCGCCTGTCCTGCAAAAAAAACGCTCGAGCCGATCCAGCGCTTCTTCGAGCAGCCCACGCTTCTTGCAAAAGGCGAACCGCACCAGATGGCTGGGTTCACCCGTCTCAAAGAACGCGCTCAATGGTATCAGCGCTACGCCAGCCTCGCGCACCAACCGCCGGCAGAAATCATCGTCGCGCTCATTGGTGAGAGCACCAATTCCGGCCGTCAGAAAATAGGTGCCCTCGCAGGGCAGCACATCGAAGCCCATGCGCGCGAGGCGGTCCGCAAGAAGATCGCGATTGTCCTGCAGCGTCCGCGTCAGCCCGAGCGTGAAATCCATTTCGTTGGAGAGTGCATAAGCCGTGCCGCGCTGGAGCGCGGGCGGCGTAGTGAAGGTGATGAACTGGTGCGCTTTGGCGATCACGTCAATTAGCGGTACAGCTCCCGTCACCCAACCAACTTTCCAGCCTGTGAGCGAGAACATCTTGCCGGCCGAACCTACGCGGATGACGCGCTCTTCCATTCCCGGAAAGCCGATCAGGGGCAGATGGGCGCGCCCGTCGAACACGAGGTGCTCGTAGACTTCGTCGCAGATTGCGACCGCCTCGCTGCGCGCGAGCACGCGCGCCATCATTGCGAGCTCATTCCCGTCGAAGACGCGCCCGATCGGATTGAGCGGCGTGTTGAGCATGACAATTCGCGTTTTCGGCGTAATGGCTTCGGCGAGCGCCTGCTCCTCGAGCCGCCAGCCCGGCGGCGCGAGCTTGACGCTGCGCACCGGGGCTCCTGCCGCAAGCGCGATGGGACGATACGAATCATAGGCCGGCTCGAAAAGAACGACCTCGCCGCCCTCACCTGCCAGCGCCAGGATGCTCGCCGTCAGCGCCTCCGTTCCACCCGAGGTGACCAGCACATTGCGCTCTGGATCAAAATCGAAGCCGTAAAAGCGCTTCGCATGGGCGGCGATGGCCTCACGAAGCGCCGGAAGTCCGCGCGTCGGCGGATATTGATTGGGGCCTTCGCGTAAAGCCGCGGCCGCCGCTTCGCGGATCGCGAGCGGGCCGTCCTCGTCCGGGAAGCCTTGCCCCAGATTGATGGCTTTGTGCTCGACCGCGAGCGAGGACATGACTGTGAAAATCGTCGTCGGAAGGCCCGAAAATACCGGATTGAATCGCGTCCCACTCATCCCGAACCCTTTAAGCGTGCCGTCCTGCTTCGACAAGCTCATGCTTCGACAGGCTCGGCATGAGAGAAGACTCCTCACCCTGAGCCCGTCGAAGGGTGAGCGCACACAGGCGCTGCTGCCCACAAAAGAGGCTGACCGCAAATTTCTTGTGCAAATGTCATTTGACGTTCCGGCAAGCTTTTGAAACCGATGTGGATAACCCCGTTTGGTCTGGCACGAAGACTGCTTGTTGGTTAAGGGAACCTGTCGACGCGGCGGAGTGCGGCCATGAAGAAGATCGAAGCGATCATCAAGCCGTTCAAGCTGGACGAGGTGAAGGAAGCCCTGCAGGAAGTCGGCGTGCAGGGAATCACCGTTGTCGAAGCCAAGGGATTCGGCCGTCAGAAGGGGCACACCGAGCTTTATCGCGGCGCCGAATATGTCGTCGATTTCCTGCCAAAGGTGAAAATCGAGGTGGTCGTCCCCACCGAACGGCTCGAAGCGGCGCTCGAAGCGATTCAAAAGGCCGCACGCACCGGCCGCATCGGTGACGGCAAGATATTCGTGTTCGACATCGAGCAAGCCATCCGCATTCGCACCGGAGAGACCGGCGCGGACGCAATCTGAGAATTAACTGCGGGATTCCCGCTGCAACGTCGAGGGAAGATCATGGCCAACGCAAGTTCAGTGTTGAAGCTTATCCAGGAGAAGGAGGTGAAGTTCGTTGACCTCCGCTTCACGGATCCGCGCGGCAAGTGGCAGCACGTCACTTACGACCTGTCACTGGTCGACGACGATTTCCTGACCAACGGGACGATGTTCGACGGCTCGTCGATCGCCGGCTGGAAGGCGATCAATGAATCCGACATGACGCTGCTTCCCGATTGCGACACCGCTATCATCGATCCCTTCTTCGCGCAGACCACGCTTGCGCTGTTCTGTGACATCATTGAGCCGACAACCGGCCAGCGCTACGCGCGCTGCCCGCGCTCGATTGCGAAGGCGGCAGAAAAATTCATGGCGTCGTCGGGCGTCGGCGACACAGCCTATTTCGGCCCGGAGGCGGAATTCTTCATCTTCGATGACGTTCGCTTCGACAGCACCATGAACAAGGGCTTCTACTATATCGACTCCGCCGAAGGCGCCTACAATTCCGGCACGGAGTTCGAAGGCGGCAATCTTGGGCACCGTCCCGCCGTAAAGGGGGGCTATTTCCCCGTGCCGCCGGTCGATTCCGCACAGGACATCCGCAGCGAGATGCTCGCCGTGATGGGCGATCTCGGCATCGAGCCCGAGAAGCATCATCACGAAGTCGCCTGCGCGCAGCACGAGTTGGGCTTCAAATTCAAAACGCTCACGCGCTGCGGCGACGCGATGCAGATCTTCAAATACGTGGTCCACCAGGTTGCCGCAGCTTACGGCAAGACTGCTACCTTCATGCCCAAGCCCATCTACGGCGACAATGGATCGGGCATGCATGTCCACCAGTCGATCTGGAAGGGGGGCAAGCCGCTGTTCGCGGGCTCAGGTTACGCGGATCTTTCCGACACGTGCCTATATTACATCGGCGGGATCATCCGGCATGCAAAGGCCGTGAACGCGTTCACAAATCCGCTTACGAACTCCTACAAGCGACTCATTCCCGGGTTCGAAGCACCGGTGCTGCTCGCCTATTCGTCGCGCAACCGCTCGGCATCATGCCGGATTCCTTTTTCCGCAAGCCCCAATGGAAAACGGATCGAAGTGCGGTTCCCCGATCCCGGCGCGAACCCCTATCTCGCCTATGCGGCCATGCTCATGGCCGGGCTCGACGGCATCGAGAACAAGATTCATCCTGGTGATCCGATGGACAAGGATCTCTATGCGCTGCCGCCGGAAGAGCTCAGAGACGTGCCGACAGTGTGCGGTTCTCTCCGCCAGGCGCTCGAATGCGTCGGTGCCGACCGCGCCTTCCTCAAGAAGGGCGGCGTGTTCTCCGACGATTTCATCGACTCCTACATCGAGCTCAAGATGGGCGAAGTCCACGCCTTCGAACACACGCCCCACCCGATCGAATTCAAAATGTACTACAGCGTGTAAGA